>Ga0155935_1020_pt1 | contig 12682 bp, 11 predicted proteins | sample RifCSPlowO2_02_FD_107589 | JGI IMG/M metagenome (GOLD analysis project Ga0155935, IMG submission 107589) | Betaproteobacteria bacterium RIFCSPLOWO2_02_64_14
CATGTTCCTCGACTTCCTCAAAGTAATCGGCGCGGAAGATCTGGTGAGCGACGAGCGTTTCTCCACGCGCGCGGAACGCGGCAAGCACCGCCCGGAACTGCGTGCCCTGGTCGAAGAGAAGACCCGCACCTGGCCGGCCGAAGACCTGATCGATGCGCTCAACGCTGTCGGCGTGCCGAGCGGACCCATCCTCACCATCGACAAGGTGTTTGAGAACCCTCAGGTTCGGCACCTGAAGTTGGCGCAGGAAATCGAGAGCGAGCGCTACGGGAAGAAAATTACGCTGGTGCGTTCCCCAGTCAGGCTCTCGCGCACTTCAACGTCATTGCGTCGGGCCGCTCCGGCGCCCGGAGCCGACACGGATGTGATATTGAAGGAGTACGGTTACGCGGCGGATGAAATCGCGGCGCTCAAGGCGAGCGGCGCCGCCGGAGTGGATCCTGACACAACCACGCAAGTGAAAGGCAGGTCGAAATGAGCTATGTCGAAATCGAGCGGGGCGATGACGGGGTGATGGTGATCCGGATGAATCGGCCGGAGCGACTCAACGCGCTCGGCACGGACATCCGCAACGGGCTGGCGGATGCATGGTGCGAGTTCCGCGACAGCCGCGATCTGGAAGTTGCGATCTTCACCGGCACCGGGCGCGCCTTCTGCGCCGGCGAGGACATGAAGGAATCCGTCGAGCGCGGCAGGGCCGGCAGCGCAGGCGCGCCGGGGCTGAAGACCGACAATCCGTACAACGACGGCACACTCGACAAGCCGGTGATCGTGGCGATCAACGGCTTTGCCATGGGCGGGGGCTTCAAGCTGGTCGAGCGGGCGGACCTCAGGGTCGCGGTGCGCGGCGCGACCTTCGAATCTTCCGAGGCGAAGCGCTGGTTGCTGGGCGGCTACGATCACGGTGTGAACGGCAATCTGCCGCACACGGTGGCGACCGAACTCGCGTTCGCTTTCCGCTTCAAGGCCGAGCGCCTTTATGAACTCGGTTTCCTCAACCGCTTGGTCGAACCGGAGGAACTTCTTCCGGCGGCGCGCGAGATGGCGGCCCATCTCATGACGCTTCCGCCGGCGTCCCGAGTCAATACCCTGACGCTGATGCGGGCAATGCGCCCACGCGTGGCGCACCAATTCGAGGAACTTGCCGCACAACTGAAGGATCACGGCGCGAAGGAGGACCTGATGGAGTCGCGCAAGGCTTTCGCCGAGAAACGCCCGCCGCGCTTCAAGGGCTGGGACCATCCAGACGATCGGAAGCGTACGCCGAAGTTGCAGTCAGGGGGATAGCGGTCGGCATGCCACCGCGCCAGTCTCCACTTCTTGCAGTGCAGCAAGCTGCGATCGCCATGAATCGGGTGCGCGCCATGTAATACGCAGGAACCTTGACGGTGGCGGGCGGTTCATATACGGTCACTGGAACCTCAATAATGGGCACGCATCACGCGTCCATTATTGAGATAGGTTCTAGGCAATCTCAGCTTGGAGTCGGGGCGCTCGAACCAGCATCCCGAGCATAATTACTAATGATGGAGGAGCTTATGGATCGCAACCTGCTGCACCGTTTCAGCACACTGGCCACGGCAGCGATTTTCGCGGCTGTGATTGCCGCCACCTGGGGAGCCCTCCAGCCAGCGGCTGCGCAGGGCACGCCGCAGAAGGTCGTGCTGCGCTTCGTCTCGGACTTTCCGCCGCCGCCGCACCCGGCCGGCCTCGCGATGCGCTACTTCGCCGACCGCCTGCCGCAGGTCATCCCCGGCAGCGAAGCGCGTCTTTACTACGCCGGCGCGCTTTACACCGTACCCGAGGCGTTCGAAGCCATGCGCCAGGGCAACCTGGAAATGACGTGGATGCAGATCGGTAAGGCAGCGCCCGTCGATCCCTGGATGATGTCCCTGGTCGGGCCGGGCATACTCACGACGGTTGGCGCGGTGGACAGTCTCGAAAAGACGAAGACCTACCAGGCGCTGGTCGACCGCCTTCAGAAGAAACAGCTCATCAAGGTGTTCGGCGCCGGCCACATGAGCTTCGGCATGGGCGTGGGCGGCAAGATACGCTACGTCAAACCCGAAGACTTCAAGGGCAAGAAGGTGCGCAGCATGGGTCCGGTCGAGAACGCCTCGCTCGCATCCTGGAAGGCGAACCCGGTGGTCATGAATTTTGGTGAAGTACCGAGCGCCCTGGAATCCGGTGTCATCGACGGGCTGATGACCAGCCTCGGCGGCTGGAACAGCGTGCGCGAGCAGGCGCCGTACTACACCATGGGTGGCGCCGGTGCATTTGTCGGCGACTATTACATGATCAGCGCGAGCCGCCGATGGTGGGACCGTCTCCCGGCCGCCACCCGCACCGCGCTGGAGAGACTGATCAAGGAAACCATACAGGTGCAGAAGGAATACAACTGGTGCTTCGACAAGATGGCCTACGACAAGTACGGCACCAAGGACCCGTCGAAGCCGGGCGTGTACTGGTTGACGCCGCAGGAGGTCTCCACCATGGTAAACGCAATTGGTGATTCGGCTATTCGCTATGTGAAAAGCAGGACGCCTCAGGAAGCGTGGCCACGCGTCGATGACTTCGTCAAGGAAGGCCGCGAGTTGTCGAAACAGAACCCGCCCGGTTCCTCCTGGATCGAAAAGGTCGATTGCTCGAAGCACGCCGGCAAGATCGTCATCAAGTGAAGGCCGTGGGCCGCAGTGTCACTAGGCGCCTGTCGGCCGCCTGAGGCCTGAAGGCAGCCGGGTTCGCGCGTGGAGAAAGCTTACGCCATCTGGCGCGCGTTCCAGGACCGCATCCTGGGACGCATCGCGTCGCTGTTGCTGATTGGTTGCACGCTGCTCGCTCTCCTTGAAATCTTCCGTCGCTACATCCTCGGATTTTCGTTTGAGTGGCAGCAGGACGCCGTCACGTTTTTCATTCTGAGCGCGGTCTACCTGTACTTTTCAATTTCGCAGCGGCATGACGACCATCTCGCGGTGACGGTGGTGCCTGAGGTGCTGGAAGCGGTTGGCCCGCGGGCGCGGCGCGCGGCCGAGTTCATCAAGCTCGTCGCCTTCGTCCTGTCCTTCCTGTTCCTTCTCGCCGTGGTGTGGTGGGGCATCCCGGAGGTCGTGGACGCGGTGCGCTACGAGACGCGCACCGAAAGCCTCGCGTTTCCGATGTGGCCGTTCCTGGCCGTGCTCCTCATCGGGTTCACGTTCATGGCGGTGACGCTGTTCTTTCAGATCTACCGCTGCATACAGGGGCTGCGCGGCCGAAGCGTCCTCGAAGAGCCGCGGGAAGTGCATCCGGTGCCGGACTGAAGCGCTGACCCGGGAAGGAAGAACGGATGAACGTCACAGGGATCGTGGTCCTCGTGCTGCTCTTGCTGAGCGTGCCGATCGGCATCGCGCTCTCCGCGGCGAGCGCGGCCTACATCCTGATCGATCCGCTGCTCGAGCCTGAGGTCATCTTCCGCCAGTTCTTCAATTTCATCAGCCGCTACTCGCTGATGGCGATTCCGCTCTTCATTTTCGCGGGCTTTCTCATGGAGCGCACCGGCCTCGTCGGGCAGCTCTTCCGTTTCTCCGACGCGCTGGTGGGCTGGATGCCCGGGGGCTTCGGCGTGGCGACCGTGCTCGCGTGCGTGCTGTTCGGCTCGATTTCGGGCTCCAGCGTCGCGATGGCGGCGGCGATGAGCGTCATCGCCATCCCGGAAATGCTGAAACGCGGCTACCCGCCGTGGCTCGCGGCGGGCCTGGTGGCAACCGCCGGGGGCATCGCAATGCTGATACCGCCCAGCATCATCCTGATCCTCTACGGCATCGTGACCGAAACGTCCGTGGTACGCCTGTTTTTTGCGGGTGTGATCCCGGGTCTGCTGCTCGCCATGGGCAACATCCTTACCGTGATGATCATCGCGTGGTACCTGAAGCTGCCCCGCGGGACGTTCGACGGCCGGCGGGTGTGGACCGACGGCAAGGCCGCGCTGTTCGCGCTGGGCATGCCGGTGGTGATCCTGGGCGGACTGTACGGCGGGCTCTTCACGCCCACCGAGGCCGCCGCCGCCGCGTGCGGCTACGCCCTGCTCTACGGTTTCATCAGCAAACGGGGGGAATTTCTCAAGCAACTGCTGCCGGTCGCGGCCCGCTCGCTGAACCTGACGGCCGTCGTGCTCTTCCTCGTCGGCAGCGTGGGCGTGTTTCAATTCCTGATGGCCAACCTCTACTGGCCGCAGAAAATCACCGAGGCCGTGGTCAGCGTCGGCCTGACGCCGCACGGCTTCATCTTCGCGTACGTGGGCGTCCTGCTGCTGCTCGGCATGTTCGTCGACGGGGTCGCGATGGTACTCCTGACGGTGCCGGTTGTGTTCCCGGTTGCACTGGCGCTCAAGATCGACCCGGTCCACCTCGCCATCATCGTGACGCTCGCCGTCGAGACGGGGGTGGTGACACCGCCGGTCGGCCTGAATGTCTTCGCGGTGAGCGGCACTTCGAAGATACCCGTGATCGAGGTCACGAAGGGAACGATTCCCTTCTTCGTCGGTGACCTCACCGTGCTGGTGATCGTGGTGTTCTTTCCGGCTCTCGCGCTCTGGCTGCCGAACCTGCTCGTGACGGACGTCTTCAAGTGACTGTGAACACCGCTGTGACGCTCAACCCGGCGGCGCAGCGAACAAGCGGCGGCGAGTCGGGCCGCTGTTACCGTCACGTCGAAGTGCATCGCATTGCCGGAGCGCTTGGCGCCGAGATTGCGGGCGTGGATATTGCGGGGCCGCTGGACGATGAAGTCGTCTTGGAGATCCGCCAGGCGTTCCTCGACCATCTGGTGATCTTTTTCCCGAATCAGGCGCTGACGCCCCAACAGCAACTCGCGTTCGCGCGCCGCTTCGGCGAACCAATGGAATACCCGCAGTTGAAAGGCCTGCAAGAATGTCCACTGATCACGCCGGTGATCAAGGAGGCGCACGAACGCGTGAACTTCGGCGGGGTGTGGCATTCCGACACGACCTACCTCGCACGCCCGCCGATGGCGAGCATGCTCTACGCCGTGGAGATTCCGCCCTTTGGCGGAGATACGCTGTTCGCCAACCAGTACCTCGCCTACGAGACGCTTTCGGACGGCTTGAAGGAAGTGCTTGCGCGACTCACCGGCGTCAACACTTCGACCAAGGCCGAGGTCTCGAAGACGCGCGAAGACCGCCTGCGCGAGGCCGGCGCGGAACTGAAAGCGCTGACCGGAAAGCATCCCGTGGTGCGCACGCACCCGGAGACCGGGCGCAAGGCGCTCTACATCAACACCGGACATACCGCGCGATTCGACGGTTGTACGGAGGAAGAAAGCGCGCCGCTGCTCGACTATCTCTTCCAGCATCAGGTCAAGCCGGAATTTACCTGCCGCTTTCGCTGGGAGCGCGGCTCGCTCGCCTTCTGGGACAACCGCTGCGCCCAGCACAACCCGGTCAATGACTACCACGGTTACCGGCGCGTCATGCACCGCGTGACGCTCGCGGGCGACACACCCGCGTGAATGCAGACTCGAAAAAGGCTTTAGCCACAGAGAGCACAGAGAACACAGAAAACATCGTAGGCTGGGGTGAGCACCGCGAACCCCAACGCTGCCGAACGCGCTGTGATGACTGTTGGGATGCGCGTTGCTTATCCCAACCTACGGTCTGAAAATCGGTGAGCGGTGAACAGTGAACAGTGACCGGAAAGATCTGCCGGTTACTTGCGCGGCGAAGCCTGGCCGGTGAGCCACACGCGCTCGATCTGCGGGAGCACCTGATCGATCCGCTGTCCGATCTCCTCGTCGGTGAGAGAACTCAGGGGATGGGCGATCACGACCGGTTCCAGCCCCCCCATGCCGAGGGCGTCGCGCTGCATCTCAGCCTCGAGCACGAACTCGGTCGTGACGATCGCGGCGGTCGGCAGGCCCTTCGACTCCAGCATGACTGTGTCGTGCATACAGCACGACGTGCAGGAGCCTCAATCGCCGATGGCGGTGACGACGAGATCGTTATTGGCCGCGATTTCGGCAATCAGCCCGGGCGCGGCGGCAAGCGAGAAGCTCTCCTTGCGATAGTAGTTCACCGCGCTGAAAGCGTGTTTGCCCGCGAGGCGGCCGCGCACGCCCCGCAGGAGTTTATTGGCATTCCACTTGGTGTTGTCGAGCAGGCCGAGCCGCAGGCCTTCCAGCTTTTTCACGCGCGGCGCAGTCGCGAGCGGCGCCGCTTCCACCATGCCGCGCGGGTCATATACCGGTATCGATTTCGTCATCGTATCCTCCTTTTGCAAGCGCCTTAAGCAAAACCCTAAAACGCATTGAGCCGCCGATGGACGCCGATGAACGCCGACAAGATCAAACTCAAGATCAAGAGAGGATTTGGCGCAGAGACCACCGAGTATGCATAACCAGAACCTGAAGCTGCTCGTCTCTCGATATTCTCTGTGAACTCCGTATCCCCCGTGGCTGATTCTTGATTTTCATCGGCGTTTATCGGCGTTCATCGGCGGCTGATGTTCTTCTACTAAACAGCACAACTCCCGTCCACGCACTGCGCCCCGGCGGCGGGCTGCGCGCCGTCCACGCTGCGCAGCACCGGCGACGACATGTGCCCCCAGCCGGGGATGAACGCGGAGAAGCGCCCGGCCTCGCCACCGGCGATGAAGAGATGAATGTGGTCGGGACTCGGCACGATCGGCGTGCGCGCGTCGGGCTCGCGCTTGTACCACACCGGCAGGTTGCGGTTGTAGACCTTGCCGTAGCGGCCATTGCCGTAGAGATCGCCCCAGCGGTTGCCGGAATGCGCCCACAGGTAATGGCGGATGTCGTGGCGTTTCCAGCCGGATTTGGCGATGGTCGCCGCGTGCTCGGGTCCGAGCACCACCGCGCAATGCCCGGCCGAGACGGCGTTGTTGTTGCAGATCGTGCTCATCGCTGAGCACACGCTGTCCAGTATGCCTTCCGCGTCGTTCGCATAGTGGTTGGTGATGCTGTGCGGCGGCTCGGCGGCGAGCACGAAGACGGTCGAATCCTCCGCCCTGTGGCCGTGTTCCACGTGATAGGGGGCGAACGGGCTTGACTCCTCGTTCTCCGCGATGCAGTAGCTGTATTTCCCGGGATGGCCGAGCGTGCTCTTGTCGAGCAGCCCGGGCCAGCCGCCACCGACGTTGAGCAGCACCAGGCGCAGGGCGCGGCCGATGGTGGCGTTGGCGCGGTTGCCCGAGCCGAATACGTTGCAGCCGGCATTCATCCCGATCACATTGCGGATCGGCCCGTTCACCACCAGGAGGGGGCTCGCCATGTGGGTTGTGGCCTGCACGCCGTTCAGGTTGAAGCGAGAATCGCACAGCGCCAGCATCGCTGCCTCGACCACCGGCGCGTATTCGGGCCGGCAGCCCGCCATCACCATGTTGATCGCGAGCACTTCGCGCGTGAGGCTGCCCCACCGCGGCGGCACCCGGCTTACCACTCGCCCGGGCTCGCCGCCCAGTGCGGCCATGATCGCTGCGATTTTTTCCGGCGTGGGGGGCACGAGCGGGAAGCCGTCGGAATAGCCCCGCTCGTAATACCATTCGATCAGGTCCGTGCCCTCGGGCACGCGCGGCGCTTCGGCCGGGATCGGCGTCCGGATGGCGGTATCGGGTCCCATGGTCTGTTTTCGAGAAAGATCAAGAAGGGTATGGGGCCCATTATCTCATCGGCGGGGGAAGGTGGTGGGCGCCATCGGGGGGCCGAACCAAGCTGTTTCCCCACGAGCGTGTCGGAATTCTTTCGGTTAAGGAATTTGTCGGGCTTTGCCCCGACAAATTCCTAGGGCTTCCAAGACGGCCCGGAATTGAGTAAATTGGCGCTTCCAAGGAGGAACCCCATGAAAACCCTACTTGCCCTTGCCGTAACCGCAGCCTTGCTGGCCGCCTGCCAGACAACGCCCCCCGAGCCGTTGCGCGCCACCGCGCAGTTACAGCCGACCAAGGGCAACAAGACCCTCGGCGAAGCCACTTTCGAGCAGGTGGGCGACAAGGTACGCGTCGTGGTGTTCGTGCAGGGACTCAAGCCGGGGCGGGAGCATGGCCTGCACATTCACGAGGCCGGCGACTGCAGCTCGGGCGACGGCATGAGCGCCAAGGGGCACTTCAATCCCTTCGGCAAGCCGCACGGGCATTACGGCAGCGCCAACCGGCACGCCGGCGACTTGCCGGCGCTCAAGGCGAACAAGAGGGGGCGCGCCAACGTCCAGATCGATCTCGACGTCATCACCGTGGGACCTGGACCGGCGAGCATCATCGGCCGCGGCCTGATCGTGCATGCCGATCCCGACGACTACAAGACCCAGCCGACCGGTAACGCAGGCGCGCGTATCGCTTGCGGCGTGATCCGCGCCGGCTGAAGCATGTTGCTTGTAGTTCGTAGGGCGGATTAGCCGCGCAGGGGCGTAATCCGCCGCATGCGTTGTTTGCTGGCGCGAAATCGCCCCGCAATCGACGCCAAACGCCGATTTCCGTCCCGGCAAGAAGTCACTTGTGCTCTGTGGCAGCGCCCCCGCTTGCGGAACCCGCCCAGAACAGCCAGACCAATCCGACAGCGGCGGATAGCGCTGAGCCGAGCAGGATACCGAGCTTCGCCTGCTCCACGATTTCCGGACTCTGGAATGCGAGCTGGGCGATGAAGAGCGACATGGTGAAGCCGATGCCGCCCAGCCAGGCAGCGCCGAGCAGATGCTTCCATTGCACCCCGGATGGCAACCGTGCCAGCCCGAGCAGGACCGCAAGCCAGCTGAAGAGGCTGATGCCGGCGAACTTGCCGATGACGAGCCCCGTCAGGACACCCGCGGTCACGCTGTTTGAAAGCACCTCGCACCAGGCGACGCTGCGCAAATCGATGCCGGCGTTGGCGAGCGCGAAGACGGGGATGACCACGAAGGTTACCCAGGGCGTGAGCCCATGCTCGATGCGCTGGAGGGGGCTCTGGACCGCGCCAGCCGAGCGCTCCATGGCCTCGGCAATCGATGCCATCCGGTGGTTGCTCAGCGGGTCGTCGGGCGTGTCCAGGTCACGGCGATCGGCGCGGAACGCCGCGTGGAGTTCGTCGATGCGCTGCTCGAATAGAGCCGGGCTGTAGGTCGGCCGGGCCGGAATGGTCAGGGCGAGGAGTATCCCCGCGAGGGTGGCGTGGATGCCCGAGGCATGCACCGCAAACCAGAGCAGCACGCCCACGACGGCATAAGGCAAGGGGTGGCGGATGCCGCCGCGATTGAACAGCAGCAGAAGGGAGAACAGGGCCGCCGCGGCCCCGAGGGCGCGCAGATCGAGATCAGCGGTATAGAAGATCGCGATGACAAACACCGCGCCGAGGTCGTCCGCAATCGCGAGCGCCGTGAGGAAAATGATCAGGTTCTTCGGGATCCGCCACGCGAGCAGGACGAGGATGCCGACGGCAAACGCGATGTCGGTCGCCATCGGGATGCCCCACCCGGACGCGGCCGGCGTGCCCGCGTTGAACGCCGCATAGATCAGCGCCGGGACGATCATGCCCCCAAGCGCCGCGCTTATCGGCAGCGCGGCATCCTTGAGAGAAGACAGCTCGCCCACGAGCACCTCGCGCTTGAGTTCCAGACCCACGAGCAGGAAGAAAAGCGCCATGAGTCCGTCGTTGACCCACTGCTGCCATGAGAGCGCAAGCCTGAAGCGCTCGCCCGCCGCGAGGGTGAAGTTGAGGTCCCAGAACCGCTGGATCGGCTCCCCTCCCAGTCCCGCGGCAAGGCCAAGGGCGACAATCGTGGTGACGACGAGCACGATGCCGCCCGCAGTCGTGCGGCGCAGGAACTGCTCGAAGGGCGAGAGGATGCGGCCGAACAGCCCCTCAAGGGGATAGCTGTGATCTTGCATGTTCGAATTGTCTGGCCGATCAGCGGCCGTGAAATTTCAGTAATGGCCGCCGGCGTGGCGCCGGTGCCGGGCGTGCTGCTGTTTTTTCGGCTGCGCTTCGCCGTCAGCGCGTGTCGGCGCGCGCAAGCATCGGAGTATTGCGGCGCCGCAGCACCCAATAGCCGACGAACAGGCCGACCAGCACGCAGGCGAGGACGGCGAGTTGGCGGTCGGGATGGAGCAGCACCACCAGCGCGACGCCGGCGAGCACGATCCGCAGCAGCAGGTCGAGCGCGCGGCTGTCGGAGAATCTTGCCTGGATGCTGAAGGTGATGCCGATCGTCGCGGTCATGATCAGCAGCATGGCCCCGATCTGCGCGATGCCGGGTTCCAGCACGAGCTCGGGGCGGGTAAACACGCCGGCCATCAGGATGAACAGCACAACGCAGATCTGGATCGCGTGGAACAGCGTGCGCATGAAGGAGGTGTCCGCGATCTTCGCCGTGACCGCGGCGGCCACGGAGGTGGGCGGCGTGAGTTCGCCCCAGACCGCAAGGAAGAAGGCGAAGAAGTGCACCACCCACGGATCGACGCCTGCCTTGATCATCGGCGGCGCGATCACGAGGGCTGTGATGATGTAGGTCGGCGCCGGCGGGAGCCCCGATCCGAGCAGCGCGCCGAAGAAGAAGGCGAGGATCGCCATGGCGGCAAGGTTGACCCCGGCGGCCGCGATCAGAAGGGCGCCGATCTTCGTCGGCACGCCGGTGATGACGAAAGCGCCAGTCATGATCGATAGCGTCGCAAGCAGCAGCGTCAGGTCGGCGGTCATTTCCGCGAAGTTGTCTATGAGGCGGCCGAGCGGGGCGCCGAGGGCGCGCCACGACCAGTCACGCACTCGCGCGATCGCAACCAGGTGCGCGACGACCAGGGCGCCGGCGACGGCCAGGAAGATGTAGAGCGCAGCGAACATCGGCGCCATGTGCAGCGTCGCCATCAGCGTGATCAACCCGCCGACGACGCCGACGAATGCGGCGATGTTCATCCAGTCGGTCCAGCGCATGGTCTCCGCGACGACGGCGTCGAGGCGCGCGCGGTGGCGCGTGGACAGCAGATAGACCGACACGCTGACGCCGACGTAATAAATGATCGCCGGTGCGTAGCCGCGCGCGACGACATCGAAGTAGCTGCGCCCGAGGAATTCCGCCATCAGGAACGCCGAGATGCCCATGACCGGCGGCATCAACTGCCCGCCGAGCGAGGAGGCCGTCTCGATGGCGGCAGCGGTCACCCGCGGCATGCCGGCGCCGATCATGGCCGGTATCGTTGCAGAGCCCACGGTGATGGCGTTGGCCGCGCCGCTGCCGCTCACGGTGCCCACGGCCATTGAGCCCAGCACGGCGGACTGCGGCAGCGCGTGCGGCGAGCGCACGGCGATCTGCGTGGAGGCCTTGAGGATCGACTCGACGCAGCCAAATGCGCGCAGCGCGGAGAGGACGAGGATGAACGAGCCGATCAGCGTCAGCGCGAGCTGGGGCAGGCTGGAGAAGACGCCGGTCGACGTCTCTACGCTCATCGCGGTAACGATGCGCTCCCAGCTCAGCCCGGGGTGGTTGAACATACCGGGCACCACCGAACCGTAGACGGCATAGAGGATCAGAAGGACGTTGAGGATGAACAGCGGCAGGTAGCGCTTGCGCGCATACTCCATGATGAGCAGAGCCATCAGCGCGCCCATCGTGAGGTCGGTGTTGTTCCAGACCCCGGCGCGAACCGTGCCGATTTCCTCGTATTCCACGACCATGTACACCGCAACAGCAATCGAGATGACGATGTAGATCGCGGCAATGGCGTAGTTGGCAAGCGCAGGCAACCGCGGATAGAACTCGTTCTTGCGCAGGGCGTCCAGCGAGTAGAGGACGAAAGTAACCGGCACCAGCGCGAAGGCGAGCAGGACCGGCCCGCCCTCGCTGGTCCAGTAATAGACGAAGAGGTAGAAGAAGAAGAAGACCGCCACCAGGTAAAAGAGCCCGTTGGCCACCGCACGCGCCCGGGGACTGGGCGCGGCGGAATGAGACTGGGTCGGAGTGCCGTCCATGCGAATGATGGGGGCGAGCACCTGTTTGCGCCCGCCCCCGGCTCAATTCACCAGGTTTTTCCTACTTCTTGGCGATCCGCGAGTCCCACTTCGCGTCCCAGACGCCCTTCTCGCGCATGTATTTTGCGAGTCCCGGATGGATCGGCAAGAGGTTCGCGGCGGACGTGACTCCGAGTCTCTGGAACCCGGGCATGTCCTTGGCGATCTGCGAAAAACCCTTGTCTGCCTTGGCCAGTTCGCCGACATTCTTCTCGATCACCTTGAGCATCTGGTAGACATCCTCTGCTGGTACTTCGAGACCGACGTGGAAGCCGTAGTAGAACGGCAGCACCACCACCTTGTCGGCGTGAACGTCTTTCTTGTACACCTCCGGCTTCAGCTCGAGGATGGCGAAGCCGGCCTTCTTGAGCGCGGCGATTTCCGCGGTGCTGGGACTGACCGCCGCCCAGTCGGCCGCCAGCGAGGCCTCCGCGATCCAGGGCGCCACTGCGGCTTCGCCGGTGGTGTACAGGCCGAACCCGTCGATGCCGCCGCTCTGGAGCAGCGATCCGGCCGCGGACAAGTCAACCTGGCGATACGTGTACTTCACCCCGAGCGCCTCGAATGCCCGCTCGAGCTGGGCACGCGTGTCCCACGGCGGCATCCCAGTGAAGAGAGCCTTACCGGCGAGATCGTTCCAGCTCTTGTATTTGCCCTTGTCGCGCGCGTGCACCGCCATGCCCATATCGGTGGTGTACACCCA
>Ga0155935_1246_pt1 | contig 12446 bp, 15 predicted proteins | sample RifCSPlowO2_02_FD_107589 | JGI IMG/M metagenome (GOLD analysis project Ga0155935, IMG submission 107589) | Betaproteobacteria bacterium RIFCSPLOWO2_02_64_14
CGGGCGCAGGATCGCGTGGTGGAACGATACAAGAAGGAAAAGGGCATGCCCATGGCCGCTGCCGCTGCCGCCAAACCCGCCGTTCCCGTCAAGGCTGCGGCGCCGGCGACTCCTGCCAAGAAAAAGTAGCGTTCAGCGAACACCCGAAAAAGCCCGGTCGAACCGGGCTTTTTTCATAAGCGCGGCTCTTGCCGCTCAACCCAGGCTTCCGACGCTTTGTTCGAGCAGACCCCAGGCTTTCGTTCCCAACCCGGTCTTCCAGCGGCGGTAGAAACCGCTTTCGATGAGGCGTGCGTGGAAGCTCGCGCGGTTGGGGTGCAGAACGGTCATGCCACGCGCGGTCAGGCGGGTTTCGAGTTCGCGGTTGAAGGCATCGGTATGAGCGCGTTGCCGCGCGACGTGCTGCGCGACGCTCGTGAGGACGGTATCCTGGATGTCGGCGGGCAGTGAGCGCCAGAAGCGCGCGCTGGCAAGCAGATTGAATCCCGACCACATGTGGTACGTCAGTGACACGAACTTCGTGACCTCGTAGAGCTTCAGGGCCTCGGTCACCGCGAGAGGATTCTCCTGCCCGTCGACGCGGCCCTCCGCCAGCGCCTGGTACATTTTGAGAATGTTAACTTGCACCGGTCGCGCGCCGAGACTCGCGAACGCGTCTTCGAACATCCGGCCTTCGGGAATGCGTATTTTCAGGTCCGCAAGGTCGTCAGGACTCGCGACCGGCCGGCTGACGGTCGAGATATGGCGAAAACCATTCTCGAGCAGGCCGCGGGGCAGGGCGTAAACGCCCTTCGCGAGCAATTCAGCACGCAGATAGTCGCCGAGCGGACCATCGAAGGCGGCATGAACTTCGGCATGATCGCGGAACGCGAATGGCAGGCCCTGGATTTCGAGCGCGGGCACGACTGGCCCGAGGATGCCCCCCATCAAGACGTAGAACTCGATGTCGCCGTCGATGAGACGCTGGACGATTTCGAGGTGCGAACCGGGCAATCCCTCATTGCCGGCGTGTACCGTTACATCGAGTCGGCCGCCAGTGCGCTCCCGCACCTCGGCCCAAAGATCGACGAGAAACGGATGTACGTGGCTGTCTGCCGACAGGTAGTGGTATTGCCGCCCGCGCCACTGCGCCGCCCGCTGTGTTCCCTCGATCATCCTAAAACCGCAATTTGGCCACAGAGATCACAGAGAACGTCGTAGGTTGGGGTGAGCACCGCGAACCCCAACGCTGCGGAGCGCGATGTGATGACTGTTGGGATGCGCTTTGCTTATCCCAACCTACGGTTTGCTTCCCTCTGTGTTCTCTGTGACTCTGTGGCTGAAGTTCTTGCAACTCTTCGCCCGCCTGATCCTAGCGCGTGGCGTCGCCGGACTCGACGATCACCTGCTCGACTTCGCCGACGCCGGGCGCGCGGCGGAACGCGGCCGCCGCCTGGTATTCGGGCGACTGGTGGCAATTCACCGCCTGTTCCAAGGTGGGGAACTCGATGACCACGAAGCGGTGAAACTTGTCGGTGCCCTCCATGATCTGATGGCGGCCGCCGCGGGCGAGCACCTTGCCGCCATGCTTTCTGACGATCTCGGGCACCCGGTCGGTATACTTCTTGTACTCGACGGGATCGTTGATCTTGCAGCGTGCAATCCAATAGGCAGCCATGTGCGTCCTTTCAGCATTTACGAATCACCATGCACCAGTTACGAATCGCGTTTCCCCGGTTACCGCGCGATCGCCATCCCGACCTCCGGCAGCCACGTCGCGAGCCGGGGAAAGAGCGCAATCACGACGATCGCCGCGAGCAGCGCAAACCAGTATGGAAGCGAGCCGCGGAAAATCTCGCCCACCGTTGCCTCCTGCGGCAGCGCCGCCTTAACCGTGAAAACGAGCAACCCGAACGGAGGGGTCAACAATCCGCATTCGATCGCGAGGATGCCGAGGACCGCGAACGCGAGCGGATCGAAGCCGAGCGCCATCGCGACCGGGCCGAAGACCGGCACGGTGAGCAGGATGATCGAGATCGAGTCGATCAGGCAGCCGAGCACGAACCAGATCGCGACCATGATCGCGAGCACGCCGAAGATGCCCAGGCCCGAGGCGACGAACAGCTCCTTCGCCGCAGCGGTGACTCCGGTCATGGACAGCACCCGCGAGTAGAGCTGGGCGCAGAAGAGCAGAAGCAGCAATGGCGCGGAGGTGCGCCCGACCGACAGCACGACCTCGAACAACTCCTTCGCCCGGAGGCCCTTCCAGAAGGCGAGCAGCAGCGCAAGCGCCGCGCCCACGCCGGCGCCTTCGGTCGGCGTGAAGAATCCGAGCCAGATGCCGCCGAGCGTTGCCGCGATGAGCGCAATCACCAGCAGCGTGCTCGCCAGGACCTTGCGAAATTCCGCGTCGCCGAGCTCCATTTCCGCCGGCGCGCCGGCCGCCGCTACCACGCCGATGCCCACCTTTTGCGGCTGCAGCCACGCTACGCCGAGAATGTAGGCGCAGAACAGGCCGACCACGAGGAAGCCGGGAAGGATGCCGGCGATGAAGATCTTGCCGATCGCCTGTTCGGTCAGCACGCCCCACACGATCATCAGCACCGAGGGTGGTATCAGCATCCCGAGGCAGGCGCTCCCCGCGATGCAGCCCAGCGCGAACTTCCGGTCGTAGCCGTAGCGCTTCATCTCCGGGTAGGCGATCCGCGAGAACGCCGCGGCGGCGGCGATCGAGACGCCGGTCACGAACGCGAACACGGCGTTCGCAAACACGGTCGCGATCGCCAGCCGGCCCGGCACCCAGCGCGTGAGGCGATTGATAAGGGCGAACAAGTCCCGCGCCGCGCCGCATTTCGCGAGAAAATCGCCCATCAGCATGAACAGCGGGATGACCGCGAACACGTAATCGCGCAGCGCCTCGTACGCGGTGCTGGCGATGAACGTGCGCACGATCGTGATGTCGCCGTGCATCATGTAGATGCCGGCGGCCGCGCCGATGCCGAGCGCCACCGCGACGTGCACGCCCGCGAACACCATCGCGAGCATGAGCACGAGCAGCCCGATCATTTCGCCGGTGCCGAACATGAGGGCGGTTTCGAGTAGACGAGAAGAGGGCCGGACGCGCCGCTGCTACGCGATCCGCTCTTCGAGCTTGATCTCGAAGGGCGGTGGCGGGGGCGGGCTGCCGGAAATGAGCGCGCGGAAGCGCTCGATCGCGAGCAGCAGGTAGTTGAAGGCCGCGAGGAAGCTCCCGATCACAACCAGGAAGCGCGCCGGCCACACCGGAATGCGCAGCGCGCCCTCGCCCTCGAACTCGTTCGAGCGCCAGGCGTAGAGGGCGGGATCCACGCTGCCCCAGCAGATGAGCGCGAAAAACACGATCCCGAGCAGCGCGCCAAGGACGTCCAGGGCGTTCTGCACCCGCCGGGGAAAGCGGCCATGCACCGCGTCCACCCAGATCATGCCGCCGCTGCGGATCGCGTACGCCGCCTGCAGCCACAGGATGATCACGATCGAGATCTCGACCATCTCCTTCGTGCCCTGCAGCGGCCGGTTGAAGAGGTCGCGGCCGAGCACGTCAGCGCACACGACGAAGGAGAGCAGGAACGCGAGCACCGCCGCGATCGTGAGCATCGCGCGCGCGATCCACTCGTTCAGGCGCAGCAGCACTTTATTAAGGGATGAGAGCGGAGGGATGAGGAATGAGGGAGAGTTCGTGAACCATGGTGCGATAAACCGACTCACCCCCTCTCCGCTGCCGGAGGAGAGGGTTGGGGTGAGGGGCTCGATTCACGAATCACGACTCACTGACGCCTTACTTGACTTGGTAGCGCACCGGCCACTTGTGGCCGAGCTTTTCAGCTTCCTTAAGCGCGAGCTTGAGGACCTGGCTCGCCGGCAGCCCCTGCTTGTCGAGCTCGGTCGCTTTCTCCTGCGGCCAGCCCTTGAGCGAGTTCGCCCATTCGATGCGCACCGAGTCGGGCACCGACTTCACCACGGCGCCGAGCGATTTCATCTGCGCGATCTGCTTCGGGTAGGCCTCCTTGTTGAATGTGCCCGTGCGCGCCTCGTACTCGCGCGCGACCTCAAGGATGATGCCCTGCACATCCTTCGGCAGCTTGGCCCAGCGCGCCTTGTTGATGGTCAACCCGTGCCACGTGATCGCGCCGAAGCCGACCTCGGTGTAGTACTTGCCCTGCTCGTAGAGCTTGAAGTTGACCCAGCCGGACGGGAACATGATCCAGCCGAGGTACACGCCGGTCTGCATGCCGGTGTAGGCCTCGGGCAGCGATCCCTGCACCGGCACCGCCCCGGCATACTCGAGCCACTTGAGGTTGAGTCCGGCCCCGGCGAGCTTCTTGCCTTTGAGGTCGGCGACCTTGCTCCATTCGAAATTGGTGCCGAGGTTGTAGCCGTTGTCCGCGATCAGCGCGATCAGGTGCTGATTGAACTTGTCCTCGAACACCTTGCTCATGTACGGCACCTTGTCGTAGATTGCGCGCGCGAGCTTCACGCTCACCACGGGGTCCATGGTGCCGAACGGCAGCATCACCTGGAAGGCGTGCAGCGGCAGGTTGGACGGCTCGAAGCAGAAGCAGTAGCCGCCGATGTCGATGATGCCGCTCTGAACGCCTTCTAGCGTGTCGGCGACCTTGGTCATGGCGCCGCCGTAGCCTTCGATGAATTCGACCTTGTGCTTGGTACGGGCGGCGACGCGCTTCGTCACCTCGGGCACGAAGAAGTTCTGCATCAGGTTGACGTAGGTATTGGCCGGCGGGTGCCCAGAGGCGATTCGAAGTTTGAAGTCTTCGGTACGCGCGGACGGGGCCGCAAACGCGATCGGCAGCGCCAGGACCAGAGCAGAGCACAACTTCCCGTAGCGGTGTTTCATGGACAGCCTCCCAAGTGTGAATGGATGCACGGCATCCCGTCGCGCATTCCGTATGATCTTGCCGCGTGAAGCGGGTGAACGGATGTTCCTTAATTGCCCCACTATTGTCAATAGAATGGAGCTAGACCGCGCCTTCCATCACCTGCACGTCCACCAGCGTTCCCGCGGCGACGTTGCCCTGCTCGGTCGGCAGGATGATGAAACAGTTGGCCTCCGACATCGAGCGCAGAATGCCGGAACCCTGTTCTCCCGTCACGCGCACGCTCCATGCGCCGTTCGCATCCTGCGTGAGGATGCCGCGCTGGAACTCGGTGCGCCCCGGCGCCTTCTTGAGGGGTGAGGTGCAGGGCACCTTGAACGTCGGCAGTGGCGGCACCGGGTCGCATCCGGCGAGTTTGAGCAGTGCATCGCGCACGAACTGGTAGAAGGTCACCATCACCGACACCGGGTTGCCCGGCAGGCCGAAGAAATGCGCATTGCCGATCCTGCCATAAGCGAGCGGGCGACCCGGCTTCATGGCAATCTTCCAGAACACGACCTCCCCCATCTTGTTGAGCAGTTCCTTCACGAAGTCGGCCTCTCCGACCGACACACCGCCGCTGGTGATGACGACATCGGCTGCTGCTGCCGCCTCGCTGAACGCCTGTTCCAGCAGCTTCGGATCGTCGCGCACCACGCCCATGTCGATGACTTCGCAGCCCAGGCGCGTAAGCATGCCGTGGATGGTGTAGCGGTTGCTGTCGTAGATCTGTCCTTCCTTCGGCACCGTGCCGAGAGACACCAGTTCGTCACCGGTGGAGAAGAAGGCGGCACGCAGCCGGCGGTAAACCGAGACCTCCGGCAGCCCCAGCGAGGAGATCAGCCCGACCTCGGCCGGCCGCAACGTGATCCCGCGCCTGAGCGCTACCTGTCCGGCGGCGAGGTCTTCGCCCGCGCGCCGCAGGTTCTGTCCCTTGCGATGGCCCGCGCCTATCGTCACGCGGTCGTTCTTCGCTTCGACGTGCTCCTGCATGATGATGGTGTCGGCGCCGGCCGGCACCACGCCGCCCGTCATGATACGTACGCATGCTCCCGGCGCGACGCTGCCGGTGAAGGGCGCGCCCGCGAACGCGGTGCCTGCGACCGTCAGCGTGACCTGACCCTCGCGCGGCAAGTCCGCGAAGCGCACGGCGTAACCATCCATCGCCGAGTTGTCGTGCGCCGGCACGTCGAGCGGTGAAATGACGTCCGCGGCGAGCACCCGGCCCAGTGCGGCCCGGGCGTGGACACGCTCGGTGGTGGCGACCGGAGTCAGGAAACGCGCGATGACTTCGCGCGCCTTGGCCACCGGCATCGAGTTGGGATCATAGTCGTCGGTGCAACTGATGGCGCGCGACAGGGTAGGCTCATTCATGTTCGGTCATCCTGCGCCAGAGAGTGGCGCCTGAATTCGGTCAATTGCAAATTGTAGCCCACGGACCGGCCGTCTTCTACGGCATGTTCAGTCCTGGCCGAGTATCGGTAATAATGTCCGGATTCACATGATCCGGAGTCGGGCATATCGATGATGAACGACCTTGGCCGGGCATTCGCGGAGGCGTTTGGCCTGGTCGCGCGGCTGGATCCGCAGTTGCTCGATATCGTGGCGTTGAGCCTGAAAGTGAGCCTGACTGCCGTCGTCCTCGCCGCGCTCGTCGGTCTTCCGCTCGGCGCGGTGCTGGCGGTGGAACGGTTCCGCGGACGGCAGGCGGTAGTGGTGCTGCTCAATGCGCTGATGGGGCTGCCGCCGGTGGTGGTCGGACTGCTGGTCTACCTGTTGCTCTCGCGCGCGGGTCCGCTCGGGTCGCTCGGCATATTGTTCACGCCGGCGGCCATGATCGTCGCGCAGGCGATACTCGTCACGCCCATCGTGGCCGCGCTGTCACGCCAGGTTCTGGAAGACGCGTGGCGGGAGTACGAGGAGCAGTTGCGCTCGCTGGGCGCGCGGCGCATGACGGCGGCAATCACGCTGTTGTGGGATACCCGGTTCTCGCTGGTCACCATCGTGCTGGCGGGATTCGGGCGCGCTGCCGCTGAAGTTGGCGCGGTGATGATCGTCGGCGGAAACATCGACGGCGTGACGCGCGTAATGACCACGACCATCGCGCTCGAAACCAGCAAAGGTGACCTGCCGCTTGCGCTCGGACTGGGCGTTATTCTCGTGGGCCTGGTAATCATGCTCAACGCCGCAGCGAGTCTGATCAGGGAGGCGGCGTTGCGCCGCTACGGTTAGATAAGTGATAGGTGATGGGCAATGAGTAATGGGGGAATGCACGAGTGCTGCCGCTAGAACTCAAGGATGTGTGCTTCGGCGTCAACGGCAAAGTCATCATCGACCGCGTTTCGGTGGAGATCGGCGCCGGACCCCGTACCATCATCCTTGGCCCCAATGGCGCCGGGAAAAGCGTACTGATGAGGCTGTGCCACGGCCTGCTGCGACCCACTGGCGGCGCCATCGTCTGGCGTGGCAATGGAGGCACCGGGCGACCACGCCGGCAGGCGATGGTGTTCCAGCGCCCCGTCATGCTGCGCCGCTCCGCGCTCGCCAACATCGTTTACGGGCTGAAACTCGCGGGCGTCGCTCGCACGGAACGCGAACTGCGCGCGCGCGATGTGCTGGACGTGGTGGGGCTGACGGACAAGTCGCAGCAGGCGGCGCGCGTGCTCTCGGGCGGGGAGCAGCAGAAGCTTGCGCTGGCGCGCGCCTGGGCGCTGGGGCCGGAGGTGCTGTTTCTCGACGAACCGACCGCCAACCTCGATCCTGGCGCGACCCGTGAACTCGAGGCGATCGTCGCCGCCATTCGCGCGACCGGCACCAAGATCATCATGACCACCCATAACCTCGGACAGGCGCGCCGGCTCGGCGACGAGATCCTGTTTCTCAACCAGGGACGGCTCGTCGAGCGTGCTCCGGTGGATCAATTTTTCCGGCAACCTGCGTCGGCGGAAGCCGCCGCCTTCATCAGGGGAGAATTGCCGTGGAGTTGAGGAGGAGCTTGCTTTGCGCCGCCGTGATCCTTTCCACCGCCGCGACCGCGCCGGACGCACCGGCTCAGAAATTCATCACGGTCGCTTCGACCACATCTACCGAGCAGTCCGGGCTGTTCAAACACATCCTGCTGGTGTTCGAGAAGAAGACTGGCATCCAGGTGCGAGTGGTGGCCCTTGGTACGGGGCAGGCGCTCGACATGGCCCGGCGCGGCGATGCCGATGTCGTGTTCGTGCACGACAAGGTTGCAGAAGAAAAATTCATCGCCGAGGGCTACGGCGTGAGGCGGCTCGAAGTGATGTACAACGACTTCATCCTCGTCGGTCCGAAATCCGATCCCGCGAAGATTGCGGGCGGGAAGGATATCCTCGCCGCGTACAAAAGGATCGCCGGGGCTGCGGCGCCATTCGTCTCACGCGGGGACAGGAGCGGCACGCATGCCGCAGAGGTGCGATTGTGGAAGGCCGCGGGTATCGATCCTGCAATCGGAAAGGGCACGTGGTACCGGGAGACGGGCTCGGGCATGGGGCCGACGCTCAATACCGCCGCGGGCATGAACGCCTACGCTTTCACCGACCGCGGCACGTGGCTCTCCTTCAAGAACCGCGGCGAGCTCGTCATCGTCGTGCAAGGTGATAAGCGTCTGTTCAACCAGTACGGCATCATGCTGGTCAACCCCGCGAAGCACGCGCACGTGAAGAAGGATCTCGGCCAGGCGTTTATCGACTGGGTCGTGTCGGCCGACGGCCAGCGGGCGATCGCGGGCTACAAGATCGGCGCCGACCAACTGTTTTTTCCGAATGCCCGCAAGGAACAGGCCCCAGCCCGCAGGTTAGAATAGCGCCTGCTTTCGTGTTGTAGACTGAGGCATGCCACGCTATCCGGGACTGACGTTGCGCGTGCTCGGCTCCGGGGAACCCGCCATGGGGCCCGGGAAGGCGGCGCTCATCGGGCAGATCGAAAAGACTGGTTCGATTTCCGCCGCCGCGCGCGCAATGGGCATGTCGTATCGCCGTGCCTGGAAGTTGGTGGATGCTCTCAATGAGAGCTTCAAGGAGCGGGTCGTGCTCACTGCGGTGGGCGGCAAGCGGGGTGGGGGCGCGCAGGTGACGGTCTTCGGGCGGCGCCTCGTCAGGCTCTACCATAAGATGGAAGACAAGGCGTCGGTGGCGATTGCCGCGGACCTCGGCAAATTCGTTGCGCATCAGCGCAAGCTGGCGAAGCGAGAATCCCGCTGACGGCCTCAGGCCGTCAGGAGCAGCTTCAATCCTGCCAGCGACATGACGATGGCGAGTGTGACGAGCAACCCCTTTTGCTTGAATCGCACCAGCCCCAGCCAGGTGCCGAGGCAGGCGCCGGCCAGCGCGGCGGCCACGAGCAGCGGCAGTTCTCCGGGCAGCGACTGCGCGGTCAACGATCCCGCTATCAGCGCCACCGCTGAGTTGACCAGGATGAAGGGAGCGGAAATGCCTGCGGTTGTCTTCGGGCCCGCCCAGTTGAGCATCAGCAGAATGGGGCTGAGGAAAATGCCGCCACCGACTCCGATCAAGCCTGAAACGAACCCAATCGCACACCCCATGAATACCGCCGGGAGCTTCCTGACCCGCACGATGCCTTCCTCCATGAGGACGCGCGAACCGAACGCGCGCCAGACAAGGTAGGTGGCCGCAAGCAGCAGCACCACGCCCATTGCCACGTAATACGTGCCGCGCGACAGGCTCTGGACGCCACCTACTGCCGCGAACGGTACCGAGCCCAGCAGAAACGGCCACAGGCCGGGCCAGGAGAAAAAACGCGCCCTGCGGAAACGATAGACCGTGAATGCAGCCACGACGATATTGAGGACCAGCGCCGTCGGGCGCATGACCTCGGGGGCGAGGCCCAGCAGCGCCATCATGGCAAGATAGCCCGAAGCTCCCGCGTGGCCGACGGTCGTGTAGAACGTCGCAACCATGAAGAACAGGACGGACAGAATGATGACTTGCTGCAGCTCCATGCGGCCACGATAACACGACCGGTGCCGCTATATCTAGACGGGAATAACGAAGCTCCGCTATCATTGCAGATAAACGTATATGAAGACATTCGGATTTGCAGGTTGGTCCGGCAGCGGGAAGACGACGCTGATCGAGAAGCTCATTCCGCTGTTCGTCGCGCGAGGTTTGAAGGTTGCGCTCGTCAAGCACGCGCACCACACCTTCGACGTGGACCAGGCGGGCAAGGACTCGTACCGCCACCGGCATGCGGGATGCACCGAGGTGCTGGTGACTTCTTCGCGCCGGTGGGCGTTGATGCACGAACTGCGCGGGGCGCCCGAGCCGGGACTCGCCGAGCACCTCGTGCACCTTTCAGCGTGCGACCTGGTGCTGATCGAGGGCTTCAAGCGCGAGCCCATTCCCAAGCTCGAAGTCTACCGAGCGGACGTGGGTGAACCGCTGCTGCACCCGCACGACGCGGATATCGTCGCAATCGCGAGCGATCAGCGCCTCGATACGCGATTGCCGCAGTTCGATCTCAATAACCACGCCACCATTGCCGATTTCATGCTGCGGCACGTCGGCCTGGCATGACGCCCAGCGCACCACGTCGATTGTTGGGCATCGGTACCCGGCCTCGTAGGTTGGGCTGAACGAAGTGATGCCCAACACGTCGACTCGCATGGGCCCCCCGCGTCCATGCTTTTCAAGATTTGGAATCGTTGGCCCGCGGGTGTAAGCTAACGCCATGATTACCGTGCTTTATTTCGCGCGGCTGCGGGAAGGGCTGGGCACCGGCTCGGAGCAGATCGCGCTCCCGCAAGGCGTGTGCGACCTCGATGGCGTGCGAGCGCTGCTAATTGCGCGCGGCGGTGCATGGGCACAGGAACTCGCGGGAAACAAGGCATTGCGCGCCGCGGTCAACCAAGCCATGGCGAGTGGCGATGCGCCTGTTGCAGACGGCGACGAGATCGCCTTCTTCCCGCCCGTCACCGGTGGATAGAGAGAGACTTCCTTCCCCCTTGACGGGGGAAGATCAACAATTATTCCTTCCCCCTCAGGGGGAAGGTTAGGATGGGGGTGGGTTTCACGTGACCGTCCGAATTCAATCTGACGACTTCGACATTGGCGCTGAAATCAGCCAACTGCGCCGCGCGAATCCGAAGATCGGCGCGGTCGCGAGTTTCGTCGGCGTCGTGCGCGACGTGAACGAAGGCGATGCCGTCGCCGAGATGACGCTCGAACACTATCCCGGCATGACCGAGAAGTCGATCGAAGACATCATCACCCAGGCGCGCGGCCGCTGGAAGGTATTCGACGCGCTGGTCGTTCATCGCGTCGGTACGCTCAAACCCACCGAACAGATCGTACTCGTGATCGTCACCAGCGCGCACCGCGGCGACGCTTTTGCTGCGTGCGAATTCATCATGGACTACCTCAAGACCCGCGCGCCATTCTGGAAGAAAGAGACCACGCCTTCAGGCGCACGCTGGGTCGATGCGCGCGCAATTGACGACATCGCTGCCGAGCGCTGGCGCCTGAAAGGCTGATCTTGCCCTCCGCCACATCACACTGCCGGATAGAAACGCTATACCTGTAGATATATGCCGGCAGATGCAGATATATGCGGGTAAACGCTTGTATATGCCGGTATATGCGTTCGGAATTTTCCTGGTGACGTTGATTTCTAGTTAGGCGAGGAGGATCATGAGGTCCGCACTCGACAGACCGCTCTTTTCCCAACTCAAGTCAACCGAAGGCGGCGAAGAACCGCTCGCCGTATTCCGGCCTTCGTGTATCAGGGTCGCGCTCGTGGGTCTCTTGGGTGTCTTCGTTCTTGCGACTCTGCTGGCCGCGCTTATCTATTTCATTGAGCCCGCCTCACCTCGGTGGTGGATCAACCTACCACTAGGCGCTTTGTTGCTGTTCGCGGGTGCGTATTCGTTCTGGGGCCTGAATTTCCTCCGAACCCGAGTTTCGCTCTACCCAAGTGGCTTCGCCGTTCTCCAATGGGGCCGGGTTCAGGAATTCCCTTGGTCCCGTGTCATCGAAGTGTGTCTCGAGCGCCCGGGTACGCCGGCGCCCTTCAATCTTCAGCAAAAGGTGGTTCGCGATGATGGCGAAGAATTCGCCTTCATTGACACCGACTGGGATGAGCTCGAGAACGTAGTAGAGAGTGAGGCGCGCGCGCGCGGCATCCGCATTACAGTCGTTGAAGTCATCGGTGGGGGGACGTGGTGAGACGAAGACGGCCGATTATCGTCCATACGCCTAATTGTGCTGTGTTACAAAAATGATCTTCCCCCTCTGACGGACGAAGAATTGAGGCGTCTAAACTCCCTCTAAGGTGACACAGTGCAACTAACCGCCCGATCCACAAGCCGACGCCCGCAAGCGGGCGCTTGCTCGCGCGGGTGATCGGGAGACGTTAGCGGTCAACAACATACGGCGCTACAATATCCACGCCCATCGCAGATTGGGAGGTCACCATGTCTCCGGCAGTTGCTGAAATAGAGGCCAAGGTTCGTGCGTTGAGTCCCGACGAGAAGGCGGATCTCATCCGCTCCCTCATCGCTGAACTCGACGGTCCGCC
>Ga0155935_1250_pt1 | contig 12051 bp, 11 predicted proteins | sample RifCSPlowO2_02_FD_107589 | JGI IMG/M metagenome (GOLD analysis project Ga0155935, IMG submission 107589) | Betaproteobacteria bacterium RIFCSPLOWO2_02_64_14
GTGGTAGGCGTCGAAGATGAGTTTTAAGGCCGACTCCATGCCAACTTTAGGGTTCCATTTGAGATCATCGCGAGTATTGTCGATTTTCGGCACGCGGTTCTGAATGTCCTGGTAGCCCTTGCCGTAGTATGCCCTTGAGGTGGTACGAATCACGCGTACTTTCTTCGCGCTCGGCCGGTATTCGGGGTAAGTCAGCGCCAGCTCAATCATCATCTGCGCAAGCTCTTTCATCGAGAAATTGTTCTTCGGGTTACCGATGTTGTAGATCTTGCCGCTTGCAATGCCGTCCTTGTTCTCGACGATTTTCATCAGCGCGTCAAGTCCGTCGGCGATATAGGTAAACGACCGTTTCTGGGCGCCGCCATCCACGAGTTTGATCGTTTCGCCCCGCACGATATGGCCCAGGAACTGCGTGACCACGCGCGAACTGCCCTCCGTCGCCGCGTACAGGCTATCGAGTCCCGCCCCGATCCAATTAAAGGGCCGGAACAGCGTGAAATCGAATTTCCGCTCTACCCCGTAGGCCCAGATAACCCGGTCCATGAGCTGCTTGGAACAAGAATAGATCCAGCGCTGCTTGTGGATCGGCCCAAGGATCAGCTCTGAACTTTCGGAATCGAACTGTTCGTCGCGGCACATGCCGTACACCTCGGAGGACGACGGAAACACCAGGCGCTTGCGGTATTTCACGCACGACCGGACGATCGGCAGATTGGCTTCGAAGTCGAGCTCGAACACGCGCAGCGGCTCCTTGACGTAAGTGGCCGGCGTGGCGATCGCCACCAACGGTATGACAGTATCGCACTTGCGGATGTTGTACTCGATCCACTCCTTGTTGATGGTAATGTCGCCTTCGAAGAAGTGAAAGCGCGGTTCCTTGAGTAAACCTGAAATGCGATCGGTCTCCATGTCCATGCCGTAGACATGCCAGTCCGTCGTCTTTATGATGCGTTCCGACAGGTGATGTCCGATGAAACCGTTAACGCCAAGGATGAGGATTTTTTTCATCTTGTGCTGTGAGGATTGAGGTGCTGTTCATGGTGACGGCAAGACTTGTATAGAATGTGCCTCTTGCGGCAGCAGGAAGAATAGACCGAACCGATTCACATGTAAAATCGTCTGTGTTCAAAGCATCGTGTATTGGCGCGTTTGTCGGATCTTGTGTCAATAGGGGGATTCCAGCGTGAAGATCAGGCCGGTAACCAAAGAGGAGCAGGAATGTTGGCCGAAAGAAGTCATCGTTCCTCTTGAAAATCCTTTCGTCGATCCGCGGGGGCGAATACAACCGTTGGTGGATCTGCCAATGGAGAGCTGTGTGTTAATCAAGTCCGTGAAGGGCACGGTGCGGGCCAATCATTACCATCAGACCGACTGGCACTTCTGTTATGTGTTGTCGGGCTCGATCGAGTATTACCACCGGCCGCACGGTTCGGAGGTTGCTCCGCAGAAGGTGACGATCAAGACCGGTCAGATGTTCTTTACGCCGCCGATGGTGGACCACGCGATGGTGTTTCCAGAGGACACCGAATTTCTCACTTTCGGCAGAAACTCCCGCGCCCAGGAAGTGTACGAAGCCGATGTCGTCCGTATCCCGCCGATCAATCCCTAGATCGTTGACGCTCGATAACTCCTACCGGCGTTCGACGTGCCGGCTGTGCGAAGGCAAGCGCCTGAGCAACGTTCTGTCACTCCGCGCCACCCCGCTCGCAAACGCGTTCGTCAATCAAGAAGCGCTCGGTTCCGAGCAGCCCGTCTATCCGTTGGACGTATTTTTCTGTGAAGAATGCGGACACCTGCAGTTGCTTGATGTAGTAGACCCCAGGGTCCTCTACCAGCACTACGTGTATGTATCGGGTACATCGCCGGTATTCGTACGGCACTTTGAGCAGTATGCCCGAAATGTAGTTGAGCGCTTCACGCCGGAGAAGGGCAGTCTGGTAGTCGAAATTGGCTCCAACGATGGCACGTTGCTGCGGTGTTTCAAGGAGTACCACCTGCGCGTCCTGGGTGTTGATCCAGCAGAAGAGATTACCAGGGGCACCATTGAATCCGGGATAGACGCCATAAGCGAATTCTTTACGCCACAACTTGCACGTGGCATTCGAACGAAGCACGGTCCCGCCAGCGTTATCGCCGCGAATAACGTTATCGCGCACATCGACGATCTTGGAAGCGTGATGGTGGCTGTTCGGGATTTGCTTGCACCGCATGGCGTTTTCGTATTCGAGGTGTCCTATCTGGGTGACGTGTTCGAGAAGACGCTGTTCGATACGATCTATCACGAGCATCTTGATTATCACTCTGTCATTCCACTCGAAGCTTTTTTCAAGCGCTGGGGCCTGGAGTTAATCGAGGTCATGCGGGTGGACACTCACGGCGGCTCGTTGCGGGGGGTCGTGCAGCTTGCCGGCGGCCCTCGGCCTGTCGACGCTTCGGTGGCGATTGCCATGGAGCGGGAGCGAGAGCTGGGGTTGGACAAAGGCGATACTTTTCGTGCCTTCGCCGGGCATATCGAGGGCATCCGGGACGAATTGATGGCGCTGCTTGGGAATTTAAGGCGGACAGGCAAGCGCATCGCAGGTTTCGGCGCTCCCGCCAAGATGACTACCCTCATGTATCACCTGGAGCTCGAACCTGATGTCATCGACTTTATTGTCGATGACAGTCCACTGAAGCAGGGACTCTACACGCCCGGTATGCATATTCCGGTCGTACCGACCAGCGAGCTCTATGTGAGGCGCCCGGATTACGTAGTCATCCTGGCCTGGAATTTCGCGCCGACCATCGTTCAGAAGCACGCCGCCTTCCGCGACGCCGGGGGCCATTTCATCATCCCCCTTCCCAAAGTCGAGATCGTGTAATTGATCGATTGGCGTGATCAGACTCGGACTCATCGGGGCCGGACGCTGGGGCCGCAATTTCATCCGGACGATAACCAATCTGGAGGGCGTACGGCTCACGCGGCTTGCGAGCTGCAATCCCGAAAGCAAGAGTCTGGTCGGTTCGGACTGCGTCGTCAGCTCAGACTGGCGGGAGCTGGTCGACGCCAGCGACCTCGATGGCATCATCATCGCAACCCCGCCAGCGCTGCATGGAGCGATGGCCAGCGCCGCAGTTGCGGCGGGACTTGCGACCCTGGTGGAGAAGCCGCTGGTGCTGGCGCTCGCGGAGGCGACGACGTTGCGCGACTTGGTGCGCGCGCGACGCGGCTTGTTGATGGTGGACCACACCCATATTTACCATCCAGCGTTCGGGGAACTGAAGAAGCAGGCGACTAAACTCGGGCGGGTCCGCACGATCGATGCCGAGGCGGGCAACCATGGTCCTTATCGCGACGACGTTCCAGTACTGTGGGATTGGGGCCCTCACGATGTCGCGATGTGCTTGGACCTGTTGCGCGAGCTCCCTCGCGAAGTGAGGGCAACGCGCGTGGCGCACGAACGAGTGGGCAATGCGGAGGCGGAGACTGTTCGGCTCGATCTTATCTTTGCAAACGGCGTGGAAGCGCGCATCAGGATCAGCAACATGATAGCCAAAACGCGCCGCTTCGCGGTTCACTGCGACGATGGCGTTCTCGTCTACGACGACCTCGCGCAAAACAAACTCGTGCTGCACCAGGAAGTCCGAGGAGCATTGCTGCAACCAGCAGGGATACCGATCACCGTTTCGCCGGAATTGCCCTTGCGGCGCGTCGTAGAGGCTTTTATCACGGCGATCACCGAGGCAACCGACAGAAGCGCAAGCCTGGATCTTGCAGTGGAGGTGGTCGCGGTACTCGAACAGTGCGACAAGGCGCTTGTTGCAAGCTGATTTGGCTGTGAAGAACGCCGCCGCCTAGACGTTGGTCGCTTGCCGCCTCATGATGGCAGTGAGGTCGCACAGAAACGCTCGAAGCTGCGTTTCCCAGTCCGCCATTTCGACGCCGAACACCCGCTTTATCTTTTCCTTGCTCGTGGCGGCGTTGAGCGGTCTTGCGGCAGGGAGGGGATATTCGGCAGTCGTGATGGGGCGCAGAAGCGGCGTGCCAGTGGAGGCGGGGGCTATCTCCCGGGCGATTTCGAAAATGCGCTTCGCGAATTTGAAGCGCGTTGTGTAGCCCTGTGCGGACAAGTGGTAGATCCCGGTTTCCTGCCTCGCACGCTCGGGTTGGCGCAATAGTCCGGTGGTGGCCTCGGCGAGTGAGTGCGCCCAGGAGGGTGAGCCGACTTGGTCGTCGACGACCACGAGTTCTTTTTTCTCTCGCCCCAGCTTGAGCATGGCCAGCACGAAATTCGGCGCCTGTGCGCTGTAGATCCAGCTGGCCCGCAGTATCAGATGAGGGCCGCCGACCGCAGTGATCGCGCGTTCTCCGGCAAGTTTGGTCTTGCCGTAGACGTTGACGGGGTTGGGCGGATCGTCCTCGGTGTACGGTTCCTCGTGCGCGCCGTCGAAAACGTAGTCGGTCGAGTAGTGAACAAGAAGGGCGTCGATGCGCCTCGCTTCTTCCGCGATCACGCCCGGCGCGATGCCGTTCACCTGCATCGCCAGATCAGGCTCCGATTCCGCCTTGTCCACGGTTGTGTAACCGGCAGCGTTGACGATGATTTCGGGCGCGACTGCCCGTATCGCGGTCCTGATCGAATCGGGGTTCGCGAGATCCATTTCGCGGCGCCGGGGCATCGCGACCGAGCCCAGGGGTGGTAGGGCCCCCGCCAGTTCCCGGCCAAGCTGCCCGGTCGCCCCCACCAGGAGAATGCGGCTCACGGGAAAAGCTCTGCCCGGTCGAAGGCAATGCCCTGGCGGTCCTTGGCCGAGAGCACCGGCTCGCCTTGCAGCGGCCAGGCGACATTGAGCGTGGGGTCGTTCCAGGCGATGCAGCGCTCGTGCTGCGGCGCCCAGTAGTCTGTCGTCTTGTAGAGCATCTCGGCGTAATCGCTGGTGACGAGGAATGCATGTGCGAAGCCGGTCGGCACCCAGAGCATGTGCCGGTTCCTGTCCGACAGGACGTTGGCCGTCCAGCGGCCGAAGGTCCGCGAACTTTTGCGCAGATCGACGACGACATCGTAGATCTCGCCCGCGGTAGCGCGGATCAGCTTGCCCTGGGGCCGACGAATCTGGTAATGAAACCCGCGCAGGACGTTTCTGGCGGAACGGGAATGGTTATCCTGCACGAAATGCGCATCGATGCCGGCCTGCTCGATGAAGGCGCGTTCGTTGTAGCTCTCGTAGAAGAAGCCGCGCTCGTCCCCGAATACCTCGGGCTCGACGATCAGCACGCCGGGAATATCGCTCCTGATGACCCTCATGGCCGGGTCATTCCCGCAAAACGCTCTCTAGGTACCGGCCGTAGCCGTTGTTGCCGATACCTGAAGCGAGGGCCTCGAGCTGGCTGGCCGAAATGTATCCCATGCGGTAGGCGATCTCTTCAGGGCACGCGATCTTGAGTCCCTGGCGTTTTTCGATGGTTTCGATGAAGAGCGATGCCTCGAGCAGGGACTCGTGCGTGCCGGTGTCGAGCCACGCGATGCCGCGGCCCATGGTGATCACTTCAAGCTCGCCGCGACGCAGGTATTCCCGGTTCACGTCGGTGATCTCGAGCTCGCCGCGGGGGGAGGGTTTCAGGTTGCGCGAGATATCGACGACGGCATTGTCGTAGACCGCGAAACCCGTCTGCGCGTAGCGCGATTTGGGTCGCGCGGGCTTTTCTTCGATCGAGACGACCCTGCGGTTCGCATCGAATTCGACGACACCGTAGCGCTCCGGGTCGTTTACGGGATACGCGAAAATCATCGCGCCGCGCGTGCGGCGGGCCGCGGCCTGCAGATCACCCGCCAGATCGTGACCGTAGAAAATGTTGTCGCCCAGGATCAACGCGCACGTGCCTCCGCCGATGAAGTCCGCGCCGATGACGAAGGCCTGGGGGATACCTTCGGGCGCGGGCTGGATGGCGTACGACAGATCGAGACCCCATGACCGGCCGTCGCCCAGCAGCCGCTCGAAACGCGGCGTGTCCTGCGGCGTCGATATCACCAGGATCTCGCGAATGCCGGCGAGCATCAGCGTCGATAACGGGTAGTAGACCATCGGCTTGTCGTAGACCGGCAGCAGCTGCTTGGATACGACCCTCGTCGCGGGATACAGTCGCGACCCGGAGCCGCCGGCGAGAATGATCCCCTTCACGGCCGCGCCCGCTTGCCGTAATTCAGGTCAATCCAGTCGCGATAGGCCCCGCTCGCCACGCTCGCGACCCAGTCCGCGTGATCAAGATACCACTCGACCGTCTCGCGGAGGCCGTTCTCGAACGTCCGGCGCGGCTCCCACTGCAACTCGGCAAAAATTTTCCCGGCGTTCATTGCGTAGCGACGATCGTGGCCTGGACGATCCCGGACATGAGTGATGAGTGATGAGTGATGAGTGATGAGTGCATTCGGGCGGATGTCGTCCAGTATGCTGCAGATCGCGTTGACAACCTCCAGGTTGGTTTTCTCGCTGTTGCCGCCGATATTATAGGTTTCGCCGGGACGCCCCTTGTGCAGCACCCGTCTTGTCGCCTCGCAGTGATCGCCGACATAGAGCCAGTCGCGCACGTTGCGGCCGTCGCCGTAGAGGGGTAGCGGCCTGCCCTGCGCCGCATTGAGAATCGTGAGCGGGATCAGCTTTTCGGGAAACTGGTACGGGCCGTAATTGTTGGAGCAGTTGGTCGTCACCGTCGGCAGGCCATAGGTTTGGTGGTAGGCCCGAACGAGGTGATCGGCCGCGGCCTTCGATGCCGCATAGGGACTGTTGGGGGCATACGGCGTCGTTTCGGTGAACGGCGGATCGCTGGCGCCGAGTGAGCCGTAAACCTCGTCGGTCGAAACGTGGAAAAAACGGAAGCGGCTTTTTTCGGGCTCCGCGAGCGTGCCCCAGTAGGCGCGCGCCTCTTCGAGCAGGCTGAAAGTGCCGATGACGTTGGTTTGCACGAACTCCGCCGGGCCGTGGATCGAGCGGTCGACGTGGCTCTCGGCGGCGAAGTGGACGATCGCCCAGGGCCGGTGCTCCGCCAGCAGGCGTGCGACCAGTGCGCGGTCGCAGACATCCCCTTTAACGAATACGTGCCGCGGATCATCCCCAAGGCTGACGAGGTTCGCGGGATTGCCGGCATAGGTGAGTTTGTCGAGGTTCACGACCGGCGTGCCCTCGGTCGCGATCCAGTCGAGAACAAAATTCGAACCGATGAATCCCGCACCGCCGGTGACGAGGATCACTCCCAAAACCTCCTGATGGTCTGCGCGGCGTTGCCCTGCGCAGGGCCGAACGCGCCGGTCGTTTGCGGAATGTCGGTGATGCAGGGAATGTGCAAACTGCGCTTCCGGTCTTGTGTGCCAGTATTCTATGCGCAAGGGGCGTTTGCGTGTAGTCTTATGCCGCGTCGCGCCCGCGCCAGAACAAGAGCGATGAAAAGCATTCTGCTGGTCAAGACATCGTCGCTGGGCGATGTCATACACAATCTGCCCGTTGTGAGCGAGTTGCGCCGTGGGCGACGCGCGGTGACCGTCGATTGGGTGGTGGAGGAGGCGTTTGCGGCGATCCCGCGCCTGCATCCTGGCGTGGCGGACGTCATCCCGGTCGCGATCCGCCGCTGGCGCGGCGCGCTGGGACGAGGGAGCACCTGGCGCGAGATCGGGCAGTTTGTGCAGCGCCTGCGCGCGAAGCGCTATGATGCGGTGATCGATACCCAGGGGCTGTTCAAGAGCGCGCTCATCACAGCTGTAGCCCGCGGCACCCGTTATGGACTCGACTGGGCGAGCTCGCGTGAGCCATTGCGGATCTTCTATGATCGGACATTCGGGATCCCTTGGACGCAGCACGCGGTGGAACGCAATCGCGCGCTCGCGGCGCGGGCGTTGGGGTATGAGTTGTCGCCGCATCCCGAGTATGGAATTCATGCGCGCGCCGCATCGTTCCCATGGCATGCGCTGCAACGTTACGTCGTCCTTCTGCATGCGACCAGCGCCGCGGGCAAGCTGTGGCCGGAGCAATCGTGGATCGAACTTGGAGCACGGTGTCTGCAACGGGGTTTGGGCTGCATATTGCCGTGGGGAAGCGACGGCGAGCGCGTGCGTAGCACGCAACTTGCCGCGGCGCTGCGTGGCGCAGTCGTACCGCCTGCGCTCACATTCGACGAACTTGCGGGGCTGTTTGCGGGCGCACATGCCGTCGCGGGCGTGGACACGGGGCTTACGCACCTTGCGGGTGCGCTCGGCGCGCCCACGGTCGGAATCTATTGCGCAACTGATCCGTCCGCTACCGGACTTTACGCCTGCCCACGAGCCGTGAATCTGGGCGGCATCGGTAAACGACCCACGGTCGACGAAGTCATGGCTGCGCTGGAGCGATACGGTAGCACGCGATCGTGAAGCGCTTCGCCTACACGCTTCTGCTCTACGCGATGCTGCCCGGTGCCTTGTGGCATCTCGTCTGGCGGGCGCGGCGCCAGCCGGCTTACCTGCGCCACGTCCCGGAACGGTTCGGCTACTACCGGCAGGCGCGGCCCGCACAACCCGTGATCTGGCTGCACGCGGTATCGGTCGGTGAAACACGCGCTGCCGAACCGCTGATTCGCGCGCTGCAGAAACGCCATCCCGACCACCGCATCCTGCTCACCCACATGACGCCGACGGGCAGAAAGACCGGCAGCGCGCTGTTCGACGACCGCGTGTTGACCTGCTATCTGCCCTACGACTTTCCCGGCGCGGTCGCGCGCTTCCTGGAGCGGTTTCGACCACGGGTCGGGGTACTGATGGAAACCGAGATCTGGCCCAATCTCGTCAACGCCTGTGGCGAGCATCGTGTGCCACTGTATCTCGTCAACGCGAGGCTGTCCGAGAAGTCGTGGACGAAGTACCGAAAATTTCCGGAACTCACGCGGGCGAGCCTGCGGCAGTTCGCCGGCGTCGCCGCGCAAGGCGAGGACGACGCGCGTCGCCTGCGCGCGTTGGGCGCCGCTGCGGTGTCCGTCGCCGGCAATCTCAAGTTCGACGTCGCCGTTCCGGCAGAGCAGGTCGCGCTGGGCGGCAACTGGCGCGCGGCATGCGGCTCGCGCCAGGTGCTGCTCGCAGCCAGCACGCGCGATGGAGAGGAGGCGTTGTTGCTTGACGCAATGGCTGCACTCGACATGCCGGAACTCTTGCTCGTAATCGTTCCGCGCCATCCGCAGCGCTTCGACGAAGTGGCTGCGCTCATCGAGCACCGCGGATTCCGCTATCGGCGGCGCGCGGCGGGTTTTGCGGTCGATCCGGACACGCGCATCATCCTCGGTGACAGCATGGGCGAAATGCCCGCGTATTATGCGGCGTGCGACGTCGCCTTTGTCGGCGGAAGCCTGCTCGCGTACGGGGCACAAAACCTGATCGAGGCGTGCGCTGTCGGGAAACCCGTGCTGGTGGGGCCCAGCACTTACAACTTTGCGGACGCCGTGGAAGGCGCGGTGGCGGCGGGAGCAGCGCTGCGCGTAAGCGACGCGACGGAACTCATGCGCGCGGCGCGGCAGTTATTGCTCGACGCCAAAGCGAGGCGACGGATGGGGGAGGCAGCGCTCGTGTTTTGCAGGGCGCATCAGGGTGCCACGCAGCGCGTGCTCGACCTGCTACGCTGGTGATACCGATTGCCCATCACCAACGCTACTTGCGCCCCAACCAGGCATTGACCTTGGCAACGTCGTCTTCGCTGAGACGACCCACGGCAGCCTTGAGACGCAGGAACGACAGCACGTAGTTGTAAGCTGCCTGCGCGAGATCGCGCCGGGTGGAGAAGAGTTGCTGTTGGGCATTCAGCACATCAACCTGCGTCCTGACGCCCACCTGCAGCCCGAGCCGCGTCGAGTCGAGGCTGCTCTGGCTGGACACCAGCGCAGCGCGCAGAGCGTTCACCTGCGAGACTCCGTTCGTCACGCCCAGGAAGGCCTGGTGCGCGGCGAGTTCGGCGCTCCTGCGCGCGTTTTCCAGTTCCTGGCGCGCCTTATCCTCGTTCGCAAGGGCTTCGCGTATGCGCGAGGCGGTTGCCCCGCCCTGATAAAGGGGCACGGCCAGCTGCAGCCCGATCACCCGGGTGGTGGTGTCGGTGCCGGGCCCGCCCTGGATCCCCGAGCCCGATCCCGCGTCGGTATAAGTCGCGAAAGCGTCGAGCGTCGGATGGTGGCCTCCACGATTGCGCTTGATCTCCTGTCGAGAGAAGGTCAGCGCGGCCTCGCTGACCAGCACTGCCAGGCTCGCGCGCGTCGCTTCCTCCACCCAGGGTTGGATCTGGTTGGGCTGCGGCAATTCGAGCATGATCTGTCCTGCCAACAGGGAAAGCGCCGGCGCCGGCCGCCCGATGATCTGCGCGAGCTGCCGGCGCTTGATTTCGAGATCGTTCTGCGCGGCGATCTCCTGTGCGACGGCCAGATCGTAGCGTGCCTGGGCCTCATGGGTGTCGGTGATGGTGGCGGTGCCGACCTCGAAGTTGCGTTTGGCCTGTGCAAGTTGCTCGCTGATGGCCACTTTCTGCGCCGCGGCCAGTTCGGCGTTGTTCAGTGCGAGCAGGACATCAAAATATGCCTGCGACACCCGCAGGATCAGGTCCTGCCCCGCAAGGGCGAGCTGGGTATCCGCCTGACCGACCTGCGTCTGCGCCTGCTCGTAGGCGACCAGGTTCTGGCGCCGGTAGAGCGGCTGCGTCAGCGACAGGCTCCAGGTATTGGAATTGAATTGGCCGGCGGTGGACGGGTTTGCGGGGCTGCGAAACTCGATCTCGCGGTCGTTGTACTGCGTGGAGGCCGAAAGCGTGGCCGACGGCAGCAGCCCCGCACGCCCTTGAGGAAGCTTCTCCTGGATTGCGCTCCAGGTTGCCCGGGCGGCTGCATACACTGCATCGGCCCCCTGTGCGAGGCGATAGATCTGGAGCAGATCAGCTGCGGGCGCAGCGAAACTGGCCGCAGCGAGCGACGAAGCAAGCACTGTCGAAGCAAGCAGACGACGCATCTGAAATCGAGCCCGCATCACCGTTAGAAGACGAAGCGCTCCGGCAGCAATACATTGCGCAACGGCGGGATGCAGGTCTCGAACAGGTCTGTCGACTTGCAGGCGCCCGGTGCAACGCACGTGATGAGGCGAGCCTCCATGACCGGCGGCTCGCCCACGACGGCGATCAACCGTCCACTCGGATTAAGGCTCGCAGCGAATGCCGGCGGGAGGATCGGAACGGAACCCGTCAGAACGATCACGTCATAGGGCGCATCGCGGTCCCAGCCGCGCGCGGCGTCCCCGTTTTCCAGCGTCACGTTGTGAAATCCCCGGGCCTTGAGCCTCCCCTCCGCCGCCACGGTGAACTCGGCGACGAGTTCGACGCTGTGCACGTGACGGGCGAGGCTTGCGAGCAGCGCCGTCATGTAACCGCTTCCGGTGCCGACCTCCAGCACCTTGTCGTTCCCCGTCAGCGCCAATTCCTGGAGCATGCGCGCTTCGAGCTTGGGCTGGAGCATCCGCTCGCCGTGTCCCAGCGGGATCTCCAGATCGGCGAAAGCAAGCACGCGGTACTGCTGCGGCACGAAGTCCTCGCGCCGCACCCGCAAGAGCAGGTCGAGCACCTGCTGATCGAGCACGTCCCATGGCCTGATCTGCTGCTCGACCATGTTGAATCGCGCGCGCTCGAAGTCCATCTGCTGCATCATGTGAAACGGCGGGAGAAAAGCGGTTCTGGAACTTGCAATTATCCCATATTTCAAGTAGCTTGATGGAACACGTTAGGGGTCCTCGGGGCGCAGGCCGCGGGGTGAGACAAACCCTCTGAACCTGATGCGGGTAATGCCGTCGTAGGGAAGCGTGGTGCGACATCCCCCACCATCGCTCCCCGCCGGTTACGCCATAGGAGCGAGACATGAACGCCAATCCGAAGTTTCTGAACGTCACGGCACGCGTCGATGAAGCGGCGGTCAAGCCCCTGCCCAGTTCGCGCAAGGTGCACGTTGCGGGCTCGCGCCCGGACATCCAGGTGCCGATGCGGGAGATCACGCAGTCCGATACGCCAGCCTCGTTCGGCGTCGAGAAGAATCCG
>Ga0155935_1138_pt1 | contig 11831 bp, 9 predicted proteins | sample RifCSPlowO2_02_FD_107589 | JGI IMG/M metagenome (GOLD analysis project Ga0155935, IMG submission 107589) | Betaproteobacteria bacterium RIFCSPLOWO2_02_64_14
CGCAGCAGTACCCTGTGAAACCGATCCGCATCATCGTACCGTTTCCGCCCGGCGGGCCCACGGACACCCATTCCCGGTGGGCAGGGCAGCAACTCCATGCCGCTCTCGGGCAGCCTGTGGTCGTGGAAAACCGTGCCGGCGCTGCCGGGGTGATCGGCACGGAGGCTGTCGCCAAGTCGGCGCCCGACGGCTACACCCTGCTCGGCGGTAACCCGGGGCCACTCACCATCGCGCCGACCTTGCGCAAGCAGCTCGCATACGACCCGCACAGGGATTTCGCGCCGATCACGCTCATCGCGCGCAGTGCGAGCTGCATGTGCGTGCATCCCAGTGTGCCGGCAAAGAGCCTGAAGGACTTCATCGCCATTGCCAAGGCGAAGCCCGGCGGAATCAATTTCGCCACCCCGGGCGTCGGCACGGTCGGACACCTGGCCATAGAGAACTTCTCGACCCTCGCCGGGATCAAGATGACCCACGTGCCCTACAAGGGCGCCGCGATCTACACCGTTGACCTGCTTGCCGGACACATGGACTTCGCCCAGATCCAGATTTTCCAGGCCGCGCCGTATGTACGCGCCGGAAGAATGCGCTGCCTCGCCGTCACCGCGGTGATGCGTTCACCGTTGCTGCCCGAGGTGCAGACGGCGCAGGAGCAGGGCTTGAAAGGTTTCTCCAGCTACAACTGGAACGGCATCCTTGCCCCCGCTGGCACGCCCAAAGGCGTCATTGACCGGATTCACGCCGTGCTCGCCAAGCCGCTCAAGGACCCCGGCACGCGCAAGCAGATGGAGACACTCGGCTACGAAGTGTCGGGTGACGGTCCGGCCGAGTACTCCGCGTTCATCAGGGCGGAAGTCGAGAAATGGGCGAAGGTGGCGAAGGCGGCGGGAATTAAACCGGAATAGAGACGTGAGATCGTTAGAGCGGGAGATCGGGAGGTGGAGAACTTTCCTCTCACGCCCTCCCGCCCTCACGCTCTCACGGATTTCTTGACTGAAAGGAATGCACATCGTGGCTGAGATGAAGGAACCGCCCTATTTCATGTACTTCCCCGGCAATTACCGCTGGTCGGCAGCGTTCGTCAACATGATCGGCTCGATCGCCTATGGCGGCGCCGAGATGGGCGAGCTGCACAAGATCGGCACGATGCTGAAGGGCAAGGCGCCCGAGGACGACGCGGCGTGGTTCGACGCCTGCATGAAAGTCGCCGACGGGGTGCGCGGCCACGCTGAAAGGTTCGAAGGCAGCGGCCACCGCTACTCCGCGGCGCATGCGTACCTGCGCGCCTGCAACTACTACCAGATGGCCGAGCGTTTCCGCACGCCGAAGGACGAGAAGGCGCTCGCCGCGTTCCGCAAGGGCGTGGAGTGCTTCCACCGTCACGTCAGGCTCACGGACGTGAAGATCGACATCGTCGAGGTGCCGTTCCAGGGCGGGAGCCTGCCCGGATACTTTGTGCACGCGCAGAACGCGAAAGCAAGGCGCACGCCTTGCGTCGTGTTCTTTGACGGCCTCGATGTCACCAAGGAAATCCAGTACGTGCGGGGTGTCGCCGATCTGGTCAAGCGCGGCATATCGTGCCTCGTGATGGACGGGCCCGGCACTGGAGAAGCGATCCGTTTCCGCGGCCACTACCTGCGCCACGATTACGAAGTGGCGGGCTCGGCCTGCATCGATTACCTGGAGAAGCGCGACGACGCCGATCCGAAGAAGATCGGGATCGTCGCCATCAGTCTCGGCGGCTACTACTCGCCGCGCTGCGCCGCGATGGACCCGCGCTACGCCGCCTGCATTGCATGGGGCGCGCAGTGGGACTACCACGACACGTGGAAGAAACGCGTCGAGGCCTCCTTCAAGACCGCGCTCTCGGTGCCGGGACATCACATCATGTGGATCCTCGGCGTCGACTCGCTCGACAAGGCGTTGAAGGCGCTGGAGCCGTTCAAGCTCGATGGGGTCATGCAGAAGATGCGCTGCCCGTTCCTGCTGGTGCACGGCGCGGAAGACGAGCAGATCCCGCTGGCGGATGCGCAGAAGCAGTTCGACGCCTGCGGCTCGAAGGACAAGACCTTCCGCGTCTACACCGCCGAAGAAGGCGGCTCGCAGCACTGCCAGCGCGATTACCTCACGCTGGTGGTGGCCGAGATGTGGGACTGGTTCGAGGATAAACTCGTGAGAGCGTGAGGGCGTGAGGGCGGAAGAGCGGGAGAGGGGAAGACCGTATCTACCTCGCGACCTCCCGATTTCACGATCTCCCGAAACATACACCTGAGGAGGCATTGCATCCATGAATCACGAGTCACGTCCCATGCGGGACCGCCTCGCGCTGCATCACTGGACGCTCGACCATCTGCCGCTCGCCGATTTTCTGCGTGTCGCGCGCGACACGGGGTGGAATGGGGTCGAGCTGCGCCGCAGCAGTTTCACCAAGTGCTACGACGCCGGCATGACCAACGCGCAGGTGCTCGATCTCATCCGGGCGAGCGGCGTCAAGGTCGCCGTCATCGGCACCGAATACGGGCTTTATTTCGCCAAGGGCGCCGAACGCGAGCGGCTGCTCAAGGTCCTCGACGAGACCTGCGCCAACGCCGCCGCTCTTGGCTGCGACATGGTGATGTGCGCCGAGGGGCCGCGCAAAGGCACGTTAAGCGAGGTCGCGGACAACCTCCGGGCCGGGGGCGACGTGTGCAAGCGGCACAACGTGCGCTTCGCCTTCGAGTTCAGTTCGACGGCGGCGATCATGAACTCGCTCGCGGTCGCGCGCGAAGTCCTGGCGCAGATTGGTCATCCCAGCGTGGGGCTGCTGCTCGACGCCTACCACCTCGAACGCACCGGCGGCGGCGGGCGCGGTTTCGCCGACGTGCCCGCGCGCGAGATCTTCGCGTTTCAGTTCAGCGATGTACCCCCGACGCCGCTCGTGCCGGGCGCGCCGCCCAACGACCGGCTCGTGCCGGGACGCGGCGTGGTGCGCTGGCGCGAAGTCTTTCAGCTGCTTGACGAGAAAGGCTTCGAAGGCTACCTCAGCTACGAGGCGCCGAACGCGGGGCACGCGAAGCGCCCGCCGGAGGAAGTCGCGCGCGAAGGTGTCGACGCGACGCGCGCCCTGCTCGCCCAGGCCGGGGGTTAGCGACGGGTGACGGGTGAAGGGCTAGGCCCGATGAATCATCGGGTTGATGGGTCACGAATCACGAGTCACGCGCTATGAACTTGCTGCGCCGCTGCCACGAATGTGGCCAGCCGCTCGGACAGAAGGACCGCTTCTGCCCGCGCTGCGGCGCGAAACAGCCGCGCGAGGCGAAGTACTGCAACAACGTCACGGCCGGCCATCCTGGCCGCCGGGAAATAATTACAGCCCCAGCAACGATTCCAAGTTGCGCCAGAGAATCTTGTCCTTCTCTTCCTGGGTAAGGGACTTCAGGTTCTGGACCCAGGTGACGGGAGAGGGATGCCACGGCACGAAAGGCCAGTCGCTGCCCAGCACCACGCGCTCCGCTCCCACCCGATCGAGGAGGAAACGGAGCGCTTCCTCGCTGCCGGTTACGGTATCGTAGTAGAGACGGCGCTGGTACGCGCTCGGCGGTTGCGGGGTGCGGCGGCTCTCGGGGAGTCTACCCCAGCCACGGTCCAGCCGCCCCATCGCGTAGCATGCGGGCCCTCCGCCGTGGGCGATGCAGACGCGCAGGTCCGGACACGCTTCCAGCACACCCCCGCAGATCAGGACCGCGGTGACGATCGCGTCATCGAGGATGACGCCCAGACTGTTGAAGAGTCCGTGACGAGGGATGCGCTCCCGCAGGAAGTTGTTCTGGGGCTGCGGGTGATAGAAGAGCACCGCGCCCATGGCCTCGGCGGCCTTGAAGAACGGCAGGAACTTTGGCTCGTCCCATTGCGCGCCGTTCACCTGGGTGTCGAGTTCGGCCCCCTTCAATCCGAGCCTGGTCACCGCATGCTCCAGTTCGTCGATGGCTGACTTGACCTCCTGCATGGGCAGCGTGGCGAGTCCCGCGAAGCGCGTGGGCCACTGGCGGGTCATCGCGGCGATCTCGCCGTTGACGTCTCGCGCCAGGGCCCGGCCCCGCGCCGCATCCAGGTGGTAGCCGAAGAACGGTGTGTGAATGGAGACCACCTGCACGTCCACGCCCTGCGCGTCCATGTCCTTCAGCCGCTCTTCCGGCGTGTAGCGCACTTTCGGTGAGGTGAAGGTGGTGCGCATGCCGCCACCCACCATGGTACCAAGGCCGTCGCCGGCTTCGTGACGAAAACCGTGCCACTCCGTTCGAGCGTCGGCGGCTTTCCACAGCGACTGCGGGACGACATGCGCATGGATGTCGATGGTCTTCATGAACCTGAACCCCGTCAGTCGCGTCCCACCCAACCGCCATGCACGGGATGGTGCGAGCAGATGAATTCGAGAAATGCCGGCCGGCCTTTCGCGTTCTCGTCGAACGCTCGCTTCAACGCCGGGATGATCGCCGCGGGCTCGCTCACGTCCTCGGCGTGGTAGCCGACGGCGCGCGCCATCGCCGACATGCAGGCCGAGCCGTGGTCAGACACCTTCCAGGTGTAGGGATCGTGCCCGCCGCCCCAGAAACCCGGCCCATATCCGGAATAGCCGCCGTTGTTGATGTGCAGCGTGGTGATCCCGATGCCGTAGCGCGCCACCGCTTCGAAGTTGCCCATCATGTAGCACACGCCCGCGTCGCCAGTGATGTTCACGCACTGCCGGTCGGGAAACGCGAGCTTCGCCGCAATCGCCCCCGCGAGGCTGAAACCGAGCGTCGAGACGTGACCCCAGCCGAGGTGGCCACGCGGGATGTGCGCTTCGTACACCGTGCTGGTCTGGTCGCGCGTGTTGCCCGAATCGGCGGTGACGAACGAGGCCTTGGGGTCCAGCACCTTCATGAGGTCGCCGATCACGCGGTACGGATTGATCGGTTTTTCGTTCGACTCCATGAAGGGACGGAACTTCGCCTGGAACGTCTGCCTGGCCGCCCGGATTTCGTCGAGCACCGCAGGGTTCTTCCAAACGCCGCGGCCGGTCTGTTTCGCGAGCTCCTCGATCAGGGCCTGCAGGGTGAGCTTTGCGTCACCGATTACAGCGAGACGCGTCTCATAACTGCGGTTGATGTCGAGCGTGTCCACCGTGCACTGCACGATCGTCTTCTTCTCAGGGTCGGGGATCGCATGACTGAAGCGATTGGGAAACAGGCTTGAGCCGATGGAAAACAGAAGATCGCACCTGTGCAGGAAGTGCGCGGAATGCGAACCGCGCACCCCGACCGAGAGCGCGTGATTCTCGGGGAAGGCGCCCTTGGCCTTCAACGTCGTCAGCACCGGTACCTGGGCGAGTTCTGCAAACTGCAGCAACTCGGCGGTGGCGCCGGCGTAGTAGACGCCCTCACCGGCGTAGAGAAGCGGGGCCTTCGCGGCAAGCAGCGCCTTGACCGCCGCCTTGACGTCGTCCGGATCGGGAGCGGAGCGCCAGCCCTTCACCGGAACATAGGGATACTTGGCCTCGTCGTATTCACCCAGGTCGCGCGGCACGATGAGCAGCACGGGGCCGGGCCGGCCCGAGCGCAGTTGCGTAAACGCGCGGCGCATGTAGTCCGGCACCAGCTCGGCGCGGTCGATCTTCCCGACCCATTTGGTGACGGACTTGAGCGCCCCCGCGATGTCGAAGTGCGTGTGCCGGCTCGCACCCTGGCCCACGCCTTCCGTGATAACCAGTAGCGGCGATGAATCCTCCCACGCCTGCGCGATCGCGCCATAGGCCATCTGGATGCCGGCGGCGTTGAGGTTGGACATGACCGTGCATACGCCGATTCTCTTGCCGCATGTCACCCGGGAGTAGCCGTCGGCGACGGCCACCGCGAAGCGCTCCTCGCCCATCATGAGGATGCGCACGCCCTCCTCGCCGAGCGCGTTGTTCACATGGTTGGTGGGGTAGCAGCTCACCCACGGCACGCCCTCGGCCTTGAGTATCCGCGCAACGCCATTCGCCGCTTTGATCATGCTGGCTTCCTCCTCTCCGGGTTATGACAGCAGGACGAGCGGGCAGGCAGCGGAATCAGCGCGCTCTGCCGCGCATCAACTTCGCGCTCTTCTTCACCGCCTTGATGATATTGATGTAGCCGGTGCAGCGGCAGAGGTTGCCCTCGAGGCCGTGAATGATCTCGTCCTCGGTCGGGTTGGGGTTGTCCTTCAACATGCCCACGGTCGCCATGATCATGCCTGGCGTGCAGAAGCCGCACTGGAGTCCATGGCACTCGGCGAAGGCGCGCTGCACGGGATGCAGTTTCCCGTTCTTTGCCAGGCCCTCGATGGTCGTGACCTTCGAGCCATTGGCCTGCACCGCGAGCACCGAGCACGATTTCACCGCCCGCCCATCAAGCGTCACGGTGCAGCAGCCGCACTGGCTGGTGTCGCAGCCGATATGGGTGCCGGTGAGCCCCAGGTCTTCGCGCAGAACGTTGACAAGCAAGGCGCGGTCCTCGACCTTGCGGGTATGCTTGACGCCGTTTACCGTGAGGGTGACTTTTGCCATGATTATTTCCTGCCCAGTTTGGCCACGGCGCGCTTCGCCATGACGCGTACAAGATTGGCGCGATACGCCGCGTCCGCATGAATGTCCGAATTGAAACCGCTGGAATCGAGCGCGACGCCGTCGAGCGCTGCTGCTTTCGGGCTTTTCGCGAGCGCCGCCTCCGCTTTCTTCCAGCGGAAGACCCCTGGACCCGCGCCGGTGACCGCCACCCGCACGCCGTCGCCGGTCTGCGCCACGAACACGGCCGTCATCGCATAGCCCGACGCGGGGTGCGCGAATTTGGCGTATGCCGCGCGCTTCGCAACCGGAAACACCACGCGCACGATGATTTCGCCGTCCTTCAGCGCCGTTGCAAACATGCCCTGGAAGAAATCGTCGGCCGCGATCTCGCGCTGCGTCGTGACGATGGTCGCTCCCAGACCCAGCACGGCGGCGGGATAATCGGCCGCCGGATCGTTGTTCGCCACCGAACCCCCGAGCGTGCCGCGATTACGCACCTGCGGGTCACCGATGACGCTGGCAAGCTGCGCCAGCGCCGGGATGGCCTTCCTCACGACGGCCGATGCCGCGACCTGGTGGTGCCGCGTTGCCGCGCCGACCTCGAGCCTGCCCGCCTTCAGCTTGATGCCTTGCAACTCCGCGAGCTGCGTGATATCCACGAGGTGCGACGGGCGTGCCAGCCGCATCTTGAGCGTCGGAATTAGCGTCATGCCCCCCGCCACGAGTTTCGCCTCCCCGTGGCTCGCCAGCAGGCGGCCCGCCTCCTTGAGTGACTTGGCCTTGACGTAATTGAATTGATACATGCTCTGGTCCTTTTCAGATCGTGGTCTTCACAGTCCGTGCCTTGATCGGAATCATTGCGCCTTTTCCTTCGCCGATTGAATCGCGTGCCACACCGTGGCGGGCGTGAGCGGCATGTCGAGACGGTCGATCCCGAGCGGCCGCAAGGCGTCGATCACCGCGTTGGTGGCCGCCGGCAGCGAGGCCGTGCAGCCGGACTCTCCCATGCCCTTCACGCCCAGCGGGCTCACCTTGCTCGGCGTGGGGTGCTCCTCGCCCCGGATGCCGCGCACGATGCCGGCACGCGGCATGCAGTAATCCATGAAACTCGCCGTGAGCATCTGCCCCGAGGCGCGATCGTAGACCACCTGTTCACCCAGCACCTGCCCCACTCCCTGCACCACGCCGCCGTGCAACTGGCCCGCCACTACGGCATGATTGATGACGACGCCGCAGTCATCGACCGCACAGTAGGAAACGATGTCGGTTGCGCCGGTATCGGGATCGACTTCCACCTCCACGATGTGGCAGCCGTTGGGTTGCGTCGAGCCGAATTTACCCTCGGCCGCCACCGTAAACGTCTTGCCCTTGGCCAGATCGGCAAGCTTCACCGCCCTGCGCGACTCCCGGGTGCGGAACGCGCCTTTGGCGTATTCGACCTGCGAGGGTTCGACGCCCAGTTCCAGCGCAGCGAGCGGTTTCCCCTGCTCGATCACTTTCAATGCCGCGAGATGGCACACGCTGCCCGCGCCCACGGTCGAGCGCGAACCGCCGGTGTGATTGCCCGTGAGCACGTGCTGCATGTCCGGCATGCACTGGCGCACGTGGACGCGTTCGATCGGGATCTGCAATGCGGCCGCCACGATCGCGGCGAACGTAGTCTCGTGGCTGTGCCCCTGGGCTTTCGATACCGTGTGAACCGTGACCTCGCCGCGCGCGTCGAGGTCGATCTGGATGTCGTCCTTCGGTGCGTTGCCGGCGCCGGTGTTCTCGATCACGGTGGAAATGCCGATGCCGCGGAGCTTTCCCGCCTTCTCCGACTTCTTGCGCCGCCCCGCGAATCCTTTCCAGTCAGCGAGCTTCAGCGCCTGGTCCAGCAGGCCCGGCAGGTCGGCATTCTCGTAAACCGAGCCGGTTGCCGTGGTGTATGGAAAAGCGTCCGTCGGAATGAAGTTGCGCCGCCGCAGTTCTGCGGCATCGACTTTCAGCTCCGCGGCCGCCTGGCTCACCAGGCGCTCGACGACATAAGAGATGTCGGGACGGCCGGCGCCGCGATACGCTGCGACGGGCGTGGTGTTGGTCAACGCGACGCGGTAGTTCGCGTAGAGCGCGGGAATGCGATACACGCCCGTCATGCAACTGCTCGTATTGCGGATGTGGCCCATCGCGCCCGGCCCGAGGTACGAGCCCATGTCGTTCACCCAGTCGAGCCGCATCGCCAGGATTTTCCCGGCTTTGTCGAGCGCCAGTTCGCCGCTGATGATGTTGGCGCGGCCATGGCTGTCGGTCATGAAGCCTTCGCTGCGCGTCGAAACCCAGCGCACGGGCCTGGCGGTCGCGCGCGCCGCGATCATCAGGGCGCAGTACTCGGGATAGGCGAGCGTGCGCTGGCCGAAGCCACCGCCGACGTCGCGCACTTCGAAGTTCAATTTGTCGCGCGGCACCCCGGTGTACGCCGAAAGCTGTGCGCGCAGAGTGGTGTAGCCCTGCGAGCACACGTGCAGCGTGTAGCTGTCGGCATTCGCGTCATGCACCACGGTGCACGCGCGTGGCTCCATCGGGCTGGGTGCGACACGGGTCACCTCCATTTTGAGGCGCGTCACATGCGCCGCGCCGGCGATCGCCTGCTCGACCGCTGCGGCATTGCCCACCTCGGTTTCCAGCGGCATATTGCCGGGCACGTCATCGTGCAACTGCGGGGCCCCCGGGGCCAGTGCCGCCTCGGGCGATACCACCGCAGGCAGGTCGCGATACTGCACCTGTAGCAGCTCGGCTGCGTCCTGCGCGGCATGCACCGACTCAGCCACCACCAGCGCCACCGCCTCGCCGACGAAGCGTATCCTGCCGTGCGCGAGCGCGGGCCGCTTGGGGGCGCGGGTCTTCATGCCGTTCTTCCCGGGAAAATTGAGCGCGTGCGGGGCATTCACGTATCCCGCGCGCACCGCGTCCTCGCCGGTGAATATTGCAACGACGCCCGGATGCTTCAACGCCGCGCCGGCATCGATAGCCACGATCTCGGCGTGCGCGCGGTCGGCGCGCAGGAAGTACCCATGCAGCTGGCCTTTGAGGTCCCAGTCCGCCGCGTACTTGCCTGAACCGGTGATGAGCCGCGTATCCTCCAGCCGCATCTTGGGCGCCGGAAAATGATGGTGTGCAGTGTGTGCCATATCCAATCTCAAGTGTAAACGTTAACCGCTGATCGATACCACTGACCCCGAGTGGCAGGTGAACAGTTAGCAGTTAGCAGTGAGCAGTAAGCAGTGAGCAGTAAGCAGCAAGCGGAGTTACCCCGAGGCGCCACAATTTCTACTCACTGCTCACCGCTCACTGTTCTTGTTGGTGGCTGGAATCGGACTGTCCTCCATCCGGATGGGCGGAATCATCCCTGCGCGCGGCATGCAGTAGTCCATGAAGCTGCCGGTGAGAAGCTGGCCGGCGCCGCGGTACGCAGCCACCGGCACCGTGTTGGTGAAAGCGGGCCGGAAGCGGCCATAACTTGGTGTAACCCGCGCGCACCGCGTCCTCGCCGGTGTAGATGCGCTTGACTCCGGGGTACTTCGCCGCCGCATCCACGTTGATGGCAACGATCTCGGCATGGGCGCGATTCGCGCGCACGAAATGCGCATAGAGCTGTCCGGGGAGATTCCAGTCCGAGGCATACCTACCGCGGCCGGTTACGAGGCGTTCGTCTTCCACCCGCAGCGCGGGCGCGCCATGACCGTGCACAGCGTGAGCCATTCTTGCCTCTCTCCTATGAGTGACGATCAACCAACCGATCGGTGATCCATCAGCACCAGCATGTTGCCGCCGTCCCGCCCGGGTCAATGCCTTGCGCCGCCTTGGGACGCTTATCATGGCGGTTCTTGTTGCGAGCAGGACTGGGTTGACGATCCCGCCCGACATTCTACCGGAACTTTCGGCAGGTTCCGCCAGATTTGTCCATGTTGTGGACATCTTGCCGCTTTCCGTGAGCGCCCAGGCACTGGATTCCATGGCTCGCCCGCCCGTCGCGGAACTTACGGATGCCCGGCGGGGTGATGTTGCGCCAGCGGGCCGCGGCGGGGAGAATAGCCGCTCCATCCCGCCGCCCGCCATACGGACATCCCAGTGAAGAAAGATACGCTGCTCACCCACGTTGCGCGCGACCCGGCCAAGTACCAGGGCATGGTCAATACGCCGGTCTACCGCACCTCGACCGTGATCTACCCGGATCTCGGATCGTACGAGGCGCGCGGCGGCGACGATTACAAAAAAGTGCGCTACGGCCTCTACGGCACGCCCACCACCTTCGCCCTCGAAGAGGCGATCGCGAAAATGGAAGGCGGCCATGCGGCGGTGGTGGTGCCCTCCGGGCTGGCGGCGATCGCCGCGCCGCTCGCCGCGTTTCTCAAGACCGGCGATCACCTGCTGGTGGTCGATTCCGTCTATGGCCCCACCCGCACCTTCTGCGAACGGCACCTCAAACCCAACGGCGTCGAGGTCGAGTACTACGACCCGCGGATCGGCGCCGGCATCGATAAACTCCTCAGGACCAACACCCGCGCGGTGTTCTGCGAGTCGCCGGGATCGCTCACCTTCGAAATGCAGGACATCCCCGCGATCGCCGCCGCGGCGCGCGCGCGCGGGGTGCCGGTGCTGGCCGACACCACGTGGGGCACGCCCTACTTCTTCCGGCCGTTCGAGCACGGCGTCGACGTTTCCATTCACGCCGGCACCAAGTACATCAACGGCCACTCCGACGTCCTGCTCGGCGCCATCGTCACCAACGAGCGTTGCTGGAAGACCGTGCGCAAGACAGTGGCCGAATACGGCTACTGCGTAAGTCCTGACGACTGCTACATGGCGTTGCGCGGCTTCCGGACGATCGGGGTGCGCATGAAACACCAGATGGCGAGCGCGTTGGCGATCGCGCGCTGGCTGCAGGCGCGTCCGGAGGTGAAGCGCGTCATCTTCCCCGCACTCGAAGGCGATGCCGGCCACGCGCTGTGGAAGCGCGACTTTGAAGGGGCCGCGTCGCTCTTTTCCTTCATCTTCAATCCGGTGAGGCCGGCGGCGGTGACGGCTTTCATCGATGCGCTTGAGCTCTTCGGCATCGGTTCCAGTTGGGGCGGCTTCGAGAGCCTCGCGATCGTCGCGCGCGCTGAAGGCCAGCGCACGGCGACGAAGTGGGATCCCGGCGGCCCGATGATACGGCTCCACATCGGGCTCGAAGACCCGGATGACCTCATCGCCGATCTGGAGCGGGGTTTCGCCAAGCTGACGAGTGCGGCGTAACTGCCGCGGATAG
>Ga0155935_1254_pt1 | contig 11618 bp, 9 predicted proteins | sample RifCSPlowO2_02_FD_107589 | JGI IMG/M metagenome (GOLD analysis project Ga0155935, IMG submission 107589) | Betaproteobacteria bacterium RIFCSPLOWO2_02_64_14
GGAATTATCCGGGCGCCGGCAACGTGAGCGAGGCGCTGGTTTTTGGCCGCATCGCAGGGAAGAACGCGGCAGGCGAGCAGGACGTCACTGCGTGAAGCTTTGCTGACGTTATAACGTCAAGCGTCTTTGCAGAAATACTCAATAATCCTTCGACTCGCCCAAGCCCCCGAGCCCGTCCTCTCCAACAATTCGAACGAAGTCCGATGTCATAGTGTCCATTTATTCGGCCGAGGATCCGCGGTAGACTTTGGCGAGGGGAGTATATGGTATCGCTACTCTCGTGGCGGGCAGCAGCCAGAGATGGTTGATAAGGCGCTGGAGGCGGGATGTTGTATGTCATCGTGGTGATCAAGCACGGGACGCGCCGACTGACGCACGTAAACGTGACTGCGCACCCGAGTGCGGCCTGGACGCTATAGCAGTTGCGGGAGGTTGTGGGAGACGAAGGCGGGCATCGGTACCTGATCCATGATCGGGATCGGATCTTCGTCGAGCACTTGGATGATTCGATGAGGGCGCTGGGCGTAGCAGTGCTGCGCTCACCGGTGGCGAGTCCGAAAGCAAATTCGATCTGCGAACGCGTGATCGGGACAATACGACGCGAATGCCTGGACTGGATGATTCCGCTGTCTGAGGCACATCTGCGGTCAATTCTGAAATCGTGGATAACCCATTACAACCGTGGACGGCCTCATAGTGCGCTGGGTCCAGGCGTTCCAGACCCTCCGAAGGAATCTATGGTGGTTTCGAAGTTAGAATCCCGACATCGATTGGCGGCGGGCACGCTCGTGCTCGCGAACTCGGTGCTGGGTGGGCCGCACTACGAGTATTCGTTTGCAGCGCGTCCGGCGGGCACTTGATCGGGTGTCCAGAAGCGAACAGGAGATGCACGGCGTGAGTTATTGCGGAGTACAGGCACCGTGACCGGGTAGTGTTCAGGAATAACGCCGTCTTCGGCTCGTCGGCCTTCCGGACACCAACCACCGCACGGAAACTGCAGCTCGGCAACCCCTGTTGCGTTTTGTGGGTTCGATTCCTTCCAAGAAATACCATTGGTCCCTTTTGCGTACAAGACTGCACCTCGCGGTAGCATTTTGGCAGGTTGGTAATTCACCATGGACAGGAGAAATTGCGAGACTGTTGGGCCTGAAAAAAGCTGGCTAAACTATGCCCATTGATGCCCATTCCTGCCCATTTATCCACGGGTTGAATCGGTCGGAAAACAAGGCTGGGAGCCAATAACAGCGCGCGTTTGCAAGGAATTTCGCCTGGCGGAGAGGGCGGGATTCGAACCCGCGGTACGGCTTTCACCGTACACACGCTTTCCAGGCGTGCGACTTAAACCACTCATCCACCTCTCCGGGTGCGCGAATTCTAGCAAATCACAGGCCGCGCCCGGTTCATGGCAGATTCTTTGGAGAGGGCGGGATCGTGCGCGCGCATCCTTCTTCGTCCTGCGCGATGAGCGGCCGCAGGTCCGTTCGATCGCGCGGAATTGAGCCGGTTCATCCGGCTCCAATCGCTACTTCGCCGCCTCCTTGATCTTTTCCACGACCTCGGGATTGGCGAGGGTGGACACGTCGCCCGGGTCCTGGTGGTTGGAGATTGCCGCGAGCACCCGGCGCATGATCTTGCCCGAGCGCGTCTTGGGCATGTCGGGGACGATCACCACGGTGCGCGGCCTGGCGATCGGGCCGATCTGGAAAACGACCGCGCCGGAGACCTTATCCGCGAGCGCCTTGGACGCTTGCAGACCCGGCTTCAGGGAAACGTAGAGATCGGGCACTTTGCCTTTAATCGGGTCGGCAACCGGCACGACTGCCGCTTCCGCCACTTCGGCAACGGTCAGCGCTGCCGACTCGATCTCCTTGGTGCCGAGGCGGTGGCCGGCCACGTTGATCACATCGTCGATGCGGCCGAGGATGCGGTAGTAACCGTCGGCGGCCTGCACCGCGCCGTCGCCCGCCATGTAGGGCCAGTCGCGCCAGTTCTTGCTCTTGGGGTTCTTGCAATAGCGCGAGTAGTACTGCGTGACGAAGCGGGCCGGGTCCTTCCAGATCGTCTGGAAGCCGCCCGGCCAGGGATTGCGAATGCAGATATTGCCGGCCTTGCCCGAGCCGGCCGGCAGCTCGTTGCCTTCGTCGTCGTAGATGACCGGATGGATGCCTGGAATTCCTGGACCTGCGCTGCCCGGTTTCATTTTGTGGATGCCCGGCACGGTGCTGCACAGGAAGCCGCCATTCTCTGTCTGCCACCAGGTGTCCACGATCACCGCTTTGCTCTTGCCGACCACCTTGTAGTACCACTTCCAGACCTCTGGCTCGATCGGTTCGCCCACCGTCGTCATGTGCTTGAAGTGGTGGTTATACTTCGCCGGCTCCTCCGGTCCGGCCCGGCGCAGCGCGCGGATCGCCGTGGGCGAGGTGTGGAAGATGTTGACGTCAAGATCCTCCGCGATGCGCCAGGGCCGTCCGGCGTCGGGATGGGTCGGCACCCCTTCATAGACGACCGACGAGGCGGCCAGCGCAAGCGGACCGTAAACGATGTAGGAATGGCCCGTGATCCAGCCGATGTCCGCCATGCACCAGTAGACGTCCTCGGGATGGATGTCCTGAATAAACTTGGACGTCCAGGTGACGTAGGCGAGGTAGCCGCCGATCGAGTGCTGGCAACCCTTGGGCCGCCCCGTCGTGCCGCTCGTGTACATGAGAAAAAGCGGCGCTTCGGCCGGCAGGCGCACGGGCTCAAGTCGCTTGCCACGGTACTGCTTGAGAACATCGTTGACGATGAAGTCGCGCCCTGCCACGAGCTGGGTCGGGCTCGAGTACTTGCCCGGGTAGCGCTGCCAGATCAATACCTTGTCCACCTTGTGGCCGTCCTTCGCCGCTTCGGCCACTGCGATGTCCGCCTTTTCCTTGTGGTCGAGCAGGCTGCCCGCGCGGTAATACGCGTCCATCGTGATGAGCACGCGGCTTTCGGAATCGACAGCCCTGTCCGCGCAAGCCTTGCCGCTGAAACCGCTGAAGACCTGGGAGTGGATGACACCGAGCCGGGCGCAGGCAAGCATGGCGATGGGCAGCTCCGCCACCATGGGCATGTGCAACGTTACCCGGTCGCCCGCTTTCAGACCGCAGAAATCGCGCAACAGGGCCGCGAACTCGTTGACGCGGACGTAGAGCTCCTGGTAAGTGACGTGCTGGATCGCCTCGTGCTCGGTCTCCGGCACGAAATGGATCGCCGTCTTGTTCTTGTGTTTGGCGAGGTGCCGGTCGACGCAGTTGTAACAGGCATTGATCTCGCCGCCGACGAACCAGCGCCAGAAGGGCGGGTTGCTGGTATCGAGGGTCTTCTTCCAGCGCTTGTACCAGTCGAGGAGATCCGCAAATTCTTCGTAGTAACCGGGGAATTTGTCGAGGCTGAAGCGCTTGAGGACACCTTTGTTGGTCAGATTGGCCTGGGCGATGAACTGGGCCCGGGGAGAGAAATAACCCTCTTCACGCCAGTGCACTGCGATTTGCGCCTCGGAAATATCAACGCTTTGTTGCTTCCTGGAGCGGCGGAGCGGCTTATTGTTTGCCATGGCGATTCCTCCCTGTAACTTGCACGACCTGCGCAGCGGCGGGCGGCCGAGCGGGGCACGCCTCGAAACCATCGGACTTCGGATTCTACTAAAATGGAAGCATTAAACGGCGCGTTTGTAAAGCTGCGCGCTTCATTCTGGCCGGCGCGTCGGCCCGCGTGCGATAATGCTTACGACTTACTTACGGCGGGCCTCCCCGCATTGCATGGTAGTGAATCTGGTCAGGTCCGGAAGGAAGCAGCCACAGCTATTCTCTGCAAGTGCCGGGGTTCAGGCTCGCCACCCTTTATCGCGGCGGTCATTGCTTTGGCCGCCGGCAGATTTGCAGCACGAGTCGACGACATGAAGAAGATGATGTTGTGTGCAGCCGCCGCGATGTGGCTGGGCGTTGCGGTAAGTTCCGCGCAGGCGGTCAACGGCGTTTCGGTCGAGGGCGGCAGCGGCGACGGCACTGACATGGCGCGTGTCGGCGTCCAGTGGGACTGGAAAACCCGCTGGTTTCAGGGCCAGAACTGGCACCTCGGGGGCTACTGGGATCTTGCCCTGGGTTACTGGCACCGAAGCGCGCCGCCGGGATTCAACGAAGACATCACCGAGATCGGGTTGACGCCGGTATTCCGCCTGCAGCAGAACGACCTGAAAGGGCCGTACCTCGAAGCCGCGATCGGATTCCACGTGCTGTCGCGCACCTCGCTCGCCGACAAGCGCTTCAGCACCATGTTCCAGTTCGGCGACCACCTTGGGGCCGGCTTCCGGTTCGGCCCCAAAGGCGAGTTCGACCTGGGCTACCGTTACCAGCATCTGTCCAACGGCGGCATCAAGCGCCCGAACAACGGCATCAATTTTCATCAGATCCGGCTCCAGTATCATTTTTGAGTGAACAGTGAACAGGGAACTGTGAACAGTCGGCCGCTGATTCCCTTCGCCCATTCCAGCCGGTAAACTGCTCACTGTTCACTGCTTACTGCTCACTGTTTACTGTTTACTGCCCCTGTGACTCAAGTACTCGCCCGCAAGTGGCGGCCCAGAACGTTTTCCGAGCTGGTCGGCCAGGAACACGTCGTCAGAGCGCTCACCAACGCGCTCAAGCAGCAGCGGTTGCATCACGCCTACCTTTTCACCGGCACGCGCGGCGTCGGCAAGACCACGCTGGCGCGGATCATGGCAAAGGCGCTGAACTGCGAGAAAGGCGTCACCGCCGAGCCGTGCGGGGAGTGCGGCTGCTGCCGGGAGATCGACGCCGGGCGCTTCGTGGATCTGATCGAACTCGACGCCGCGTCCAACACCCAGGTCGACAACATGCGCGAACTCCTCGAGAACGCGCTCTACGCACCGGGCAGCGGGCGCTTCAAGGTGTACATCATCGACGAAGTGCACATGCTGTCACGGTCGGCGTTCAACGCCATGTTGAAGACGCTCGAGGAGCCGCCGCCGCACGTCAAGTTCATTCTCGCGACCACGGACGCGCAGAAGGTCCCGATCACGGTGCTGTCACGGTGCCTGCAGTTCAACCTGAAACAGATTCCGCAAGCGCAGATCGCGGCGCGCCTCAGGCACGTGCTCGAGGCCGAAGGCGTGGAGTTCGAGCCGCCGGCGCTTGAGCAGATCGCGCGGGCGGCGCAGGGAAGTCTGCGTGACAGCCTGAGTCTGCTGGATCAGGCGATTGCCCACGGGGGAGGACGCGTCGAGGCTGATGCAGTGAGGTCCATGCTCGGCGCGGTGGACCGCACCTGCCTCCACGCCATCTTGAAGGCGCTCGCCGCGCGCGACGGCAAAGGACTCATGGCCGAGGTCGAACGCATGGCGAGCCACAGCCTGTCGTTCGAGAATGCCCTCCAGGAACTGGGCGTCATCCTCCATCGCGCGGCCCTGCTGCAGATGGTGCCGGACTGGCTTGCCGGCGACGACCCCGACCGGGCGGAACTCCAGTCCGTGGGCGGGTTGTTCGGTCCGGAAGAGCTGCAGCTTTTTTATCAAATCGCAATCCAGGGCAGAACGGACCTCCCGCTCGCACCCGACGAATACGCCGGGTTTACGATGACCCTGCTGCGTATGCTGGCCTTCGCGCCGCAGGCCGGGGCGGTGCCGGCGCGTCCAGCGCAGGCGCGCTCTGATGCGACCGCGCCGTCCGCAACTTCGCAGGCTGACGGGAGTTCGTGGGCGGAGGTGGCGGGGAGCCTGGGCCTCACGGGCATGGCACGCATGCTGGCCCAACACTGTGAGCTGGTGCATCGGGACGCGCAACGCATCGAACTACGATTGCCTGCGGAGCACGAACGGCTGCTCGATAAGCCGTTCGAGGACAAGTTGCGAGGGGCATTGCAGCAGCATCTGGGTGCAGGCGTCAGGGTCACGATCAAGGTGGGAGGGGGCGGCGGAAATTCGCCGGCGGCCATGGCGGACCGCGAACGACAACAGCGGCGCGAGCGGGCAGTCAGGGAGATCGAGGACGATCCATTCGTGCGCGACCTGGTGGAAAACTTCGACGGGCGGGTGGTCGAATCGACCATCAAACCGATTCAGTGATGGGGTGGACATGATGAAGGGTGGCCTTGCGGGGCTGATGAAACAGGCGCAGCAGATGCAGGAGAACATGAAGCGGCTCCAGGAGCAGCTTGCTGCGGTCGAGGTCGAGGGGCAGGCTGGGGCGGGTCTGGTCAAGGTCGTCATGACCTGCCGCCACGACGTGAAGCGCGTCACCATCGATCCATCCTTGCTCCAGGACGACAGGGAAATGCTGGAAGACCTGGTCGCGGCAGCGGTCAATGACGCGGTGCGCCGGGTCGAGACGACGGTGCAGGAAAGAATGGCTGGTGTCACCGCCGGCTTGCCGCTGCCACCAGGATTAAAACTGCCGTTTTAATCCTAATGAGGAATGCGGAATGCGGAATGCGGAATGATGACCTGGCAGGTCCTTCAGGGTGCCTGTTCATCATTCATCATTCATCGTTCATCATTCATCATTAAGCGATGAAGCCCCCCTCGTCGCTGGACGAGTTGATCGACGCCTTGCGGTGCCTGCCCGGAGTGGGGCCCAAGTCCGCGCAGCGCATGGGGTACCATCTGCTCCAGCGCGACCAGCCCGGCGCGCGGCGCCTCACCGCTGCGCTTGGTATCGCGTTGGACCGCATCCGCCATTGCGAGCGGTGCAACAGCTTTTCAGAGGAAGTGGTGTGCGCGATGTGCCACTCGCCGCGCCGCGACGCATCGCTCCTGTGCGTCGTGGAGTCTCCCGGGGATCTCCTGATGGTGGAACAGGCGCAGTGCTACACGGGCATGTATTTCGTGCTCATGGGTTCGCTCTCCCCGCTCGACGGCATCGGGCCCAAGGACATACACCTGGACCGCCTGCTGCAGCGCGCAACCGACGGCGTGGTGCGGGAGGTGATTCTCGCCACCAACTTCACGGTGGAGGGCGAAGCGACGGCGCACTATGTGGGCGAACTCCTGCGCGCGAAGGGCGTGCGCGCAACGCGCATTGCGCGCGGCCTTCCGGTCGGCGGCGAACTCGAGCACGTGGACAGCGGAACGCTCTCGCAGGCGGTGCGCGAACGACGTGAGGTCTGAGCGCAAGCCCCTGCGGCGACCGGCGCGCCCGAGTTCCGCGGCACGCGAGCCCGCACCATCCGTCTCGCAGAAACTGCAAAAGATTCTGGCGCAGGCGGGCCTTGGTTCACGGCGTGCCATGGAACGCTGGATCGAGGAGGGGCGCGTCACGGTCAACGACCGGGTCGCCGGCGTGGGCACGCGGGTGACGTCCCGGGACGTGATCAGGGTTGGCCGCCGGGCGGTGCATTGGCCGGAACAACGCCATTTGCCCCAGGTGCTGATCTATCACAAGCCCGAAGGTGAAGTCACCTCCCGGGACGACCCGGAAGGCCGCGCCACCGTATTCGATCGCCTGCCACGGTTGCGTGAAGGCCGATGGCTCGCCATCGGACGGCTCGACTACAACACCGGGGGATTGCTGCTGTTCACGACGTCAGGCGAGCTCGCCAACCGGCTGATGCATCCGCGTTACGCGCTGGAGCGCGAATACGCGGTGCGCACGCTCGGGCGGTTGACGCCGCAACAGGTCGACAGGCTCAAGTCGGGCATGGAACTGGACGATGGCCCGGCGCGATGCCTCGTCGTCGAAGACTCGGGCGGCGAAGGCGCAAATCATTGGTACCGCGTGGTTCTGTCGGAGGGCCGCAATCGCGTGGTGCGCCGCATGTTTTCTGCGCTGGGTCTTACGGTCAGCCGCCTGATGCGCGTGCGCTTCGGGCCGGTCAAGCTGCCGCCGCGGCTCAAGCGCGGCCAGATGTGCCGTCTCGACCGCGACGGCGTGCGTTCCCTGATGCAACTGCCCGATTCCCCAGTTGATTCGGCCGGGGCAACTGCTCGCGGCTGAGCAGGAATACGCAGTCGGCGCCGCCGCTGGTCTCTGGCCACGTAAATGCGACTCCCGGGTACGCGCGCTCCACGCGCCGCCGATTGTGGCCGACCTCGACCACCAGCAGTCCGCCGGGATTCAAGTACCGGCGGGCGGTTCGGACCATCAGGCGCACGAGATCCAGTCCGTCGGCGCCTCCTGCAAGCGCCACAACGGGTTCGGCGCGATATTCCGGCGGCAGGCGCCGCATGACCGCCGGCCGGACGTACGGCGGATTCGAAATGATCAGATCGTAATGTTTTCCCCGCAGCGCGGAGAACATGTCTGACTGGGCGAGCCGAATGCGGCCGCTCATCCGGTACTCCCTGACATTGATCCGGGCGACAGCGAGGGCACCGGGTGAAATATCGACAGCATCGATTCGCGCATGGGGAAACGCATGGGCGAGCAGGATGGCGAGGCAACCGGAACCGGTGCACAGGTCAAGCGCTGTGCGTATGCCACCACGGTCGGGAATCCAGGGCGCGAGATCCTCGCGCAGCAGATCCGCGATGAATGATCGCGGTACCAGCACCCGCTCGTCTATGTAAAACCTGAAATCGCCGAGCCAGGCTTCATGCGTGAGGTACGCGGCCGGCCTGCGTTCACGTATCCGCCGTGAAAAGAGCGCCATGACCCGCGCCACTTTGGAGCGGCTGAGTGGCCGCGCCCAGTGACGTGCGTCCGGTTCGGGCGGCAGAGCGAGTGCATGAAGCGTGAGATAAGCCGCTTCGTCGCGGGCGCTGAGCGTGCCGTGGCCGAAGGCAAGCCCGTGCGTGCGGAAGCGTCGGGCGCCATATTGTATGAGTTGCGCGACCGTCCAGGGTCGGACACGGGCCTCGTCGCCCGAACTGCGGGGGCGGGCTCGGGGCGCTTTGGTCAGGCGACGCTTCGTGGCGGGCGCTCTATCCCAAAGCGTCGAGATTAATCCTAATGCTGGAAAGATCGTCTTGCGCCGGACGCCCCGTTACAGGGGCCGACGGCGCCGACGCCGCCTGCGACTGTGCGGCTGATTTCGGCGCATTGTTCACGAGCCAATGCAGGTTGGTCGGTGAATCGGCGTTCGCCATCCCCTCCTCAAGCGTAACCTTGCCTTCCATGTAGAGCTGATAGAGCGCCTGCTCGAACGATTGCGACCCCGGTGCCAGGCTCTGATCGAGCGCTTCCTTGATTTGCCCGAGCTCGCCGTCCTTGATGAGCTCCTGGATGTGCTTGGTGTTGAGCAGCACTTCCACTGCGGCGACGCGCCCGCCGTCAACGGTGCGCACCAGTCGCTGGGAAATAATGCAGCGCAACGCGATGGCAAGATCGGCGAGCAGGCTTTCGCGCGCCTCGCGCGGAAAGAAATTGATGATCCGGTTCAACGCGTTGTAGCTGTTGTTGGCATGCAGCGTGGTCATGCACAGGTGGCCGGTCTGCGCGAAGAGTAGTGCGCTCTGCAACGTCGGCCGGTCGCGAATCTCCCCGATCATCAGCAGATCAGGAGCTTCGCGCATCGCGCTGATAAGGGCATTTTCGTAGGTGTGCGTATCGATCCTGACCTCGCGCTGGTTCACGATCGACTTCTTGTGCTTGAACATGAACTCGATCGGATCCTCGATCGTGAGGATATGTCCGGTCCTGATCGTGTTGCGGTGGTCGATCATCGCCGCCATGGTGGTCGACTTGCCGGACCCGGTCGAACCCACGACCAGGACCAGGCCGATCTTCTCCATGATGACTTCCTTCAATATCGCGGGCAGACCCAGCGATTCGAAGGGCGGCACCTCGGGTTTCACGAAGCGGATCACCATGGCAACCGTGTTCTTCTGCCGGAAGATGTTGACGCGGAAGTTGCCGAGCTCGCCCTCGCTCTGGGCGAAGTTCATCTCGTGCCGGGTCTCGAATTCCTTCACCTGCGCATCGCTCATCAACTCGTAGCAGATCTTCCTGGCCTGCTCGACGTCCAGCGGTTGATTGTTGATGGGCATGACCACGCCGTTGATCTTGATCTGGATCGGCGCGCCGGCAGTGAAGAATATGTCGGAGGCCTGCTTCTCCGACATCAGCTTGAACAACGGAGTCACGAACATGGCGGCTTCCTTCCCATACGGTTGATGAGGCTCTCCAGCTTGCGGCGCCGTGAATTTCCGGCCCGCGCCGCAGCCGGGTCCCCGCAGGATATTGTGCCAATTACGGACGGAATTGCCTAGCAGCTTTTCGGAACCACCGGTCCGAAGAGCTGCTAAAAGCCAAACCGGCCGCGGATTTCAGCACTTGCTCGGCTGGTTTTGCCCAAGGAGCTTGTCGTATCTCAAGTCCGACAAGCTCCTACTCGCTGCGCAGCAGCTCGTTGATACTGGTCTTGGCGCGAGTCCCGGCGTCCACCTGTTTTACGATCACCGCGCAGTACAGGTTGCACGAACCATCCGCGGCCGGCAGGGATCCGGGCACCACCACCGAGCCGGCGGGCACGCGGCCATGCAGCACCGTGCCCGTCTGGCGGTGAAAGATCCTGGTGCTGGCGCCGATGAAAACGCCCATCGATATGACCGAGCCCTCTTCGACGACCACGCCTTCGACGATCTCGGAGCGCGCGCCGATGAAACAGTTGTCCTCGATGATGGTCGGATTCGCCTGCAGGGGTTCGAGCACGCCGCCTATGCCCACACCGCCGGAGAGGTGAACGTTCCTGCCGATCTGGGCGCAGGAGCCGACGGTGGCCCAGGTATCGACCATGGTTCCCTCGTCGACATAGGCGCCGATATTCACGAACGAGGGCATGAGAACCACGTTGCGCGCGATAAAGGCCCCCTTGCGCGCCGCCGCCGGCGGCACGACGCGCACGCCCGCGCGCTGAAACTGCTCCGCCGTGTAACCGTCGAACTTGGCTCGTACCTTGTCGTAGTACCGGGTGTAACCGTCCTGCAACACGAAATTGTCCTGCAGCCGGAACGAGAGCAGCACGGCTTTCTTCACCCACTGGTGGGTGACCCATCCGCCTTCGACCTTTTCAGCCACCCGCAGCCGGCCCTGATCGAGAAGATCGATCGCCTGATCGACCGCCTCCCGTACCGGGCCGTGGGCGCCGCCCGGGGCAAGGGCCGCTCGTTCCTCCCAGGCGCGTTCGATGGTGCTTTGCAGTTGTTCCATGACGGCATTCCACAATTACAGCGTTGACACAAAATCACGAATGCGGGTTACGGCTTCGGTGCATTCGTCGGCGGACGCAACGAGGGCGATTCGCACCCGGTTCCGGCCCGGGTTGATCCCGCGCGTCTCGCGCGCGAGGTAGCTCCCCGGCAGAACGGTGACGGCCTGTTCGCGGTAGAGGCGCAGGGCGAAATCCGTGTCGCTGCCGGGCGTGGGAGCCCACAGGTAGAACGCGGCATCGGGCGCCTGCACGTCGAGGGCCGGACGCAGGATGGCGAGCGCGGCGTCGAATTTCTCCCGGTAGATCTGCCGGTTTTTCGTGACATGGCGCTCGTCGTTCCAAGCGGCGATGCTCGCCAGCTGGATGGGCGGACACATCGCGCAGCCGTGATAGGTGCGATAGAGCAGGAACTGCTTCAGTATGTTCCGGTCGCCCGCCACGAACCCGGAGCGCATGCCGGGTACGTTCGAGCGCTTGGACAGGCTGGAGAA
>Ga0155935_1255_pt1 | contig 11617 bp, 9 predicted proteins | sample RifCSPlowO2_02_FD_107589 | JGI IMG/M metagenome (GOLD analysis project Ga0155935, IMG submission 107589) | Betaproteobacteria bacterium RIFCSPLOWO2_02_64_14
GTCGGCATCAACTACCGCGACCACATCATCCAGTCGGCCAAACGCAGGGGCGTCGAGCCGCAGTTCCCGCAGCGGCCGGACATCGGCTACCGCGCCAACAACGCGCTCACCGCGCACGAGGATCCCATCATCAAGCCGAAAGACTCCGGCGAGGTGTTCCAGTACGAGGGGGAACTCGTCGCCGTGATCGGCAAGCAGGGCCGGAAGATTCCCCAGGACAAGGCGCTCGACTACGTGTTCGGCTGGACCATCGGCAACGACGTGAGCGAGCGCACCTGGCAGCGCGGCGACCGCACCATGTGGCGCGCGAAGAACGCCGACACCTTCAAGCCGATGGGCCCGTGGATCGTCACGGACCTCGACTACCGCAAGATGACCACCACGGTGCGCCTGAACGGCCAGGAGGTGGACAAGTTCGCCACCGCCAACATGATCCACGACGTCGAGCAGTACATCGCCGAGGTGAGCCGCTACTGCACGCTCTACCCGGGCGACGTCATGTGGATGGGCACCGACGGCTCGCCGCGCAACATGAAGGTGGGCGACGTGTGCGAAGTCGAGATCACCGGCATCGGCACGCTGCGCAACACGGTGGTCGGAGAAGCGTAGTGTCGTTTTCCGCAAGTCATCGTTTTGTCATCGCGAGGCGCCGATAGCCGCGAGCGAAGCGCGGCGGTCTGCGACGCGGCGATCTCGCGGCAGGCGCTGGACGTGTCATCGCGAGGAGCGAGCGACGTGGCGATCCCGCGGCAGGCGCGGTTGCGTTGCCAGCAACGGGATTGCTTCGCTTTGCTCGCAACGACAAGTCACCTGCGGGCCGCCATACTACGATTACCGCTTCGGCACGATGCCTTCCTCGATCGCCTTGATCTGCAGGGCCACGTAGCGCGAGTAGATCCGGCAGTTGGTGAAGCTGCCGCCCACGAACCACAGGCCCTCCTGCGCGGTGCGCTTCCACATGTTGTTCATCTCGCCGTCCGGGCCGATGCCCCAGATGCGCCCCACCTTCTTTGCGACTTCGTCGCCGAGGAGCTTCCCGACCAGCACTTCCTGCGTGTCGAAGCCCGTCGCGAGCACCACGAGGTCCGCAGGCTTGACCGATCCGTCCCTGAGCAACGCGCCGCCGGCGACGAACCGTTCGATCTCATCAAAGTGCAGCAGCCCCACCTCGCCCTTGATGATGAGCTCCGCGCAGCCGGCATCCAGGTAGTAGCCACCGTAGCGCCTGCGTATCAGCATCTGGTGCCCGGCGTTGTCGTCGCCCATATGCCACTTGAAGCCGCGCGCAACGAGGCCGTCGATCATCTTCCGGTCGAGTTCTGTCATGCGCGCAGTGAGGAGCTGGAGGTTCTTTCTCACGACCGGCAGCGTGTTCGTCGCCACCAGCAGATCGCCATCTTCGAGCGGGATGCCCTCGTAGACGCCGTAGATGAGCTTTGCACTGGGCTCGATGCTCACGACGTAGGTCGAACCACGCTGGATGATGGTGGCCTCGCACCCGTTGGCGTGCAGGTCCTGGGCAACGTCGTGGGCGCTCGTGCCGGTGCCCAACACCAGCGCCTTCTTGCCCCGCCAGTTGGCGCCGTCGGAGAATTCGGCGCTATGCATCACATCGCCCGCGAAGTCCTTCAGCCCGGGCAAGTCAGGCACGCGCGGGAAACCCAGCAGCCCGTTGGCGAAGATAAGGTGCCGGGCACGCACGGTGCGCTCGGTTCCATCGGCGTGGCGAACAATCGCGTTCCACCTGCCCGCCGACGCATCGTAGGCCGCGCTCTTGAGTTCCGTGCCGGTCCAGAAATTCAACTCCATCGCCCATGCGTAGGCCTCGAACCAGTCGGCGAGCATGTCCTTGGGCAGGTACACGGGCCACGACGACGGAAAGGGCATGTAGGGCAGGTGGTTGAACTCGGTGCCGTTGTGCAGCGCGAGCGAGTGGTACCGCTTGCGCCAATTGTCGCCGACGCGTTCGTGCCGGTCGACGACCAGCGTGTCCACGCCCAGCCGGCCCAAGGTGGCCGCAATGGAAAGTCCGGCCTGACCGCCGCCGGCGACCAGCACGACGGGATCGCGGTCGGTATACGCCTGGCTCGCGATGCGCTCGTCCTTCCAGTTGGCGCCGCCGAAGTTGCGCGAAATGGCCGCCCCCGTCGGCCGCCGCTTGCCGATCTTTTCCTCGAAGCCTTTCAGCTCGTGCAGGCTGGTCATCAACTGAAAGGCCCGGGAGGGCTCGGCTGCGAGGAGCCGCACCACGCCGAAGCCGCGGCCGACCCCTGTCTCGAAGCGGAAGATGCCCTCGATCACATCGATCCCGGCTCTCTGCACGCGGCGGGGTGGCGTGCGTCCTTCCGCGATGGCGAACCCGCGCGCCTGGGCGCTCCCCTGCTTCGCCACCATCAAGGCTGCAATGTTTTCGGCGCCCTGGCGCGGTGTGATGGACCAGGTAAAGGCGAGGAGATCGCGCCAGTGGCCGTCGGGCGCAAAGAGCGACGCCACGGCCGCCCGGCTTTCGCTCTGAAGGGCGACATCGAGCTGCCCGAGCCATTGCTCGACCCGCTCCTTCTCGGAGCGGACGGCAGCCTTCTCAAAAACCAGTGGATTCGCGGCGTCCATCACTTGTTACTCCCCGTTCATCGCCGCATTGTATCCGTCTGCATTGGAAATGGCTGACCCCCGAACAGTTACCTCCCGCCGACGAAGCTAGTAGACTCTACGTTTCTCGTCAAAGGACATCGACCCGATGCTGCGCTTGCTGAGCTTGCTGTGTCTCCTCGCTGTCGCAGGTGTGGTCCAAGCGCAGTACCCTTCGAAGCCGATCACGCTTATCGTGGCGTTCCCGGCCGGAAGCGACGCCGACCTCTCCGCACGCAACCTGGCGCATCATTCCCGGAGTCATCTGGGTAATCAAACGATCGTGGTTTCGAATCGCCCGGGCGCTTCAGGCGCGATCGGCACGCTCGCGGCGCGCAACGCGGCTGCCGACGGGTACACGCTGCTCTTGTCGCGCATTGCCACGCACGCGATACTGCCGGCTATAGATAGAGCGACGCCCTACAAATGGAACGAGTTCACCATGCTGTCGGTGCTCGAACTCAATCCCTATGTCTGTGCAGTAAAGAGCGATGCGCCGTACAAGTCGATACTCGATCTTGTCGGTGAGGTCCGCAGGCATCCGGGTAAGCTGAATTTCGCGACCGTCGGGGCGGGCACGCTTCAGAATCTCGGCCCCCAGTACCTGTTTTCGCTGGTCGGGCTGCCGACGAATGCCGCTATCGGGATTCCTTACAAGGGCTCGGGTGAACTCACCACGGCCCTTCTCGGCGGTCAAGTGCAGTTTGCCTGCAACAATCTCGGCACTCTGCTGCCGCATCTCCAGTCGGGCACCTTACGCGGACTGATGACCACCACCATGGCTCGCGTTCCGGAAGCACCGGAGATTCCGACGGCGCGCGAACTCGGCTTGCCCGACATGGAAAAGCTGGCCGCCTGGTCTGCCCTCATGGGTCCGCCGGGCCTGCCGAAAACCGTCGTCGATCGCTGGACGGAAGTGCTTGGCAGGTTAGCCAAGGACCGCGGCTGGCTTGAGGGCACGCGCAAGATCGGTGGAATACCTTCGATCCGCTCGCCGGAGGAAACCGAGAAGTTCGTGCGTGAGCAATACGTTCTCTACGAGAAACTCGCGGAGCACCTCGATCTCAAGCAGTAGCGCGCCTTCCCTTGCGCCCGCCCTGCCCCGAGGCGATAGTTTGCGGGGGTCAGGCTCGATTCCGCGACCGGACCCACTACCTACGACCACCATCATGAAAGGATAGAAGCAATGCGTACACCCCGTCTGGAGCGCGATCGCCAGCAATGGATATTCGATTATCTGGTCAAGGAAACCGGCCGCGTCTTTAGGGTTTAATGGGGTCGGAGTACGAATTTCGTTTGCATGAAAATGCACGAAGTTGACGATTCGCCGGGCGGGCGACAGCTTGCGGTTTGGTGAAAAAAGGGTTTTGATGTCTGTACCCATCCCCATGGAGGAGACAGAACCATGTTGGCACATTCGATGTTGAAAACCGTTTCCGCAGGTCTCGCGCTCCTCGCTGCAGCCGCAGCGGCTCACGCAGTGGAGATCACTTACCCGACCAAGCCGATCCGTTTGATCGTGCCGTTTCCGCCCGGCGGTTCCGCCGATCCGCTTGCGCGCGCGTTCGGAGCCTGGTTTTCGGACAAGTTCGGCGTGCCGGTGATCGCCGATAACCGCCCCGGCGCCGGCACCGCGATCGCACATACGCTCGCGGCCAAAGCCGCGCCGGATGGCTACACGCTGGTGCTCGGCGCCGGCTCGGGACTGAGCACCAACCCCGCCTTCGGAACCAAGCTTGAATACGACCCCGTCAAGGATTTCGAACCTGCGGGGCTCGCGGCCTACGTGCCGCAACTATTTGTCGTGCATCCTGCCGTGCCGGCGAAAGGCATGAATGAGCTGATCAATCTTGCGAAGGCCCAGCCGGGCAAAATCAACTTCGGCACGCCCGGTGTCGGATCGATCGGCCATCTGAGCATCGCGCTGCTCAGCACGACGACCGGCGCGAAGTTCGTACACGTGCCTTACAAAGGCGCCGGCCCGGCGGTGATCGATCTTGTCGGGGGCCGCATCCAGGTGTTCGTCGGCAGTGTCACAGGCACGCAGCCGCAAATCTCGGCGGGGAGAATCCGCGCGCTCGCGACCGGCCATCTCAAGCGATTGCGCTCCATGCCTGATCTGCCCACGGTCGCCGAGACGGTGCCTGGGTTTTTGAATGACGGCTGGTACGGAATCTTCGCGCCCGCGGGCACGCCCGCGCCGATCATCAACAAGCTCAATGCAGAAATGAAACGCGCGTTGGCGAACTCCGAGTTCACCAAGCGCATCGAGACGCTCGGCATGGAGCCGGCCGGCGGCACGCCGCAGGAGCTGCGCGAATGGGTCCGCAGCGAGCTTGCGCGCTGGACGAAAGCGGTACGCGATGCGGGTGTTCAGGTGCAGCCCCTTTAATGGGGTCGGAGTACGAATTTCGGCTAAGCGGACTTCGACCCGGCTGTTTGATCGATACCAGATTGCGTCGGTCTACCACGCTTCGGCGGGCTTGCCGCCCGCTTCAACGCCCGCTCGATCTCACTCGTGAACCGGTCGCTGCCCAGTGGCCGGCCTTGGTTGACCGTCGTCCGTATCCGCCCCAATTCACTCGCGGATAATTCTGTGGCGAATAGCGCGCGATATGCGGCCTGCCGTTCGTCCGGGCTGCTACCAAGGCGCTCGTATTCCTGGTGGGGACAAACCAAAGCATCGTAGGTACCGAAGCCGAGGTGCCGATGACTCGACCAGCGGTAATCCTCGGGTCGCACGACGATCTTCGCACGTACCGGATTGAACTCGATGTAACAGGAGCACCGCAGGAAATAAGGCTCCGTGTCTACCAAGCTGGCCTTGAAACGATCCTCCCACAGGGTTCCCGAGCGCCGATACCTGTCGTTCACGTAACGGACATAACGCCGTCCCAAGTGCTGCATCGTACGCGAGAGGGCCAGCGTTTCCAGCGGTGTGGCGAGCAGGTGCACGTGATTGGTCATGAGCACATACGCGTGAACGAGACAGCCATACTTCCGGGCTGCATCGCCGAGACATTCGAGGTAGAAGAGCCGGTCCTCGTCTGTGTAGAAGGCCGCCTGCCGGTTATTACCCCGTTGGATGACGTGCTGGGGCAAGCCGGGTAAAGCGAATCTGGGCCGTCGCGCCATGTTGGATGGATGCCACGCATCAACTCGGTTATTCTTCAACGTTCAACGCCAAAAAAAGTTACTCCGACCCCATAAAAAGGAGCCAGACCATGACCGAACCTGGCATGCACAAGGGCGACGAGTTCGCCGGCAAAGTAGCGCTCGTCACAGGCGCCGCGCGCAATATCGGACGCGCGATTGCGCTATCTCTCGCCGCGGGCGGCGCCAAGGTGGCGGTGAACACGCGTTCGGATATCGAGCAGGCGCGCGGCATCGTCGATGAGATCAAGGCGTTGGGCACGGATGGCGAGGCCTACGCCGCCGACGTCGCGGAGCCCGCCCAGGTACAGGCGATGGTCGATGCGGTGGTGAAACGTTTCGGTCGCCTCGATATCCTGGTGCTCAATGCCGCTATTCGCGAGCACGTGCATTTCGACGAAATCAGCTTCGCGGACTGGCGCCGCATCCTTGCCACCAATCTGGACAGCGCATTCGTCTTCACCAAGGCCTGTCTGCCCGCGCTCAAGCAGGCGGGCGACGGGCGCATCGTCACCTTCGCCGGTGTCACTGCGTTGCTGGGTCTCAAGGACCGCGCGCATGTCGCGGCTTCCAAGCACGGCATCGTCGGGCTGACCAAGGCCCTGGCGCAGGATCTGGGCGAGTTCGGCATCCGCGTGAACTGCATCTCTCCGGGGCAGATCGCAACCGCGCGCGCCGGCGGGAGAGATACACCGAATCGATCGCGGGAAATTCCCCTCGGCCGTCGAGGCGCGCCGTTCGAGATCGCCGGCATGGTGCGCAGCCTCTGCGGCCCGGCCGGCGCGTACGTGACCGGGCAGACGCTGCATATCAACGGCGGGCTCTCGAACTCGGGAGTCTGACAGGCCGGATAGTTTTCAGGGTACGGCTCGATTCCGCGACCGGACCCGACACCAACCACCATCATCAGGGAAGGATATAAGTAATGCGTACACCCCGTCTCGACCGCGATCGCCAGCAGTGGATTTTCGATTATCTGGTCAAGGAAACCGGCCGCGTCTTTCACTGGGACGCCGACGGCCGCGTATTACCAGCGAGCGTGAAGAGCCATGCCCAGATCTCGAAGCATGTCGGCCGCATCGCCCAGCGCATGGAGCGCGTGGCGGCGGAAGAGGAAGCCGCCGGCCACAGGATGACGGCCTTCGAGTTCTACTACCGCGCCTCCGCCCAGTTCGCCGCCGCCCAGCACCCGGTGCTCGAGACCAATGACGAGAAGCGTTACCTGCACGGCCGCTGCATCGCCAACTACGAAAAGGTGATCGAGCTCGCCCCCTACCCCATCGAGCGCGTCGAGATTCCCTTCGAGGGCGTCGAGCTTCAGTGCAACTTGCACATGCTGAAGGGCCGCCCGAAAGCGCCGACCGTGATCTTCATCCCCGGTTGCGACATGACCAAGGAGATCTATCCGGACCCGCAGATCAACCACGCGCTGGATCGCGGCATGCATCTGCTGTCCATGGACGGGCCGGGCCAGGGCATGAGCAATCTCCGCGGCACCAAGCTGACGGCGGACAACTACGAGCGCGCGGTCATCGCCGTGGCGAAATGGCTTCAGGGCCGCAAGGAGGTCGATCCCGACAAGATCACCGTCTTCGCGCAGTCGATGGGATCGCACTGGGGTCTCGGCGTTGCAGCATTGGGCAACCCGATCATCAAGGCGAATGTCGGCGCCTGGGCTTCCTATCTCGACAAGTACTACATCCTCGACACCTTCTCGCCGCGCTACAAGCAGCTCTTCGGCTATCTCACCGGCGCGAGGAGCGAGGAGGAACTCGACAAGATCGTGAGCCAGATGACCGTGGATGGCAAGGAAGGCGGCATCACGGCGCCGACCCTGCTGACGACCGGCGAATATGACGCGCGCAGTCCCGTCGAGCTGGTCTACAAGTTCTACGACCGGATCAAGGCGCCGAAGGAACTGTGGGTCTACGAGGACACCTATCACCAGACGGTCATGTTCCCGGCGCTGGGCCAGCGCATGGACTGCCATTCGATGGGCATGGACTGGATCGTTGATGCGCTCGCCGGCAAGTTCAAGCCGGGCTATGCGCGCAAGATGTACCTGCGATCCGGTGGTGGCGGGCCGCATGGCACGCAGGGAGAAGGCCAGGATTCCATGCATTGGTGGGTCAAGTAGGACACTCCTTCCCCCTTGACGGGGGAAGGTGGGGATGGGGGTGAGAACATGCGTCGTGTATCCTTTTTCACCCCCACCCTGCGCCCGCGGAGGGCGGAGCAGGATTCCATCGGCAGTATCGATGGATGCGACCCCGCAGCGGGATGCAGTGCCGCGTCGGCTCGCGTGCTTATGTGTGCCTACACGGTCGCATCCCCAGTGTTGGGGCCCCTGCTCCTCGTTCCGGCACACCTCCCCCATCAAGGGGGAGGGAATCGTTATTCTTGACACGCTATGACGGTGGAATTGTTGGGCCGGCTGGGCCGGATGCAACAGTTTGCTGCGCTCCGCCATCGCGGCTTCCGCCTGCTGTGGATGGCGAGCCTCCTGTCCTCGACGGCTCGCTGGGCTGACATGGTGGTGATCGGGTGGCTCACGCTGGAGCTGACGGATTCTCCCCTGATGGTTGGCATCGTGGCCGCATGCAAGATGGCCGGCTATCTGGCGGCGCCGTTCATGGGCGTGGCCGCCGACCGCATGGACCGGCGCCTGCTTCTCATCGTCGCGGCAGCGGTGAACCTCGCGGTGTCGGCCATCATGCTGCTGCTTGTTGTCTCCGGCTGGCTCGCACTGTGGCACGTCATCGTCCTCGCCTTGGTGGGGAGCTTCACCTGGGCCATCGACAACCCGACGCGTAATGCCTTGGTGCCGGACCTGGTCGAAACGGAAGATCTGACCAACGCGGTCGCCCTGAACGCAGTGGCCATGGAGATTACGGTCGTCATCGGTCCGGCATTGGGTGGACTGATGATTCCGACGCTCGGCATGGGCGGCGCCTATGGGCTGATAGCGGGCATCTGTCTCGTGGACGTGGTGGTGCTGCTCATGATGAAGAGTGTCAAGCACGCCATCCACGCTCACGAGTCGCCGGTGCGGAGCCTGATCGGCGGTCTCAAGTATGTCTGGGGCAACCACACCGTCCTCGTGCTGCTCGCGATCGCCTTTCTCCTCAACCTGCTCGCCGCCCCCTACCGGTATGCCTTCCTCCCGGTTTTTGCCCGTTACATCCTGGACGCGGGCGCGGCGGGCTACGGGATGCTCACGGCCATGGCGGGTTTCGGCGCGCTGGTGGCAGGGCTCTGGGTGGTCTCCCTGGGCAACTTCAGGCGCAGGGGGAGGATGCTGGTGTGGAGCAGCTTCGCCTGGCCCGTTTCCCTGCTGCTGTTTGCCCTGTCCACGTCCTATTACCTGTCGCTCACGCTCGTGTTCGTGGCCGGGCTTACCCAGGCGATCGTCTGGACGGTGATCGCCACGTTGATATTGAGCCATACGGATCAGCCCATGCGTGGCCGGGTGATGGGACTGCGCACCGGCGTCGTGATCAGCCTGCCGTTCGGCAATTTCTTGGCGGGGGCGGTTGCGGAGCGCTTCGGCGCCCCGCTCGCCCAGGGTGCCTACGCGTTAAGCTGCATATTGATCATGCTGGGCATCGTGCTGATGGTTCGCGGCCTGCAGCGACTGGAGTGATCATGCAGCGGGCATTTGAAACCGATACTCCGTATGCCGCGGCGCGGCTTCTGGTCACGCTCGCGGTCATGACCATAGGCGCCTGCGGCATGTACATCGTTCCCGTGACGCTGCCGGCGGTGCAGGCGGAGTTCGGCATTGCGCGCGCCGACGCGGCGATGCCGTACTCTCTGTTGATGATCGGATTCGGGGTCGGCGGACTGATCATGGGGCGCCTCGCCGACCGTTACGGTGTGATGGTGCCGGTGCTGATCGGCGGCGCCGGCCTCGGCGCCGGCTTCGGGCTGGCGGGCACGACGCAGGGGCTTGCGGGCTTCATGCTCGCGCACGGCGTGCTGATCGGCCTGCTTGGCAGCGCCGCCATGTTTGCGCCGCTCATCGCCGACACGTCGCTGTGGTGGGTGCGCCGCCGCGGCATCGCTGTCGCGATCTGCGCCAGCGGCAACTATCTGGGCGGAGCGCTGTGGCCGCCCGTCATCGCGCACTACGTCGAGCAGGTCGGGTGGCGCCAGACCTATTTCGGGCTGGGAATCTTCTGCTTCGTCGCCGTGACCGCGCTCGCGCTCTTCCTGCGCCGCCGACCGCCCATCGTGTTGCCCGCCACCCGGCGGGCGACCGGGCGCGAGCCTGCTGCTGCGCCTTTCGGACTGACGTCATTTCAGGCTCAGACGCTCCTTTGCATCGCCGGCGTCGCGTGCTGCGTGGCGATGTCCATGCCGCAGGTCCACATCGTCTCGTACTGCGCGGACCTGGGTTACGGCGCTGCCCGCGGCGCCCAGATGCTGTCGGTCATGCTCGCCTTTGGCATCGCGAGCCGGCTCATCTCGGGCTGGATCTGCGACCGTATCGGCGGCTTGCGCACGCTCCTGCTGGGCTCTGCGCTGCAAGGCGTGGCGCTGCTGCTGTTCCTGCCGTTCGATTCGCTCGTTTCGCTCTACGTCGTCGCGGCTCTGTTCGGGCTCTTCCAGGGCGGCATCGTGCCCTCGTACGCGATCATCATCCGCGAGCATTTTCCGGCGTCCGAAGCAGGCGCACGCGTGGGCCTCGTCATCATGTGCACGCTTTTCGGCATGGCGCTCGGAGGCTGGATGTCCGGCAAGGTGTTCGACCTGACGGGCTCCTACGGAGCGGCATTCGTGAACGGCATCGCCTGGAACGCGCTCAATCTGACGATCGCGTTCTTCCTCTTCTTCCGGGCCCGCCGGCCTGACGCGCCGGCGCGAGTGGGCGTATGATTCCTTCTCCAGCCGGAGGAGAGCCATCATGCCCGTGCAATTCCGTGTGCTCACGACGCACATCGGCGCAGAGGTTGAAGGGATCGATCTGCGCGAGCCCCTGTCCTCCGCGCAGGCGGAGGAGATTCACGCAGCCATGGACCGGTACGCGGTGCTGGTCTTTCACGATCAGCCCTTGACGAACGAGCAGCATCTCGCCTTCACCAGCGTGCTGGGCCCGCTCGAAAACACCGCGAACATCCTGCGCACCGCCGCGGATTTCCGCCTGCCGCCGGTCTTCGCCGACGTGTCGAACCTCGACGGCAGGAACCAGCCGTACGGCGCCGAGGACCGCAGGCGGCTGTTCGCCATCGGCAATCGCCTGTGGCACTCCGACTCGTCGTTCAAGGCGGTCCCGGCGAAATACTCGCTGCTGCGCGCGGTGCGCATCCCGTCGAAGGGCGGCAACACCGAGTTCGCCCACATGGGCGCGGCCTACGAGGCGCTGGACGACGAGACGAAGGCGCTGATCGAGGATCGCGTCTGCGAGCACTCCCAGTTGTTCTCGCGCGAGTCGGTCGGATTCACGGACTTCACGCCCGAGGAGCGCGAGCGCCTGAAGCCCGTGCGCCAGCGGCTGGTTCGCACGCTGCCGCGCACCGGGCGCAAATCGATCTACCTCTCGTCCCACGCCGGCACCATTGTCGGCTGGCCGCTGCCGGAGGCGCGGCTGCTGCTGCGCGACCTGACCGAGCACGCCACGCAGCGCGAGTTCGTCTACTCGCACCCGTGGCGGGTCGATGACCTCGTCATGTGGGACAACCGCCAGACTATGCACCGCGGACGGCCGTTCCCGGCCGGCGAGGCGCGCGACGTGCGCAGGACCACCATCGGGGGCGAAGCGCCGACGGTGGAGCAGGCGATCGCCGCCTGAGTCAAGTCTCGCTTCTCCAGAACAGGCGCGTCGGCGCCGGCGTCA
>Ga0155935_1304_pt1 | contig 11566 bp, 12 predicted proteins | sample RifCSPlowO2_02_FD_107589 | JGI IMG/M metagenome (GOLD analysis project Ga0155935, IMG submission 107589) | Betaproteobacteria bacterium RIFCSPLOWO2_02_64_14
AAGTACGCAGTCGCAGGCGCGTACTGGCCGCCGCAATACGTGCTCATGAAAGGCGACACGCTCGAGCCGCTGAAGATCGTCGGCACCCGCGGCATGACCGTGGGCGACCAGGAGTACCACCCCGAGCCGCGGGTGGCGGCAATCGTCGGCAGCCACAGCAAACCCGAGTTCGTGATCAACGTGAAGGAGACCGGCAAGGTGCTCCTTGTCGATTACCGCGACATCAACAACCTCAAGACGACCGAGATCGAGGCGGCGAAGTTCCTGCACGACGGCGGGTGGGATTCGACCAAGCGCTACTTCCTCGTTGCGGCCAACCAGTCGAACAAGATCGCGGTGGTGGATTCCAAGGAAGGCAGGCTGGAGAAACTGATCGACGTCGACAAGATTCCCCACCCGGGCCGGGGCGCCAACTTCGTGCATCCCAAGTTCGGGCCGGTGTGGGCGACCGGCCATTTGGGCAGCGAGAAGATTGCGATCATCGGTACCGATCCTGCGAAGAACAAACAGCATGCCTGGAGAGTGGTGCAATTTCTCAATGGGCAGGGCGGCGGCAATCTCTTCATCAAGACCCATCCCAAGTCGAAGAACCTGTGGGTCGACACCCCGCTCAACCCGGATGCGAAGATCAGCCGATCGATCGCGGTGTTCGACATCAACGCTCTCGACAAGAAACCGGAGATTCTGCCGATCGCGGAATGGGCGGGAGTCGGAGAAGGCGCGAAGCGTGTCGTGCAGCCGGAGTACAATAAGGCGGGCGACGAAGTGTGGTTTGCCGTGTGGAGCGCCAAGAACCAGCAATCCGCACTGGTGATCGTCGACGACAAGACGCGCAAGCTCAAGAACGTGATCAAGGATCCGCGCCTGGTGACGCCGACGGGACACTTCAACGTCTACAACACGACCCACGACATCTACTAGGAAAGGAACACTCGCATGAAACCAATCTCCGCGGCGCTGTTTGGCCTGATGGCAGGCGCCTTGTTCGTCGCGCCGGCGGCGCAGGCCAACGAAGCGCTCGCCAAGAAGCACAACTGCACTGCGTGCCACCAGGTCGACAAGAAACTGGTCGGCCCGGCCTACAAGGACGTGGCGAACAAGTACCGGGGGCAGAAGGATGCCGCGGCCAAGCTTGCCGAGAAGGTGAAGAAAGGCGGGCAGGGGGCCTGGGGGCCGGTGCCGATGCCGCCCAACGCGGCGGTGTCGGACGCGGATATCAAGACCCTGGTCGCCTGGATCCTCGCGCTGAAATAAGCGTGCGGTTCCCTGACGGCGCCGGAGTGCCCTATGCCATACGGCCCACCGTCAGTTTTCTGTTGCTCCCTGCTCGCGGCGGCGCTTGCGGTCACGGTCGCCGCACGGGCAGGTGCAGCCGAGTCCTCCGATAAATCGGGCGTCAACCCGGTTACCGCCACGCGCCAGGCGGAACTGGCGCAATTCGTGCGCCACGATTGCGGTTCCTGTCACGGGCTGACCCTGAAGGGCGGATTGGGGCCCGCTCTTACTCCGGATGCGCTCGCCGGCAAACCACCCGCCTATCTCAAGGCGATGATTCTCGATGGCCGCAGGGGCACGGCGATGCCGGGATGGCGTCCGCTGCTATCGGAAGCCGAAGCCGCGTGGATCGTGGAAAACCTCGCGCGAGGCATTCCGGATGCGCGGTAAGGGCGTGCTGCTATGTCTGGCGGTGGCTGCAGTTGCGCCACGGTCGAGCCCCGCGGCACCGGCGATCTGGGCATCGTCGTCGAGCGCAACTACTTCTTCGGAGCGCTCCGGAGATCGCCCCTGAAGGTATTGTCTACCAGTGGTTTCGCATCGGCCTGTGGCACGTGGCACGCCGTGCACTGGTAGCGCGTCGGCGACACCTCTGAGAGCGTCTTGCCGGCACGGTCCTTGAAGTGGCTGTCGGCCACTTTCGGTGCCTTTATCTGCTTGTAGTTTTCGGGTCCATGGCAGGCGAGGCACGGGTTTCCCTGGAGCGTAACCACATCGAAGTTCTCCACGGCATGCGGGATCAGCGGCGGTTGCGTGGAAAACGTGCGCGTGATCGGGTTTTGGCTGCCGGGACCCTTGCCGAGGTAGCGCTGCTCCTGTGGCGCCTGGTCGGTGGCCGCGGCATCGGCGCCGCGCAGTGTTTGCACCCCGGATGCCGCATCCTGCGCGCCTGCCGACGGCGAAATCATCACAGCGAGTGCAGAGAGAAGAATCGTGACGGACTTATTCATGAGCGACTCCTTGGCGTCAGGACAGTTTAACGGGCGCTTCAGCCGACCGCATTGCGGGCCGTTGGTCATGGGCCTGCGGTTCGCTGCGATTGCTGAAACGGGTAGCGAAGGCAAAGACGTCCTTGGAGCAGACGTCGATGCAACGGCCGCAGTTGGTGCAGTGAGGCGACAGGATCACCGGGCCGATGCCGTGATCCGCGCCTTTGAGCGCCGGCTTGATCACCTGCGGTTCCGGGCACACGGCGTAGCAGTCGGCGCAGTCGTTGCACTGGGCGCGCCGCACCGCTGACACGCGCAGCGGGCTGAATTTGCCGACCACGCTGTAGAACGCGCCGACCGGGCACAGGTGCCCGCACCACGCGCGCTCGGCGACGAACAGGTCGAGCAAAAACACCGTGGCTATGACCATCCATCCGGCGCCGATGCCGAAGATGATGCCCCGGTGCAGCATCGAAACCGGATTCACCAGTTCCCAGGCTATGGTGCCGGTGATCAAAGCGAGCGCCAGCGTCATGGCCAGAATCCAGTAGCGTGTGGCGTGCGAGAGCCGCGCACCGCGGCGCCTGCCGAGCCGGGCGCGCAGCCAATGCGCCGCGTCGGTCACCACGTTGACCGGGCATACCCACGCACAGTAGGCGCGCCCGCCGACCAGGAAATACGCAGCCAGGATGATCGCCGCGCCGATCAGCACGTTGCGTTCGGGGCGATGTCCGGCGGCGAGCGACTGCAGCAGCACGTACGGATCGGCGAGCGGCAGCACGCCAAGCGTCAAACTGTAGTTAAGGTTGCCCTTGACGATCCAGTAGCCGAGCCACGGCCCGGCGAGAAACAGCGCGAGCACCGCGAACTGGGAAGCGCGGCGCGCGAGCAGCCACTGGTGCGTCGCGAACCAGCCTTTGACGCGAATTGCTTCAGCGCCGATACCCTGTTTCATTTCGTGCTCTCCGGCACGCGGTCCGGCAGGTCGATGATGCCCTCGATGAGCGGCCGGCCCGCTTTTTTCTGCTCTTCCCAGCCGAGGCGGTAATGCCCGCCCAGCTCGCCTTTCGCCAGTTGGCGCGGCAGCACACGGATCGCTGCGGTCTCCAGTACGCATGCGTGTTCGCATTTGCCGCAGCCCGTGCACTGGTCGGAGTGCACGGTCGGGATGAACATGGCGTGCTTGCTGCGCGGGTTGCGCTGCTGCTCGAGCGTGATCGCCTTGTCGATCAGCGGGCACACCCGATAGCAGACATCGCAGCGCAGGCCGAGGAAATTGAGACAGGTCTCGTGATCCACCAGCACCGCAAGGCCCATGCGCGCCTGGTTGATGTCGGTGAGCTTGGGGTCGAGCGCGCCGGTCGGACAGGCTTTCACGCACGGAATGTCCTCGCACATCTCGCACGGGCCGCTGCGCGCCACGAAATACGGCGTGCCGGTCGCGGTGTCCTGTTCCAGTTTGGCTAGATCGAGGATGTGATAAGGGCAGTCCCGCACGCACATCCCGCAGCGGATGCAGGCGCCGAGGAACTGCGGCTCGGGGCGCGCGCCGGGTGGCCGGACCGCAGTCGGCGGCAGCGCTCTGGCGTGCGTGGTGTAGAGCCCGAGGCCGAGTCCCAGCATGCCCACTCCGCACGCGATCTTCGCCGTGTCGAACAGGAACTGGCGGCGCGCTGCCGCCTCGAATTTGCCTTCGCCTTCCATCGCCGGTGTTGGAAATGAGGAGCGGGCAGCAGTTGCTCCTCACCCCTCATGCACCACTCCTCACGCTTTTACTACTTTCACCGCGCATTTCTTGAAGTCGGTCTGTTTCGATATCGGGCAGGTGGCGTCAAGCGTGACCTTGTTGATTAGCCGTGACTCGTCGAACCACGGCACAAACACCAGGCCGACCGGCGGCTTGTTGCGGCCGCGGGTTTCGACCCGCGTCCGGATCTCGCCGCGCCGCGACACCACCTTCACCACATCGCCCCGCTTCAGGTCGCGCGACTCGGCGTCCTTCGGGTTCATGAACACCCAGGCATCCGGCACCGCCCTGTACAGCTCGGGTACGCGCCGCGTCATCGAACCGGAGTGCCAGTGCTCCAGCACGCGGCCGGTGGCGAGCCACAGGTCGTAGTCCTTGTCCGGAGATTCGGCCGGCGGCTGATAGGGCAGGGCGAAGATGACCGCCTTGCCGTCTGGCTTGCCGTAGAAGCGCACGCCCTCGCCTTTCTTTACGTACGGGTCGTAGCCCTCGCGGAAACGCCACAGCGTTTCCTTGCCGCCCACCACGGGCCAGCGCAGCCCGCGTGCCTTATGGTACGTATCGAATGGCGCGAGATCGTGCGCGTGACCGCGCCCGAACTTCGCGTATTCCTCGAACAGCCCTTTCTGCAGGTAGAAGCCGAAGTGCTTCGACTCGTCGTTCTCGAACCCTTGCTGCAGGTCCTTGAGCGGATACTTGTTGACCTCGCCGTTGGCAAACAGCACGTCGAACAGCGTCTTGCCGCGGACCCCGGGCAGCTTGGCGACCAACTCTTCGCCCCACGCTTCCTCGACCTTGAAGCGCTTGGAGAATTCGACGATCTGCCACAGGTCGGACTTCGCCTCGCCCGGCGCCTTGACCTGCTGGCGCCAGAACTGGCTGCGCCGCTCGGCGTTGCCGTAGGCGCCTTCCTTCTCCATCCACATCGCGGCGGGGAGGATCAGGTCGGCGGCGAGCGCGCTAACCGTCGGGTAGGCGTCGGAGACCACCACGAAGTTCTGGGGATTGCGGAAGCCCGGATAGCGCTCCTGCGTGAGGTTGGGACCCGCCTGCATGTTGTTGGTGCACAAGGCCCAGTAGAAGTTGAGTCTGCCGTCCTTCAATGCGCGGTCCTGCGCCACGGCATGCAAGCCGATCTGGCCGGGGATGGTGCCTGCGGGCAGCTTCCAGATCTGCTCGGCGACCTCGCGGTGCTTCGGATTCATCACCACCATGTCGGCGGGCAGCCGGTGCGCGAACGTGCCCACTTCGCGCGCGGTGCCGCACGCCGACGGCTGGCCGGTGAGCGAGAACGGGCCATTGCCGGGCTCGGAGATCTTGCCTGTCAGCAGGTGGCAGTTGTAGATCATGTTGTTGACCCATGTGCCGCGCGTGTGCTGGTTGAAGCCCATCGTCCAGTACGACACGACCTTGGTTTTCGGGTCGGCATAGAGCCTGGCGAGCGCCTCGAGCTTGTCCTTCGGCACGCCCGATAGCTCGGATGCCTTGTCGGCGGTGTATTCGGACACGAACTGCTTGAACTCGTCGAACGTGATCGGGCTCGCCGCGTTCGGGTCGCCTTTGGGCTTGCCGTCGGCGCCCGGATAGCCGTTGTTGTTGGCCACCAGCTCCAGCGGATGGTTGGGACGCAGGCCGTAGCCGATGTCGGTGACGCCCCTCATGAAGTTGACGTTCTTTTTGACGAAGTCCTCGTTTACGCTGCCCGATTGGATGATGTGGTTGCAGATGTAGTTCATGATCGCCAGATCGGTCTGCGGCTTGAAGATGATCTCAAGGTCGGCAAGTTCGGTGCTGCGATGGCTGAATGTGGAGAGCACCGCGACCTTCACGTGCTTGGCGGTCAACCGCCGGTCGATGAGCCGCGACCACAGGATCGGGTGCATCTCGGCCATGTTCGAGCCCCACAACACGAATGCATCGGCGTGCTCGAGGTCGTCGTAGCAACCCATCGGTTCGTCGATGCCGAACGTGCGCATGAACCCGGCCACGGCGCTCGCCATGCAATGGCGCGCGTTCGGGTCGATATTATTGGAGCGCAGGCCCGCCTTCATGAACTTGGCGCCGGCGATGCCTTCCCAGATCGTCCACTGGCCGGAGGCGAACATGCCGACCGAAGTCGGGCCTTTCGCTTTCAGCGCGGCCTTGCACTTTTCTTCCATGATGTCGAAGGCCTGCTTCCAGGAGACCGGCACGAACTCGCCGCTCTTGTCGAACTTGCCGTCTTTCATGCGCAGCAGCGGGCGCGTGAGCCGGTCCTTGCCGTACTGGATCTTGGCGAGGAAATAGCCCTTGATGCACGCCAGCCCGCGATTTACCGGCGCGTCGGGGTCGCCTTGGGTGGCGACCACGCGCCCATCCTTGACACCGACCAGGACACCGCACCCGGTGCCGCAGTAACGGCACACGCCCTTGTCCCAGCGCACGCCCGGGTCGGGCGCCGCCGCGAGCGTTTCGTCCAGGCCAGGTATCGTTACACCGGCGGCGGCGGCGGTCGCGGCCACGGCGCTCGACTTGATGAACTCACGTCGCGTCATGTTCATGGCTTGCACTCCTTCTTCGCGCAGGGTTGGTCTTCATCCGGCTCGCAGTGGTGGTATACGAGGGAAGTCGAATAGACGCTGGGGATCGTGCGCAAGCTTTCGAGCGTGAGCAGGAGCTGCTCATCGTTCTCGCTTTCCAGGGTGACGACCAGATGGCCGGCTTCGGAGATTGCGTGAATCTCTACGCCAGCCAGCTGTTCGATGACGCCGCGCACCTGCGGCATGCGTTGCGCGTTGGCATGAACCAACACTCCGGCAATGTTCATCCGCGCCCTTCGGTCTTGTACCGCGACCATTATGAAACTCCGCAGAAGAATTTACTTGATATGGATCAACAGGTACGGCAACGGAACGGCCATGTTGAAGACGGGCTTGGACGGCCGGACCTACGAGCGTTGGTTTTGGACGGGGATCCAACCAGTTGCTTGATCTGGATTAATGATAGTTGCCCGCCCGGGCCATAGACTTCTCGAAACAGGAGCGAGCGCTGAAACGGGACCGGATCGACGGAATGATGAGGCTCGACGACCACTCATATCGACTGCCGCACCCGTTCAAGCTCGGACCCGGGCTGCGCGGTGGATTGTGCCCGCCGCTTACTCCCGAAGCGCTGGCCGGGAAACCCGCCGCACACCTGAAGACAATGATCCTCGATAGCCGCCCGGGCACGGCGATGCCGCGCTGGCGCCTGCTGCGTCGCGAAGCCGAAGCGGCGTGGATCGCGGGAAACCTCGCGCGAGGCATTTCGGATGCACGGTAAGGGCGTGCTGCTATGTCTGGCGGTGGCTGCAGGTTGCGCCACGGTCGAGCCCCGCGGCACCGGCGATCTGGGCATCGTCGTCGAACGCGCCGCGGGCACGCTGCAACTCGTCGACACGACGCGCCGCGTTGCCATCGGGCGCGTCAATGGGCTCGGCGACCTGTCGCATGCCTCCGCGGTGTATTCGCGCGACGGCCGCTACGCGTTTGTGTTCGGGCGCGACGGCGGCCTGAGCAAGGTCGATCTCTTGCGCGGGCGGATCGTGAAACGCGTGGTGCAGGCCGGCAACAGCATCGGCGGCGCGATCTCGCAGGACGGGCGGCTCGTCGCGGTGGCCAACTACGTTCCAGGCGGGGTGAAGGTGTTTTCAGCCGAGACTCTGGAACTGCTGGCCGACATTCCCACCGTCTATGACGGGAGCCGTCGCGCCAAGGTGGTCGGACTGGAAGATGCGCCCGGCAATCGCTTCGTGTTCAGTCTGTTCGAGGGGGGCGAAATCTGGCTCGCAGATCTGAGCGTCCCGAACCATCCGGTCATCACGAAATTCCGCGACATCGGACGCGAGCCATACGATGCGCTCGTAACGCCGGACGGGCGCTATTACCTCGCCGGGCTGTTCGGTGAAGACGGTCTCGCGCTGCTCGATCTGTGGCATCCCGAACGCGGTGTGAAGCGCGTGCTGCCAAACTACGGTCGCGGGGCCGAACCGCTCCCGGTATACAAGATGCCGCACCTCGAAACCTGGGGCATCGCCGGCCGCTTCGCGTTCCTGCCGGCGGTGGGCCGGCACGAGGTGCTGGTGGTGGATACCGACACCTGGCAGGAAGCGGGCCGCATTCCGGTCGCGGGGCAGCCGGTATTCGTCATGGCGCGTCCCGACGGACGGCAGGTGTGGGTCAACTTCGCGCCCCCGCACAACGATACCGTGCAGGTGGTCGATACCGAAACGCGCACCATTCGGGCGACGCTCAAGCCGGGACGGGCCGTGCTGCACATGGAGTTCACCCCGCGCGGCGAAGAAGTGTGGATTTCCTCGCGCGACGACAATCGGGTCACGATCTACGATACGGCCACGCTCAGGCCGCTGACTGTCATCGGCGCGGAAAGGCCGAGCGGAATTTTCTTCACCTCGCGTGCCGCACGCATGGGATTGTGACGTGGACGGGTTCGAGTTTCGCCTGTTGAACGATTACCAGCGCGGCTTCCCGCTTCACGCGCGGCCGTACGCAGGCATCGCCCACGCGCTGGGACGCTCTGAAGCCGAGACTCTCGACACCCTCGCCAGGCTGCAGGCAAGCGGCAAGGTGAGCCGCATTGGCGCGACCTTTGCGCCCGGCCGCATCGGTGCGGCGACGCTGGCGGCCATGAGCGTGCCGGCCGCACGGCTCGCGGCGGTTGCCCGTCTCGTGAATAGCTTTCCGGAGGTCAATCACAACTACGAACGCGAACACGCTTACAACCTGTGGTTCGTGGTCACAGCCCCGGACCCCGCTCGGGTCGAGACAGTGGTGTGCGCGATCGAAAGCGCCGCAAGGTGTGGTACTGTGCTGTCGCTGCCCATGATCGAGCCGTACCACATCGATCTCGGCTTCGACCTCGCGCAGCGCGACGCGGCACCGCCGAGAGAAGTGGTGCGCGAAGGGCGCGCCCGGCAGATGGCGCTGTCGCCGCGGGAACGCGCCCTGGTGATCGCGTTGCAGGAGGGGCTGGCGCTCGTGCCCGAACCCTACGCGGAACTCGCGCGCCGCGCCGGCATGCCCGAGCATGAGGCGCTCGCGACACTTGCGCGCTGGGTCGAGGACGGCGTGATCAAGCGCATCGGCGCCATCGTTCGTCACCGGCAGCTCGGCTTCCGCGCCAACGCGATGGTGGTGTGGGACGTGCCCGATGCCGAGGTGACCGAGGTCGGCCGGACGGTGGCGCGGCTGCCGGAGGTGACGCTGTGCTACCGGCGCGAGCGCCGCCTTCCCGCATGGCGCTACAACCTGTATTGCATGATCCACGGGCGCGGCCGCACCCACGTGCTCGCGCAGATTGCGGGGATGGATGCGCGCTGCGATCTCGTAAAGTACCCGCACGAGGTGCTCTTCAGCCGGCGCTGCTTCAAGCAGCACGGCGCGCGCTACGTCGGTGGAGCAGCGCATGGATGAGTTGGACTGCACCATAGTCAACCGCCTGCAGGAAGGGTTCCCGGTCGTTGCGCGGCCGTTTGCCGCCGTCGCCTCCGAGCTCGGTCTGGACGAGGATGATCTGATCGCGCGCGTGGGTCGCCTCGTTGACAAGGGCGCGCTCAGCCGGTTCGGCCCGATGTACCAGGTCGAGCGCATGGGCGGGGCGTTCAGCCTTGCGGCGCTGCGCGTGCCGCGCGCCGCCTTCGACCGCGTCACGCGCATCGTCAATGCGCTGCCGGAGGTGGCCCACAGCTACGAGCGGGCGCACGACTACAACATGTGGTTTGTGCTGGCGACCGAGACGCCGGCCGGGATCGCAGCAGCCGTCGCGAAGATCGAGCAGGCGACCGGGCTTCCCGTCCTCAACCTGCCCAAGCTCCGCGAGTTTTTTGTGGACTTGAAGCTGACGGCGGACGCGCCATGAACGACGTGCGTGGCATCGCGCTCGACGCCGCCGACCGGCGCATCGTGGTCGCGACCCAGGCCGGACTGCCGCTCACGCCCGAGCCCTACCACGCCGTGGCGCGGGCGGTGGGCCTTGCGCCTGAAGAAGTCATGCGCCGGCTCCAGCGCATGCTTGATCTGGGCGTCATCCGGCGCATCGGCGCGGTGCCCAACCACTACGCGCTCGGCGTGCGCGCGAACGGCATGTCGGTGTGGGACGTGGACGACGCGCGGGTAAACGAGCTCGGCGCGCGCGTCGGCGCGCTCTCCTTCGTCAGTCACTGTTACCATCGCCCGCGCGTGCCGCCGCACTGGCGCTACAACCTGTTCGCCATGGTGCATGGACGAGAGCGCGGGGAGGTCGAGGTGAAAGTCGCGGAGATCGCCGATTTGCTGGGTGTAGCGTGCCGCGCGCAAGATGTGCTCTACAGCACGCGCATCCTCAAGAAGACCGGCTTGAGAATAAAGACAGTGCTGAGTGCTGAGTGCTGAGTGCACACCAAAGGTAGGTTGGGCTGAACTCAGTGATGCCCAACGCATGATAATGTTGATTGTTGGGGTTCCCATTGTTCACCCCAACCTACGATCTCTCAAGAAGGCGGGATTGAGGATCGAGGATTGAGGATTGAGGAGCAGGTGAGATGTTCCGGGTGAGCCAATTCATGCATGAAGTTGCTGCGCCAACGCCGCTCGGGACAAAGCGCGAGCCGCCGGGCCCGGTGGTGATCTGGAATCTGATCCGCCGCTGCAATCTCGCCTGCAGGCACTGTTACTCGATATCGGCCGACAAGGATTTTGCGGGTGAACTCGACCGCGAGGAGGCGTTCGCGGTGATGGATGATCTCAAGCGCTTCGGGGCGCCGGTCTTGATCCTGTCGGGCGGTGAGCCGCTCCTGCGGCGCGACATCTTCGAGATCGCAGCGCGCGCCAAGGCGATGGGCTTCTACGTCGGACTGTCCACCAACGGCACGCTGCTCGACGAGACGATGATCGGCGCCATTGCAGCAATCGAATTCGACTACGTTGGCATCTCGCTCGACGGCATGCGCGCAACCCACGACCGCTTCCGGCGGCTCAAAGGCGCCTTCGACCGCTCGCTCCGCGGTATCCGGCTCTGCCGCGATGCCGGACTCAAGGTCGGCGTGCGCTTCACCATGACCCGCGACAATGCCCATGACCTGCCGGCGCTGCTCGCCCTGGTGGAGGACGGGGGCGTCGACCGCTTCTATTTCTCGCACCTCAACTACGCGGGCCGGGGCAACGTCAATCGCAAGGACGATGCGCAGCACCAGTTCACGCGCCAGGCGATGGACCTCGTGTTCGACACGTGCTGGGACTACCAGCAGCGCGGGCTCGGCAAGGAGTTCACCACCGGGAACAACGACGCGGATGGCGTTTACTTCCTGTTCTGGGTGCGCCGCCATTTTCCCGATCTCGAAACGCACCTGCGTGCCAAACTCGCGCAGTGGGGCGGCAACGCCTCGGGTGTCAACGTGGCGAACATCGATAATCTCGGCTACGTCCATCCCGACACCATGTGGTGGCACCATAGCTTGGGCAACGTGCGCGAGCGGCCATTCTCCGAGATCTGGCAGGACCGGTCGGACCCGCTCATGGCAGGACTCAAGGCGCGACCTCGGCAGTTGAAGGGGCGGTGTGGCGCATGCCGCTACGTCGACATCTGCGGCGGCAATACCCGT
>Ga0155935_1010_pt1 | contig 11294 bp, 8 predicted proteins | sample RifCSPlowO2_02_FD_107589 | JGI IMG/M metagenome (GOLD analysis project Ga0155935, IMG submission 107589) | Betaproteobacteria bacterium RIFCSPLOWO2_02_64_14
CCCGGCTCCCATATTCACCCGATCTACGACGGGCTGAGCCGGGTGAAGTCGATCCGCTTCATCACCTGCAAGCATGAACCGAATGTCTCCCTCATGGCGGACGCCTATGGCCGCCTCACCGGCAGGCCCGGCGTGTGCGTCGTGACCGCCGGTCCGGGCGGCGTCAACTCGATGGCCGGGGTCGCGCAGGCGTACGGCGCGGCTTCGCCGATGGTGCACATCGGTGGCGCGGTCCCCCTGAAAGCGGACCTCGAAGCGTTTCACGGCGTGGACAATCCCTCGTTCGTCCATGAGATGTTCAGGAACATCACCAAGTGGAGCGCGCGCGTCGAGCGCATCGAAGACATACCGGAGGTGATGGCCAAGGCCTTCCACATTGCCCGGAGCGGCCGGCCCGGCCCGGTGCACGTCGAGTTGCCGCGGCTTTCCGACTACAGCGAATACATCCTGCAACAGGAACCCGCGGTGCTGACCGCCTACAAGCCCATCGCCACCGTCGTGCCCAAGCCCGATCCGCGGGACGTGGACCGGTTTGCCAAGCGCCTGATGGAGTCGCGGTCTCCCGTGCTCGCGGCAGGCAAGGGCGTCATTCGCAAGGGTGCCATGCAGGAGCTTTCCGAGCTCGCCATGAAGCTGCAGGCACCCGTGGTTTTCGCCCAGGACGCCATCGGCGTCATCCCGGAGGACCACCCGTTGTACGCGGGCCACTTCTCGCACAACCGCAGCTACCCCATTTGCGCGGAAGCGCTGAAGCGCGCCGACCTCGTGCTCGGCGTGGGACTGCGGGCGGGCACGGCCGAGATGACCGAACTCACCGAGCGTGCGCCCGAGAAGAACGTCATCCTCATCGGCTTCGATGACGCGCTGAACCCGCGCTACCATGGCGAAGACCAGCGCGTGGCCGATCCCAAGCTCTTCCTCGCCGCGCTGCTCGAGCGCATGGAAGGCTACCAGCGGCCGCGCGACGAGGCGCTGATCCGGCAGATGGCAGAGCGCAAGGCCGCCGTGCGCGCGAGCCTCGCCGCGCAGAACGCGCCCCACCGGAACGACAATCCCATTCATCCCGGTATCCTCATGGACGCCATGAACGCGGTGCTCAACGACAATGCGGTCGTCTCAAGCGACGTCGGCAACTGCCAGATGTGGGCCCGCACCTTTCGGCGCATCGCGACGCCCGAGTCCTTCATGCAGTCGGGCGTGTGGAACGCGATGAGCTACGGCCTGCCCACCGCTATCGTCGCGAAGATGGAGTTTCCCGGGCGCGACGTGGTGGCGCTCGCGGGAGATGGCGCTTTCCTCATGACGATCGGTGACCTTCCGACCGCCACGGAGTACGGCGCGAACATCCTGATGGTGATCCTCAACGACGGCGCCTTCGGCCAGACCTTCATGCAGCAAACCAATATCTACGGCCACACCTACGGCACCACCTTCAAGAGCCCGAACTTCGCCGGCATCGCCGAAGCGTGCGGGGCGAAAGGCATCCGCGTCACCGATCCCGGCGATGTGGAAGGTGCGCTGAGGCAGGGTCTCGCCGCGACGAAGCATCAACCTGCGCTGGTCGAGGTGATGGTCGCCGAGCGTCCCTACCCGAAAATATAGAGAGTGCCGGAACCGGAGGAGGAAACGACATGAAACGCTTGTGGATACTGACGGTTTTGGGCTGCACGAGCGGGTACGCAGCGGAGCCGATCGATTACCCGGCGCGGCCGGTGCGCGTCATCATCCCTCAAGGCCCGGGTTCCACCACTGACCTGCTGGGGCGCATCGTGCTCGCGCACACTGCGCTCTGAGTGAACAACAACGTGCCGGCGCGCGCGGTACGTGAATTCATCGAACTTGCGAAGGCGAAACCAGAAGAGATCCGCATGGGCTCGGCGGGCATCGGCGCAACCAGTCACCTTGGCGGCATCAAAGGGGAGTGACGGATAGGTGCTTGCCCGCAAGGCGGGGGTGGGAGGAGCGCACCGTGACCGGCGCCGAGTCTTATCGCCGCCGCTGCTCGAGCACGACGGGGCCATGGCCGAGGCGTCTCACACCCCGGTTGCGAATGCCAAGCAGGCGATCCAACAGCGGTTCCGCCTCGGCGTAACGGCCCTGTGTCTCGTAAAGCGCCACCAGTGCATTGAGCACTGTCCCCAGGACCGGATGGTCCGGGCTCAGTTCTTTTTCGAGGATCGCAATTGAGCGCCTGTACAAGGGTTCGGCATCGGCGTAACGCGCCTGTGCCTGGTACACGCCCGCAAGGTTGCTCAATGCCACCGCTGTGTTCGAGTGCCGCGGTCCCATCGCTTTCTCGACCGACGCCAATATGCGCTTCACCAGCGGTTCCGCGAAGGCGAAACGACCCTGGGTCTGATACAGCCCCCCAAGCTGGTTCAGGAGAGCCGTCACCCGCGGGTGGTCCGCGCCAAGCGCGCTTTCGGAAACCGCGAGCGCTCGCCGGTAAAGCCGCTCGAGGTCGGCGTTGCGACCCTGTGCCCGATAGATCATCGCGAGATTGTCGACAATCGCCGTCACGTACGGATGCTCGGGGCTCAGTGTCTGCTCGAAAATCGCGAGCGCCCGCTCGTAATGGGGCACGGCACTCGCGTGCAGGTTGCGCGCCTGATCCACGCTCGCGAGGTTCATCGACACGCTCGCCACGTTAGGGTGCCGGGCGCCCATTGTGTTCTGGAAAATCGCCAGTGAACGCTGGTAAGCGGCGGCGGCCTCGGCGTAGCGGCCCTGGCTTTGATGCTGGTCGCCCAGCAGGTTGAGCAACGCGGCCATACGGGGACTTTCAGGGGCGGAAGCCTCGGCCTGCGCCAGTGCGGCCTCAATACCGCCGGCCGCGCCGGCGTGGCCGCCTATCCGGTACGCCACTCCACCCGACATAACTTGGAGGTCGCGGGGCGGGTCCTGAGCAGAAGCGGCCCCACACCACAGAAAAATTGCGACAACGGTTGCCTTGACGCGCACTGAGACATCCTCCGTTACAGGAATACCAATACAGCTCAAGGGGATTGGGTCCGATTCCCCGGCACAGGTGGCCCCAAGGGCTCCCTGTGGAGCGATCGCTGGTGGCATTCTCCCCTGCCGGCGCTTGCGCCAAAGCGGTGAAAACACACCGCTTTCTGCGCCACCTTGCGATACGTAGCCGAGATTTTACTTATGAAAGCTTCGCCATTGTCTTGTTTTTGCTTGATCTATGTCAACTCTCCCGGCGAAACGCCAGTCTCGGCTGTTGTGATAAATACAACAACCGGTTGGTTTTAACCGCGCCAGTTGTCCGCAGCGCCGTGCCGGTCAATCGCAGCCTCCAGCCGCGGCAAAGAACGCACCGCAACATAGCGCACGGGATGGCCTTTCCGCACGGTCCATTGATAGGCGGTGCCGCGCGGCACGTGAATCACGTCGCCGGCCCCGGCGCGCTTCCGCTTGGTGCCCACGCGCACATCGAGCCCGCCGGCGATTACATACAGGAAAATTTCGTGCGCGGCGCGCTTGGCTCCATCGGCGTGGCCGGGAGGAGATTCCACGAAGCCGAATGCGATGTATGTGCCCTCGATCCAGCGCTCGCAATGTCCCGACGCCGGCGGCGCATCCAGCGCGTCGATCATCGGGTAATAGCAGTTGCCCAGGCCTTCGATGATGGCCTTGGACCTGCCGGGATCCTTCTTCCCGCCGGGGTACTTGCCCGCCTTGATGTCCTTCTGTACTTGCAGCGCAGACGGCGCCTTGTCGGGCAGCGCCTCGTCCGCCGCCGCGCCGATCAGCGTCCACGTGCGGTCCTTGATGTAGAGATAGCGCAGATCACCGTCTTCCGTCGCCTTGAAGCCATGCCGCGCAAACGGCGGAAAGTGCACCAGCATGCCGGACTGGAGAATGCGGCGATCCTTGCCGACGATGCAATCCACCTTTCCCTGCAGCGGGAAGGCGAGCAGCTCGTTGGGGTGATAGTGAAGTTCGGACCCGGTTCCCGCGCGCTTGGTGACCATGCGGAAATACAGGAATTCGCCCTCGATCACCGGGCCCTCGGCGGTCGAGAGGTGCGGGTTGAAGCGGTGCGACTTCATGCTTTCAAAGCGGTAGAACGGCATGCGTTTCCTCGATGGTTTTGCTGGGCGCAAGGCGCTAGGCTCGCGGCTCGAGCTCATCGAGCAGGGCCGGGTTGTGAAGCGCGGTATCCTGACCGGGCACCGGGTTCTCGACCGCTTCGCGGAAGCTCAACGCGCCCTTCCACTGGGACGCGGCGCGCACCGTGCCGTCGCTGCCCACCTGGTCGATGCCCCAATAGATCTCCAGCCGGTGGCCGTCGGGGTCGCGGAACTCCACGGCGATCTGAACGCCCGCGCGCCGGCGCCCCTCGAAGTCGATGGTTGCGCCACACTCGCGTAGCCTCTTGGCGGCCAGCAGCACCTCGTCGAGCGTGCCCACCTCGAAAGCAAGGTGGTTGAGATCGCGGGCGGGCGCTTCAGTATCCCTCGCGCCGACGAGCCCGATCCCATGATGATCGGAATTGCAGCGCAGGAACACCATCCCGCCCGGCGTCATCTCCTGTGGATAGACATCGGAAATCTGGAAGCCCAGCACTTCGGTGTAAAACCTGACCGAGCGCTCGAGGTCGCGGCAGTGGAGCACGACGTGGCCGATCTTCCGTATCTGGAATCCGATTCCTTTCGGGCGCGTGTAGCCCCGGAGTTTCCTCACTTCGGGGTGCTGGTCAACGTACGTGTAGTCGGGACGACCGCGCTGCTGGCGCGGCACCGGGTCAGCGGACGCTGACGGTACAGGCGCTTTCACATTCATGTCGATCTTTCATGTCAAGTAGAGATGCGGGAAGCGTGGAGGCATCAGCGCGTGCGGCCCAGAGCGTGCTCGCCGAGCAGCTCCACGATGCGTTGCGGTGAGATCGGCGCCTCCGCGACGGTCACGCCGAACGGCTCGAGTGCATTTTCGACAGCGCTCAAGATGGCGGCGATCGAAGCTATGGTGCCACCTTCGCCTGCGCCCTTAACGCCCAGCGGGTTGAGCGGCGACGGCGTCTCCAGGTGCACGAGGTCCACGTGCGGCACGTCGGTCGCGAGCGGGAGCAGATACTCGCCGAAGTGCGTGGTGAGGGGCTGCGCGTTCTCGTCGTAAACCATGCGTTCGAAGAGCGCGTTGCCGACGCCGTGCGCAACCCCGCCGACGACCTGGCCATCGACGATCAGCGGGTTGATCACGCGCCCGCAGTCGTGCGCGACCGTGAAGCGCAGAATCCTGACCGCGCCCGTCTCGATGTCCACTTCCACTTCGGCGACGTGCGTGCCGTTGGAATAGACCGACTGTTCGGGTGTGAAATACGAGGTGTGCTCGAGCCCCGGCGCGAGCCCCCCGGCCATCGAGAAACCCGGCGTGCCGATGGACCTCACCGCGATCTCGGCGAAGCTTTTCCGGACGTCGGGCGCGCTCTTCAGCCGCACGTAGCCGCCGTCAAGCTCGAGGTCGTCTTCCATGCACTCCATCATGCCCGCAGCGATCTTCTTGGCCTTCGCGGCGACTTCCTTCGCCGCGAGGTGGACCGAGGAACCGGCGTTGACCGCGGTGCGCGCGGCAAAAGTCCCCATCCCGAGCGAGATCGTAGCCGTGTCCGCGGTCACCACCGTCACATCGTTGTAGTCAACGCCCAACTGGTCCGCTGCAATCTGCGCGAGCGTCGTCTTGTGCGACTGCCCCTGCGGGGTGGCGCCCGTGTAGACGGCGATCTTGCCCGAAGTTGCGATGCGCGCGGTCGCACCCTCGTACGGTCCCAGGCCGGTCGCTTCCACCGCGTTCGAGATGCCGATGCCGAGATGACGGCCCGCTTTGCGCGCTTCCGCCTGCCGGGAGCCGAAGCCGGCGTAGTCGGAGGCCGCGAGCGCCGCCGCCTGGCAAGCCGGATAGTCACCGCTGTCGTAGGTGACCGGCCGCCCGTCGCGAAAGATGATCCCGACGTTGTACGGCATCTGTCCCGGCTGGATGAAATTGCGCCGGCGCACTTCAGCGCGATCGAGTTTGAGTTCGCGCGCAACGCGGTCCATCAACCGCTCCATCGTCACCACCGCTTCGGGCCGTCCCGCCCCGCGCACCGGCGTGGTCTGGATCTTGTTGGTGAACACCGAGACGACGTCGAGCTTGAAGTTCGGGATGACGTACGGCCCCGGCACCGTGGTGGCGGTGATCCACGGCAGAACGATGCCCCAAGGTACGTAGGCGCCGGTCTCGTGGATGAGTTGCCCGCGCACGCCGATGATCTTCGCGTTGCCTTCGACGGCGATCTCCATGTCCCAGTACTGGTCGCGCTCCTGGTGGGTCGTGAGGAAATTCTCGCGCCGGTCCTCGATCCACTTCACCGGCCGGCCGGTGAGCCGTGAGGCCACCGCGATGTTGACGTATTCGGGATAGAACGCACCCTTGGGCCCGAAGCCCCCGCCCACGTCCGGGGTGACGACGCGCACCTGGTGGTCGCCCAGATCGAACATCTCGAGCATGCAGCGCTTCAATCGATGCGAGCCCTGCGAGGAGACGTGCAGCAGGTACGAATCCGCCGCCGCGTCGTATTGCGCGATGGCGCCGCGGCATTCGATGAAAAACGGCCCGCCCCGGTGCTGATAGATCTTTTCGCGAAACACGTGAGCCGCGCCGCTGAATGCGCGGTCGGCGTCGCCGACCCTCAGAGGGAAACGCGCCGCCACGTTGGATTCGGCCCCGGCATGCGCGAGCGGCGCCCCTTCGCCCAACGCATCGCGGCAGTCGTTTACTGCCGGCAGCGGCTGATACTCGACTTCGACCCGGTCCGCGGCGTCTTCCGCGAGATAGCGGCTGTCCGCGATCACGCACGCGACCGGTTCGCCAACGTAACACGCCTCGTCCTTCACGAGCGCGTGCGGCATGAAGGGTTGTCTCAGCGCGGGATGCGGCACCAGCAGCGGCAGGGTCTGGCGGCGCACGGGCTCGGGAAGATCGGCGAACGTAAGCACCGCGTGCACGCCCGGCATTGTGAGCGCCGCGTCCTTGTCGATCCGGCCGACCTTCGCGTGCGCGTAAGGGCTGCGCACGAACGCTGCGTGCAGCATCCCGGGCAAGTGAATATCGTCGATATAGCGCCCCTTGCCCTGCAGGAAAGCCGGGTCTTCCTTGCGCTTGACCGATGCGCCGAACCAGGTGGAAGCCATTACGCGCCCCCCCGCATGCGCTTCGCGGCATCGAGCGTCGCCGCGACGATCGCCTGGTAGCCGGTGCAGCGGCAGAGATTGCCGGTGAGCGCCGTGCGCACTTCCGCCTCGCTCGGGTCGGGATACTCGCGCAGAAACTCAGTCAGCGTCATAAGGATGCCCGGGGTGCAGAAGCCGCACTGCAGGCCGTGGTGATCCTGGAACGCCTGTTGCAGCGGATTGAGCTTGCCGCCTGCGGCGAGCGATTCGACCGTGACCACTTCCTGCCCCTCGCATTGAACCGCGAGCATCAGGCACGCGCGCGCGCTCGTGCCGCCGACCAATACCGTGCACGCGCCGCATACGCCATGCTCGCAGCCGACGTGCGTGCCGGTGAGGTTCAGCTCGTGGCGCAGGAAATCGGCGAGCGTCAGGCGCGTTTCGACTTCGCGCGAGTGCGCTTCGCCGTTGACCGTGACAGTGATGTTTCGCGTGTCAGCCATTTGCTCTCTCCCCGGCGCGCGCCGACGCAAGCTCAAGCGCGCGGTAGGTGAGCACGCGCGCGAGGTGCTGGCGGTAGGTGGTGGTGACGTACGCATCCGCCATGGCATCGAGCTTCCCCGCCTCGGCAGCGGCGGCCTTGAAGGCGGCCGCGCCAGGCTGTTCCCCCCGGAGCGACTTCTCGATAGCTGCCGGCCGCACCGGCGCGTGGGCGAGGCCGGACAGCGCGATGGCCGCGTCCGCAATCCGCCCGCCGCGGTCGAACCCGATCAGCGCCGAGCATGCGACGATGGCGAAGTCGCCGTGACGCCGCGCGAATTCGACGAACGCGTGGCCGCGGCCGTCCCCGGGCAGCGGCAGCGTGACGCCGGCGAGCAGTTCGTGCGGCTCGAGGCTCGTCGTCATGTAGCCCACCGCGAAATCGGCGAATGCAATGTCGCGCGTGCCGCGCTTCGACGCCGCGTGCAGCGTGCCCCCGAGCAGCGCCGTCACGTTGACCAGTTCCGCCGACGGATCGAGGTGGCACAGCGAGCCGCCGAACGTGCCACGGTTGCGGGTCTGGCGGTGCCCGACGTGGGCGAGTGCCTCGCGCAGGAGCGGGCAGCGCCGGCCGACGTCGGGGGAGAATTCGAGATCGCGCTGCCGCGTCATCGCCCCCACGCACAGCGCCTCGCCTTCCCAGCGCAGATAGGAAAGCTCGCCGACCCGGTTGAGATCGACCAGGTGGTCCGGCATCGCGACCCGGAAGTTCATCATCGGCATGAGCGACTGCCCGCCTGCGAGCACGCGCGCGTTCTCGTGCGTCGCGAGCAAATCGCAGGCTTCCGCCACGGTGCGCGGATCGTGGTAGGTGAACGGCGCGGGTTTCATGAAGGGATTTGGAAACGCAGATGATCGCCGATGATTAAGAGCGTGAATCGTGATCCGTGAGCCGACAGGATGTGGTTCGCGAACCGGGTTTAGTCCGATCACCGATCACGGCTCACGCACTTCCCTCCTGGTGTTATCGGCGTTCATCGGCGCTCGGTGCTTAATCCAGCGTCTCTATTTTGCGCACCGGCGTCTCCGGCGTGACGTCGCTGCGCCGCCGGGCGATCGTCTCCTCGCCGCTCTGCTCCCAGTCGCCGGCAGTGGCGCGCTGCGCGTAGCGTTCCCAGGTATTGGTCCAGTCGCCGAGCGTATAGCCGTGCCATGGCGGCTTCACGGTGAGCGCGGGAAGGTGCAGCTCGTCCCAGATCGCGCGCGCGCCTTCCATGTACTCGCGAGTCGGCAGCGCGAGCGGCGCCATGGCGTACTTCTGCGTCGCGTCGATCAACAGCGTCGATTCCGACGTCTGCGGGCCGTATTGCGACCCCTGCACGCCGCGGCGGTACGGCGCGATGTGCACGTCTTCCGTCGGGGTCGAGCGGTAGGCGAGCGACCAGAACACCGCGTCCGTGTTCGCGGGATCGATGTCCTCGCTCACCGCGATCACGATCTTGCCGCACTCCGGGCGCAGCGTCGCCGCGCCATGCAAGCCTCGCCACACCTCCGTGCGCAGCGCCTCGCGCGCGTACTGCACGAAGATCACCGGGCGCAGGTTCGACAGCGGCTCGTGCATCACCACGCGGCGCACGCTCTTGATGCCGAGGCTGTCGCGCAGGTGCGCGAGGAACAGTGGCTCATAGGCGACCTTCTTCACCAGGCTCGACTCGCTCGGCGTGACCTGGCTGATGATGGAGGTGAACACCGGGGAACGCTTGTGGGTGATCGCCGTGACTTGCATCGGCATGTTGTAAGCTTCGAGCGCCACGTAGCCGTTGCTCTCGCCGAACGGCGCCTCCGGCTCGAGCACCGAGGTGTCGATCAGGCCTTCGATGACGATTTCCGCGTCCGCCGGCACGTCAAGATCGACGGTGACGCATTTCGTCTTGCGAATCGGCTCGCCGGCAAGCCCGCCTGCCACTTCGAGTTCGTCGCGGTCCACCGCGAGCTTCTGCGGACCGGTGAAGAACACCACGGGCGCGCAGCCGATGACGATGGCGATCGGCATGGGCTGCTTGCGGCTGCGGTATTTGAGCCAGTGCAGGTAGCCGCCGGCGCCGCCCACCCGCGCGACCATGCGCACGCCGAGCCGGTCGGTGGCCTTGAGACCCGCCCGGTAGGTGCCCATGTTCTGGATGCCGTTCTCGGGATCGCGCGTGACGCACAGCGTCGCCGTGAGATACGGCGCGGCGTCGAAGCCCGGCGTCGAGACCGGCACCGGCAGGCGCGCGAGACCGCCGCCCGGCTCGCGCAATGCGTCGCCGGTGATCACGACCTGCTGGCACGCGGGCGAGCTGACAGCGACGGGAGCTATCGGGTTCGCAATGGCGCGCATCCAGGTCGAACCGATTTCTTCCACCGGCTTGCCCATGCCGAGCGCGTAGATCTGCGGCGAAGAGGCAAGCGCGCCCACGGCCACCGGCATGTCGTAGCGCCGGCCCTTGCCGTCGACGACATGGGTAAACAGGAACGCACGGCGCTGGTCCTCGGGGATCCCGCCCAGGAACTGCCAGCGCACGAGCGGATGGAGTTCCGTGTCCTTGTTGATCGGCCGCTCGACGCGGACGAGCAATCCCGCCGCCTCGAGGTCGGCAAGATGCTCCTGGAAATCAAACCGCGGCCGCAGGTCTTTCCGGGCCCGTGCATCGTTCTTTTGCTTGGAATCATCCGGCATATCGGTTTGAACTCCTACTGTGTTGTTCGCCTTCACTTGCCCATCGGTAAGGGTTGTGTGGCGGAACCGTTACGCAATCCTAATTGCTAAAGTTTGCACTCTTGAGCATGTTGCTCATCCGGGCCATGTCGGACTTGATGAAGGCGGCGAATTCCTCGGGGGCGTTGACGACGATCTCCACCCCCGCGGCGGCGAGCACCTTCGCGTCCACGCCTTTCAGGGCCGGCACGATCTCCTGGTGGAGGAACTTGACGATCGCCGGCGCGGTCCTCTTCGGCACGAAAAAGCCGATCGCCGCCTCTGCCGAGAATCCGGGAAGCACGTCCGCGACCGGCGGCAGGTCGGGAACCAGCGCGGATCGCTTCGGCGTCGATATGGCGAGAGGCCGTGCCTTGCCCTGCTTGATGAGGGGTAGCGTGGGGCCCAGCGCGCCGAACATGAGCTGCACTTCGCCGGTCATGAGGCCGATCATCGACGGGCCCGAGCCCTTGTAACGGACGCGCACGATGTTTACGCCCGCCAGGTACTTGAACAGCTCCCCGGCGACGTGCGGCGTGGAGCCGCCGCCGCCCGCGCTGTAATTGAGGTCACCGGGCCGCGCCTTGGCGAGGGCGATCAGCTCCTTGACAGACTTCACCGGCAGCGAGGGATGCACGACCAGCACGTTGGGCGAGGTCATCGCCAGTGTGATCGGCGCGAGGTCGGCGACCGGGTCCCAGTTGACTTTGGCGAGAAGGGGTTGCAGCCAGCAATAGGCGCCGTAGAACAGCACCGTGTAGCCGTCGGGCTGCGCCTCCCTGGCCACGTGCTCGACGGCAATACTGCCGCGATTCTCCACGATCACCCGCCCGCCGATTCGCGACGTAAGCGCCTGCGCGGTCACACGCGCGCCCCAATCGTGGTTGCTTCCCGGCGTCGCGGTGACGAAGCGGATGACC
>Ga0155935_1267_pt1 | contig 11114 bp, 9 predicted proteins | sample RifCSPlowO2_02_FD_107589 | JGI IMG/M metagenome (GOLD analysis project Ga0155935, IMG submission 107589) | Betaproteobacteria bacterium RIFCSPLOWO2_02_64_14
GAAAATGTACGTCCGCCAATGCCGACCATGACAACACAGTACAGCATGACAAACGTTGTGTCCAGTCATTCCTGAGGGTAATCGTTAGCCCGGGGGGAGAGGGAAGGCAACCGTGCTCGCTCATCTCCTGGGGGAGATGGAAGGCAAACGCGCTCACCTAAGGGAAGGCAAACCCGCTTGCTCACCACAGTTAGAAGGTACGCTGAATGATTCCGTCGAAACGTCTTGAATATTCCGCGATCATCGACCGGCCGCCGTTGAAGCTGCCGGGCGGGGCGCGGGTGGTGGTGTGGCCCGTGATCAACGTTGAGGTGTGGGACATCCGCCGGCCGATGCCGCGGCAAGTGCTGCCGCCGCCGACCAACGTGACGCGGCTGCCGGATTTCGCGCACTGGGCGTGGCACGAGTACGGCATGCGCGTCGGCTTCTGGCGCATGAAAGAGGCACTCGACAGGCTCGGCATCAAGGCGTCGCTCTTCATCAATGCGCGCGTGTGCACCGATTACCGGCGCGTCGCCGAGGCGGCGCTCGAGTCCGGCTGGGAGTTCGTCGGCCACTCCTACGACCAGCAGCCGATCCACGTCGAGAAAGATCAGCGCGCGATGATCCAGCGCACGGTCAAGTCGATCAAGGAGTTCACCGGCAAGGCGCCGGTAGGGTGGCTGGGGCCGGGGCTCACCGAAACCTATTTCACGCCGGACTACCTCGCCGAGGCGGGCATCCAGTACATCGCCGACTGGATCATCGACGATGATCCGGTCGAAATCCGCACCGCGCATGGACCGGTGGTCGCGATGCCGTATTCGGTGGAGTGCAACGACATCCCAATGATGATGGTGCAGCACCACCGGGCCGATGAGTTCGTGAGCCGCGCCATGGACCAGTTCGAGCGGCTGTACGAGGAAGGCAAGACGCGCGCGAAGGTCATGTCGATCGCGGTGCATCCCTACATCTCGGGCGTGCCGCATCGGATCAAGTATTTCGAGACCGTGTTTGAGCGGCTGAAGAAGAAGCCGGGCGTGCTGTTCTGGACCGGGGAGCAGATACTCGAGTGGTATCGGAAGACGCGCGCCCCCTCCCCAACCCTCCCCCGCGCTCCGCGCAAGGGAGGGAGAAGAAACGTCAGCTCGTAGGTTGGGATAAGCGAAGCGCATCCCAACGATGGCGATGAGTGTTGGGGTTCGCGTTGCTCACCCCAACCTACGTTACTGCCTGAGGAGAAGTGTCACGAAGTGACGGTGCGGTTTTGTTCCCGTTCAGGCTAGTGCGGGTTCGTCGAGGAAGAGCTGCACCTCATGGAAGAGCTGCATGCGGTTCTTCTCGATCATGACCGAGTGCGTGCCTTCGCCGATCATGACCAGTCGCTTGCAGGGCGCGGCGGTCAGCGCGGCGAACAATGCCTGCGACATCGACGGCGGGTTGTCGGCATCCCATTCCGCGACGATGATGAGAGTCGGCACGCGTATCGCGCCGGGATCGTACTGCGGCTTGCCGGCCGCCCAGAATTCGCGGTTGTCCTGCACCGAGCCGTTGGGCGCCCGCAGCACGGGCGGATTCTGCCGCGAGCCAACCGGGTCGGTGGCGAACGTCGCGCCGGCCCAGGCGTCGAACCACGCGTCGGGCATCAGTTCCTGCACCTTTTCTGGCGGCACGCCCGCGCGCTTGCGCCGTTTCGCGGCTTCGACAGTCACGGTGCGGTAAGCGCCGAGCGCGCCGCCCGGATCGGTCACCGAGGCGCTGGTGCGCAGCCATCCGGGAGCATAGAGGGCGAGCCGCTGCACCTTGTCATTGTGGGCAGCGGTGTAGTAGCCGGCGATACGCGTGCCCCACGACCAGGCGAGGAGACAGAGCTTGCGCACGCCCCTGCGGCGCAGAATGAAATCCACGACCGCGCCAAGATCGCCTGCCGCGGTCGCGGTGCGGGCGACGGGAGGGTTCTTCTCCGGCGGCTCGTCCATCTGCGGCGGGCGCGTGGAGCGGCCGAAGCCGCGCACGTCCATGAGATAGACGTCGTAGCCGCGCCCGGCGATGAATTCCATCCAGGAGAGCCCGTCGAGCCTGAGGTCGAAGCTCGTTTCCGCCGGATAGGTCGCGCCGTGCACGAACAGCACGATGTTCTCCGGCGTACAGCGCCTGAGGTTCGCCGGGCGCTTGTTGCGGACGAAGATTTCGATCCCCGGGTCGCCCGAGGGCACCATGAATTCCTCCGTGACCAGTGCGCCGGCGCTTGCATCGTTCATGCGAACTTTCTCCTGAAGGGTGTGCGGGCGATGATCGCCCGCCCGCCGTGCTTTTTCAAGCTCAAAAACGGCAGTTGAGTCTCCGGGTGCAGTGGATTACATTTCCACCCATGCAAATGACCGTGACGGTCAAGCCCACAGGGCGGATGATCGGGGCCGAGGTGCGCTGCGGCGATGTCCGCAGCCTGAGTGACGACGCTTCCCGTGCCGTATACCGGGCGCTCCTCGATCACCTGGTGATCCTCATCCGCGGGCAGTCGCTGACCGATCCCGAACTGATCGCCTTCGGCCGGCGTTTCGGCGAGCTCGACTTCGCGCCGCTTGCCAGGACCGGCAAGGAAAAGGCGCGGCCCCATCCGGAGATCATCGTCGTCTCCAATGTGCTGGAAAACGGCGTGCCGATCGGCGTGCTGCGGGATGCCGAGGTGGTGTGGCACTCCGACAATTCGTACCGCGAGACGCCGCTTTCATACAGCGGACTGTATGCCCTGGAAATACCGCCGTCCGGCGGCGAGACGGGCTACGTCAACATGTATCACGCGCTGGAGACGCTGCCGCGCGAACTGCGCGCGCGCATCGAGGGCCGCACGCTCAAGCACGATTTGACGTACAACAGCGCGGGCGACTTGCGCGCGGGATTCCAGCCGGTCACCGACGTGCGCGCGGCGCCGGGCCCCAGCCATCCGATCATCCGCACCCATCCCGAAACCGGGTACGACGCGCTCTATCTTGGCCGCCGTCCGAACGCCTATATCAACGGGCTGCCGGTCCATGAATCGGAGCAACTGCTCAACGCGCTGTGGGTGCACGCGACGCGGCCGGAGTTTCAATGGCACCACACCTGGCGCGCCGGCGACATCCTGATCTGGGACAATCGCTGCGCGATGCACCACCGCAATCCCTTTGACGGCGGCCACCGGCGCATCATGCACCGCATTCAGTGCGCCGGCGATCGGCCCGTCCATCAGCCGTCGGGAAGAGCCGGGCCGCATCCTCGCGCGGCGGCACTGGCGGAGGCCGCGCCATGAACATGCTGCACTTTCCCGAGCTCAACTGCGGCAAGTGTAAGACATATCTCGTCGCCTGCGCGGCGACGCGCAAGGCGCTGCTGATCGACCCGGTGCGCGACAACATCAGCCGCTACCTCGCATTCCTGGCGTATCACCAGTTGAAGCTCGACGCCATCGTCGACACCCACACGCATGCCGACCATCCCACCGGCTCGTTCCAGCTGAAGGAGCTGACGGGGGCGCGGCTCATCATGCACCGGCGTGCGCCGGCGCCCGCGGTTGACGAGCACGTGGAGCAGGGGGCAAGCCTGCGCGTGGGCGAGATCACGCTCGAGGTGCTGCACACGCCCGGGCACACGCCGGACAGCATCAGCCTTTGCGCGGGCGACAGGGTGTTCACCGGAGACGTGCTGCTGATTGGCGGCACGGGGCGCGCCGATTTCGCGGGGGGCGACGCCGGCCAGCAGTACGACTCGATCACGGAAAGGCTGTTTGCGCTGCCCGACGCGACGCTGGTGTACCCGGCCCATGACTACCGGGGCAATTCTCATTCCACCATCGGCCACGAAAGGCAGCACAACCCGCGGATCATGGGCCGCACGCGGGCGCAATACATCGCGTTGATGGCGAGTCTCAATTTTCCGATGCCGGACAAGATCCAGGAGGTTCTACAGCCGAACCAGAGCGCGATCGAGGACGATAAGGCGAAATTTCCCGATCTCGCGCAGCTCAATCGCGTCCGCCAGCTCACGGTGGACGACGTGAGCGAGTTGATCGCATTGCCCCATCCGCCGCTCGTGCTCGACGTGCGGGAGGCAAACGAATATTGCGGCCCTCTCGGGCATATCCCCGGGAGCCTGCTCATTCCGCTGCGGGAGCTTGCGACCCGGATCGGGGAAATCGATAGCCACCGCGACCGCGCGATCATCGCCGTGTGCCGCTCGGGCGTGCGCAGCACCACCGCTGCGGCGATCCTCGAAGGGCTGGGCTTCGAACACGTCTACAACCTCAAGGATGGCATGGTCGACTGGAACGACCGCAAGCTGCCGGTCGAGCGTTGAACCATGCAGTGTGTCATTCCCAGGAAGCTTGTTCCCGAACGCCGCGATGCGGCAGTTGGCGATAACTGACAAGAGAAGGAAAGCCAGGCAGATGGCATTGGATCTCATTATTCGAAACGCCAGGCTTCCAAGCGCTGGACCTGATAATCCGACGGTCGATATCGGCGTGCGGGACGGTATCATTGTCGCGGTAGAGCCCAGCCTTGCTGCGGACGGTCTGGAACACGATGCCGGCGGCAGGCTTGTTTCACCTGGCCTCGTTGAGAGCCATTTTCACCTCGACAAGGCGATGATCGTCGATCGCGTTCCGATCCAGCCCGACCGTATGGTGCGCGATCATATGAAGCGTAGCGCTTCGATCAAGCATACTTTCACGCCGGAAGATATTTACGCGCGGGCCCGGGCGACCCTCGAGCAGTGTCTTCTACACGGCGTCACTCATATGCGCACCCAGGTTGAGGTCGACCCGAATGTGGGACTGCTCGGGTTCGAGGCGATTGAGCAACTGCGAAAGGATTACGCCTGGGCGATCGATATCCAGCCGTGCGTATTTCTGCAGGAGGGCTGGACGGGCGTGCCCGGCGCCGACGAGAACCTGGTCCACTGCCTGGACCGTGGCGCTCCGGTGGTGGGCGGCGGCATCCGCTACGACAAGGATGGACGCGGTCAGATCCATCGCATTTTTGAGCTGGCGCAGCACTACGACATTGACGTGGATTTCCATCTCGACGGCGGATATGAGGTGGATGATCTGGATTACCCGCAGGTTTGCGAGATCACGGATCGGATCCGGTGGCAGGGAAGGGTCGCATTCGGGCATGGGTCCAAATTTTCCTGCATGCCGGTCAAACGGCAGGCAGCCGTCGGCAAGCGGCTCGGAGAGTCCGGAGTGTCGCTTGCGGTGTTGCCCGCTACCGACCTCTTCAATGGCGGACGGCACATGGAGCATAGCGTGATGCGCGGCGTGACCGACGCCAATACGCTGATCGAAAACGGCGCGAACTGCACGATAGCCACCAACAACGTGCTGAACCCGTTTACGCCCTACGGGGATTGCTCCCTGACCCGGATCGCCAACCTCTATGCCAATGTGGTTCAGAGGTATGGGCCGAAGGATCTGGGTGTTTGTTTCGAGATGATCACGGAGCGGGCGGCGAAGTTGATGCGGCTGGGCGATTACGGTATCGAAGCGGGCAAGGCGGCGGACCTGGTGGTGTGGGATGAGGCATTGCCCTGCGACATTATTGCAAAATGTGCGTTGCCGCTTGCCGGGTTCAAGCGCGGCCGGCGTATATTCTTGCGTGAATTGCCGGCTCTCCAGCGGCCTCGCTAACCTGGGGAGGAGGCGGCTGACATGTCTCGACACCTGCGAATGGCAGCGGCACAGCTTGGGCCGCTCCACCTCTCCGACACGCGGACCTCGGCTACACAGCGGCTCGTGAACCTGCTGCGCGAAGCGCACGGCATGGGTGCGAAGTTCGTGGTGTTTCCCGAACTTGCGTTCACGACATTTTTTCCGCGCCACTGGTACGAAGACCTCGCCGAAGTCGACCGCAGGTTCTTCGAATCCACCATGCCTTCCGCCGAGACACAACCGCTCTTCGACGCAGCAAGGAAGCTCGGCGTGGGATTCTATATCGGGTATGCGGAGCTGCTTCAGGAGGGGGGCCGCACGCGCCGCTTCAACACCGCGATCCTGGTCGGGCCGGACGGTTCGATTGCAGGGAAATACCGCAAGATCCACCTTCCCGGCCACGCCGACCATAAGCCGGAAGCCGCTTTCCAGCACCTGGAGAAGAAATACTTCGAAGTCGGCAACCTGGGGTTTCGCGTCTGGCGTTTCATGGACACGATCACCGGGATGCTGATCTGTAATGACCGGCGCTGGCCCGAGGCATTCCGCGTGCTCGCGCTTCAGGGCGCCGAGGTCGTGGCGCTCGGCTTCAACACGCCGAGCGAAAACCTGAACTATCCGGAACCTCCGGCGCTCCGTGTGCATCATCACCTCATCATGGCGCAGTCGATGGCTTTCCAGAACGCGACCTGGCTGGTCGAAACGGCGAAATGCGGTTTTGAGGATGGCTACCGCATGTTCGGGCACTCGCTGATCGTCACGCCTACCGGTGAGATTGCGGCGAAATCAGTTACCGAGGAGGATGAGGTGATCTGTGTCAATGCGGACATCGACCTCGCCGCCGATCTCAAGCGCACGATGTTCAACTTTGCAGCGCACCGCCGGCCCGAGCACTACCGGCTGATCGTCGATCGCATCGGCGCCGAAGTCACGCCGGCGGAGGGCCCGTGAAAAGGATTCGTCCGCATGCGGTAACGTTGCATCGATGCAACGCCGCATCACGCCGGAGCCGGGCGCAGCAGTGGCCGGAGCGCGATCAGTCCCAGGATCGGGCCAGGCGTGAGCAGCAGCAGGAGATACGCGGCGTCCAGGATCGCGGCGCAATAGTTCAGGAGCTGGATGCTCGCGATCGTGATCGCGAAGCCGATGCAGTTGGCGATCGTGAGCGCCGATCCCACTCTTTCGCGCGGCGCGTTCCGCGCGTTGAGCGCCGAGAACTGCGGCGAGTCGCCCACCACGACGATGCCCCAGAAGACGAGAAATGCGAGAAACACCGGCGTCGGCGCATGGAAGAAAAGCGGCGACAGCGCACAGCACAGTCCCGATGCGGCGAGTTGCGCAAAAGCGACCGGCGCGCTGCCCGCGCGCAGCGAGATCAGCCCGCCGCCGGCGCAGCCCAGGCCTCCGGCGGCGATCACGGCGAAGGTCCAGATCGAAACATTGATTTCGCCGGCCCGGCCCTGGCTCATGTGTGCCGCGAGCACGAACGGGACAAACGCCCAGTACGCGTAGAGTTCCCACATGTGTCCGAAGTAGCCGAACGCGGAGGCGCGGAAGGGGCGCGAGCCGAAGATGATGGCAATCGCCTTTGGATCGAACTGCGCGCCTTTCGCGAGGTGCGGGCCGTCCGGCACCAGGATCAGCATCAGCATGCCGCCCCCGGCGGCAAGCGCGGAGACGGCCACCATCACCGCTTCCCACGGCCATGACTGTCCCAGTCCCTTGATCAGATGTGGGAAGGCAGTGCCGAGCACGAGCGCCCCGACCAGAAACCCGAGCGCGTTGCCGAGGTCGCTGCGGTACCAGCCGGTCGCGATCTTCATGCCGACCGGGTAGATCCCGGCGAGGAAGAAGCCGGTGAGGAAGCGCATCGCAAGCAGCGACCCGTAGCCGTCCGCGACCGCGTAGACGCCGAGGTTGAAGAGTGCGCCGAGCAGCGAGCAGGCGAAGAACACGAGGCGCGGCGACCAGCGGTCGGATATCGCGAGAACCGCAAAGGCAAGCGTGCCGGCGATGAACCCGAGCTGCACCGCCGAGGTCATGTAGCCGAGCGCCTCGGCGGGAAGTCCCCATTGCCGCTGCAGGTCGCCGAGCACGGCGTTGCCCGCGAACCAGAGCGAAGTGCCCGCGAACTGCGAGAAGATGATGGTGGGGAGGATCCAGCCGGGGCGGTTCTCCGTTGACTTCATCGGTGCCATATTCACAAATGTTACCCGGTATCCGGTTCGTTGATGCCTGCGATCCGGGTAATCCGCTAGAATCACTCAGCTCAACCCGGAGACACGGATGAAACTCGGATTCTTCACGATGCCCATGCACCCGCCGGGGCGCAATTACACGCAGACGCTCAAGGAAGACCGCGAGGCGGTGCTGCTGGCGGACCGGCTGGGTTACTGCGAGGCGTTCATCGGCGAGCACGTGACCGACGTGTGCGAGTCGATCCCGTCCTGCCTCGCATTCATCGCGAGCGTGGCGCACGACACGAAGCAGATCAAGCTCGGCAGCGGCACCGTGAACCTTCCCAACCAGCATCCGGCGCAGGTGGCCGCGACCGTGGCGATGGTGGACCACATGCTCGAAGGGCGGTTTCTGTTCGGCATCGGGCCCGGCGGCCTGCGCTCCGACATGGAGGTGATGGGGAATCTGGACTCCGACCGCACCGCGATGTTCGTCGAAGCGATCGACCAGATTCTCGCAGTCTGGGCGGGGGATGCGCCGTACAACATCGAAGGCAGGTTCTGGAACATCTCGACCGAGCGCACCCTGCTGCGGGAAGCGGGACAGGGGGTGATGGTGAAGCCTTACCAGAAACCGCACCCGCCGATTGTGGTGACGGTGGTGGTGCCGTACTCGCAGGGGGTCGAAGCGGCTGCGAAGCGCGGCTGGACGCCGATCTCAGCCAACTTCCTGCAACCGGTGTGGGCGGCGACGCATTTTCCGATGTACGAGAAGGGCTGTGTCGCGGCCGGACTCCGCGCCGACCGCTCCGACTGGCGCGTGTGCAAGAGCATCTTCGTCGCCGACGACGACGCGACCGCCCGGCGTTACGCCAGGAATGTGGACGGTGCGTATGGCTTCTACTATTGGAACCTGCTCTCCAAACGCCGGGCACGCGGGCAGGCCGGCGTGTACAAGCACGATCCGTCGATGCCGGATTCGGCGGTGACGGTGGAGTACTTGCTCGATACGCTCGTCATCGGCGGCGGCGTCAACAGCGTCGTCGATCAGTTGCTCGCGTTTCGGGAGACGATCGGTGATTTCGGCACGCTGCTCTACGCCGGGCACGACTGGGTCGAGCCGCGCCTCGCGCGCCGCTCGATGGAATTGATGGCGGAGAAGGTCATGCCGGCGGTCAACACCGCGATCGGCAGGCAGGCTGCCGCCGCGTGACGCTGCGTTAAATCGTTGAGGTGGCTGATTGTTGGGGTGCGCTCCGCTTACCCCAACCTACGTTTCGTTACGTACTACAGTCGGGGACGAGGAAGCATTGACGTAGGTTGGGGTGAACGAAGTGAACCCCAACGCCTGCGGAATCGGCAAAGCCTGCGGCGTCAGAGCGAAGTAGAGCGGGTAGGGTGCGCATTGCGCACCATGGAGATATCGGTAGGCGATGCCCACCCGACGCTTGCTCGGGACTATAGTGAAGCGGAGTCGGGGAGATCGCGCAGCAGGCGGCCGTAGCCGGTGATGCCTTTCGTGTAGCCGACCTTCTTCAACGCCGCCCACACGCTGAACTGGGTGCTGCTCAGCACGGGTTTCCCGATGTCGCGCTCGAGCCGCTCGATGATCGCCATCGACTGCCAGTTGGTGCAGAGAAACGTCACCGCCTGCGCTTCCGCGCAATTCACCTTCCACCCGACTTCGTACGCGGTTTCGACGTCGAGACGGCCGATTTCCAGATTGTCGACGAGACCGAGGCATTCGGTGCGCACCACCTCGATGCCGTTGGCGGTGAGAAAGCCGATCGCGATGTCGTTGACCTTCTTCGAATATGCGGTGCCGAGGGCGATCCGGCGCACCCCCAGCGCTTCCAGCGACGCAAGCAGCGCGGTCGATGCGGTGGTGGCGGGCTTTCCGGTCGCCTGTTCGATCCGCGCCGCGACTTCCCGGTCGTAGCCCCGGCCCTTGAGAAAACTGGGCGCGGCCGCGCCCAGCACGATCACATCGACATTGGCCGCGGCGAGTTTTTTCGCTTCGGTCTCGAGCGGGTCGACCATTTCGGCCACGCGGTCCGGCGTGACCTGCTCGATCGGCAGCCGCCCGACGTGCAGCGACACGTCCACGGGCAGCGCCCGATAGAACTCGGGCTCCACCGTCGTGTTCGACGATGGGACCAGAAGGCCGATTCTTTTCGTTGCCAGCGGCATGGCGTCAAAAATCTGATTGAACCGCCGATGAACGCAGATGCACGCAGATAAAATCGAGCTTCTGGTAATGCGCGCTTGAATGCTTCATATCGGCGTTAATCGGCGTTTATCTGCGGCTTATCGTTTTGAGTGCGTCAGGCGGCTTCGAGAATCTCGCGCAGCACGTACGGCAGGATGCCGCCGTGCCGCAGATACTCGGCCTCGATCGGCGTGTCGACGCGCAGAGTAAGCGTCACTTTCTGCGTGCCGCCGTCCCTGCGGCGGATGGCGAGCGTCACGTTCTGGCGCGGCTTGAGTTCACCGCTCACGCCCAGGAGGTCGAATGTCTCGCTGCCGTCAAGCTTCAACGCAGCCGCGCTGTCGTTGTCCTGGAACTGGCAGGGCAGCACCCCCATGCCGACCAGGTTGCTGCGGTGGATGCGCTCGAAGCCGCGTGCGATCACGGCCTTCACGCCGAGCAGTTGCACGCCTTTCGCGGCCCAGTCGCGCGACGATCCGGTGCCGTATTCCTCGCCGGCGAACACCATCAGCGGCACGCCGTCCTTCGCGTAGCGCATCGCCGCGTCGAAGATCGCCATCTGTTCGCCCGAAGGTTGATGCACGGTCACCGGGCCTTCGCTGCCGGGCACCATCAGGTTCCGGATGCGCACGTGCGCGAAGGTGCCGCGCAGCATGATCTCGTGGTTGCAGCGGCGCATGCCGAGGTTGCTGAAATCGGCGGGCTTGACGTTGCGTTCCAGAAGGTATTTTCCGGCCAGGGAGTTCGAGTTGATGCTGGCGATCGGACTGATGTGGTCGGTCGTCACGGAATCACCGAACACGCCCAGCGCGCGTGCACCGAGGATGTCGCCCGGCTTTGCGGGTTGCACGCTGAAACCATCGAAAAATGGCGGTTCCTTGATGTACGTCGAGGCCGCGTCCCAGCTGAAAACTTCACCCCCGACGGACGGTACTTCCTTCCACAGCGGGTTCGATTCGGCGAGATTGCTGTAGAGCCGGCGGAAGCTGGCCGGATCATTGGCGTATTTCATCACCGCCGCGATCTCGGCGTTGCTTGGCCAGATGTCCTTCAGGTACACCGG
>Ga0155935_1153_pt1 | contig 11056 bp, 13 predicted proteins | sample RifCSPlowO2_02_FD_107589 | JGI IMG/M metagenome (GOLD analysis project Ga0155935, IMG submission 107589) | Betaproteobacteria bacterium RIFCSPLOWO2_02_64_14
ATCACTCTGGCCGGAACTTCCCAACAAACCTACTTCAACAGACAAGCCTCACTTCTCCCCCATCCTTATTTTCCCTATCAGAAAAAGACCTACGACCGCCGCAATCGTTCGCTATCAAGCAGCGGAAGGGTTCTACAGTCTCCCGCAGGAATGGTCCGTAGCTGCGTCAAGGCCACCGTCGAAACGGTACAGCATAAACAGAACGACCACTCCGGAACGCACTATCTCCTGGTCGTGTATGAGCCGGGCTCTCTCCCACGCAGGCACCGAACTGCCGCGGAGCGCGGAATCCGAACACAGGTCAGACAAGCGCCGCAACGTCAGCGGTTTCGAAAGGTGTTCGCGGTGATTGGCGATGTCGTCAAAGAGCTATCGTGATAGCGACGCCCAACCCCGGCATCAATAGCGACCCCTCGCCAGCGTCGCTCCGCGCCGCTGTCTCGGGCGCGTTATGCGGAACATTAGCCCCGGCACGCCACAATGGAAATCGTGCTCGATAAGAGTTACTTGGATGGCGCGCCGACGGCGTCGGTCCAGTCGTTGTGCGAGCACTTCAACGCGCTCCTGTCGGATGAACTCTTCTTTGAACTCATGACGACCGAGCCACTTAGCCGGAAGCGATGCTTCTCGAAGCTCCCAGATCGGGAGAATCCCGTTAGTCTGGTACCCAACGTCGGTTTCCTGCTTCGGTTCGAGAGAGAGCGCCAACGAAGCTGCACTCCCCTCACGCAGCACCGCATCCCCGATCGGTATGTATTCCACAAGAAGCTTCGAGAAGGCAGTTTTTCTTGTGAAGGCGAAGTGCTGGAAAACCTCAATGCATGGCGTACCCGCGTCAAGGCGGAGACTGAAGACTTCATTGAGCGGTGTAAGGTCGTGCACCAGTTCTTTCCGGAGCTAAACGGGATTGAATGGAAGGACTTTCCTGCCGCTGTGACAGAGGCGCGTAAGAAGATCGCAACGGATGACGATTTTGTGAGAAAGATCTACGCCTCGTTTCTCGACGAGGAAGCCCCATCCGATGCTCCCTCCCCGAATCTACTCACCCGGGATTGGGCGTGGTTTCGCTGGGTCCAGTGTCAAATCCTCGCAGCGCTACGCATCTTCCAAAAGCACCAAGGCCGGTTCCCTGAAACTCTGAGCACCGAGTTCTGGCGTCGAGCCGAGCATTCAATGCTTGACGTCTACTACGTCGTACTTGGTGCGCTCTCGGATGGGATAGCCACCCTCGACTCCGAGATCCGAGAGGACTTCCTCGCGATTCGCCCCGACGCAGTGATGGTGTTGCCGGGCGTCTTGAGGCCTGGAGCATGAAGCAACGCGTATCTATAGTGGCCGAGTGCATACGGCGCGGGCGTTTTAGGCCTCATCAAATGGCGGTGACCACGGTAGTCACGGACATGTATCAGGCTTCGCGATCCCTAATCTCGGGGGCAAAAATCATTATTGACAGCGACGGAATTCGTGATCATGGAGCGGTGCGAACGCGTACACTTCCGGTGACAGTGTACAGATGATCAAATTGAACGTATGAGCCCTGCATTTCGTCGCTTACGCGCCCATTCCCTCATCTTGTGGGTTTTGCTTCTGCAGCCCATTTGCGAAGTCGTCGCTCAAGATCGACGCTACTGCTCGGATCGAGAGTACTTTCAGCAACGTGCGACCGATGAAAAGAACTGGAACGTAGTTGAGCGCGCCGCTCGGGACTACATCGGTTATTGCGAACAGTACGGAGGACGGACGGGAATTGTTCGAGCACATCGTGCACTTTTGCTTGCGCATATTGCCCAAGGAAAGTACCAGGATGCTATTCCAATAGCCAACCGATGTACTCGCCTTGATCCGGATGACGCGATTTGCCACGCGCTAAAGGCCGATGCACTGCTGAAGACTGGCCAACCCAGACTCGCGAAGGAAAGCGCGGACCGCGCAATCGCCGTTGGCGCATACGATGACAACAGTGCCCTTGGTGTTCGGGTCGCTAGAGGGTTGCTCCCCCAGATCGAAAGCGCGTTAGCCGCACAACAAGATTCAGCGAGAAAGCAGTCGGAAGAAAGGTCCAAGGTTGGAGCTGCACAGGGTCCGAGATATGGCACTGCCTGGTTCACTGAAAACGGATATGCCGTAACGGCGCACCACGTCGTTGAAGGAGCGCAGCAGATTACTTTGCTTGGTCCCGGCCGTGTTTCGTATCAGGCGACGATTGCAGTCGCAGACGCAATGAATGATGTGGCGATTCTGAGAGTCAATACTGCCTCTCACCGACCTCGCGGACTTCGAATGTCTCAGCAACCGGCAACTCTCGGAGGAACGGCGTTCACTATTGGTTTTCCACACCCTGACGTTATGGGAGTTGAACCCAAGTACACGTCCGGAGACATCTCGGCTACTTCAGGTGCTGGTGATGATCCCCGATTTCTGCAGATGTCTGCTCCAGTTCAAGCTGGGAACAGTGGGGGTCCTCTGGTCGCTATGAGCGGAGACGTCATTGGGATAGTAGTTTCTAAATTGAGCGCGGCGAAAATGCTCGGGGCAACAGGCGATATCACCGAGAACGTTGGTTATGCGCTGAAGGTAGGTTATCTCAGCGTACTTATCATGGAGATGCGGTCCTCGGGAACGCAGGTGCTACCTCTGACAGGAAAATCACGAGATGAAGTGATTTCACAAGTACGAGACGCGGTGTTCCTCGTCGTGGCGAAATAAACTGCGGCTTAACAACACGCCCCACGCGGACGCGCGCGAGAGAGCCGTGCCATGCATACGGCAGCGGGCGCGCGCCGGTGGGCGTGGACGTTGGCGCGAGAGATCACGATTGGAAGCCACCCGGTGCCAACAGTACTAAGATCCGGGCCGTATCGCTTCTTCTTCTATGCGATGGAAGTCCCATTTGCTGAAAACGTGACTGTTTCGGTCGACACGCTATGCGTCGATCTGAGCGATGGACGAAGCATCTCGGTTCCCCTCGCATGGTACCCGCGCTTATTTCACGCAACCCCGGCCGAGCGCAAGCGCTAGCGGCTGATCGGCCGAGGCTTGGGTATTCACTGGGAAGCCCTCGACGAAGACATTAGTGTTGAAGGACTACTCGCCGGCAAGCCGTCTGGAGAAAGTCAAAGATCCTTTGCCAACTGGCTCGCGAAGCGATCATCGCGTCTGACAACGCGCTCAACACGGACGCGCGGAAAAGCATCGCGCGCCGGTTAACGCGACACTTTAGACGGTCGCTTTCCGCCCTGAGGCAGGTGCGGCGTCATTGCCCGATATGCCACGCGCCGATGAGAAGCCCGAGGAGCACGATGATGCCGGCAACCCGGCGCCGCGTTGTGCGTCGTAGCGCTTCGTGGCGCCGAGCATCCTGCCCAGGTCCGCGCGCTTCGAATCCAGGCGGCAGCGCACATTCCACGCCCAGAGCCACATCCGTCGTTCGTGCGGCGACATGCGCTGTCTCCTTCTGTCGAAATCCGTTTTCTTGCCGCATCGTGTCGTCCTGCAGGGCATTTAACCGTCGGATTGTGACGCGCATGTGAAGATCGTGTGGCAATGCGGCGCTGAAGTGTGGCAAAGTGATAACTGGTTCCTTGGGGACGCGGCCAGTGACGAGTGATGAGTGACGAAAGACAGATGATGACAAGGCCCAAGGTAGCCGCAGCGATTGGCGTATTCAGCTTCGCGTTTCTGAGCCTGTTCCTGGTGCCGGAAGCGGCCGCACAAGGCTATCCGGTGAAAGCGGTGCGCATGGTCGTTCCGCTGGTGCCCGGCGGCAGCGTCGACAACCTGGCGCGGGTTCTGGCGCAGAGACTGACCGAATCCATGGGCCAGCAGGTGTTCGTGGACAATCGCGGCGGGGCGTCCGGCAACATCGGCACCGAACTGGTGGTGCGCGCGCCCCCGGATGGTTACACCATCATGACGGTTTCGATGACGCTGGTCGTGAACCCGTTTCTCTTTCCCAAGCTGCCGTTCGACGTGGTCCGCGACCTTGCGCCGATCTCGCTGATCGGCGCCGTGCCGCTCGTGCTGACCGCGCATCCTTCGGTCCCCGTCAAATCGGTGCAGGACTTGATCGTGCTCGCCAGAAAGCACCCGGGCAAGCTCAACTATGCTTCATCGGGCAAGGGCACCAATTCGCACCTCTCGATGGAACTATTCAAGAATCTGACACGCACTCACATCGTCAGCGTGCAGTACCGCGGTGGCGGACTCGGACAGATGGCGCTGCTCTCGGGCGAAGTGGATCTGGGCTTCAACAGCATCGTCGCTGGCGTGCCTCTCATCAAAGCGGGAAAAATCCGTCCGCTCGCCATCTCCAGCGCAACGCGCTCTTCGGTGCTGCCGGCGCTGCCGACGATCGCGGAGGCGGGCGTTCCCGGCTACACGTTCTCGACCTGGTACGGCACGCTGGCGCCCGCCGCAACACCGCCCGGCATCATCAACACCCTGAACGACCATATCGTAAGAGCCGTTCGCGGGCCCGAACTTGCCAAGCGCTTTTCCTACGAGGGCGCGGAGGCGATCGCCTCGTCGCCCGCCCGGTTCGCGGCGCACATCAAGTCCGAACTGGCGCGCTGGGAAAAAGTGGTGAAGGAGTCCGAGGGCTTGCGCGCGGATTGACCGTGATGAAAGCCGAAATCCATCAAATCGAGTCACTCGAGCGTTTTACCGAATTCGTCTATGCGCAAGGCTGGACCGACGGGCTCCCGGTATTCCCGCCGACGCGCCAGGTGGTCGAGGGCATGCTCGGTTACCTCAAGCGCGATCCCGGCGAAGTGTTGGGTACGATCTTTCCCGGGGACGGCGAAGCGACAGTGGAAAACGTCGCCGCGAACTGCGCGATGGCGGGCTGCCTGCCGGAGCACGTCCCGGTGGTCCTCGCCGCAGTGGAAGGCCTCGTCGATCCGGCGCTGATGATCACGACGACGCAATCGACGGGTGCGGGGGTGATATTCACGATGGTCAGCGGTCCCGCCGTAGGCAGGCTCGGTTTCCATACCCGCGAGTGGATCTTCGGCCCCAATGGCGGGCGCGCCAACGCCGCCATCGGTCGGGCCATCCGGCTGGTGCTGTGGAACATCGGACGCGCGCATCCCGGAAAACTCATCAAGGGCACGATGGGTAATCCCGCGGCGTGGAGCTACTGCATCGGGGAGGAGCAGGAACTCACGCCCTGGGAGCCGCTGCATGTCGATTTCGGGTTCGCGCCTGGCGAGAGCGCCGTCACGGTGATGAAGGCGGGCGAGCATTCCCAGATCGCGGTGCCGCTCAACACCGTCGGACTCAATGAATGCATCACGCTGCTTGCCCGCGGCATCGGCCGCGCGGGCGTGTCCATGAGCGCCGGCAAGCGCGCCTACGTGCTGGTGATCAATCCGAGCCTCGCCCAGGCATTCGACAAGGCCGGTTACACCCGGCAGCAGGTGAGGGCGGCGATCGCGGAACGCGCGTGGAAATATTCGTACGACTGGCAGAACGACACAAAACAGGGTGACCCGGTGCCGTTTCCCGACCCGTACACCAAGGCGCCCAGCGAGCGCCAGCACTTCGTGGCGCCGGTTACGCCCGACGAAATCTGCTTGGTCGTGGGCGGAGGCGAGGCGCCGCAGATGGGCCAGTGCGTGACGATTTCCAGCCGCAATGCCGTCGGCCAGCCGATGGTGACGAAACCGATTCGCTTTCCTGCATGACCCTGGAGGGTAACGTGATCGAGCTCATCAGTCCTGTCGGACATCCGCGCGTGCAGGCCGAGGCGAACCGCCGCTTCCTGGACACTCCGGTCGGCCGGCGCGTCGGGTTTATATGGAACCAGTACCAGGCGACCAGGCATTTCTGGCCACGCCTTGAGCGCGCGCTCGAGGATCTATGCCGGCCCTCGACGGTGCAGCGCGCGTACAAGGCCAACACCTGGAGCCCGCTGGACAAGACGAAGTTCGATGAGATGGCTTCTGCGGTCGACTACATTGTCGTCGGTGTGGGTGCCTGAGGCTCCTGCACCGGCGCCGCCGTGCGCGACGCGTTCGAAGCCTGGAAAGTGGGCATTCCAGCCGTGGTGCTGGTGCATGAACCTTTTGCGACTCTCGCGAAGGTACAGTGTCAGACGCTAGGCGCCCGGGATCCCGTGATCCTCGTGTATCAACAGGATGCCCCGGCTTTCGAGTCGGACGAGGTAAGCGCCGGGAAAGCGCGCCGCGTCGCCGCGGAAGTGGTGCGGCTTTTGAGCAACCGATAGCCCGGCGACGCCGCATGTGAAGTCTGGTAGAGTGAAGGCTCCGGCGGTCACCAGCGCCGAGCCCTCCGCAGTGGCTTTTCAGCGATGCCGCTTTTCGCAACGAATGAATCTCGCACCAGGAGCACACCATGACGACAGACGTACTCACCCGCCACGAAATCGACATCGAGGATGTCGAATACCTCCGGTACGGCAACAAGCCGCTGCTCGCGCGCCTGTTCAAGCCGCACGGCGCGGGACCGTTCCCGATGATCATTGACCTGCACGGGGGCGCCTGGTGCCGGGGCGAGCGCATGGACGATACCGCCACCAATGAAGCGCTGGCAAGAAGCGGCGTGGTGGTGGCGGCACTGGACTTCCGCATGCCGCCCGATGCCCCTTACCCCGGGTCGCTGGCCGACATTCACTACGCCATCCGCTGGCTCAAGGCGCGGGCCGGGGAGCTGCACTCCCGCCCGGACAATGTGGGCCTGATGGGAATTTCGAGCGGCGGGCACCAGGCGATGCTGCTCGCAATGCGACCGGGCGATCCGCGCTACTCGGCGCTGCCGCTTGCGGCGAAGACGCCAGTCGACGCCACGGTGCGCTGCGTCGTCCTGTGCTGGCCGGTCATCGACCCCCTGGGGCGCTACCACTATGCGAAGAAGCTCCAGGCGGGTGGCAAGCCGTATCCCGAGATTGCGGACCGGGTCATTCCGTGCCACGACCAATACTGGCAGACCGAAGAAGCGATGACCGAGGGCAATCCCACGATGGCGCTGGAACGCGGCGAAAAGGTTCAGATGCCGCCGGTGCTGTACCTGCAGGGCACCGCCGATGCCGCGCATCCACGTCCCAACCTCGACCGCTTCGTCGCGGCCTACCGCAAGGCGGGCGGGCGACTGGACCTTGAGCTGTTCGAGGGCGTGGGAGAAGCGTTCGTCAAGAAGGATCCGCGCGCGCCCGCTTCGCTCGCGGCAATCGACAGGATTATCGAGTTCGTGCACCGTGAAATGCGCTGAATGGGGCAAGAGGGAGGACTGGAAAGCAGTTTGACCGGAGGGTGCGCCATGGCACACGAGCCTGACGCTTCGGCGCTCGCCGAGGAAATTGCCAAGCTGGAAGACCTTTGCCAGAAGACCGCGCAAGCAATCGCCAGCGCCCGCAGCGTGCGGGAGGCCGTGGCGCTCGCGGACGTGGATGTGCCGCACCACCTGCGGGCGTTTGCCCGCGTCAAGGTGCCGTCGCTCGGGCGACTCGCGCGCCAAACGGACCTGCGCGTCGAGGAAATCGTCAAGGACCAGCTCAGCTCGCTCACCTTCGAGAGAAGCGACATCGTGGCGAGCCGTGAGTTCGACCGCATCAAGGCGGTGGATTGGCACGTCCTGCGCGTAAATTACCCTGAACTCTATGCGAAGGCATTACGCGAGGCGAATCTGATCCTTGAGCGCAAGCGTAAACGCTGAAGGGGCCAAAGACAGATTGGCCCCGGCGTCCGGCGATGGGCCGGGTTCAACTTTCGCATAAGGAAGCCGTCATGAAACAACCGGTAGTGGTTTTCGCGGCGCTGTTCCTCATCACGGGTTGCGCCACGCAACTGTCTCAAACCCCGCCGGCTGGGATGCCCGCGCAGGTGATGGCCGCGGGGCTTCAGGTCGGAAGCCATTGGCGTTATGCGGTGCGCGATGGCTTCACGAACCTGCCGCGCGGCACCGTCGAGTATCGCGTGAGCGCGGTGCAGGGCGACACCGTCAAGGTGGAAGTGCGGGACGACGGGCGGGAGTCGACGGAGATCTACACGCGCGATGGCAACTGGTTGAGCCGCCCTGCCACCAACATGCAGTTGTTCACCTACAGTCCGGCATACCGGGCATTTGCCTTTCCGCTGGCCCCGGGCAAGACGTGGAAGTCGCGCGTGACAGCGACCGATCCGGCCGATGGGCGGCGTTTCCCGGTGATGATCGAAGGTGCGGTTCTCGGCTGGGACAGGATCAAGGTGCCTGCGGGCGAGTTTGACGCGCTCAGGGTGCGGCGTGTTGTTTACCTCGATTACTGGCAGCAGGGCGTACGCGGCCAGAGCGCGATCGAGGAAAACGAATGGTTCGCTCCCGCAGTGAATCAGGTCGTCCGGCGCGAAGCGACCTCCAAGTACCTGAGCTACATTTACAGCGGAAGCCGTCCCGGGTTTGTGCTGGCGAGAGGTCGCGGCCGGGACGACGGTGGCAGGCAGCGGCACGTCCGGGGCGGCGGCGGCCGGGACGGCGGCAGCAGCCCGGCCTACATCCAGGACGATTGGCTGATCTACGAACTCGTGAGCCATTCGGCGCGTTGATGCCGGCGGCGGAAACGCCGCGCAGCACCCATCGCCAGGTGTTGGCGATGGCCGGCCCGATCATCCTCACGAACATCTCGGTACCGCTGCTCGGCGCAGTCGATACCGCGGTGGTCGGCCACCTGCCGGAGGCCTACTACATCGGCGCCGTCGCCATCGGCGCCATGCTCTTCACTTATATCTACCACCTTTTCAACTGCCTGCGCATGGGCACGACCGGTCCGACGGCGCAGGCGCGCGGCGCGGGGGACTACGCGGAAGCGCGGGCCATCATCGGCCGCGCGCTGCTCCTCGCAGGGGCGATCGGCGGCACGCTGGTGGCGCTGCAGCTTCCGGTCATCGGCTTCGCCTTCTGGGTGATCGACGCAAGTCCGCAGGTGGAGCGCCACGCCCGCGAGTACTTCCTGATACGCGTGTGGAGCATGCCGGCGGTGCTCGGTATTTACGCCATCGTCGGCTGGTACTACGGGCTGCGCGATGCGCGCACCCCGCTTCTCGTGCAGGTCGTCACCAACGCCTTCAACATCGGGCTCGACTTTCTGTTCGTGTTCGGCTTCGGCTGGGGTGTGGCCGGCGTCGCCGTTGCATCCGTCATCGCGCAGTACACGGGCCTGCTGCTCGGTCTCGTTTGCGTGTGGCGCTCCTTCCGCATGCTGCCGGCCGGTGGCGTGCGCGGCCGCCTGCTCGACCGGGCGCGGCTCGCGCGCATGCTCTCCATCAACGGCGACATCGTGCTCCGCACCTTGTGCGTCGTCTCCGTGCTCGGGTTCTTCATGGCGAAGAGCGCCGAGCTCGGCGATGTCACGCTCGCCGCCAACCAGGTGCTGCACAACTTCCTCGTTTTCACGTCCTTCGGCCTCGACGGCTTCGCGCACGCCGCCGAGGCGATCCTCGGCGAGGCGGTGGGCCGCCGCGACCGCGAAGCCTTCCGGCGCGGGATGCGGGTCGTGTTCCTGTGGGCTGCGATCGTCGCGCTGCTCGCGCTGCTCGTCTACGCCCTTGCGGGCCGCGGCATCATCGCGCTGCTGACCGGCATCGCCGAAGTGCGCGCATCGGCGGCGGACTTCCTGCCGTGGGCGGTGCTCATGCCGCTGGTATCGGTGTGGGCCTACACCTACGACGGCGTCTACCTGGCGGCGACGCGCACGACGATCATGCGCAACACGGTGATCGTGGCGTTCCTCGCCTTCCTGGCGGTGCTCTACACGTTGATGCCGCTCATGGGGAACGTCGGGCTGTGGGCGGCGGTCGCGACTTTCCTCGGCTTCCGCGGCCTGCTGCTGCATCTTTTCTTTCCGCGGGTGCTGCAGGCGATCTGACATCAGCGGTCGACTGCCGCAATCGGGCTGCACTGAAACCGGCGTGACTGGCTGTGCTCGAGCCCCGCAGCCGGCGCCCGTGCCACGACAATACGCATCATCCGCGCCGGCGATTGCCTGTCCGTGCCGGCAAGTGGTGAAATGGCACCGGAATCGTGCATGCGTCAACAATCCGCGCGTGGCAAAGACCGACGAGGTCGACTGGTGGCCGCAACCATCGACCGTGCGCCGGCGCGTGGTCGTCGTCGGCACCGGCGTCGCTGGCATGGAGGCGGCATGGATCGCCGCGGCGCGCGGCCATGATGTGACGGTGTTTGGCATCGGTCAGCGGGTGGGGAGCGGGGTCCGGTTGCAGTCGCTGCTGCCCGGCGGCGAACCTCTGCGCGGCATTTACGAGTATCAGTTGCACGCGCTGTTCGACCGCGTGGTGGTGATCACGCCGCGCGAGTCCATCGCGCAGAAAACTGCGCTGGTGACGCGCCAGGGCATCGTGCGGCGTTGTCACGAGAAGCACATCGAAACCATTGTTCTCGCCGAGCCGCGCTGGGCCGGGGTCTTCCATGAGGGGCGGCTGGAGTATGCCAACGTCTACAACGGCGACACGGGTGTGATTCCAGATGTGGCTTTCTTTGCCTACTCGACGCCGCGCGTACCCGAAGACACGCTGGCCGGACCGCTGCGCGCAGCGGGTATCGAGACGCGCCTTGTCGGAGATTGCCGCGCGCCAGGCGGGTTGCTGGCCGCCACCTCCGACGGGCACGCCGCAGGAAACGAGATCTGACTCGCGCTCACCGCGCCGGACGCGGGTCATTGAAGAACTCTTGCATCATGAAGGCCTCGAGGCCCGCGTTGTCCCGCGCGCGCGCGGACAGCGTCAGGCTGCCGCCCAGGCGCGACGATTCCCAGAGGAAATCCCCCTGCTCGTAGTCGCGAATGATTGCAATCATCCTGCGCACCACCGCGATGCGGATGTCGCTGTTGTTCCCTTTCCTGACCTCGATAAGCCGCGCCATGTTGCGGCGGGCCTCCTTGTCCCAGCCATAGAATATGAACTCGGCGTCGTCGAGACCCACGCGCTGGATCTGGAACGCGCCGCCCTTTCTGCGCGGGTCGTAGCCGAAGGCCGGCGCCTGCGGCAAAGCCAGATTGGCGGCGGCGATGCGGTCGCGGCGCGCTTCGTCGCCCTCGACGGAGGGCTCG
>Ga0155935_1118_pt4 | contig 10983 bp, 11 predicted proteins | sample RifCSPlowO2_02_FD_107589 | JGI IMG/M metagenome (GOLD analysis project Ga0155935, IMG submission 107589) | Betaproteobacteria bacterium RIFCSPLOWO2_02_64_14
ATTTCATGAGACTTATGCGATCGGCCAAGGACGACGAAACTGCCCACCGGCGCGCAGTGGGTGACTACGCTCAGGAAGGCCGGAACACTGGGCGCGGCGTACTGGCCGGCACGCTGACGCCCTCAGGCGAACGGCTCGAGCCCGAGTGCCGACCCGGCCTGTGCCGTTCTATTTCCCCACCCTACTTGGCGGCGAGCCCCGAGTCGCGAATGATCTTCCCCCAGCGGGCGTTTTCGCCGCGGACGTACGCGGCGTACTCTTCCGGCGACTGGCTGAAGACGGCCTCCGCGGCTGCAGGTTTCAGGCGCTGGATGATCTGCTCCTGCTTCATCGCGCTCGTTATGGCCTTGTGCAGCTTCAACACTACCGCCCGCGGTGTCGCGGCCGGGCCGAACACGCCGTTCCACTGGCTCATGATGACTTCCGGATAGCCGAGCTCCGGCATCGTCGGCACGTCGGGCATCAGCGGGGTGCGAGACGTGGCCGCCACGGCGAGCGCCTTCAGCTTGCCGGCCTTCACCAGGCCCGCTATCGAGGCGGGCGTCACCGACAGGATTTCCGTCTCGCCGGCGAGCAACGCCGTCGTCGCCGGCCCCGCCCCGTTGTACGGCACTTCCAGTACCTTTACGCCCCGGGACTTGAGGAACGCCACCATGATGAACCGTCCCGGGGACGCCAGCGTTGCGGTGCCGTAGCGGATCTCGCGTTTCGAGCGCAAAGCGTCGTCAAGGAATTCCTTCAGCGTGTTTCCCTTCACGCTGAGGTGGCCGACGATCATGGTAGGAATGCTCACCACCGGGGCGATCGCGACGAGATCCTTTATCGGGTCCACCTTCATCCGCTGAATGTGCGGATTGATTGCCTGCGTGTTGACGTTGCCGAGAAACAGCGTGTAGCCATTCGGATCCGCGCGGACCGCGAGTTCGGTGGCGATGAGGCCGGATGCTCCCGGGCGATTGTCCACGACGATCTGCTGGCCCAGGATCTCGGTCAGCCCGGCGCCGACCAGGCGCCCGCCGAAATCCGAGGCGCCGCCCGGCGGGTAGGGAATGATGAGCCGGACCGGGCGCTCGGGAAACTCGGCACCCTGAGCTAAAGCGGCAAAACACACCGCGCACGTAAGCAGGAAACAGCGAAAAGATATCCGCACCATTGTCGTGACCTCCTCGTTTTGCGTGTTTTGCCGATACGATACTCCATATAGTGGACAGTGCAAAGGGGTAATCGAGACTCTGATAGCGCGTAACAGAATGGACTGCCCCCACCCTAACCCTCCCCCTGGCCCAAGGGGAGGGAACATCATTCTGTTACCCGCTCTAAGGGGCTACGCGAGCCATCGCTCGAGCAGGCGCAACACCACGCGCGTCACCGCCCGCACGCCGATTGCTATCGCCCGCTCGTTGCACTGGTAGTCGGCGCGGTGGATGGCTGTGTCCACCCCTTCGATGCGCGAGCCGATCCGCAGGTGCGCCGCCGGCACGCGCTCGGCGAACCACGCGAAATCTTCGCTCCCCATCGTCGGCTCGCTCAAGTTGATCACCTTGTCGGCGCCCACGACCTCGCGCGCCGCTTCGACCATGCGGGCGACGACCCGCGAGTCGTACTTTGTCACCGGCGTCTGCCGCACCCAGTCGATCTCGTATTCGAGGCGCGCGCCCGCCGCCACGCCCGCCACCACGCGGCGGATCGCTTCTTCCACGTGCTTTTCCACCAGCGCATCGCGCGTGCGTGCCGTGCCCTTGATGATGACCCGGTCCGCGATGACGTTGCGCGCCGTGCCGCCCGCGATCTGCCCGATGGTCACGACCGCCGGCACCGTCGGGGCAATTTCGCGGCTGACTATGGTCTGGAGTTGCGTGACGAGCTGCGCCGCGCCCACGATCGCGTCGATCCCGACATGCGGATGGGCTGCGTGCCCGGTCCGCCCCTTGAGCACGATGTCGAACGCGGCGGCAGAAGCGTGGCCGATGCCCTCGGTGTACGCAAGCAACCCCGTCTCCAGCCGCGGCGAGTTGTGAAAGCCGACGATCGCGTCCATCGCCGGGTCATCGAGCACTCCATCGGCGATCATCGCGGCGGCGCCGGCGAGCGTCTCCTCCGCGGGCTGGAAGATGAGCTTCACCCGGCCCGGCAACGCGGCGCGCGCGCCCGCAAGCAAGTGAGCCACGCCGAGCGCGATGGTGGTGTGCACGTCGTGGCCGCAAGCGTGCATCCTTCCGGGCACCCGCGATGCGAACGGCACGCCGCTCGCTTCCCCGATCGGCAGCGCGTCCATGTCGGCGCGCACGCCCACCGTTGGCCCGGCCGCACCGCCGTCGATCACGGCTACCACGCCGGTCTTGCCGACGCCCGTCCGGTGCGGGATGGCGAGCGCGGAGAGGTAGTCCGAAACGGCGTGCGCGGTTTCGTGTTCCTCGAACGCGAGCTCGGGATGCTCGTGGATGCGCCGGCGCAGCGCGATCAGGTCGGGCTCGATGCGGGCGACGAGTGATTCGATCTCGAGGTTGGTCAGCATGGGAGTGCATTATTGACCATCCGGCGGCGGGGCGCACCTGACGGTCTCGCCCGGACGATGGTAAGGTTCGCTTAGTTCTACCGTGTCAAAAAACTCGATTCCCTCCCTCTTGATGGGGGAGGGCTAGGGTGGGGGTGAAGATCAGCACGGTACGCATTTTTTCACCCCCATCCCAACCTTCCCCCCTCAAGGGGGAAGGAGTTTCTTGGGTGTCTTGTGACACAGTACGATTAGGCGCGCATTTGCAAAAGGAGCGTACGGATGACCCAGGACGATCTGCCCTTCGAAGGGGTGAAGGTTCTCGATCTGTCGCAGGGCGTGGCGGGGCCCTATTGCGGCATGCATCTGGCGCGCAACGGCGCCGATGTGATCAAGGTCGAGCCGCCCGGTTCAGGCTGCTGGAGCCGGCAGCTCGGCAAATGGACGGGCGATCATACGGCGCATTCGGTCATCGTCAACCGCGCCAAGCGCTCGCTCGCCGTGGATCTCAAGACCGCCGAGGGCGTCGCGATCGTCCAGCGGCTCGCCACGGACTGTGACGTCCTCCTCCAGAACTTTCGCGTCGGGAAGATCGACAAGTTCGCGCTCGACTACGAGAGCGTGAGGCGGGCCAACCCGGAGGTCATCTATCTCTCCATTACGGGCTTCGGCCCGAAGGGCCCGCGTTGCGACGATCCGGCGACGGACTCGGTCATGCAGGCCTATACAGGGATGATGTCGATCAATCGCGGCCCGACAGGCGTCCCGCAGCGCATCGAAATGCTGGCGATCGATTTCTCGACGGGGCTTTACGCAACCCAGGCGGTCGCGGCCGCGCTCTACAGAAAGGCGACGAAGGGCCGCGGCGCCTACATCGAGACCAGCCTGCTGGAATCCTCGCTCGCCCTGCAGGAGGGGGCGATGATGGAATCCTATCTGCAGGGCGCCGCCGCCGAACCTATCGGCATGCCGGTCGGCATGTTCAAGACCATGGACGGCTACATGAGCGTCAACGCGAGGCGCGACGCGCACTTCCAGCGGCTCGCCAGGCTGCTCGGCAAGGACGAGTGGCTCCAGGATCCGCGCTATGCCGATGCGCGGGCACGCGTCAAGAATGGCGCCGAGCTGATGGCCGCACTGCGACCCATCCTGGAGACGAAGACATCCGACGAATGGTTTGAACTGTTTTCGGGCATCGACATCCTGAAAGCCAAGGTGAATAGTTACAAGGATCTCTTCGCCGACCCGCAGGTGCAGGCGATCGATGCCGTGCGCTGGGTCGAAGACGACACGCTCGGCCGCGTGCCCATGGGAACCCTCTGCGGCCAGCGACCGCCGGCGACAGGCGATCGTCTCACTCACGCTCCGCATCTCGGCGAGCACACCCGCGAGATTCTGGGCGAGATGGGCTACGACGCCGCGGACATCGAAAAGCTCACCGCTTCAGGCGTGGTGGCCTGTTACGGGGGCTAATGGAGCGTCCGATGACGACTGCGTCGAACGCGTTGTTGCTTCTGGTAGGGGTGCCGGAAAATTACCGCCTGGGTGGGCCGGCGTTTCAGCGATTGCATCAGGCGCATCCGCGCGTGCAGGTGCGCATCGTTCATGATCAGGCGGAATTTGCCCGACAGGTCGCACAAGCGGACGCCGTGATCGGCAGTCGTCCCTATCTGAAATTATCTGCCGAGGTGGCGAAGCCCGGCGCACGTCTGCGTTGGGTGCAGACGACCACGGCGGGGGTGGATCAAGCGGTGCCGCCGGACTTGCTTGCGGCCGAGCACGTAACGGTCACCTGCATCAAGGGGCCGCCGGGGCCGCTGATGGCCGAGCATGCGGTGCTGCTGATGCTGGCGCTCTCGCGCAATTTGCCCGTGTATCTGAAAAATCAGCAGCAGCATATCTGGCGGCGCGAAGGGCAGGACTGGTTGCCGCTGCATGGCCAGACCATCGCCATTCTGGGCGTCGGCAGCGGCGGCGGAAATCTTGCCCGCGTATGCAAGACCGGATTCGGCATGACGGTACTGGGCATGACCCGAACGCCGCGCGAAATTCCGCATGTCGACCGCGCCTTCGGCCAAAGCGGACTGCTCAGCGTGCTGCCCGAAGCCGATTTCGTCGTGCTGTGTCTCCCGCATACGCCGGAAACGCGGCACATCATCAATGCCGCCGCCTTTGACGCCATGAAGCCCACGGCCTGTCTGATCAACGTGTCGCGCGGCGCGTTAATCGATGAGGATGCCCTGATCGCGGCGATGCGGGCGGGCAGGATCGCCGGCGCGGGCCTCGACGTGACGACCGTGGACCCTATTCCCAGGGAAAGCCCGTTATGGGATTTGCCTAACACCATCATCACACCGCACATTGCCACCGAGTCGGTGAAAATGAGCGACGCCGTAGTGGATTTCTGGTGCGAAAACCTGCGTCGATTTGCGGAGAACCAGCCGCTGTTGGGAGTGGTGGACCGGCGGGCTGGCTACTGACAACAGTCAAGGCGCGGCCCGCCAACGACGTTCCGCTGTTGAAGGACGTCTAGGGAAGCTCTGAAAAACTGTCATCGCGAGGAGCCAACGGCGACGTGGCGATCTCGTGTGCCACGGGATTGCTTCGTCACGGCGTTCCTCGCAATGACAATTTCAGGTTAACCAGAGGTTCCCTAGAGGAAGTAACGCGCTCAGATCACGGGTTAGCGGCTTCCGCTGCAGTGCCTTTGCGATTTCTCTCGATTGCGGCCTTCCGCGCGCTCCATCCGTCGTCCAAGGTGTCGATGTAGCGATCGAAGCGGTACACGCGTCCACGCTTCTGGCCGGTGATTTCGCGCACGATCCCCAGCTCCTCGAACTTCTGCAGCCACGCGATCGCCGTGTCCAAAGTCACGTCGAGATGCCTTTTCACGCCTCGGGCATCGATGATCGGATATTCATAAAGCAGCGGGAGCAACTCGTGGCCACTACGCTGGCCTTCGATGAGCTTATTCGTGCCCGATTGAAGCACAACCAGCCGTTCCGACACGGCGGTCGCCTCTTTGGCGGTCAGCTCAATGCCCAGGAGGAAAAACTTGACCCAGCCCAGCCAGTCGCCCTTCGCCCGAACCTCGGTCAGCCGGTCGTAGTACTCGCGCCGGTTTTGCAGCAGATAGAGGCTGATGTAGAGCAGCGGCTGCTCCAGTTTTTTCATCTGACAGAGCAGCAGCGCGATGAAAAGCCGGCCGATCCGGCCATTGCCGTCGGTGAACGGATGAATCGTCTCGAACTGTGCGTGCGCGAGCGCGCATCGAACGAGCGGCACCATCGGGCTCTGGTGCTCGTTGATGAAATACTCGAGGTTGCCGAGCGCCTGAACCATCTCCTGCTCGGGGGGCGGGACGAAATCGGCTTCCGCCGCGCTTGAGCCAACTCGTCCTATCCAGTTTTGCTTCGGACGGAATATGCCGGGATTCCCCTCGTCTTCCCCCTGGAGAAGAATGCCGTGCAGATCCTTGAGCAGCGTTGAGTCGATTCTGCTGGTCTGTCCGAGACGCTCCAGGCCTGCGTTAAAGGCCCGCACGTACTTGACGACCTTTTCCACCGACTTGTTCTGGCCGTGATTGATATCGGCTTCCGCCTCGTATTCGAGCACCTCGTCGAGGGTGCACAAGATGTTCTCGATCTCCGAGCTGAGGATCGCTTCACGGCGCACGTACATTCCGGCGAACAAGTCGGGGTTCGGAATGGACTTGGCCATCTGGGCGAGTTTGCCCAGATGGAACTCGGCGTTCGTGAGCGCCAGGATTCCTTCCTCATCGAGGGCGATTTCGGGGTGCGGCGGGAGGGGACTCGGAAAGAACGCCAAGTACCCTTCCGGTACTTGCCGCGTCTTGCCAGCCGTGGACTGCATCGGGATCATCCGGGTCCTTTCGATTAGCGTCTAGAGGCCGCCTTTAATCGATCAAATCTAACTAATGTCGATTAATAAGTTCATAATGTATCCCTTAATCGACCAATCATTATTATAATCGATTAATTCTCCAAACCGCAGCAACATTAATCGAATTTAGAAGAAGAGCTCTGGCGCCCGACATGCTGAAGCAGCGCCAGGCGTGTTTCGCAGGCTCGGCAGCCGCGGCGGCGGAATGGCTCAATGGCTACGTGCAGGAAGGCGCGCGCTACCTCGTGCTGCGCTTCGCCGGCGACCACGAGCGGCACCAGGAAACAATGATCAAGCTGCGCGAGCAGCTCGCAGCGTAGACCGCTTACGGGCTCGGATAGACGGTACGCAAGAGCTCCCCGTTCGCCTCGGCGGGCGTGGCGTCGATCAGGATGAAGGCGAAGACCGCCGGCACCGAGCCCTTGTTGACCCACGTGTGTATCGTACCGCGCTGGACGACGACGTCGCCGGGCTTCATGTGCACGACCTGGTCGCCGTCGAGCTCGAGGTCGATTTCGCCCGACAGCAGGATCGCGTAGTCGACGGTCTCGGTGCGGTGCGTGAAGCGCGCGTGCCCGGGGGCCAACTCGGTGATGCGACACGTGGTGCCTCCGCCGCTGCCCACGTAGTTGTAGCGTTTCACGAAACCGGCCCGCTGCGCGGCGTCGGCCGCCTGCGAGTTGTCGACCGGCATCCGGTCGGTCGACCAGATCTCGCAGCCCGTGATGTTCGCGCCGATCCTGCGCGGCACCGCGGTCAACACCTCATCGGTGGTGACGACCGCCTTGCCCTTCGCATCGTGTCCCGTGACGATCCGTCTCACTTGCAGCGTCATCGCAATCCTCCTTTCATGGTTGCTCGTTTCGTCAAGACCGCCTGCGTATAGGAAGTTCACACCACCCATTTCGCTAAACGCCACGGTATCACCAGTTCCGCAACATGCCCGGTCGGACCGAGGGATGCCTTTGTAATCCCAGAGAATCTGCTCGAAGAATGCGCGATTTTCTGGCTTAGAGCAACGTTTTTGCCCACGAAACCGTCGCTTTAGGCTGCGCCGCAAGCGGCAGCTCCTGGCCCGTTCGGCTGCCCCTCGCCATTCGTGCGTGCTTGAGCGGGTCGTCAATTGCAATGAGTTCTGCCAGATTCCAAGGTGGTGGTGGCGGTCGGGCTGCGCGCGCCGTAACGGCGGGGCAGGCCCCTCGGGGGGTGGCGACCACAGCCCCGCGGCGCCCGGCACACGCTGGCGGGGTTTCACCACATGGTTCCCCCAGACGAACGAGATGGGTCCGCGCTTTCCTCTGACGTATTCCGTTCGTTTCTGAATATGCTCGCGGCGCTTCACGCGCGAATCAATGCTGTCAGTCAGGAGTGTGAGAATCTCGAAAGGTAAAATTGCTCAATTGGTAAAGAAGGAGTGCCGCCATGGCGGGTAACAACGTCGACGTCGAACTGTGGAATCTGTGCGTTCCGCTGGTTCCGCCCATTCATTCGCCCAAAGGCATGACGACCGAAACCTGCCTGTTGCTCGCCTTCCTGTCAGACCAGGGCGGCAATCGCGGCATCGGCTATTCGTCCTTCAGGCGATCTTCGGACATGGACCTCGCGACTGCGGTCGCCAGGAAACTCGTCGCCGAATCGGCGCCCGGCCTGGCAGGGCTGCTCGATGTCGAACGTCAGGAGGAGGCGACCTGCGAAAGCAGCGCGGCGAGCAGGTGCGCGGCCAGCGCGATCAGCCTGGCGGCCTGGGATCTCGCCGGCAAACAAGCGGGCGTGCCCTGCGCCGATCTGTGGGGATGCCCCGCGGGTCGTGACCACCTCGAGTGTTATGCGAGCGCCCTCTGGCTGGACAAATCGCCCGCTCAACTGACCGCCGAAGCCAGGATGCACCGGCGCAACAACTATCGCTACGTGAAGATGCGCGTCAATCGTTCGCTCAACGACAATCTGCAACGCATCGCGGCCGTGCGCGAGGTGTATTCCGAGCCCCGAACCGTCGCGCTCGAAACAGGCTCGGAATGGACGGCGGCGATCGCCAACGAGTTCCTCGATGCGTGCAGCGATAAGCTCATGTGGATCGAGGATCCCGAACGACATGACAAGATACATCTCGTCCGAGACCACCCGCTCAACACCATCGCGGCTGGAGAGAAAGCCACCACTGCGCGCGAGCTCCACGACCTGTATACGCGCGGCCGGCTTCGCAAGCTGATCATAGACGTGCAATACGTGGGTGGGCCGGTGCGCTGGCTCGAAGCCGCGAGAGTCCTGAACGCACTGGGCGCAACGGTGGGCGCGCACCGTTTCTCGCATTACTCCATGCACATGGTGGCGTGTTTGCCGCGCAGCCTTCCCATAGAGATGCTCGACTGGACCAATCCGGCGTTTCATCCACTCGCAGGTCCGGACGCGTCCGGACGATTAGCGGTCGAGGGACCGGGCTTTCGAATTGACCTCGATCAAACCGTCATCGACCGGCACGGTGTGAAGGTGCAGCGCTGATAGACACGGCACGGCTGCTTTTCCCGCGCCCCCAGTCATTGCGATAGTGCATACATCGCGCGCACAAGCTTACGGAGGAGCCGTCATGGCGTCGAACGCATTGTTGCTTCTGGTAGGGGTGCCGGAAAGTTATCCGGCAGTCGTTTTTCGCTCGGGTTCACCGGCAGCGCGAGTTAGGCTAGAATCCTTACCTGGTATTACTTCCGGAGAGCGAGCGCCATGGCCACAGTTTCGGTAACCAGCAAGGGGCAGGTCACCATCCCCAAGCGGGTGCGGCGCGCGCTCGGCATCACGCCGGGCAGCAAGGTCGAGTTCGATATAGACCGGGGCGGTGCTCGCCTGAGACTGGTGAAAAGGCAGGCCCCTTCCCGCATCGAGGACGGTCCGCCGATCCTGAATTACTCGGGACCGCGCATCCCCATCGACCGGATGCACGGCGGCGTCGCGATGCGCAAGGCGGCAAGACGTGCGCGCCGTTGATACCAACGTTCTCGTGCGTTATTACCTGCGGGACGATCCGGCGCAGGCCCGGTTGGCCGAGAAGGCACTCTCGGCCGGAGACATATTCGTGCCGAAAACCGTTCTGCTCGAGCTCGAATGGGTGCTCCGATCCGTTGCGGAGCAGCCGGCCGGCAAGGTGCTCGACTGCCTCGGGCATTTGATTGCCCTGCCCGGTGTTACCGTGGAAGACCACGATCAGATCGAGACAGCGCTGCGCCACTGCCGGCAAGGAGTCGATTTCGCCGACGCGCTGCATCATGCGGCAAGCCACGCATGCACCGAGTTGTTGACGTTCGACGACCGGCGCTACGTTCGGCGCGCCGCAAGGCTGGGCCTGAAGCCTCCCGTCCGTCTGCTTGCCTCATAAGAGCAACTACGGGCCAGGGTCGTCCCAGCCTCCGTCCATGTCGGCGCGCATGCCCACCGTCGGCCCGGCCGCCACCGCCGGCGCCTACTGACTCTCGTGCAAATGCCTGACAACAATTTTGCACCTCGAATTTCTCCTCTCCACTCGGGAGAGGGGCATGGGGTGAGGCGATGATCGTCGTCAGGCATGGAAAGTAGGGTCAGTGTAACTTTTTCCGTAGGTGAAGCGTTTGCGAGGCATGGGAAATCTTACACTGACCCTATTTTTTAACCAGGGCGTTCAAGCCGCGGTGCGGCCATTGCTCGTCACAAAGCGGGCAATGTCGTCGGCGAACACGCGCTCGGAGTCGTCCTGCGGCGCATAACCGATCACTTGCCGGGCGTTGGCGATGCTCCAGCATGAGCGCGTATTGTCGGACACGCCATAGAAGCAGTGCCACGGCACGCCATCGGCGTTGCGGATGTCGGGCGTCTCGATGGATTTCATGTAGAGCTGCTGCAGATCGCGCTCGCTGATGTAGCCCGCCAGATCACGCTTGTAGGTGGTCTGGTTGCTCGCAAGCTTCGCGCCATCGACCGCGCGCGGCACGACGATGCGGATGTGAATGTTTTCGACCGGCCTTCCGAAACGACCGGTGGCGAAGATAAAGCCGAGATTCTCATAGGCGATCTTCGCCCAGCCGTAGAAGTTGTCCGAAAGCGGATAGGTCGTGTGATCGCAAGAATCCATGCGGCCGTCGTGCAGTTTGGTTTCGTACCAGTCGGTGGCGTGGTTCGAGCTCGCCGTTACGACGCGAGTGACGCCTTCTTCCTGGGCGAGGCGAAACACGTGATAGGCCATGTCGAGCGAATCGCGTTCGACGTAGTAACCCTCCAGATCGCCCAACGGCCGGTCCTTGAGCCACTGCCGCGGTGCGCCGGTATTCACGCCCGGGCGAGTGCTGCGCGTGTTGTGAACGATCGCATCGACGCCTTTGAAGTGTTCGCGATAGGTGTCGATGTCGGGATTGACGAGATCGACCTCGATGATGCCGTCGATGTCGTGCGGCTTGCGGCGGTCGAGCAACACAAGGTCATAGCGCTCGCGGAACACGGGCAAGAGCTGGCGCGAGAGGTAGCCGGCTGCGCCGGTGATCAGGACACGTTTTCGAGCCATGGTCGGTCACTCCGTAAGTGAAACGTTCCGATGATAGTGGAAAATGAGCGCCATTGACGCCGGT
>Ga0155935_1288_pt2 | contig 10937 bp, 11 predicted proteins | sample RifCSPlowO2_02_FD_107589 | JGI IMG/M metagenome (GOLD analysis project Ga0155935, IMG submission 107589) | Betaproteobacteria bacterium RIFCSPLOWO2_02_64_14
TCGCGGCGAGCGCTTCGTGCGTCGCCACGGCGACCGCGCCGCCACCGTGCTCGCGGATGAGCTTGAGCACCGCGCGCCCACCCGGCGGATTCGGTGATTTGAGTCCGCCGGGCGGGATGTCGATCCGGCCCCAGGGCGCGCACTCGGTGCGTCCTTCCTCGAAGGCCTTGACCGCCGGCGCGCAGCCCTCATACTGGGTGACGTAGAGCCGCGGCATTTTTCCCTGGACCCAGCCCAGGCTCAGCAGTTCTTCGAAAGCCTTCCAGATCGCGATCGCGCCGAGGCCGCCGCCCATCGGGTAGAACACCGCGTCGGGCATCTTCCATCCCCGCTGTTCGGCGATCTCCAGCCCCATGGTTTTCTTGCCTTCGAGGCGGTAGGGTTCCCGCAGCGTGCAGATGTTGAGCCAGCCGTTGCGCTCGCAGGCTTCGGCGATGAGCCGCCCCGCTTCGTGCCAGTTTTCAGTGAGATACGTCGGCTGCCCGGTGGCGCGGCAATGCTGAAGGCTCGCCGCCTGCACGTCGGCCGGCAGCAGGTTGACGCAGGTGATGCCGGCGCGCGAGGCGTAGAGGCTCCATGAGCCGCCCGCGTTGCCGGAACTGTTGTGCGCCACGGTTTTCACGCCGAGTTCAGCGTAGCGCGATACCGCCACGGCCGCGCCACGATCCTTGAAGGTGCCGCTCGGATTGCGGCCCTCGTCCTTCAGCGCCAGCTCAACGAGGCCGAGCTTGCGCGCGAGGCGCCGCGCCGACAGGAGAGGGGTATAGCCTTCGCCTAGCGATACCACGCGCCGCGGATCGGCGACCGGCAGCAGCGGCGCATAGCGCCAGAGCGTGGCGGGACCCTCGGAGATATCGCGCGGCGAGACTTCGAGCCGGACGCGGTCGAGGTCGTAACGCGCGCGCAGTTCTTCTGCCGGGGCGGCGCTGTGCGCAATCCGCGCGTCGAGGCGCTCGCCATCCGCGTTTTCGATGCAGACAAGATAGGTCATGCTGGGGAATCCTGGTGTCGTGTGGTTCCTCACCCCCACCCTAACCCTCCCCCCTCAAGGGGGAGGGAATCAGTTTTTCTCCCCGATCAAGGGGGAGGGGATCAGTTTTTTTTGACACAGCAGGGCTAGTCGGTCGCCATGTTGGGGCGCGGCCGGGGCGTGAGCTGGAAAAGGATGTCGCCGTAATAGGCGTGCACATTTTCCCCCGTGTTGTCGGTGTCGGTCATGATGCCGACGGCGGTGATCTCGCCCGGCGCCTCGCCGAACGCCCGCCTGAAATCCTCCACCACGTTGCGTGTCACTTCCTGCCACGCGCCGAGCTTGTCCCGGCCCGATTCGGCAACGATCATCTTGATGCGCGAGGTGTGCCGGCTGGGGATCACGCTGTCCTTCGAGGCGCGGTTTTCCCAGATGTACATGAGCGTCGCGTACGGCAACTGCTGCCCGGTAAGAAGCCGCATGTTGTCGAAGAACATGCGCTCGTGCATGGGGAGCGCGTCGATGTCACCGGCGAAGCTCACGACCACGCGCACCGGCGAGTCCTCAGTATGGGTCCTCGTATTGTCGGCGGTCGGGATCAGATCATCGACCTTCCACCGCCACGACAGCAGCGGATACATTCCCGGATCGAGCTTGATCGGGTGCACCAGGCCTGACGCGGAAGCGCGGGCGCTCGCCTTGACGACGATTCGCCCGGAATCATCGACGAGCCGGTATTCGGTCGCTTTCTTGAACTTCGACAGGGTCCAGACGCGCCAGCCGCCGGGCACACCGTCGCCGGGTCGAGCGTCGGAGAAGCTGCTGACGTATGGCAGTACGAGGGTCTCGTCCGCCCGGTACGCGGGAACGCCCGCGCATCCGCCGACGAGTGCAAGCGTGACAACGGCGATGACATGGCGCAGTTCGAGCACAGATCCGGCCCCGTAGACCGGGCATTCTAGTGCAAATCAGGCTCTCAGCCCATCATGGATTCAGAACCATCCGGTCGCGCGCGAGCGGAGGGTTTTTCGCGAAGTAGCGCTTGATGCCGGTAAAGATCGCCTTCGCCATCCGGTCCTGGTAGGCGCTGCTGCGCAGTCTGCGCTCTTCTTCGGGATTGCTGATGAAAGCGGTTTCCACCAGGATCGAGGGGATGTCCGGCGCCTTGAGGACGGCAAAACCCGCCTGTTCGACCTGGGCCTTGTGCAGCGTGTTGATGCCGCCCAGTTCCGACAGCACCGCCTTGCCGAGCTTCAGGCTGTCGGTGATGGTGGCGGTCTGCGACAGGTCGAGCAGCGTGCGCTTGAGATGGGGGTCCTGGACGTCGAGGTTCACCCCGCCGACCAGGTCGGCGTCGTTCTCCCGCTTGGCGAGCCAACTGGCAGCGACCGAAGTAGCGCCGCTCTCCGAGAGCGCGAACACGGACGAACCCCGGGCGTGGGGCTTGATGAATGCGTCGGCATGTACCGAGACGAAGAGATCCGCGTTCACCCGGCGTGCCTTGGCAACCCGCATGTGCAGGGGAATGAAATAGTCGCCGTCGCGCGTGAGCACCGCGCGCATGTTGGGTTCTTCATCGATACGCGCCTTGACCTTCCTCGCGATGGCGAGCGTCACGTCCTTTTCGTTGGTGCCACCGCGGCCGCGGGCGCCGGGGTCTTCGCCGCCGTGGCCGGGGTCGATCGCGACGATAATGAGGCGGCGCGAGGCGGGTTGCACGCGGGGCGGCTGGCCACGATCCGCTGGCGCGATAGTCGGGGCAGGGGACGGCGCCACCGCCGGTGCGGGCGCGTTCGCGGCCTCGGGCGTGGTGCCTTCGGTGGACTCGGGCGGCGGCCTGCCGGCAGCGTTCCGCTCCGCCTGTAACTTGTCGAGGAAGGCCAGCAGCGGATCGAGCGGGACCAGCGGGTAGATGTCCAGTACCAGGCGGTGGCCGTATTCACCTACCGGCGCGAGCGTAAAGGCCTCGGGCTTGACTTCGGCCCTGAGATCGAAAACGAGCCGCACGATGCCCGGTTTGAAGCGCCCGATTCTGACCGCCTTCACATAGGGATCGTTGGCGCCGACCTTGTCAACCAGCCCGGAAAGCGGGGCGGTGACCGCGACGCCTTCGAGATCCAACACCAGCCGTTCTGGATCCTTGAGACTCAGCAACTGGTGCCGGATCGGTTGCTGGCTCTCCAGCGTGATGCGCGTGTAGTCCTGAGCGGGCCACGCGCGGGTGGAAGTGACCTGAATGTTGTCTGCCGGGGCGGCGAGCAGGAAGCTGCAGTGCAGGAGGGCGGCGGAAAACGCCACCGCCTGCAGTAAATCTAGCAGATTAGGGCGCGGCGCAGGCGCACGATCCGCTCGCGGCGGAAAATGCATCCCTAGCGGGGGATATGCCTCAAACACGCCTTGCCAGCCTCCGTAGCGGCGATCATCTCAACGCGCCGGCCCGTGCCAGCCGCGCGTATCGAGATTTTCAGATCGGCTGCCGGCAATGCCGCGCCGGCTTTTTCGGGCCACTCCACCAGACACACGGCCTCACCATCGAAGATTTCCCGGAAGCCGGCATCTTCCAGTTCCATCGGGCTATTGAACCGATAAAAATCAAAGTGATACAAGTATAACCTAGAAAGTTTGTAAACTTCAACCAAAGTAAAGGAAGGGCTCTTTATCCGCCCGGTATGACCGAGTCCCCTCAAGATGCCGCGGGCGAGCGTGGTCTTGCCCGCGCCCAGTTCTCCGGACAGGAACACGACCATGCCCGGCGCCAGCCCGCGGGCAATGCCGGCGCCAAGCGCGAGAGTATCGGCCTCTGACGGCAGGTCGAGCGTAAGCTCTGGTTTATGATGGGCGCTATGCAAGTCAGCGAGCTACAGGTGTCACGGGTGGGGGACGGACGCGCGCTGGCGCGTGACATCAAGCGCTGGGGCGAGGCGCTCGGGTTTCAGCGGGTCGGCATTGCCGACTGCGACCTCTCGGCGGCCGAGACGCGGCTCCTCGACTGGCTCGGCAGCGGTTTTCATGGCGACATGGATTATATGGCGCGGCACGGCTTGAAACGCAGCCGCCCCGGTGAACTGGTCCCGGGAACGCTGCGCGTGATCGTCGCGCGCATGGATTATCTGCCCCCGGGAGCGCGCGACAGCTGGGACGTGCTTCGGGACAGCGCAAGCGCGTATGTCTCGCGTTATGCGCTGGGACGCGACTACCACAGGGTCATGCGCCGCCGCTTGCAGCAGTTGGCGGACCGCATTACCTCGGAAGTGGGCGAATTCAACTACCGTGCATTCACCGACAGCGCGCCGGTGATGGAGGTGGCGCTGGCGGAAAAAGCGGGCCTCGGCTGGCGCGGCAAGCACACGCTGCTGCTGGAGCGGGACGCGGGATCCTATTTCTTTCTCGGCGAGATCTATACCGACCTGCCGCTTCCGGTCGACGATGCGGCCGGGGAACATTGCGGCACGTGCGAACACTGCATCGCGGCCTGTCCCACGGGCGCGATCGTGGGGCCCTATCGCCTCGACGCGCGGCGCTGCATTTCCTATCTCACGATCGAACACAAGGGCAGCATACCGGTGAACCTGCGCCCCCTCATCGGCAACCGCGTCTATGGCTGTGACGACTGCCAGCTCGCCTGCCCGTGGAACCGGTTCTCCCGGCCCACGCCGGAACCCGACTTCACGGTGCGCAATGGACTGGATTCCGCGGCGTTGGCTGGCCTTTTCGCGTGGAGCGAGGAGGAGTTCAACGCGCGGTTGCTGGGGACCCCCATCCGCCGCATCGGCTACGAGCGCTGGCTGCGCAACCTTGCTGTCGGCATGGGCAACGCGTTGAGCGCATTGGGCAGCGCGCCGCCCTCGCCGGCGATCGCCGCCGCGCTCCGTGCGCGCGCCGATCACCCCTCGGCGCTGGTGCGCGAGCACGTCGCCTGGGCGCTGGCAAGGCATGACCCCCATGGCTGAGCCGCCGGGCTGCCCGGGGGCCGGAGCGCCGATGCGAGGGCCGCCATTGCGTATCGGCAGGGCGTTTGCTATAACGCACTCTCATAACGTACTCTAATAACGTCTTTTCGACGCGCCGAAGGAGGACTTATGTTCAAGCATATCCTCATGCCGACGGACGGCTCCGAGCACTCAGAGGGGGCGATCAAGCGTGGCATGGAACTTGCCAAGCTGTGCAACGCCAAGGTCACCGGCATACACGTCGTGCCGGACTATCACCTCATGATCGCTTACGAGGGGGCGTTCGACCCGGTCACCGAGGAGAAGATCGAGGAGGAAGCGAGGCAGCGCGCCGCAAGCTTTCTCGACTTCGTCAAGAAGACCGCCGCCGCGTCGAACGTGCCGTGCGACACCGTGGTGGCGACCAGCGACCACCCCTACGATGCGATCGTGAACATTGCCAATGAGCGCGGTTGCGACCTGATCGTGATGACCCTGCGCTATCGCAAGGGGCTCGTCAAGCTGATCATGGGCAACGAGGCGACGCGCGTGTTGCACCGGGCGTCGATTCCGGTGCTGGTGTTCCGCGGGATCATGAGTGCCGATCACCCCGACCGGGAGAAGATGAAGGCGTTAGACGCAGCCAAGGCCTGACGGCGTACCGGCACGCCATCCCCGGCATCAGCGTATGGGATTGGGGATCTCGCGCCGGATATCGCGCGACATCTTGACCGCGGTTTCGACGCCCCGGTAGTACCCCGATACGTAGGCCGTTTCCCGGTAGCCGAGCATCCGGTAGAAGCAGCGCGCCCCGAAATTGTTGGAGCGCAGTTCAAGCTTGATGGTGGTGATGCCCGCCGTCAGCGCTGCTTCCTCGAGCCAGTCCATCAGCCGCCGGCCGAGGCCGCAACGCTGGTGCGTGGGCTTCACCGCGAGCAGCGAAAGGTGGGCGCTCGTATCCCCGAACTCCATGATGGCGAAGGCGACCACGTGCGTTGCCACGGTGGCGACCACCACATCGGTGTCGCGGGCGCGGATCGCCTTGCCGACGCGATCGGGGTGCCACGTCCAGCCGCGCAGGCCGACCTCGATCAGGTAACGCGACATCACCGCGATCTCGTAGGCATCTGCGGGTTGCGCAAGCCTGAAGACGGATGCGGTCATGGCCGGGCCTTCCATGGGTGATTCGCCAGATCAAAACATACCACATCAAAGCGCGAAGTACAAGCCCCTCGTCCGCCCCGGCGGGGACCACGCCGGGAGCGAGTGCGCTCCGCGCCGGTCGCTCTCCCGCAAGCTATTTCTTGTCCTCCTTGCGCAAAAGCCCCGCCAGGCCGGCGAAGGGCTGGTGCGTGGCACGCGATCCATCCGCAGCAGACCCGTCCCCGCCGCTCGCGGCATGATCCAGGTAGCGCCGGTGCTCGTTCTCGTGGCAATACGTGCACAGCAGCTCCCAGTTGCTGCCGTCGGGCGGATTGTTGTCGTGATTGTGGTCGCGGTGATGGACTTCAAGCAACTGCACGTTTGCCCGGGTGAACTCCCGCGCGCACCGCCCGCACACCCACGGATACATCCTGAGCGCCTGTTCGCGGTAGCCTTTTTCGCGCGCCGCCTGATTGCGTTTCGCCTCCGCGATAACCCGGTCGAGCCGGGCATGATCAGGCGTCACCTTTCCTGCGCTCAAGACATTAACTCGCCCCGCCATTTAACGCGGCATTCCATTTGTCCATTCCGGCCGTCGCTCACGTCCCTGAACAGTGCGCCGGAAGATCTCCGTCACCGCGGCTTGAGGCCAATCTGTTTCGCGATGCCCGCCTGGCGCGCGATGTCCTTGACGAGGAACTGCCTGAATTCCTCCGGTGAATTGCCGACCGGAATGATCGCGTTGTCCGCGTAGTGTTTGCGCACGTCCGGCTCGGCGAGCGCCTTCATGACCCCCGCGTGCAGGCGGCGCACGATTTCGGCCGGCGTGCCGGCCGGGAACCAGATGCCGTGATAACAGGTCATGTCGAATCCCGTGAGGCCGCTTTCATGAAACGTCGGGGCGTCGGGCAGTAACGGTGTGCGGCGCGGCCCGCCCAGCCCCAGCGCGCGCACGCGCCCGGTCAGGACGTAAGGGCGCGCAAACGGCGGGCTGGCGAACATTACCTCCACATACCCGCCGACGACATCAGTGAAGGCGACTGATGTGCCTTTGTACGGTACGTGGGCAAGCTGGATGCCGGCCATCGAGGCGAACAGCGCGCCGGTGACGTGCGGGGGACTGCCGACGCCGGCCGAGGCATAGTTGAGCTTGCCGGGTATCTTCTTGGCGAGGGCGACGAACTCCGCGACCGAGCGTGCCGGAACCGAAGGGTGAACGACCAGCACGTTTCCGTACGTCACGTTCGATTGCGTCACGGGAGCGAAGTCCGCGATGGAATCGTACGGCAGCTTCCCGTAGTGGGCGGGGTTCGACGAGTGCGAGCAGTTGGTGTAGAGGAGGGTGTAACCGTCGCGCGGCGCCTTGGCGACCAGGTCCGTCGCGATCGTGCCGCTGGCGCCGGGGCGGTTGTCGATCAGGAACTGCTGCCCCAGGTACTCGGAAAGTTTCTGCGCAACCGGACGCGCGGGAATCTCGACCGGACTGCCGGCCGTGAACGGCACAACCACGCGCACCGGCTTGGCGGGCCAGGCGGCGGGCTGCGCGGCGGCCACGGCCGGAAGCGTGGCGGCGACTGCCAGGCAGATTTTGCAGATCGTGAAATGAAACGGGCCCCGTTGCTGCATGTTTGCGCTCTCCTGATGAACGGCATAAACGGCGGCAGAGTGAAATTCTGCTGCTGAAGTTTCCGCCTGCGCCGCGCGTGCGTCAAGCGTTCGCGACAGCGCCTGTGCGTGATCCTGCGACAGTGCTTGACCCGCTTCGTGCGTAACGTGCATGATCGGTCTCAGCGGAACAGGATTCGAGATTCAGGATTCAGGAGGGCCTCGTGCGTAAGTCGTACCTGATGTACTTGATTGCGTTCGCGGCGGCACCGACACAATTCGCGGGGGCGCAGGCGCAGTATCCGGTAAAGCCGGTGCGCATCATCGTGAACGTGACGCCGGGCGGCGGCGTCGACAATGTCGCGCGCGTCGCCGCCCAGCATTATCACGCGGTGTGGGGCCAGCCGTTCGTCGTGGACAACCGCACCGGAGCCGGCGGCAGCATCGGCGTCGAGCTGGTCGCAAAGGCCGCTTCGGACGGCTATACGCTGCTCGTATGCAGCAGCGGCGTCGTCACCAATGCCGCGATTCGCCCGCAGGGCTATGATCCGGTGCGCGATCTGCAGCCGGTGACGATACTCACGTCTGCGCCCTACCTTCTGCTCACGACGCCGTCGTTGCCGGTGAGCAACGTCAGGGATCTGATCGCGCTTGCGAAGGCGAAGCCGGGAGGCGTGAGCTTCGCATCAGCCGGCACCGGTAGCATCATTCACATGACCGCGGAGCTTCTAGTCACGCTCTCCGGCACCAGGATGCTCCATGTGCCGTACAAAGGCGTGGCGGACGCCTATCCAGCCGTTGTTTCCGGTGACGTCAACTGGATCATTGGCGCCCCAGTCTCCGCACTGCCGCTGGTGAGGGCGGGGCGGTTGAAAGCGATCGCCGTAACGAGCGGAACGCGCAGCAAGCTGCTGCCCGATCTGCCGACGGTCGCCGAGGGCGGCGTGGCGGGCTACGACGTTCGCGGATGGTTCGGCATGTTCGCGCCCGCCGGCACGCCACCCGCGATCATCTCGATGCTCAACGCCGAGGCGAAGCGCGCGTTCCTGGCGCCGGACGTGACCCGCCGCATGACCGCCCAGGCTACGGACATCGTCGTCAACTCGCCGCGGGAATTTGCCGCCGAGGTCAAAGCCGAGTTCCAGAAGTGGCGCGACCTCGTCCGGAAAATGGGCACGAAGTTCTGAAGAGGCACCGGCGCTGCTTGGCCAGGGTTCCTTCCAGCGAATCAGGCCTTGCCCGTTTTCGGGATGAACTTCAGCGCGACGCCGTTGTTGCACCAGCGTTGCCCCGTCGGTTTCGGGCCGTCGTCGAATATATGGCCGTGATGTCCGCCGCAACGGATGCAGTGGTACTCGACGCGCGGCAGGAATAGCCCGTAATCCTTCTTCGTGCCGAACACGCCGGGAATCGTGGTGAAGAAGCTCGGCCAGCCAGTGCCGCTGTCGTACTTCATTTCCGACGTGAACAGCGGCAGATCGCATCCCGCGCATGCGAAGACACCCGGCCGCTTTTCGAAGTTGAGGGGGCTGGTCCCGGCACGCTCGGTGCCTTCTTCGCGCAACACGTTGTAGGCGGCCCTGTCGAGACGCTTGCGCCACTCGTCCTTCGAGAGCTTGAGCGCCTCGGTTGCCGGCGGCGCCTTGGCGCCTTCCGCGAGCAGCATGCGCCAGTTCTTCTGGAGTTCTGCGACGCCTTTCGGGTTTGCCGGCTGCGCCGCGCCCGGGCGTCCCGCGAATGCGCTGAAAAGGCCGGTGGCCAGCAATCCTTGCACGAATCCACGCCGTGTCATGGTCATCTCCTGTCAAGTGTGTCGTGAGACCGTTAAGCAGCCTGGCGAATCCTTACGACAGGCTGCTGGGCGGGAAATTCCCGCACCTGGCGGTAAACGCGCATAGGTCGGAGCTGTGGGCGACTTCCTTACGCGCGCGGACGGGTTCCTTGCCTTACAGTGTTGCCTCGGAACCGAATATCACTGTGCACTGGCTGGACAGGACTCCGCCGTTACCGTGCGCGAGAGCAACGCTGCAGTCCTCGACCTGGCGCACGCCGCATTCGCCACGAACCTGGCGCACGGCTTCGATCATCACCAGCAGTCCGTACATGCCGGGGTGGCAGTACGACAGGCCACCGCCGCTGGTGTTGACCGCGAGTTTGCCGCCGGGTGCGATCGCGCCGTCAGCCACGAACCGCCCGCCTTCGCCCTTGGGACAGAAGCCGAGGTCTTCCAGGAACAGGATCGGTGTGATCGTGAAAGCGTCGTAGAGCGACAGCATGTTCACGTCGGAGGGCTTGAGACCCGCCATCCGGAACGCCTTGGGCCCGGACTCTGCCGCCGCAGTGACCGTGAGATTGGGCATGTTGGAGATCGTAGTGTGCCCCCACGCCTCGCCGACGCCGAGTACGTACGCTGGTTTCCTCTTCAGTGTTCTCGCCCGCGCAGCCGAGGTGAGGATGATCGCGCCGCCGCCGTCGGTCACGAGACAGCAGTCGCGCACCGTGAAGGGGTAGCTCACCATGCGCGCGTTGAGCACCTGCTCGATCGTGAGCGGTTCCTTTTCCCAGGCCACCGGGTTCATGAGCGCCCATTTGCGCGCCGCGACCGCCACCTCCGCAAGCTGCTCGCGGGTGGTGCCGAACTCGTGCATATGGCGCGCCGCGGCCAGTGCGTAGGCGCTCGCGGGCAGAAACGGCCGGTACGGCGTCTCGAACGGGTTGTATTCGCGGGTGGAAGCCATCGCACGCGATACGGTGCGCTGCGTGCTGCCGTAGGCGATCACCGCCACGTCGCAGATCCCCAACTGAATCGCCGCGTGCGCATGCGCGACATGCGACATGAAGGACGAGCCGCCGATGAAGGTGCCGTCCAGGAATTTGGGCTTGATGCGCAGATACTCGGCGAGCAGCATCGGGGCGTAGCGCGACTGCGTTGTCGCGGACAGCACGGCGTCGATGTCGGAAAGCTTGAGTCCGCAGTCGTCGAGCGCGCGCATGGTCGCCTGCGCCATCAGGTCGACGATGCTGGTGTCGGGCGCGACCTGGCCCAGGTCGGATTCCGCCGCACCGACCACCGCCACACTGCCGCGTTCGAGGCCGCTCATCTTGCATCCTCCGCCGGCGTGAAGACGGGGTAGGGTGGTTGCTTCTCGTTGCCGGGATGCATGCGGACCTTCACCCGCATCCCGATCCTGACCTGCATCGGATCGACGTCCTCAACCCGGCTCATCATGCGGAAGCCTTCGTCAAGATCGATCAGCGCGACGTTGAGCGGCGCCTCGTTCTTGTAATAA
>Ga0155935_1111_pt2 | contig 10738 bp, 12 predicted proteins | sample RifCSPlowO2_02_FD_107589 | JGI IMG/M metagenome (GOLD analysis project Ga0155935, IMG submission 107589) | Betaproteobacteria bacterium RIFCSPLOWO2_02_64_14
TCCCAACCTTCCCCCGTCAAGGGGGAAGGAGTGTTTGTGACGATCGTCGCTTCCGGTCAGGCTTGAACGATCACCCCGGCCTGCAGGAGTCGCTCGATCTCCGCCGCGGCAATGCCGGCTGCGCGCAGCACCTCGACGGTGTGCTGCCCGATCTCCGGCGCCAGTGTCGGTGGAACCTTCTCCTGGCCCCTGATCTGGAGCGGGCTCGACACGGTGAGCGAGGCGCCGGCACGCGGGTCGTCGATGGGCACCAGCGCGCCGCTTGCCCGCATCTGCACGTCGTGCGGAATGTCGTCGAGTGTGGCGACCACGCCGAACGCGACACCGGTCTTATCGAGGATAGTGGACCACGCCGCCCAGTCCTTGGTCGCGAACCACGCGTCGAGGATGGCGGTGAGGGCGCGGGCGTTCGCGCGGCGCTCGTTCGTCGCTGCGAAGCGAGGATCGGTGAGGAGGTCCTCGCGGCCGATCCCCCGGGCGAAGCTCTCCCAGTGACGCTCGTCGCCCGTGATGTTCAGCAAGAACCAGCGCCCGTCTGCGCAGCGGTAGAGGTTGGCGAGCGCGCTGGCGGCTTCCTCGCGCGGCGGGCGCACCTCTGTGCGCGCCCCGCACAGGATGCCTTGCACGGGGGTGGCGTTCATCCAGAGCCCGTTGGCCATCAGCGACGTGGCCACCATGGTGCCGCGCCCGGTACGCTCGCGATGGTAGAGGCCGGCCATGATCGCCGCGAACAGTGCCGTGCCCGTCGGATGGTCGCCCATGCCGGGCAGCGAGCGCGCGGGTGGCACGTCCGCGGAGGCGCGCACGAGGTCCATCAGTCCCGTGCGGGCCCAGAGCGCGATGCTGTCGTAGCCGGGCTTCGCTGCCTCCTCACCGGTCTCGCCGTAGGCGGTGATCGACCCATAGACCAGACGCGTGTTGAGCGGGGCCAGGTCCTCGTAGCGGACACGCAGCCGCGCCCGCGAGTCGAGGGGCGCGTTGGTGACGAAGACGTCGACGTCGCGCACGAGCCGGTGCAGGAGATCCTGCCCATCCCGCGTGCGCAGGTCGATCGCCACGCTGCGCTTGGAGCGATTATCGAGGATCCACGGGTAGTTGTACGGGCTCGGAGGATAGCCCGCGCCGCGCACGCGGTAGATGTCTCCGCTCGGCGGCTCCACCTTGATGACGTCGGCCCCGAAGTCCGCCATGATGGTCGTCGACACGGGTCCCGCGATGAAGTTGGCCGCGTCGATCACGCGGATGCCGTCGAGAAGACGCGTCATGGTCAGATCTCCTCCAGTGGGAGATAGATTCTAGAAGGCATCTCAAAAACCCTGTCATTCCCGAGGAAGCGGGAATCCATACCATGCATCATCTCGCACCGATCGTCGGATGCATTCCCGTTTTCACGGGAATGACAACAAACATTCCGGCATTGTAGGTATTTTTGAGACCGGCTCTAGTCAACACCGGCGATCCACTGTTTGCACGCCTCGACAAAGCCCCGCGGGTTGTCGAGTGTGACGTGATGGTCGCAGCCGGCGACTTCAGCCACTTGCACTTGCGGTGCATGTGCCCTCACCTGCGCGACAATCTGCGGCGAAATGCGTTTGCTGCGATCGCCTCTCATCAGCAGCGCAGGAATCTTGATGTGCGCCCAATACGGAATCAGGTTTCTTCCGACGCGGCGCGCATAAACGTTGCGATCGACCTTGTTGCGCCAGCGCCCATCCTCGAATTGCCGGCCGCTGTGCATGCCCAGATGGCGAACCATATCGGGCGTCGCGCGGCTGCCTGAGGGACGAATCTTGTAGTTCGCCAGGAACTCGTTCGAGTTCTCGTAGCTGCTGCCTTCGCGGCTGCCCACTGCGTTCATACTGGCGATTCGCTCCGCAGGCAGGGCGAGAGAGGAATCAACCATGATGAACGCCCGCGCGCGACCTGGATAAGTCGCGGCGTAAACGGTCGACACCAACCCGCCCATCGAATGGCCGATGAGAATGAACTCGCGCAGGTCGAGTTTCTCGGAAAGTTCGTGCAGGTCGGCGGCGTAACGATCGTAGTTATATTCGGGGTGCGCCGAAAGATCCCATTCGCTGTCGCCATGGCCGCGTTGATCCGGCGCAAGCACGTGATATTCGTCGTTCAATCCGGACGCGACAAAATCAAACCAGTGCGCATGAGCCGCGCTGCCGTGCACGCACAGCATCTGCGGCTTGCCGGCTGTGCCGTAGTCCTGCACATGAAGGTTCAGGCCCCCGACGCTGACATAGCGGTCGGTATATGGCGCGGGTTTCAGGGCCGCAGTGTCATACGACCGGGTCGACATTCGTGCCAGCGCATCACGCGTCCCATTATGTTAGGCACTCTAGGCCAGATATTCGAGCTTGAACCCGTTGTCCCAGCGCTTGATGTAGCCGACCGACGGCGACGGGAAGTGCATCGTGCAGCACAGCGTGTCGGTATCGCAGTAGCGTTCGAAGAACGCGCGCCGGGTCCGCACGCCCTGGTCGCGGTCGGTGTCGACCCGCATCACCAGCTCGGGATAGCGCGCCTGCATCGGCGAGTGGATCAGGTCGCCGGTGAACACCGCCTTGTCGCCGCCCTTGCCGGCGCAGACCGCGAAATGGTCGGGCGTGTGGCCTGGGGTGGGGGTCAAGCGGATATGGTCGTTGAGCTCATGGTCGCTGGTGACGAGTTCGGCGCGGTTGGCCTCGATGATCGGCAGCACGCTGTCGGTGATCTGGGCGAGCGGCGTCTTCTGGTGGATCTCGCTCCAGTAGGTGTATTCCTTTTTCGAGAACAGGTAGCGCGCCTTTGGGAACGTCGGCACCCAACGCCCGTTCTCCATCCGCGTGTTCCACCCGACATGGTCACCGTGCAGGTGGCTGCACATCACGAAGTCGATGTCCTCGACCCCGAGCCCGGCTGCCTTGAGCGCGTTCATCCAGTTGGAATCGTTCTTCTTGTTCCAGGCCGGGCGCAGCGGGAAGTTCTTGTCGTTGCCGATGCAGGCATCGACCAGGATGTTGTGATGCGGCGTCTTGACGACATAGGACTGGTAGCACAGCACGACGTTGCCTGTGTCGCGGTTGTATCCGCCCGGCGCGAGCCAGGAGAGGTTCTCCTCGAGAGTTTCCTTCGCCAGGTTCGGGAGGAATTCGAGCATCGGGGTAAAGCCCTGCTCCTGCTCGACGATGCGGTGGATGGTCATGTCGTTGACGCTGTATTCGGTGCGCATGGCCTGACTCTTTAGGGGCTTTTGGCAGACTGCCGGAATCGTAGCGCCTCACCGGGGCAAGGGCAATGGCATCGCGGTCGTCCCGCGGGCAAGCCCAGATGCGTGAGGATCCATTGCGGGAACGTGTACTTCAGCGGCGACAGGCTTCTGACGGCCAGGAAGCTGGGCAAGCTGATCAGCGACACGTTGGTCTGGTGGCCACAGGCTTGGGGTAGGAACCGGAATGGTCCTCGAAGGCGCCTTCCAACGGGTAGACCTGCTTGTACAGGCCCCTGGCTCGCTGCGTGATGTACTTGTTGGCCTCCTCGCGAATCCAGCTCGGGCGCGCCCGCTGCGATTTGTACATCTCGCTTTGCAGGGGGCTGGCGTCCTCCATCTCCCAGATGCACAGATATTTGAGCACGCCGTTCCCCTCCTCCAGCTTGAACCGGCGGGCACTTACGTAGCCGGGAATCTCCATCCTCTCGGGAAGATGCTCTTCGTTGTACCAGCGGTCGAATTCCGCCTCGTGTCCCTCCTCCACGTCCATCATCACCAACAGGATAGTATTGCCAATGTGCTGAATCGGATATGTCATAACTGTTCCTCGAATTGGAAACGACGAAGATGTCGACAATCAACCTGCTCGCCCGTAACTGTACCCTGTTCACCACGTCGGCGCCGAGATCCGTTACAACTCGCCCGAAGAATTCCAGGCGCTGATCCGGGCCGAGATGGCAAAGTGGGCGAAGGTCATCAAGGCGGCGGGGATTCTGGTAGATTAGTAAATAGGTTTCTTCCGACAATTGCGTGGGTGTCCAACGCCGCGCAGAATTCGTAGGCTGCTCCTTCCCCCCTTGCGGGGGAAGGCCGGGATGGGGGCATCGATTACTCGGAACGCTGAATTCACCTTCCCCCCTTGCGGGGGAAGGCCGGGATGGGGGCATCGATTACTCGGAAACGCTGGACTCACCTTCCCCCCTTGCGGGGGAAGGTTGGGATGGGGGGATGAATACCAAGAGCGCGCGAGAACTGCGCAACAACCTGACAGACGCAGAAAGGCGTCTCTGGCAAAAGCTCAAGCGCCGTCAAATCGCTACGCTGAAGTTTCGCCGCCAACAGCCAATCGGCGCCTTCATCGTTGATTTTGTCTGCTTCGAACGCCGGGTGATTGTTGAAGTGGATGGTGGACAGCATGCGGAGCAGGTCCCCTACGACGAACAGCGTACGCGCTGACTCGAGGCTCAAGGCTACCTCGTCTTGAGATTCTGGAACAACGACGTGTTGGCGAATACCGAGGCCGTGGCACAGGCTATCCTCGATGCCGTGGAGCAACGCACCTGACCCCCCACCTCAATCCTCCCCCACAAGGGGGGAGGAAGCTCGCGCCTGCTCCCGCACACCTGCTAACGCCCACCTGCTAACGCCCACGGAAATGCCAGAAGAACCGTAAATAGATCGAACGAACAGGAGGAAATGCCATGCCAGTCATCGACGTTCAGGTCCATCCCTTCGATCGAAATCATCCCGGCCGGCCCTGGGCCAGCCCCTCGCACGGGCTCACCTCCGCTACGGGCGAGGAAATGGTCGCTGCCATGACCAGTGTCGGCGTCGACGGCGCGATTATGGTGTCGTCGTTCAGCGCCTACGAGTACGACCCGAGCTACGCGCTCGAGGTTTACAACACCTATCCGGACAAATTCCGGGTCGTGACACCGGTGGACGCAACCGATCCGGCAATCGACGATGTGGTGGAGAAATGGGCGGCGACACAAGGCGCGCGTGGCATTCGCATACGCATGCGTGACGGCCTGCCGATGGACGCCGACCATCCCGGGCTGAACCGCGCGTTCGCCGCCGCTGCTAAACATGGGTTGCCTGTCAATTTGCTTTGCTGGGGCATCCTGGACAAAGGCCTGCCGCACATCCAGCGGCACCCCGACACGGTCATCGTGATCGATCATCTCGGTCTTCTGCAACCAGCCCGACCGCCGGTACCGCCCGACGTCTGGGCTGATCTGCCGAAGCTGCTCGCATTGGCTCAATACGCGAACGTAAGGGTGAAGATCAGTGGCGCCTGCACGATGTCGCACCAACCGTTTCCCTACGACGACATCTGGGAGCCGGTGCTGAGAATCATCGACGCGTTCGGGCTGGATCGTTGCATGTGGGGCACCGATTGGACGCGGGCGATAGGCATGCTGACCTATGAGCAGGGCGTCGCGCCGTTCCGCGAGACGAAGCGTCTGTCCGAGAGCGACAAGGCGGCGCTCATGGGCGGAACGTTGCAGAAAGTCTACAAATGGTGAGGGGTGTGTGCTACGGTTAGCCGGAAATAATCGGAGGTGTGCCATGGGCCAGACCGAGGTCGTCGAGAACAACGTTGCGGTGGACACGCAGAGAGCTTCGTCGCCCTATGTGCCGACGCTCCAGCGCACGGCAGGGCAGGCGCCGCCCATCGCGGCGAATGGCGGCCTGTCCTACATGTCGTTCGACCGGAACGGCGATGGGGGAACCGCCAGGGCGCTTCAGGACGCACTCACCCAGATCGCCGAGGGCGAGGGCCAGCGCGTTGCCGACATGGTCCACAACGCGCCACCGGGAGCCCCGATCGAGACGAAGTGGGGCCTCGGGTTCCGGAAATACGACGAGTGCATGGGCCACATGCGCAGGAACAACCTCATCGAGGCCCCCGAAGGCGGCGTTGCGATGCCGCTGCCCTATACGGTGTACGAGCGGCCGACCTACAGCGTCGTCCCGTCCAACGCGATCTGGCGCGACCCGACGCGCCCCGAGGTAGCGGCGATCCTGCGCAAGAACGAGCAGAACAACAAGCGCCGGGACCTCTGGTTCCCGCAGGTGATGCGCGACGCGCGGCGCATCGGCGAGTACTATCCCGGCCTGTCGCCCACCAGCCCCGAATGCATGGACCGGCTCGGTGTCTCGCTGGCGCACCTCGAGTCCAGGTGCTCGAACTTCTACGACTCGGCGGAAGTGGAGCGCGTGTTCTACCCCGAGATCGAGAAGCTCCTCCTCGAGCTCTTCCCGGACGCGACCGATGCGCTCGCCTACAACCACGACGTCTTCGACAAGGATTACACAGGCGATCGCACGGAAGACCAGGCCAACAAGAACCCGGGCGTGAACGCCCGTTATGCCACCCTTGTGCACAACGACCTGAACGACAACAGCGGCCGCGTGCGCTGCCGCGAGCTGCTCACCAAGAACCTGCGCAACTTCGGTCGCGAGCAGCACTACACGGAGGCAGAGGCCGACAGGAAGATGTCGCGGCGGTTCGTGTCGATCAATCTCGCCAAGCCGATGGAGACCGTCGGGCAGTTCCCCTTTATTCTTTGCGCCTGGCCCTCATTCGCCGACCAGCCGTACATCACCAACTACCGGATCTACGACGACCGCGTCGGCGAGACTACCCGCTTCACCTACCGTCGCGATCACGAGTGGTACTGGTTTCCCCAGCAGAAGGTGAACGAGGTCTCGATGCTGAAATGCTATGACTCCGTGACCGACGGCTCCGTCTCGCGCTGGTCTTTCCACACCGCGTGTATCGACCCGACCGCGCCCGCCGACGCCCGAAACCGCAAGAACGTCGTGGTCCGGGCTTTCGTCTTTTTCTAGTGCTACACTTTCTACGCGAGCTACGGTGTCGTGTGCTTGCGGACGAATTCCTTCATCCGGTCGAGCGCGCGCGCCGCATACGGGGCATTGGGCTTGCCGGTCATGAAGCCGTGGTCGGCGCCCTCGTAGAGCTGCAATTCGGCATGCCCGCCGGCCTTGTTGTAGTCGGCGACAAAGCTGCGCATCAGCTCCACCGGGACCCACTCGTCTCTGTCGCCACCAAATACCAGCGCCGGCGGCAGCGCGCATTTCTCGCCCCGCTTCAGCATCGTCGGCGGCGCCGCCTCGGCATGCGCCTCTTCGGTCAGCCAGAACGTGTTGTGGTGATGCACCAGATCCTGTTTGCCAGCCTGCTTCGCCAGGTTGTAGCGCAGCAGCGGGTCGAGTACGCCCCAGCCGGAGATCACCCAGGCCTGCGCCGCATCGACGCCGGCCGGGCCCGGCAGAATCGTGTAACGCGGATCGGTCGGCCGCATCGCGGCCAACAGGACCTGGTGCCCGCCGCTTGACGTCCCGAATGAGCCGACCCATTCGGGGCGGCTACCGAACGAACGCGCATTCGCCTTCAGCCAGCGGACGCCCAGGTTGATGTCCTGGATCGAGCCGGGATGAGGTGCCACCGGCGGCATGCGAAAATCGATCGAGGCGACGAAGATGCCGCTTTCGGCCAGCGCCTTCGCCATGAAGTCGTTGTCGGTGCGGTCCTTGCTGGTCCAGGCGCCGCCGTGCACCTGCAGTGCCGCCGGAAACGGCCCGGTTCCCCGCGGCCGGTACAGGCGAGCAAGCATGCCCGGCTGGTATTCGACATCCTCGACGGTGATGGCGTGACTGGCGACGGCTGTATCGGGCATGGCTTCCTCCTTCGGAATCGGTACTGACTGCGACTATATGGCCGGTCCGGGACGCGGTCAATCGCGCGGTGGAATGAGAATCAGGGCCGGGTTCACATTTCCAACATTCCGGATGGTAAAATCACCGTCATGGCCGACATCACCGCGCAGATTTTGACGGAAATCCGCGACGAGGCGCGCGACGCTCGCGCGGAGACGCGCGAGAATTTCAAGACCGTCTTTCACCGGGTCGCGTTGGTGGAGACCAGGCTCGGGTCGGTGGAGACCAGGCTCGGGCTGGTGGAGACCGGCGTGAACGACCTGAAAGAGCGCCTCACCTCCCTGGAGCGTCACATGGCGGCGCTGCTCGCCACCGTACCGGTAATGAACCAGCGAATCGACCGGCTGGAGGCACGTGTAGCTGCGCTCGAGACGCGCGCGCCCTGATCGCGTTGATCTGTGGTTGAAGCGGTCGCGGCAACTGTTAGCGGTCGGGCGGGTTTCGAGCGCAGGAGCTACGGGGGCAGCAAACGGCCAGGAACGGTCACTCAGCCCAGATCGGCAATTCGCGGTGCAACCTCTTCGGCGAGCAGCCGCAGGCTCTCGTGATCCCAGGCGGGATCGTCTGAATCGGCAGTCACGCTGAGCAAGGTGCCGAAGCCACCGACCGTTTCGTACAGCGCGCGGATCTTGTCGGCGCACTCCCCCGGGTCTCCCACGATCCACAGATTCTCCATCAGGTAGTCGACGTCGACGTCGTCATCGGCCATCGACGGATCGAGTTTCATGATCTGCATCTGGATGGTGCCGGCGCGGCTCGGCCGCTGATGCACATCGTAATTGCGGCCAAGCACGGTGCGCGCGCGTTCACGGGCAAGTTCGGGTGTCGGCCCGACAAAAATGTCGCGGGCAATTTTCCAGTCGCTGCGATTCGGCGTCAGGCCCGCGCTGTTCGCGCCATCGACCACGGTCTCCCAGTGACCTGGCAGAAACGCGCTCGACAACAACGAACTCGACATCGGCGACCAGCCGCGCGCACCGGCGACTTTCAGCGAACCGGAGCGCGGCGTGCTCGCGGCGATTGCGATCGGCGGATGCGGCAACTGCAGCGGCTTCATGTGCAGTCCGCGTTCGGTCACGGGATTGAATTTCGGCGCCTCGATGTGGAAAAACTCGCCCTGATGCGAAAACGAGCTGTCGCTCTGCCAAAGCCCGAGCACCACGTCGAGCGCTTCGGTCGCGCGGCCGCGCGCTTGAGCCGGGTCGAGTCCCATCAACTTCATGTCGGTCGGAATCCCGCCCAGCCCGATCCCCCAGTTGAAGCGCCCGCGCGCCAGGTGATCGAGCATCGCCACCCGATGTGCGAGATAAACCGGTTCGTGCATGGCGAGCAGGGTTACCCCGGTGCCGAAACGGATCCGTCCGGTCAACGCCAGCGCTTTCGCAATCAACAGATCGGGCGACGGCGCGTTTTCCCATTTCTCGGTGAAGTGTTCACCGAGCCAGGCTTCGTCGAACCCCAGCTTGTCGGCCAACACCAACTGATCGATATCGCGGTCGTAGCAATCGGCAATCGCGCGATAGGACGGATGCAAGGGCATCATGAACAGGCCAAGGCGCATGGCGAAAGTCCTTGTCTTGGACGGGTTGGTTTTAGTCGGTTTTTGGTTTCTTGGCAATCGTTGAAATGTGCGGTGCTGTAGCGGTTAGCCGTGCCATAGAATAGGGCTGGGCTTGAAGACTGAAAGGAGACCAGACGATGATGGAACTCACGCTCGACATGGCGGAGCGCGCGGCGAAGGCGGCCTTGGCCAAGGCCAAGCAACTGGGGACGGTGATGACGGCATCGGTCGTCGACGAGTCGGGCCGCACCGTGCTTATCATGCGCGGCGACGGCGCGGGATTCTTCAGCCCGGAGACCTCGCGCAAGAAGGCCGTGGCGGCCGCTAACTTCCGGAAGCCGACGAAGGAACTGGGCGAGCAGGCTGCGAAGGGCTCGCCGTTCTGGGCGGCAGTGCCGGCCGCCCTCGCTGGCGAGATCCTGCCGAGCATCGGCGCGGTGCCCATCACCAAGGCCGGGCGCGTCATTGGCGCCATCGGCTGCGGCGGCGGTACCGGCGAGCAGGACCACGAGTGCGCCGAGGCCGGTGCGGCGGCGGTCGGCGCATAGCTGGCATTGCCAGGAGGTCAGCGTGAAAATGGAGGGCTTAGGGGACAGACCACTAGGTTGTTGAGGATAACGGAGATCGGACTTAGTGGTCTGTCCCCTAACCTACAATGAAGTTGGCCGCGTCGATCACGCGGATGCCGTCGAGAAGACGCGGCATGGTCAGATCTCCTATCTCATGCGCGTAGGTCGCTGCATGTGCTCATCTCAAAGAAAAACCGCAGGGGACACCTTGAATCGCGCTGCCAGGGCCTTCGCCTGACGCGCGTTGATGGTGCGTTTGCCGTTGAGCACTGCGCTGACCACCGGCTGCCCGCCGAGCTCTTGGCGCAGGTCGGTCTGAGTGAGACCATTCTGCTCCATCAGCAGTCGCAATACTTCGCCCGGCGCCGCATCGGGTAATGGCTGTTCGCGTGCCTCGTATGCGGCCACCAACTCTCCAACCAGATCGAGCAGTCCAGCCAATGGATGGGATTCGTCTTCGCCAACCACATCGAGCAACCGATTGGTGAGCGCAACGGCCCGCTCGTACTCCTTCGGCGTGTGGATAGCCGCCACACCGATGCTGCGCTGGAACGCCTGCCAAGCGCGTTCTGCCGACGAAACGTTGAAATCCTTGACCTTCATTTGCCACTCCTCAACCGCGCGCTCCAGCGGTCGTATTCGGCGTGCGTGAATACGTGCCGGATATAGAGCTTCTGCCGGTTAAAATGAATCGCGACCACCACCCGATAACCTCCGCCGCCGACATTGAAGACGGTAAATTGACCGACCTTGTCGGCGGAGTTGAACACCGAACGCACCGCCGCGAAGTTTGCGAACGCCGCGCCGCGCATCACCTTGTACCATGCCGCCATCGGCCCTTTGGCAGGCGGGTGGACCGTCCAGAATTCCACCAACGCC
>Ga0155935_1006_pt1 | contig 10592 bp, 8 predicted proteins | sample RifCSPlowO2_02_FD_107589 | JGI IMG/M metagenome (GOLD analysis project Ga0155935, IMG submission 107589) | Betaproteobacteria bacterium RIFCSPLOWO2_02_64_14
CAGCACCGGCAACGCCGCGAGCTGGACCGTGTCATTCATGGGGCGGCGCTGGGATTCAGCACCGGCAACGCCGCGAGCTGGACCGTGTCATTCATGGGGCGGCGCTGGGATTATTTCCACATCTCCCGGGACGGTGGGCACGTGAGCTTCTTCAATCCCTGCTCGATGCGGATGCTGGCGGCGAACTGCGGCTTCACGGTCGAGCGCATAGCTACGGCGCGCGTGAGATTTTTCGAGAGAGCAGATGCCTCCGCCGTGCTTTACACCGCGGGAAAGATCGCCGCCGAACTCCTGAACCTGCCGGCGCGCCTGCTCGGCAGAGGCCACGACATGCTCGCCTACCTGCGGCGCCCGCCCGCGCACGCCGCCCCGCGGCACAGCAGGTAGAGGTCGTTGCCGCCGAGCCGATACTGCCGGCTCACCTCGCCCAGTTTCGGGTCCGGCTCGTACGCGATCACAAACCCGGATTCCCATTGCGCCGGCGGGAAAGTGAGCGGCGGCTGCGGCAGGCGCAGAATGTCAAGGTGCGCCACGACCGATAAGCCGCTGGCGCTGACGTTCGACGCATATAGCGAATGGCCGCCGGTTCGAACGTGGATGTCGCGCGCGGCAGCCGCGTAATTCTCGCCGCGATACCGGTTTTGGTAGTAGGGAAACAACACCAGCACCGCGGCGAGCTTCAGCGCAATCGCCGCGATCAGCCACCGCCGCAGGTTGCGCAGCGCCTCCTCGCCCAGCAGCCACAGCACGCGCGCGAGCAACAGCGCCACGAGCGGATAGAGCGGCAGCAGGTAGCGCACGCTGCTTTGCGGCGCGAGCCAGTACGGCAGATAGCTGAGGAGGCAGATCCACGCTGCGTTGCGCAGGTGCGGGTCGCCGCCCGGATCGAACGCGCCCCGGCGCCGCCACAGGTAATAGGCGGCGATGAGGAGCGCGGGAAGGAGCCGCGCCAGCGTCTCCAGCGGATAGGTCACGAGTTTCAACAAGTACTCGCCAGGGCCTTCCGGCGCGAGTTTGGCGAGAATTTCCGCAAACATGCGCCCGCCCTGCCCGGTGTTGGCAGGCACGAACGCAAGCCATGCCGCGGGCAGTGCCGCTCCCAGCGCGTGGATGAGCCACGACGCGGGGGCGAGCAGAACCGCACGGTAGCGTGGCGTAAACAGCAGCACGAACGCCGCCGTACCGTAGAACACGTACGCGGTGAACGCCTTGCTCATGAAAGCCGCGGTGAGTGAAGCAACCGCCACTGCGAGGAGCAGCGCCTGCCGCCGCTCGCAGCCGACCCAGAGGCAGGCAAGCGCCGCGGCAATGAAGAACGCGAACAGGGGGTCGACGTAAGCAAGCCACCCCCGGTAGAAAAACACGTCGGCGAACGTGATATACACGAGCGCCGCGAGCGCCGCGAACCTCGTATCGCGGTAGAGCGCGTGCGAGAGCCAGGCGACGACCAGACCGGTCGCCACCGTGGCGCACACCGTGAGCGCGCGCGCGACCGCCAGCACGTGCTCCCAGCCCACCGCGCTCGCGAGGGGAATGATCAGCCAGTTGTAGAGAGGATTGTGCTTCAGTTCGCCGCCGTAGAGCAGCTGGCGCCCCCACTCGCCGTGGTACCACATCTCGAGCGAACTGATCGCAAAGATCGCCTCCTCGCCGACGTAGTGGAAAGCGAGCGTGGGCAGGTAGGTGGCGGCCGCAAGCGCGTAAATCCACCACCAGCGTTGCATCCGGGCCGTCGTCGTCACCGGGGTCGTCCTCACGCGGCGCAATTGCTCAGTCTGAAGCAGCCCGCACGCTTTTCGTCCCCGCGCCCGGCAGCCGCGCGAATACCCGCGCATAGCATGCAGGCAGCGCGTGGTGTGGATCGATGAACTCGTCAGCCGCGCAGCCGAACTTCTCGGACGCGCCCGCATCGATCAACGTCAGGCGTTCACGTGCGGCCCACGCCGCAAGGGCTTCCTTGGTGCGTTTGAGCGCGGCGCCACTGTGCGCGGACGCGAGCAGCGCCTGTTCCAGGCCCGGCATGAGCGGAGGCAGAAAAAGGACCACGGCCCCGCCGGCTCGCGCAAAGCGCCTTGCCAGCGCCGCGAGGCGCTCGAGCGTCGGCGCATACGGCTCGCCCCGCGTGCGGCGCAATGCCATCGCGTACTGTGACCCGGATGCCGCCGCCGCCGCGAGGAGCGCGCCGGCATTGCGGGCAGCGATTCGACGCTGGTCGGCAAATGTCGCACTGCCGTCGAAGCGAAACCCGTTGCACAGGCCGCGGTACAGGGTGTCGTAGTCGCGCGCCGGGGTGCCGTCCGCACAGCGATACTCCTCGCCGGCGGGTTCGAAGAAGAACTGCCGGAACGCCGTTGCCTTGCGTTCGGCCCGAAGCACATCCCTCGCGATGCCCATGAGGTCCTTCACTCGTGGCAACGACAGCGCATCGCGCACCTGGGCGAGCCACTCATCGCGCCGGCGCCCGGCCTTTGCCGCAGCCCGCACCGCCTCCGGCGACAAGTCCGTGGCGGCCGGCGTGCCTGGATCAAACGTGAAACCGAGTGCCCAGTCGAGCGGGATCACCAGGTAGCGGATGCGCCCGGGCCAACGAGCGACGACATATTCGGCTTCGCCGACCACCGCCACCAGCGAATTGCCGCTCTGCGCGAAGTTGTATGCGCGAAGGGGCGGCGCGAATGCGGCCTCGCGTATGCCCATCGTGGTCGACGATCCGAACATGATGGCATTGATTTCGCCGACCCGTTCGTTCAGCCGCAGCGTCTTGAACAGGCGATTGTCATTGATCGGCGGCGCGTAAGTCACACCCCGCGTGCGCTGCTGCCATGCGCTGGCGAGCGCGTTCTTGTCGTGGCGGAAATTGTTGTAGGCGAGCATCAGGTTCAGCGTCAACACCGCCGCAAGGATGGCTGCGCACGATCCCAGCACCAGCGCCACGTAAGCGCGACTCGTCATCGTGTCAGCCGGTTGAAGGATGCTGTTCATGTTGGCAGGTGGCTTGCACGCAGTCTTACATGGAAATTTGTCGAGTCGGAATGCGACAAATTCCTAGAACTGGAAATAGAGAAACTCGGAATGCCGGTTGAGGTTGAGCACCACGGCGAGCGCCATCGCGCTGATGGCGCCCGCGCCCAACGCGGTGGGGCGCCAGTGCCACCGCGTGGCGGGCTCGGGCGGAACACCGAGCGCCGGCCTGAAACGCGCCATGACCTGCTGAGTGTTCGGCGCGCACCACACCACGAACAACAGTATCCAGATCCAATGCACGACGCCGGTACGCCCGAGTGCCGGCGTCGCGCCAAAGACGACTCCGTGCCGCGCGAGCCACTCGCCCAGCACGCCCCATTTCGGCAGCCACGCGTCCGGAACCACCAGGCCGTTCATCCCGGCCATCGCCTTGAGAAGGGCGAGCGCGGCGTCCATGCTGCTCGCACGGAAGATCACCCAACCGACCACGACCGCGAGAAAGGTGACGGCGCACCCGAGCGCGCGCCCGCGGGCCGTGGGACGGTCGAGGTCATGCCCCAGCCGGCGGCGCAGCGCGCGCCACGCGTGGTTCACGACGAGATACACGCCGTGCAGGCCGCCCCAAATGACAAACGTCCATCCGGCGCCATGCCACAGTCCGCCCAGCAGCATGGTGATCATGAGGTTGAGGTAACGCCGCGCGCGTCCCCTGCGATTCCCGCCCAGGGGAAAATACAGGTAGTCGCGCAGAAAACGCGACAGCGTCATATGCCAGCGCCGCCAGAATTCGATGATGTTCGCCGCCTTGTAGGGCGAGTGGAAATTGATCGGCAGCCGCACGCCGAAGAGCAGCGACAGCCCCACCGCCATGTCGGAATAGCCTGAAAAATCGAAATAGAGCTGAAAGGTGTAGGCGAGCGCGCCGCACCAGGCTTCGAGGAACGTCAGGGTCAACCCGGACTGCGGCGCGTCGAACACCGGTGCGACGTATCCGCCGACTCCGTCCGCGATGATCACCTTCTTGAACAGGCCGATGACGAAGATCGTGAGCCCCGCAGCGATGTCGTCGTAGTTGAGACGATAGATGGCGGGCTGCCCGAACTGCGGCATCATCTCGCCGTGGTGCAGCACCGGCCCCGCGATGAGATGCGGAAAATAGGTCACGAACAGGCCGTAATGCACCAGGCTGTACTCGCGCGCCTTGCCCTGGTACGCGTCCGCGAGAAACGCGATCTGGGTGAAGGTGAAGAAGGAGATGCCGAGCGGAAGGATGATCTCGCCGAGGTTTGCGGCGGTGCCGAGCGCCGCATTGACGTTATCGAGAAAGAAGTTGGCGTACTTGTAGTAAGCGAGCACGCCGAGATTGGCCGCGACCGCGAAGACGAGCAGCCGTTTCCTGTGTGCCGCGCGCCCCGCCGCCTCCGAGCGGACGATGGCGAGCCCCAGCGCGTAGTTGAAGAGGATCGAACCCGCGAGCAGGGCGACGTAGAGCGGATTCCACCAGCCGTAGAAGAAGAGTGATGCCGCGGTGACCCATCCCGCAGCAAGCCTGGGTCCCGCGCGCGCGAGCAGGAAGAACCCGGCGAGCGTTACCGGCAAGAACAGGAAAATAAAGGCGTAGGAGTTGAACAGCATGGCGAACGCTACGCGGAAATGGGTAGTGGGTGACGGGTAATGGGTAGGCGTCCGTCACGCATCACTCATCACCCATTACCTGAAGAATGCGGCGATCGCCGCGACGACGCGCGCGATGTCGCTGTCCCCGAGTTCGTAATAGAGCGGCAGGCGCACGAGCCGCCCGGCCGCATCGTCGGTGACCGTCATCGCGCCGGCGCTGCGTCCGAACTTGAGGCCCGCCGGCGACGAATGCAGCGGCACGTAATGAAACACCGCGTGAACGCCGCTCGCCTTGAGATGAGCGATCAACGAGGTGCGGGCAGCGAGATTCCCGGCCAGCACGTAGAACATGTGCCCGTTCCCGGCCGTGGCGGGCGGATCGGGCTGCGGCAGGCGCAGGGCGCCGGCGTTTTCCAGTTCCTCAAGGCCTCTGCGATACGCGGCGCACAGGGCCCGCCGCCTGGCGATGATGGCGTCGGCGTGCTCCAGTTGCGCGCAGAGATACGCGCCGACCAGTTCGCTTGGCAGGAACGAGGAGCCGATATCGACCCAGGTGTACTTGTCGACCTCGCCGCGGAAGAACTGCGAACGGTTGGTGCCTTTCTCGCGGATCACCTCGGCGCGCGCGACGAGCGCCGGGTCGTTCACCAGCAGCGCGCCGCCCTCGCCGCTGATGACATTCTTGGTTTCGTGGAACGACAGGCAACCCAGGTGCCCGATCGCCCCCGGGCGTCTCCCCTTGTAGTCCGAGAGGATGGCCTGCGCCGCGTCTTCCACCACGAGCAAGCCGTGACGCCGGGCGATGTCGTTGATCGCATCCATCTCGCACGGCACGCCGGCGTAGTGAACGGGGACGATGGCGCGCGTGGCCCGTGTGATCGCAGCTTCGACCAGCCGTTCGTCGAGGTTGAGGGTGTCGGGACGGATGTCGACGAACACCGGCACCCCGCCGCGCAGGACGAATGCGTTCGCGGTCGAGACAAAGGTGAACGAGGGCATGATGACCTCGTCGCCCGGGCCGATGCCGGCAAGGATCGCCGCCATTTCAAGCGCCGCAGTGCACGAATGCGTGAGCAGCGCCTTTCCACAGCCCAGCCGCTCCTCGAGCCAGCGATGGCAGCGCCGCGTATACGGCCCGTCTCCCGAGAGATGGCCGCCCGCTACGGCGCGTGCAATGTTTTCAAGTTCGCCGCCGATCGTGAACGGCTTGTTGAACGGGATATTCATGGCCGGCGTGCAACGAGCAGGAGGGAGCCGCCGGCGGGAAAGCCGAGCCCGGCCCGGATCAGGCCCCGTTCGCACGCAAGGATGGCGCCCAGTATTGCGTTGAGCCATCCCGCCATCCGCAGCTCCGCGAGCGCGTCGTAATCAGCTCCCGGCGCGCGCCGCGCAAGGCGCGACAGCACCATCAGCGGCAGCAGCAGCGAGACAAAGGAGGTCAGCCGCACGATTTCGAATCCGGCCGCCAGCACTTTCGCACGCAGCTCGCGGGCGGTGTAGCGGCGCACGTGCCGGGCGCGCACGTCGAATTCGCTCCATAGCCAGGGATGCTGGGGCACGGTGAGGAGGATGCCGCCGCCCGGGCGGACTGCCCGGTGCATTTCGCACAGCACCACCCGGTCATCCTCGATATGCTCGATCACGTCGAATGCCGCCACGACATCGAATTCGGCTGTGAACGGGATGGCCCGCGCGTCCATCTGCATGAGGCGCGCGCCGTGGACACGCTGCGCCGCGAACCTGAGGCCCGACACGTGCGCCTCGCTCGCCGCGATGCTGATCCCCGGAATCGCGCCCGCGATGCCGGCCATGACGAACCCCGTGCCGCAGCCGATCTCGAGCAGGCTCTGTGCGTGCGCGAAGTACCGCCGCAGCGCCCACGCGATGAGGCGATTGCGGCCCCGAAACCAGAAGTTCCGCGCTTCGAGCCGCGCGAGCTCGGCAAAGAGCGCCGGGTCGAAGCCTTCCGCGGCGTGCGCGACCTCGGGCGCAAACGCGGGGAAGCCCTCCAGCGTCCGCGGCGTGTATCCGCACGCCGTGCAGCGCCAGTCTTCTCCGTGAAAGGATGCCTCGCAACGCAGACATCGCTTCAACCCTGGCTCCCGACCACGATGCCGGCGCAGATCAGGGCGAGCCCGGCGAGCTTCTGCCAGCTCACCGGTTCGTGGAAAAACCAGGCGCTCAGGACCAGCACCAGGATGAAAGCGAGGCTCATGAACGGATACGCGTGCGAGAGCTCGAGTTCGGTCATCGCCGCCATCCACGTCAGCGCGGCCGCGAGCGCGGCCGCGAGCGCGGAGATCACCCACGGATTGACAAGCAGCCGCAGGAGAAACCACATCTGGTCCGCGGCGGTCGCCGGAAACGCGCCGGCCGCCAGCACCTGCCACTTGATGACGATCTGGCCGTACACGGTCAACAGCACGGTGGCAAACACCAGCGCATAACTCATCGCCCGTCTCTCATGGTTTGTGGATCACGTAGGCCTGCTGGATGCCGAAACCGCCGCCCGAGTACTCGCGCTCGATGTCGTGGAAGATCCGGTTGATCGGATTGGAATACCCGGGGTAGGCGGCGGGATCGGTCACGAGCTCCCTCAGGAAGCGCGAACCGAGGTAATAAATGGAAGAGAATTCCTCGACGCTGAAGGCGAGCCCCTGCGCACGCAGCCATGCTTCGAGGCGCTGCTTTTTCAGGTAGCGGTTGAAATCGTGTTCCACCAGCGGCGGCAGCTGCTTCAACGCCCGCATCGCGTTGAGCAGCACGAGCGGCTCCCAGAATGCCTCCGACAGAATCACCTTGCCGCCGCCGCGCGCCACGCGCAGGCACTCCTTGATGCCCGTCACCTGCTGTTCCCAGGTCGGCAGATTGATCAGCACGCGCGTGGTGTAGACCTTGTCAAAGCTCGCGTCGGGAAATGCAAGCCGGCGGACGTCGCCTTCCAGAAACTCGACGCTATCCCCGAGCCGGCGTTCGGCCCGCGCGCGGCGCGCGGCCGCCACCATCTGCGCCGAAAAATCGATGCCGACCAGCTTGCCAAGCTTATGCCGCTCGAGCTGCGCGAACGCGGAATGGCCGTTGGCGCAGCCGGCGTCGAGCACGGTGTCGCCGTCATCGAGGTGCTTCGCGACCGTCTCGATCTCGAGCGCGATCGCCCAGTTGTCGCCCCAGGATGCCTCCGGCGAAGCGCCGTGCCTCCCGGCCTGGTCTTCCCAGAATTCGTGGATGAAGTCAGCCATGATCGCCGGTGTGTTTTTCGGGGAAAGTCGTCCGGGCGACGATGTAGAGCGGGCGCTTCTTCGCCTCCTCGAAAGTTTTGCCGAGGTAGATGCCGATGACGCCCAGGATGCTGATGATGATGCCGCCGATGAAGTAGAGCGAGACGATGAGACTGCTCCAACCCGCGACCGCCGATCCGTAGAGCAAGGCGCGCACCAGAATGTAAATGCCGTAGGCAAAAGCGAGGAAGGACATGACGAAGCCAAAGCGGATCGAGAGCCGCAACGGCTTGTCCGAGTAGGCGATGATCGTATCCGCGGCGAGCTTCCACAGCTTGGCGAAGGTGTAGGTCGAGTGCCCGTCGTGGCGGGGCGCATGCGCCACCTCGATGCTCGCGGTCGGAAATCCCATCCAGTTGATGAGCCCGCCGAAGAAGCGCAGCTGCTCGCGCATGCGCCGGCAGTTCTCCACCACTCTGCGTGAGATGATGCGGTAGTTGCCGGCGTCGCCGTCGTACTCGGTGTCCGCGAGATAGCTGAAAATGCGATAGAACAGCCACGACGTAAAGCGCCGCGTGACGGTGTCCGAGCGCCTGCCGCGCCGCGCGAGCACGACGTCGTAGCCCTCCTGCGCCTTGGCGTAAAGGCGCGGAATCTCCTCCGGCTGATCCTGGAGGTCGCAGTCCATCACCACCACCCAGTCCGCGTCGCACAGATCGAGCCCCGCGGTGATGCCGTAGTGCTGGCCGAAATTGCGGCTGAACTGGACGCCCTTCACCCGCGGATCGCGCCGCGCCAGCTCGCCGATGATCTCCCACGATTGGTCGCCGCCGCAGTCCTCGACCATGATGATCTCGAACTCGGCGGTGATGGGCGCGAGCGCCGCGGCGAGGCGCCGGTAAAGCTCCTCCAGGCAGCCTTCCGCCTGATAGACCGGAGTGATGACGGCGACGTGGGCCATGGCCGCGGCTACAGACTCCTGCGCGAACTCGAGGGACAGCACCAGCCGCGGCCATAAAACCAGGCCGAAAGCCGCGCCGTGATACCAGCCTCACCGCCCCGGTGCCGGGAAATACGGAAATGCGCTTTCAGCACCCCAAGCCTGGACCGGAGTATCACTGCTCTCGCCCTTTGTTAAGGATTTTGTCGGCGCCAGAGCCGGCAAAATCCTCCGCGAACTGGATGCGGTACAGTTTGGCGTAGATTCCGCCGCGCTCCAACAGCTCGCGGTGCGCGCCGGTTTCCGCGATGCGCCCGCGGTCGAGCACCACGATGCGATCCGCGCGTTCAACGGTCGAAAGCCGGTGCGCGATCACGATCGTCGTTCTCCCCTGCAGCAGGGTCTCCAGCGCCGCCTGGACGTGGCGCTCGGACTCCGAGTCGAGTGCCGAGGTCGCTTCATCCAATATCAGGATCGGCGCGTTCTTGAGCAACGCGCGCGCAATCGCGAGCCGCTGGCGCTGCCCGCCCGAGAGTTTGACGCCGTTCTCCCCCACCAGCGTTTCCATACCCTCGGGCATCGTTCCGATGAACTCCATCGCATGCGCCGCCTCGGCCGCGGCCACGATGGCCTCGCGCGCGGAGCCGTTCATCGTGCCGTAAGCGATATTGGCGGCAACGGTATCGTTGAACAGTACCACGTCCTGGCTCACCAGGGCGATGTTGGCGCGCAGGCTCGCGAGCGCAAGCGTCTTGAGGTCATGACCGTCGACCGTGATGCGCCCCCGTGTCGGACGGTAAAAACGCGGCACCAGATTGGCAAGCGTGGTCTTGCCGCTGCCGGATGCGCCGACCAGCGCCACGGTCTCGCCGGGCCGGATCGCGAGATCGACGCGCTCCAGCGCGGGCTGCGCGGCGCCGGGGTAGGTGAAACCCACCTGCTCGAACCGCACCTCGCCGCGGGCGCGGTCGAGCGCCACCGTACCCGGGTCGGGCTCGCCGGCCTGGTCGAGCAGCGCGAACACACTCTCGGCGGCAGCCAGGCCGCGTTGCAGCGGTTCGTTGACGCTGGTCACGCGCTTGAGCGGCGCGGTCAGCATCAGCATCGCCGTAATGAACGAGCCGAAGCTCCCGACCGTGATTTCGTCGGAGCCCGACTGCAGCGTAGCGAGGTACACCATCAGCGCGAGCGCGGCGGCAGCGACGAATTGCACGATGGGAACGCTCACTGCAGCAGCAGCGGCCTGCTTCATGAGAGAGCGGCGCACGCGATTGGCGGTGGAATCGAAGCGGCCGGATTCGTAGCGTTGTCCCCCGAACAGTTTCACCACCTTGTGCCCGTCGACCGCTTCCTGCAGCACCTGCGTCACCTCTCCCATCGCGTGCTGCACTTCGCGGCTCGACCGGCGCAGCCGCACGCTGACTGCGCGCACCACCACAATGATGACCGGCGTCATGGTGAGTGCGAGGAGCGTGAGCTTCCAGTTGAGCCAGAACATCCAGCCGAGGAGCCCCACGATGGCGAGCGTGTCCTTGAACATGACCGTGAGCACGCTGGTGGCCGCGCCCGTCACCTGCGTGACATCGAACGTGAGTTTCGAGATGAGCGCACCGGAAGCGTGATCGTCGTAATAGGACGTGGGAAGCTCCAGGATCCGGGAGAACATCGCGTTCCTCAGATCCATCACCACCTTGCTGCCCACCCAGTTGATCGAATACGAGGCGACGTACTCGCCAAGCCCGCGCACCACGATCAGTCCCATGATGACGAGCGGCATCCAGCGCATCAACGCCTGGTCCTTCTCGACAAAAATACCGTCTAGCAGCGGCTTGAGCAGCGCCGGGAGCGCCGGC
>Ga0155935_1282_pt1 | contig 10492 bp, 11 predicted proteins | sample RifCSPlowO2_02_FD_107589 | JGI IMG/M metagenome (GOLD analysis project Ga0155935, IMG submission 107589) | Betaproteobacteria bacterium RIFCSPLOWO2_02_64_14
ATGAAGGATGAAGGATGAAAGAGTGCCCCGAAGGGTGAAGGATGAAGGATGAAGGATGAAGGATGAAAGAGTGCCCCGAAGGGTGAAGGATGAAGGATGAAGGATGAAAACTCTCGCGGTAGCGCTTCCGCGCCTGCCTTCATCCTTCCGCCTTCCACCTTCCGCCTTCATCCTTATCCCTTCCCGGTGCTGCCAAACCCGCCGGCGCCGCGGCTGCTTGCGGAAAAGTCGTCGACGACATTCAGCGCGACCTGCACCACCGGCACCACGACGAGTTGCGCTAGACGCTCCATGGGCTGGATGACGAACGGCGCCGCGCCGCGGTTCCACGTCGAGACGAAAACCTGCCCCTGGTAATCGGAGTCGATCAATCCGACGAGATTGCCCAGGACGATGCCGTGCCTGTGGCCAAGACCGGACCGGGGGAGGATAACCGCCGCGAGGCCCGGATCGGCAAGGTGGATGGCAAGACCCGCCGGAATGAGCTCGGCCTGACCCGGGTGCAGGGTGAGCGGCGCATCGATGCAGGCGCGAAGATCGAGCCCCGCCGAGCCAGGCGTCGCATAGTGGGGGAGGTGATCGCGCAGCCGCGCATCGAGAATCTTGATGTCGAGCGTTCTCATGCTTCGACGTAAGTGAAGGGGTGAATGAGTGAACGAGCAGGATCGATTTTGCCCATTCACTCTGTCACGCGTTTACTCCTTCACTTGCTTCTACGGCCCTTTGCGCCGTAGAGCTTCGCGATGTGGTCGACGATCTGGCGGGCGACGACGGCCTTCGGCGCGCGCGCGAGGCGATGCGTGCCCGAATCATCGAGCAGGGAGACTTCGTTGTCGTCAGAACCAATCGCTTCCTGCGCCAGGTTGGCGACCATCAGCTGTACTTTCTTCCGGCGCCGCTTCTCATCGGCGTACTGATCGAGGTTGCGGCTTTCGGCGGCGAAGCCAACGCAGAACGGCGCCCTGGGTTGTGCGGCGACCCAGCCGAGTATGTCCGGATTGGGTACGAGCTTGATTTGCAGCTGGGACTCGTCGGTCTTCTTGATCTTATGGCGGCGCGGTTTGTCCACGCGGTAGTCCGCGACCGCCGCTACGCCGACAAAAATGTCCGCGCGCGTCACGTGGCGTTTGACGGCCTCGAACATCTGCGCCGCGGTGTCCACGCGCGTGATTTCCGCCCCCGCCGGTGCCGGCAGGTTCACCGGCCCGGAGATCAGGGCGACTTTGGCGCCGGCGCCCAGGGCCGCACGGGCCAGGGCATGGCCCATCTTTCCCGAGCTGCGGTTGGTGATGCCGCGCACCGCGTCGATCGGCTCGAACGTCGGCCCGGCCGTGATCAGAAAGCGTACGCCGGGAAGCGTCTTGGGCGCGAGGCAAGCAATCGCTGCTTCTGCAATCTCCGCAGCTTCGAGCATGCGCCCCATGCCGACTTCGCCGCATGCCTGGTCGCCGCTGGCAGGGCCGAGCACCACAATTCCATCCTTGAGCAGTTGCGCGACGTTGCGGCGCGTCGCCGCGTTGCCCCACATCTGGCGATTCATCGCGGGCGCGACGAGCAGCGGGCACTCGCGCGCAAGGCAGAGCGTTGACAGCAGATCGTCGGCGTGCCCGGCAGCCAGCTTGGCAATGAAATCAGCGGTGGCGGGGGCGACGATGATTGCGTCCATTCCCCGCGACAGTTCAATGTGTCCCATCGCGTTCGCCACGCGCGCATCCCACATGTCGGTAAAAACCGGCTTGCCCGACAGGGCCTGCATGGTGGCCGGGGTGATGAAGCCGCACGCGGCCTGCGTCATCGCTACCTGGACGTCAACGCTGTCCTGGATCAGCAGGCGCGCAAGTTCTGCGGACTTGTATGCCGCGATCCCGCCGGTAATGCCGAGAAGGATTTTTTTGTTCGAACTATCAGCCACGTAGCGTTCTTGCTTGAAAGAAAAGAGAAGTGTAAACCAAACGCGCCGTGCCACCAAATGAGGCGCGAGCGAGCGGCCTGTAAACCTTCGGCCGCCTCATCACGTTATCTTCCCCAATCCCCAATCCCCAATCCTGAATCCCCATGGCCATTACCGACTGGCCCATCGACGACCGCCCACGCGAGAAAATGCTCGCCAAAGGCGCGGAATCATTGTCGGACGCCGAACTCGTCGCGATCTTCCTGCGCACCGGCGTCAAGGGCAAGAGTGCCGTGGATCTTGCCCGCGAAACCCTGGGCCGTTTCGGTTCGCTGACCGCCCTTTTCGGCGCGAGCAGCGGCACATTTTGCGCCAGCCCGGGACTGGGCGAAGCGAAGTACGCGCAGTTGCAGGCGGTACTGGAGATGGCGCGGCGCGCCCTGAGAGAAAAGCTCGCGAACGGCGTTGCGCTGAATTCGCCGCAGGCAGTGCGGGATTACCTGCGGCTCAGGCTGCAGGCACTCGAGCACGAGGTGTTCGTCGGTGTGTTCCTCGATGCGCAGAACCGGCTGCTTGCCGTCGAGGAACTCTTTCGCGGCACTTTGACGCAGACCAGCGTCTATCCCAGGGAGATCGTCAAGCGGGCGCTCAGCCACAACGCGGCCGCTGTGATCTTTGCACACAACCATCCATCAGGCATCGCGGAGCCCAGCCGCGCAGACGAAATGCTGACGCAGACCCTGAAGCAGGCGCTGGCGCTGGTGGACGTGAAGGTGCTGGATCACTTCGTCGTGGGCAGCGGCGCCGCGCTGTCGTTTGCCGAGCGTGGCCTGCTGTAGCGGGTAATGAGAAATGGGTAATGGGTGATGAGAAACGGCAAGACGAGTGCAGTGCTTGAGCAGAGGGTGAAAACCCTGTAGAATCCGCGCCTTTCCGAATGCGGAGCAGGTATCATGGCACGCGTATGTCAGGTCACCGGCAAGAAGCCCATGCGGGGAAACCACGTTTCCCATGCCAATAACAAGACACGGCGGCGTTTTCTTCCCAATCTTCAATACCGGCGGTTCTGGCTGGAGGAGGAGAAGCGCTGGATCAGCCTGCGCGTATCAAACGCGGGGCTGCGAACGATAGGCAAGAAGGGCATCGAGGTGGTGCTGGCCGAACTCCGGGCGCGCGGGGAGCGCGTCTGAGCTGCCAGCGAAACGGCTTCGGCTGAACCTACGAACTACGGAGGTGGATGATGCGGGAAAAGATCAAGCTTGAATCGACGGCCGGCACCGGCCATTTCTACACCACGACCAAGAACAAGCGCAACCAGCCGGACAAGATGGAGATGAAGAAGTTCGACCCGGTCGCGCGCAAGCACGTGATCTACAAGGAAGCAAAGATAAAGTAACTCGAGAGGCGAGAGGCGCAAGAACGCGCTTTGATGGCTGCCGCCTATCGGTGAAGCCTGCGGTTTACGCGGGTTCTTGTTGGGTTCCGCTGAAAACTGAATCCCGGCTTGCGACAATAAAAAAGCCCGCCTCGGCGGGCTTTTTTATCAGGCGTAGCAGCGTAGCCGCCTGGAGAATTCCTGAAGACCCGCGATGCCGCTCGCTTCAGCGCGCAGGCACCAGTCTTCGAGCTGGCGCACCAGTTGTTCTTTTGACGCCGTGGAGCGCTGCCACACCGCGGCCAGTTCGTCGCGCATCGTATAGATGGTCGCGAGCACGTTGCTGTGGCTCTTCAGTGCGTCGCGCCGCTCGCGTTCGCTGGCGGGCAGCGCTGCGGCATCGAGGTGCAACCAGCGCTTGAGCGTCGCGCGATCGACGCCCGCCGCGCGCCCCTTGAGCCCCTGGAGTTCCGCGGCACAGGTCCGGCGCAGGAACTGTGCGTACGCCGCGACAACCTGGTAGCGATGCGTGATCACCGCCTGCAATGTCGCGACATCGCAGCGTGTCTTGGCGCGGTCGAACTTGATCGCAGGCGCGACCTTCTTCACGTATGCCAAACCCAGGATGGCGAGCACGCGGATATAGAGCCATCCGATGTCGAATTCGTACCAGCGGTTGGAGAGGCGCGCCGAACTCGCGTAGGCGTGATGGTTGTTGTGCAGTTCCTCGCCGCCGATCAGGATACCCCAGGGCACGATGTTGGTGCTCGCGTCCTCGGGCTGGAAGGTGCGATAACCCCAGTAATGGCCGATGCCGTTGATCACGCCGGCCGCGAAAAACGGTATCCAGACCATTTGCACCGCCCAGATCGTGAGGCCGATGAAGCCGAACAGCACGAAATTCAGAACCACGAGGATCGAAACGCCGAGCACGGAATGCCCTGTATACACATTGCGTTCGAGCCAGTCGTCGGGCGTGCCGTGTCCGTAGCGTTCGAGCGTTTCCCGGTTGACGGATTCCCTGCGGTAGAGTTCGGTGCCTTCCCACAGCACCTTGTTGATCCCCAGCACCTGCGGGCTATGGGGATCCTCGGCGGTTTCACATTTGGCGTGGTGCTTGCGATGGATGGCGGTCCACTCCTTGGTGACCATGCCGGTCGTGATCCACAGCCAGAAGCGAAAGAAATGGCTCGGCAGCCAGTGCAGGTCGAGCGCCCGGTGGGCCTGGTGACGATGCAGGTAGATGGTGACAGCGGCGATCGTGATGTGCGTAGCGATCAATGTGTAGATCACGTAGCCCCACCACGGCATGTCAATGATACCTGTCATGAATTTTCCCCTCCGTTACCGGCGTTTCGAGTGTGGAAGTGTACTGGACTTCGCCAGGAGGGCAAAGCAATTTCGCCGCGGCCGGATCAGGTTCCTCATGTCTTTGAATCACAATGTAAAAGAGGGGCATCCCCTAGCGCGTTGCGGACCCCTGCAGGGGCCCGAGAACGCGCACTTCGCGCTGCGGATAGGGTATTTCGATGCCATGCAGGCGAAACGCCGCCCATAGCGCGTAGTTGAGGTCTGAGCGCAGGTTGGCGGTGCCCTCCTGCGGGTCCTCGATCCAGACGCCCAGTTCGAGCGCGATGCCGTTGTCGGCGAACTCCCGCACGAGCGCCTTGGGCGCCGGATCGCGCAGGACGCGGGCATGCTGGCGCGCGACATCCTCCATCACGCGGCTGGCGGTGTCGAGATCGGTCTTGTAGCTTACCTGCACCGGCACCGGCACGCGCACCCGCCGGTCGGTGTAGGAATGGTTGATCACCGTCGAGGTGATGATCGTTTCGTTGGGAATGATGGCCTCGACGCCGCCGAGGCTCCGCAGCACCACGTAGCGCGCCGTCATTTTGGTGAGCTGCCCGGTGTGCTCCCCGACCGTGACAAGATCGCCGATCGACACCGACCGGTCCATGAGGATGATGAAACCGCTTACGTAATTGCTGGCGATCTTCTGCAGCCCGAAGCCGATGCCGACCCCGAGCATCCCGCCGAATACCGACAGCACGGTGAGATCGATGCCGACCGCGGGCAACGCGATGAATATCGCGAGCAGCACCAGCAGCGTTTGCGCCAGTTTGGACAGCATCACGCGCAGATTGATGTCGAGACTCACCGCGGCCATCGTGCGCGCCTCGATGAAGCGTCCGAGCCACAACGCGATGAGAAGCGTGAGCAGTACCGAAAGCGTGGCCTGGAGCACAAGCAGCAGGGTAATCCGCTCCTTGCCGACGGTGACTCCGATACGGTCGAGGAAGTGCAACAGGTCGGCCCCGAGCCCTGTGATGTACAGTGCGAAGCCGACCCACACCGCCCAGCCGACGACGCGCGCGAGCGCATTCAACCAGCCGCTGGGAGCGAACACCTGACGCAGCATCAGTACCGCGAAGCGGATGATGGCGAGTGATGTGAGCAACGGCACCATCAGATCGAGGAGGTGGACGTTCTGCCAGTGCTGCACGATCAGGCGGCCGATGAGAACCACCGCGAGCGCCGTGAGCGGGAATTGCAGGTGACGGAGCGCCTCCCGGCCGAAGGCGCGCCTCGCATCCGGCGCCACCGCACCTGGAACGATTTGCCTTCCGACGAGCCATGCGGCGAGGAGACTTGCGCTGACGACCACGAGTTCCCACAGCACACGCCCCTGCTGCAGGTCGGTCCACAGCGCGAAGGCGAGTGCCGTAAGCTCGGAGAGGTTGGACATGGAATGAAGCGCGCGGCGCCCGGATTCTATCACGCGCGAGGAATTTGCCCGGCTCGTGCCGGACAAATTCCTGACATAAAACCGCGTAGGGAGCGTGTCGGGATAAGGGCCGATACACGCCTCGCGGTTGGCAATGCGGATTTCATCCTGTATCCGCAGGCTGTTGGGGACGGAGCTCGAGCACCGCGGCGAAGAAACCGTCGGTGCCGTGCCGGTGGGGCAGCAACTGGAGAAACGGTCCGGTGTCGAGGGGGATGCGCTGCCGCAGCAGGATGTCGCTGCATCCGACGGTCGCGAAGTTTGGATGCGCAGCCAGGAACTGCGACACTACCTCCTGATTTTCCTCGGCCAGCAGGCTGCAGGTCGCGTAGACCAGACGGCCGCGCGACTTGAGCAGGCGTGCCGCCGCACTCAGGATCGCGGTCTGCTTGCTCCTGAGTTCGATCACCGACTGCGGCGACTGTCGCCACTTCAGGTCCGGATTGCGGCGCAGCGTGCCCAGGCCGCTGCAGGGCGCATCGACCAGAACGCGGTCGGTTTTTCCGGCGAGGCGCTTGATCCGCGCATCGTTTTCGCCGGCGATCAGCTGCGGGTGCAGGTTCGAGAGTCCGGACCGCTTCAGGCGCGGTTTAAGACGCGCGAGTCGCGCTGCTGCCACGTCGAACGCATAGACGCGGCCGCGCGAGCGCATCAACGCGCCGAGATGCAGGCTCTTGCCGCCGGCGCCGGCGCAGAAGTCCACCACGAGATCGTGGCGGGTTGGCTCGACCAGGTACGCGAGCAGCTGGCTGCCTTCGTCCTGCACCTCCACGGTGCCGTTGAGAAACAGCGGATGGCGGTTGATCGCAGGGTGGCCGCGCGCCCTGATTCCCACGGGCGAGTAGGGCGTGGCTGTGCATGGGATTCCGCTCGCGGCGAGTTCGCGCAACACCGCGTCGCGGTCGCCGCGCAAGGTGTTGACCCGCAGGTCTAACGGGGCCGGCTGCTGCAACGCGCGCCCGAGTGCCAGAATCTCGTCGTCGGACATCTGCGCGCGGAGCCCGCCGACCACCCAGTCCGGCAGGTCGGCCTCCACGCCCAATGGCAACGCGCCGGTCTTTCGCGCCTTGATGTCGGCGAACCACGCCACCTCTGCCGGGGTGACCGCCGCCTCGAGTTCCCGCGCGTTGGCGCCGGCCACGCGCGCGAAGTAGGCGAGCAACAAGCGTCGCGGCGCAGGCCCGGCGACCAATGCGTCGAGGAAGCGCTTGCGGCGCACGACCCCGAAAACCGCGTCGGCGATAAAGCCTTTGTCGTTGGAGCCGAGTCGTAAATGGTCGCGGAAGTACCGGCGCAGCACCGCGTCGGCCGGCTGCTCGAATTTCAGCACGGCCGCCAGCGCTTCGCACGCCGCGTCGAACTGTGCGCGATGTATCAACACTTCCGGCGGATGCTCTTATCGCTGGCCGACGCGAATCGCGTCCACCACCTGTTCGCCAGACGGGTTGCCCTCGCGGTCGAGAAAGCGCACCTTCACCGGGAGGTAGCCGTGCTCCACTGCGAGCCACACCTCGATGCTCTCCGCACCGTCCCTGCGTACCTGCTTCAGCGGCAGGGCGACGAGCAGACCCAGCGGGGTCTCGATGCGTTCTTCCGCCAGCACCTCCAGCTCGTAGGTTTCAAACCGCACCCCGTTCGTGATCGGCAGGTGGAAGCGCCCTTGCGCCGGCGGATTGAGCGCCAGTTGCAGTATGAAACTCACGATGTCCTGGCTCGCCGCCGGCAGCGCCACCGTGTGCGGGTGTGCCGGTCTGCCGTAGGTGAGCCGGCCGGCACCCCAGTCGAGGTGCGCTCTTGCCTCGACGGTTTCACCGCGCCGGGTGCGCGTCATCGCGAAGCGCTCCGGACGCAGCCCACCCGCGGTGAGCCGGCCCTGGCTGATGTAGGTCAGGCGCTGGGGCCGGAACAGCTCGACAATACCGGTCGTTTCGGAGTCGCTGATCAGCTTGTAGGTGTCGCGCTCGACCGTCCATGAGTACGTGGAGCGCCCGATGCTGTAGCCGTCAGTGCCAAGGTATAGCGTGTACGTGAGCTGGCCCGATGCGGGGAGGTCGTTGGGCGGGCCGGCGTCCGCTGGTCCGGCAACCGGCGAAGCGTGGGACGGGTAAGGCGCGGGCGCCGGCGCAGCTTCCTCGACGGGCGCAGATTCGCCGGTTGGCTCCGTGGCGGACTCGTCGGTGATCGGCCCTGCTGGCAGCGCGAGCGGTATGGCGTCCGCCACTTGCGGCGCGGCAAAGGCGGCGGGGGGCGGTGGGGGGCGGCGCGCAACCTTGGGCGGAGCAGGCCGGGGAGCTGGATCGGGCCTTGCGACATGGGCCGGCGCTGGCCGTTCAAGGAGTTGCGCTTGCAGCGGGATGCGCGGGGCAGGTGGCGTCGGCACCGGTATCCACGCCCTCGAGATCACCAGGGCATGAGCCAGTGCGGACACGAGAACTGCGGCGGTGAGGCGGTACGCGCGCATGGATGCTCAGAGACGCAGGTCCAGCCGCATGATCGCCTGCTCGTAGCGGGCGCCGTCGCTCTCGGTCACCAGCATTTTCACCGGCAGATGCGCGTGCGCCGGCGATAACCAGACTTCGGTCCCCGAGTCGCCGGGGTCGCGCCGCTTGACGAGATGCACGGTCGCGATGCGCCCGAGGGCCGTATCGATTTCGACGCCCGGCGTGACGCTGTAATGGTAGCGGTCGAGCTTGCGTCCGTTGGTCATTGCGAACTCGAGTTGCCTGACCTTCGCGAAGTCGATGAACATGAATTGGTACATCACCGACAGTCGATCCTGCGTTCCGGGCGGGAGCGGCAGCGTGTCCTCGCGCCCGTCGTGCCGTACGGTGAGGCGTGAATGTCGCCAGTCGAAATCCGCTGCGACTCGCCGCGGGTCGTCCGGACCGCGCCCCGCCTCGAAGTGCTCGGGTTGCAGGCCACGCTCGCCCATGCGGCCGCTGCTCGAGAATCGTGCCGGCCGGGGCTGAAACAATGCGAACAGTCCGACGGCATTGCTGTGGCTCGTGATGTGGAACGCCCCCTCTCCTGCCTCGAAGCGCTCGTGGATGATGGCGATGGACACCCCGGCGCGCGTCACGTTGTAGGCGAGGGTGATCTCCCGCGGCACCCCTTGCGCGATGGCCGGCGTGGCGATGACCAGCGCTCCGAGGAGGATGCGTGTCAGCACGGGTCGACGAAGCACGCGCAGCACCTACATTTCCGCGGGGGGGGAAATCAGGGCATGCATCGGGGCCGGTGCGCAAGCAATGACGACCCTGCCGTCCGGCGTCAAGCCAAGACGGCCTTCGCAGAACCAGCGCACGGCCTGCGGGTAGATGCGATGCTCCTCTTTCAGCACGCGGGCTGCCAGTGCGTTCTCGGTGTCGTCCGGCAGCACCGGTACCGCAGCCTGGATGACGATCGGGCCGTGGTCCAGTTCGACGGTCACGAAATGCACCGTGCACCCATGGATGCGTACCCCGGCCTGCAGGGCCCGGCGATGCGTATCGAGACCCGGGAACGCCGGGAGCAACGAGGGATGAATGTTGAGGAGACGCCCCTCGTATGCACGTACGAAAGCGGCGGTGAGTATGCGCATGAAGCCCGCCAGCAGGACGAGGTGCGGACTGTGCCGATCGATTTCATTCGCCAACGCCGCGTCAAATGCCGCTCGATTGCCGAACGCGCGATGGTCCATCACGGCAGTGGGCAGGTTGCGGCGACGCGCGGCGTCGAGACCGCGCGCACCAGGCTCGTTGCTGATGACCGCGGCCACCCGTGCGGGAAGGTTTGCCTCGAGCAGGGCCTCCATGTTGCTGCCGCGCCCCGAGATCAATATGACTACGTTTTTGTCGGCCATGCCGGTTGCCTTTGGCGTCGAGTGTTCGGTGTTGGGCGTTCAGCGTTAAGCGTTTGGCGTTGAACGTTTAGCGGTAAGTTGATGACGATTTCGCGCCCGGCGCTCAACTCTCAACGCTCATCCCTCAACGCAGCTTCACTCGATCACGGTCTGAGGTTCCTTGCCGCGGCGCCGCCGGATGGTTCCGATACGCCAGACGGTTTCTCCGGCCCGGGTGAGCAAGGCCTGCGCCTTTGCGGCATCTGCGGCGTCGACCACGAGCACCATCCCGATGCCGCAGTTGAAGACGCGGTACATTTCGTCGTCGGCGATGCCGCCCTGTCGCTTGAGCCAGTTGAAAAGCGGCGGCATAGCCCAGCTCTCGCCCTCGATCGCCGCCGCCAGCCGCGACGGCAATACGCGCGGCACGTTTTCGAGCAGTCCGCCGCCGGTGATGTGCGCGATGCCTTTGACCGCGATCCGCCGGATCAGTTTCAGCACCGGTTTTACGTAGATGCGCGTGGGCGCCAGCAGCACATCGCTTAACGTCCTGCCATCGAGCGCGGCTGAAAGGTCTACGCCCTTCATCCCGATGATTCTGCGGATCAGCGAGTATCC
>Ga0155935_1293_pt1 | contig 10460 bp, 9 predicted proteins | sample RifCSPlowO2_02_FD_107589 | JGI IMG/M metagenome (GOLD analysis project Ga0155935, IMG submission 107589) | Betaproteobacteria bacterium RIFCSPLOWO2_02_64_14
ATCGTACTGGGCGGCCTTGAGTCGATCTTCACCGGGCGCAGTGGATTCCGCTGGGCGGGCGATTCGGGCGAGGCCTATGCCGGCGCGCCGGCGGTGGTGTGGGGTCTCATGTTGCTCACGGCGGGGTGTGCCGTGATCGGGTCGGCCTATCTCCTTGCGCAAGGGTCCTGGGGGTCGGCGACAGACTATCTCGTGCGCCGGCCCGGTCCGGCATTGGTCGTGGCCGGACTGCTGCTCGCCGGCGCAGGATTCCTGCTGGTCCTCAACCCGCGCAGCCGCGGCGGCGTGGTGTGGACCCTCCTCGTGAGGGTCCCCAAGCTCGGGGTGGGCGTGGTGCTCCTGAATCTGGGTTATATGGGCGTGGTGCTCGGCATCTGGGAATGGCTGGATCCCCGCGGCTTCGACCAGGTCGCAACGACCTTCAGCCACACTTACGACCTGAACGCGTTCGGGCGCTCGTGGCGGGGCTGGTTCGGGTTGCGCGGCTGACAGTTTTGCGCCGAAGCGCGGGGCTTTATACTACGGCAGGCGCGCCGGCTGGACGGATGACCGGCGGATGCTGATGGTTGTCGAAATCTCAACGGACGGGAAGCGGTAGCGATCATGCATTCAATGCTGGCAAGAATTCTCGAGGGATACATGCATCAGTATCCGCACCACCTCGAAGACAAGTACCTCCGGATATTCAGCAGCATCATGAGCACCTGGGGAACGACGGAATGCGACGCGACCTTCGAGGATCTGTACTTCGATAATCGCGGCAATCGCCAGGGCTTCCCCGAAGAGGTGATGCGCGACATCCTCTTCCTTTCCCGCCTGCACGACAAGTTGAGGAACATGAGGCTTGGCACGAAGGACGAGGATGTCTGGGGCAACATCGAGTTCAAGGAGCGGATGGAGAAGGAATGCAACATCGAATTCTCGCCGCGGGGTTTTTTCTGGGCGACCGAGAAAGGCAACGAGAAAGCCATCGGCCTGTTCCTCGAAGCGGGCGTCGACGTCAACCTCAAGAACCAGTTCGACTGGACGCCGCTCATGGTTGCGACCTTCATGGGGAGCGAGTCTTCGGCCAACAAGCTCATCAACGCCGGCGCCAACGTGAGCGTGCGCGACAAGCGCGGCTACGCCCCGCTGCACTGGGCGGTGCAGAGAGGTTTCGCGCGGGTGGCGGAACTGCTGATACAAAAGGGCGCCTATGTCGACGTCAGGAGCCTCAAGGGGATCACGCCTCTTATCCAGGCAGCAGCGTTCGGCCGCACAAACATAGCGCGAACCCTGATTACCCACGGCGCATCGGTGAACGCCGCCGACCAGGAAGGCTGGACGGCGCTGCACAAGGCCGCGGCCAACAAGCACCTCGAGATCATCAGGATGCTGCGCGCCGGCAACGCCGATCCGTACGCGGAGCATGGAAAATCCGCCGCCACGCCGATGTCGATCGCCACGTCGAGCAAAGATGCCGAGGTCATCGCGGCAGTGAAGGGGTAGCGGCGCGCCCCCGCGCAGCCAGGACGCCATATCGGTCGAGCACCGGGCGTCGCAGCGCGCCGCCGAGCCGTGGTGGCGCCAGCGGCGCTGCGCGTGAACGGGCGAGATTACGCTGACGGCCGCCAGCTTGCCCCGCCGTTGACGCTCACTACGGTGCCGCTCACGTAAGAGGCGCGCGGCGAGGCCATGAACACGATCACGTTAGCCAGCTCCTCCACGCTTGCCGGCCGGCCGAACGGCATGCCTTTCGTCAACTCCTGCCAGCGCTCCGGGTCGCCCAGTTTCTGCTTCGCGTCGTTGCGCCAACGCTCGACACCGCGGTCCGTTGCGGTCGCTCCGGGATTGACCGCAACCACGCGCACGCCGTGCTTGGGGCTGTCCGCGCCGAGCGCGCGCGACATCGTCATCAGCGCGGCATTCCCCATGCTGCCCGCAATGTAGCCCGCGCTCGGCCGCTCGCCCGCGGAGCCGATCACGTTGACGATGACGCCGCTCTTGCGCTCGCACATCGCGCGGTACACTTCGCGCGTGAGGTTGATGAAGCCGAACACCTTGAGTTCCCACCCCGCGCGCCACGCCTTCTCGTCGAGCGCGGTGATCGTGCCCTGCGGAATCGCGCCGGCGTTGTTGACGAGGATGTCGAGCGGCCCGCACTCGTTCGCGAGCTTGACGGCGTTTTCGCTCACACCCAGATCGACCGCATGGCACGTGACGCTGACCGGATGAGCCGCGGTAATCTTCTTGCGTGCGGCTTCGAGGTCGGCAGCGCTGCGGGCGGCAAGATGCAGATTGCAGCCTTCGGCGGCGAACACCTGGGCCGCGCCGAAGCCAATGCCGCGCGAGCCGCCCGTGACGAGCGCGGTGCGTCCTTTGAGTCCGAGTTCCATGGTCGTTTGCTCCTTGTGGGTATGAGGCGTGCGAGCGTAATGCTACCATTTCGACTCGCCCGCGGTGCCTGAGGACACGTGACCGATCAGGCCTCGCACATCAGGGAAAGGCGCTCACGAGCGCTGCAGCGGCATCCGGTGCGCTTTCCAGATTCCGTACCGCTTCGGCCAGACAATCCGCCTGCGACATGGGCGTCCCGAGACCAAATTCGAGGCAGCCGCGGAATTTGCCGAGAACCTCTTCTTCGGTCATCGGCTCCTGCGGACTGCCCTTGATCGTATCGCGACTGATTTCGATGCTGCTGCCGTCCGCGAGCCTGAGTTTGACGCGCGCGGGCTCGATCGCAGCTGGTTCGATTTCGGGGTCGGACACGATGCCGGTGCGCGCCGCAAGCGCGACCACGGCCGAATCGGTGATGCCGGGTTTCTGGAAGCTCCGCAGTCCGACCGTACCATCGGTGAGGGCGCGCGCGAAGCTGTAGGCGGCGTTGAACTGCGCGTGCACGACCGAATCGCGCAGCGCATCGTAGGGCTCGCCCACCGTGAGCCAGTTGGTGTTGCCGAGGCGGACCTCGGCGGACTCCACCTTGTCGGCGCGGATTCCCCTGTTGTAGAGCTCGATGCCGATGCCGATCAGCGTGTGGTTACAGCGGCAGCAGGGATACGGCTTGAAGCTGTACTCAGGTACGCGCCACTTGGTGCCGAGCCCCTCGAACAGAACTTGAGCATTGAACTCGCCGCGCTCGTACAGCGCGACGAGCCCGGCGTTGCCTTCCAGCGTGCGGCGGGTGCCGGTCAGCCCGTCCGCGGCGAGAAACGCCCCGAGCACCGCAGCGCGCGCGGCAAAACCCGCACCCAGGCGCTTCGACAGCACGCCATCGCGCATGCTCTGTGCTGAACCGCTAGCCTGATGAAACGCGAGCCCCAGGGCATTGTTGAGTCCTGCCGCATCGAGCTTGAGCAGGCGACCCGCCCCGAGGGCGGCGCTCAATGCGCCGAACACCATAGTGGGATGCCAGCCTTTGCCGAGGCTGTTGTACGCGGCAAGCCCGAGGCGCGCGTGCAGCTCCGCGCTCACCGCGTAGGCGAGCAGAAAATCGCGCCCGCTGATGCTCCCGCAGTCCTCGGCGGTGGCAAGCAGCGCAGGAAGCGTCACGCAGTTGGTATGCACGCGCGCCGGATCGTGCTGGTCGTCGAAGTCGAGGGCGTGGCACGCGGCGCCGTTTGCAAGCGCGGCGGTGGGCGGCGAGTAGCGCCGCTTCCCGATCAGGCCGGTGGCGGAGCCCTGCGTCTCCCACCGCGAAAGGCGTGCGTTCAGTTCCGGTATCCCCGCTGCGCGAGCGGCGCCGCCGATCACGCCGAACGCGTCGATGATGAGCGTCTTCAGCATCTCGATCACCTCACGCGGCAGATCCTCGTAGGTGAGGCGCGCAATCGTCTCGCACAGCTTGATGCTCGCGCCGTCTGCAAGCAGATTCGCCGACGCCCCGGGCTTTAGCGGCAACACCGATGCCATGACTCACCCCTTCCCTTTGTCATGCCTCCGTAGGTTGGGGTGAGCGACGCGAACCCCAACAAATCCGGTGCCCAGCGCTGGGTTTCGGCATGGGCGCCTCAACGCAACCTACGCAGAACCGGAGCCCGGGATTATATGCGTGCGCCGTAACCGCGTGGCGCGGGTCATCACGCCGTTCCATCATCGCGCATTTCCAGCACGACCTTGCCCAGCACGCGGCGGTCCCGCACCGTCGCGAGCGCCTCACGGAAACCGGAAAGGGGATAGCGCGCCATGACGTGAGGCTTGAGCTTCCCCTGCACGTACAGCTCGAACAGTTCCTGTTGCACGCGCTGCACCTTCTCTGGCTCGCGGTCCCGGTAGTCGCTGCTCTGCAGGCCGATGACCGAGATGTTCTTGACGAGCACGTAGCCTGCCTTGATCTCGGGGACGCGTCCGTCGGCAAAACCGACGACGATGAGCCGTCCGCACCAGGCAATCGCGCGCAGGCTCGCATCGAACAGGTCTCCGCCCACGGAATCGATGATGACATCGGCGCCGCGCTTGCCTATCGCAGCATGCACTTGCGTGCGCAAACCCTCGCGCAGGTCCGGAATGTTGGTATAGACGACGTGATCGGCGCCACTCGCGCGGGCGATTGCGGCCTTCCCCTCGCTGCTGACGGTCGCCACCACCGTCGCGCCGAGCGCCTTTGCGATCTGCACCGCGGCAAGCCCCACGCCACCGGCGGCGCCAGTGACGAGCACGACCTCGCCGCGACTCACCTGCGCGCGCTCGACGAGAGCGAAATGCGCAGTGAGATAAGCGAGCCCCATGGCGGCCGCATCGGCGAAACTCATGCTGTCTGGCATGCGGTGGCAGACTGCCTCCGCCGCCACCGCGCGTTCGGCGAACGCGCCATGCTCGACCTGCGCCATCACGCGATCGTCCGGTCTGACGCGGCTTACGGCCGAACCGACGGCGGCCACCGTCCCCGCGAGATCCTTCCCGGGCACGAATGGCGTCGGCGGCAGACGCTGATAGGTGCCGCCGATCACAAGGAGGTCGGGAAAATTCACGCTCGCGGCGTGAACATCGATCAGCACTTCACCGGCGTGCGGCCGCGGCTCCGGAAACTCTTCCAGTTGCACGGCATCGATCGAGCCGTGCCGATGTACGACAAGCGCGCGCATCAGTCGTGCCTAGGATCGAGCGCCTCCCTCTCCCCCCGGGACTCGGTACAGCACCCCCTTGAGGGGTGGAGGGATCGAGGGTGAGGGAGGGTTTATGGAAAACGTGAGCACGAGAACAATGGGTGTCATCTTCTTGGTTGTTCGTCCTGTCTCTGGTTTTGATCCAACAGTGCGTTCGCTTCCCCCAGCGCCGGATATCCCACGACCGCCTCCGCACCGCGAAAATTACGCGCGATCGGAAGCGGCAGCGCCGCGATGCTATGCGCGCCGGCGACGAGCTTCGAGTCGAACAGGTGGCGCGCGACGAACTCAGAATCGGCGAGCGCTTCTTCGACCGAGCGTACCACGTTGCAGCAGAGGTCTTTGCCGGCGAACGCTGCGCGCCATTCGTCCGCCGTCCGCCGACGAATGCATTCAGCAGCGGCACGTTTGACACCCTCCGCGTCACGCGTGTCGTCGCGCGCCCCGGCCGGCAGGCCGATCGCGTCGCAGAAGTTCCGCCAGAACTTTTCCTCCAGGGGAGCTGCGGCGATGTAGCCGTCGTCCCGGGTGCGATAGATCTGATAGCGCGGGCTGCCCCCGGTGACGAGCGCCTGCCCCGGCCGCGGCCAGCGCCCAGCGGCGAGACCGTCGCCGATTCCCCAGTACATGAACGCAAAGAGATTGTCCGCCATCGCCACGTCGAGATGGGAGCCGTGTCCCGTGCGGTCCCGCTCCCGCAGCGCAAGCAGGATGTTGATCACCGCCGGATAGGTGCCGCCGGCGATATCGGCGATCAGCGCCGGGGGTATCACCGGCGCGCCGTCCATGCCCGCGCAGAGCGCGAGCAGTCCGGTCTCCGCGACGTAGTTGAGATCGTGGGCAGCGGTCATGGCGCGCCCGCCCGCCTGCCCATAGCCGGTGATCGAGCAGAAGACGATACGTGGATTGAGTTTCTCGACCGCTGCGTAGCCCAGCCCGAGCCGCTCCATGACGCCGGGCCGGAACTGCTCGACGATCACATCGGTCCCCCTGATGAGCGGCGCAAGCCGGGCAAGCGCATCCCGCGCCTTGAGATCGATTGCGATCGAACGTTTGCCCCGGTTGAGCAGCGCGAAGTTGACGCTGTCGGCGCCGAACTTTGGCAAGTAGCTGCGCATCTCGTCGCCCGCCCCCGGGCGCTCAATCTTGATCACCTCCGCGCCGGATTCCGCGAGGAGCAGGGTGGCAAGCGGACCCGGCAGGAGCGTACTGAAGTCGAGGACCCGCATTCCGGCAAGCGGTTGCATGCCTATCAGCTTTCCCGCCTTTGCTTGGCCACACGGGCGCGGCGCGCGGGTGCGTACGCCGGATCGCTGCTCGCCTCGAACAGCGCCTGCGCCACGTCGTAGTGGTGCGCGAGGCCGGTGCGCTCGAGGAGCTCGATCGGCCCTTCCGGATAACCCAGCCCGAGCTTCAGCGTGGTGTCGAGATCCTGCGCGCTGGCGAGCCCCTCGTCGAGCCGGCGCAGCGCCGCGTTGTAATAGGGGCGCACCAGCCGGTCGATGATGCGACCGGCGAAATCGCCGCAAGTCGACACCTTGAGGCCCGCACTCTCGAAGACGAGTCGCGCGGCGGAGAGCGCCGCCTCCGCCGTGCGCGGCTGGCGCACCAACTCCACCAGGTCCGACGGCGCCGCGTCGCCCAGCCGGAAACGGGCAAAGCCCAGAACGTTCGAGCCTTCCTCGCCACGCGCCTCACCCGTATGCACGCCCAGGCATTCGGTGCCGAGCTCGATCAGGAGGACAGCGGCCATACGGTCGGTGTCACGCAACCTCCGGAACGCAGCCCCAGCATCGGCGCCAATGATGACAACAACTTGGCCGCTGTCCTTACCACCCGCTACCAGCGGGTGATCTCTAGAAAATGAACGGCTTTCTCCGGCACAAATTACCTGGTATTCCATTTAAGTTTCTCTGCGGCTGACTCCGGTACCTGTTCCTTGATATGGGTTTCCATGTAAGGATAAGCGTCTCGCGCTTATCCTCCGAACATCGCGCTGCCCTCATACTTATAGAACCCTTCACCCGCCTTGCGGCCGAGCTTGCCGGCGGCGATCATGCGCTTCACCAGCGCGGGCGCCGCGGCGCGCGAGTCGTGCGTGGCCGCGTAGAGCGCCTCGGCTACCAGCAGGTGCGTGTCGAGCCCGACCAGGTCCAGCAGTTCCAGCGGCCCCATGGCGTAGCCCAGCGCGGTCTTGATCGCGCGGTCGATATCGGCCGGCGCGGCGACGCCGCTCTCGACCAGGCGGATGGCGTCGTTGTTGAACGGGATCAGAAAATAATTGAGGATGAAGCCGGGACTATCCTTGGTCCGGACCGGCACCTGGCCCATGGCCTTGCAGAATTCCCACGCGCGCTGGAACGTTTCCTCGCTGGTATTAAGGCCGGGGGACATCTCGACCAGTTTCATAAGCTGCGCCGGCAGGCAGAAATGCATGCCGACGAAACGATCGTCACGGCCCGAGCCGGCCGCGATTTCAGTGATCGACAGGGTGGACGTGTTGGATCCAAAGATCGTGTGCGGCCGACAGACCGGATCGATCCTCCGGAACAGTTCGTGCTTGACCTTGAGATCCTCGTAGACGGCCTCGATCACGACATCGCATTGAGCAAACTGCCCGGCATCCGTCGTTGCGCTGAGATCTCCGAGTATGCGCTCGACCTCGTCCCCGGTGAGCTTCTTCCGCTCGACCGATTTCGCGAAGAAACCCTCGGTCTGCTTGCGCGCGCGCGCGAGCGCTTCGATGTTCGTGTCGTAGACGATGGTCTTGAACCCTGCGCGCGCGGCGACGATCGCTATGCCCGCGCCCATCGTGCCGCTGCCTGCCACACCTACGGTCTTGATCGTTGTCAAATCATTCCTCAAAAACTGATGTAACCGCCGATAAACGCCGATGAACGCCGATCAAAACAACGGCAACTACCTCCCCAAAAGGATGGCAACAACGCAGGATAAGGTCAAAATTACATCCAGCAAGACGCATGTCCCGCATCCTTCAAGGCTGCTGATTCTATCCGCGTTCATCGGCGTTCATCGGCGGCTAATACTTCTTGATAAAGCTCCTGCCGATCAGCTGGCGGTGGATCTGGTTGGTGCCCTCCCAGATCTGCGTGATCTTGGCGTCGCGCATCAGGCGCTCGACGCGGTAGTCCTTGCAATAGCCGTAGCCGCCGTGAAGCTGCACCGCGTCGGTCGCGATGCGCATCGCCAGATCCGAGGCTCTCAACTTCAACATGGAAGCCTCGATGCCGAAGTCGGTCGCCCCGCCGTCGATGAGCCGCGCGACGTGCCACAGCCAGGCTTCGCACTGGGCGAGCTCGGTCGCCATGTCCGCCAGCATGAATTGTATGCCCTGGAACTCGACGATGCGGCGCCCCGATTGCCGGCGTTCGTTGATGTAGGCGACGGCATCCTCGAACGCCGCGCGTGCGATGCCCAGCGCGTGCGCCGCGATGCTCGGCCGCGAGAGGTTCAACGAGGCGAGCAGGATCTTCAGCCCGTCGCCGGGCCGGCCGAGCAGGTTGGCGCGCGGCACCCGGCAATTTTCGAACGCGAGTGACGCAGTGCTCGAGGCGCGCAGACCCATCTTGTCTTCCTCGCGCATGATCCTGAGGCCCGGCGTGCCTTTTTCCAGCACCAGCGCCGAGATCGACGCCCTGCTGTCCTCGATCTCGCTCCATTTGCCGAACAGCAGGTAGAGATCGGCGTGCGCGCCGTTGGTGATGAAGGTCTTGGCGCCATTCACCAGGATACGATCACCCTCGGGCGCGAAGCGCGTTGTCATGCCTGTCGCGTCGGATCCCGCAGTGGGCTCGGTGATGGTGAGCGAGCCGAGCCCGCCCTGCACCATTACCGGCAGCAGGCGCTGTTTTTGTTCGTCGCTGCCGAATTCGATCAACGGTTTCATCGAGTGAAAATTGGTCGCCCAGATCCCGCCGGTCGAGGCGCAGGCCTTAGAAATTTCCCGCACGCACCCGAGATATGCGGCGTACGACATCGGCACGCCGCCGTAGCGTTCGGGTATGAACATGGCGTTGAGCCCCAATGCGTTGATCGCCTTGACGTTGGCCCACGGAAACGCTCCGCTGCGATCGTATTCGGCGGCGGCGGGCGCGAATTTCTCGCGCGCGAGCGAGCGTACGCTGTCGATCAACATGCGCTCTTCATCCGGGAACGCAATGCTTGCGTCGAGTCGGTCGAATACATTCATGTTAGCTGCGAGAGGCGAAAGACGAGAGACGAAAGACGAAACACGAGAGGCATAAGGCGTGAGGAGCAACACCTTTGCGAACACAACTTGCTGCGAGCATCAACAACATGCTCTGGCTCCTCTCTCGTCTCTCCTCTTCCGTCTCTCGTCTCTCGTACCCATCAGCGATCCTCGAATTTGGGCTTACGTTTTTCCAGGAACGCCGCCATGCCCTCGGCCGCGTCCCGCGTCTGGTAGGCGAGCGTGGAGAGATCGACCTCGATCCTGAGCCCTTCGGCGAGCGGCGCCTCCGCGGCACGCGTCACGGCTTCACGGGCGTACCCCAGCACCGGCAAGCTGTAACCCGAGAACTCGCGCGCGAATGCGATGCCCTCGGCGACCGGATCACCGTCGATCAGGCGGTGCACCAGGCCGATGCGCAACGCTTCCTCGGGATCGACCGTGCGCGCGGTCATGATCATCTCCAGCGCCCGCGCTTCCCCCACCACACGCGGCAGCCGTTGCGTGCCGCCGTAACCCGGGATGAGTCCCAGCTTGATCTCGGGCAAGCCCATCCGGGCGTTGTGCGTTGCGAGCCGGAAGGTGCAGGCGAGCGCGAGTTCCAGTCCGCCGCCAAAAGCATAGCCATTGATCACTGCGATGGACGGCATCGGGAGCCGGTCGAGTATCGAAAACACATTCTGCCCAAGCTCCGCCCCCTCTTTCTGCGCCATGACCGAGCGGCCGGTCAGCTCGTTGACGTCGGCGCCGGCGCAAAACGCCTTCGCGCCCGCCCCGGTGATAAGGAGTGCGCGCGCGTCGCCGCCGGCGACCTCGTCAAACTTCCGGCCGAGCTCGCGTATCAGCGCGAACGACAGCGTATTCAGCGCATCGGGCCGGTTCAGCGTGATGACCGCGAATTCCTCGACCCGGGCAAGTTCAATGGACATGCAAGTCAGGTGAACGGTGAGCGGTGAAGGGTGAATGGTAATGGGTCTGGAGCCTGTCGTGAAACTGCCGGGTTACCGGTCACTGGTCACTGGTCACGGGTCACGCCCTTCCCGCGGAGCCCAGCGCGCCGGAGCAGGCTTGATGCGTCCCGCTTTCACCCACTCGACGAGTTCGCGCTTCAGTATCTTGCCGCTTGCAGTAAGCGGAAACGCGTCGAGCGCGATGAAAAACTCCGG
>Ga0155935_1155_pt1 | contig 10203 bp, 7 predicted proteins | sample RifCSPlowO2_02_FD_107589 | JGI IMG/M metagenome (GOLD analysis project Ga0155935, IMG submission 107589) | Betaproteobacteria bacterium RIFCSPLOWO2_02_64_14
GCCGAAGATACCCTTGATGCTGTCGCGCAGGCTGCCACCGCTCTTGCCCGCGTCTTTGGGCGCGGTACCGGCCGGCGCGTCCTTCTTCGCGCCGCCGCCCAGGAGACGTTCAGTCAGGGTCTTCTGGACCTGCTGCGTCACCGCCTCGGTCGCCATCGCAGCGAAATCCAGCTTGTAGGAAGGCGCGGCAAGCGGCCCGGTCACACGCACCGGAACGGTGATTCCCTTGAGATCGCCGAGCTCGCGTCCGCCCTGGCCCTTGCTGGTGCCTACGATCGATGTCTTCACCAGGTAATTGATGGTGTCCTGTCCAAGGTCGACCGCGCCCTCGCCGCCTACCCGCAGGAGCGGCGACTTCAATGCCAGGTCGTTGTTGCGTGCGACCCCGTTGCGGATATTGAACGTCGCCGTGAGCTCGGAAAAGTCGGTCTTCTGCGATTTGTCCGCGGCCTGGGTCTGCTCGCCCCTCAGCGTGCCGAGCTTGGCCTTCGCACTGCGAATCGAGCCGGCGATGTCGATGCCCTTCACCGCGCCGTCGTGGAGCTTCACCGCCGCGCTGCCATTCAACGCCCGCTTGAGTGCTGTGACAGTGTTGCCCTGAGACGTAACGTTCACGTTGACGTTGCCGCGTCCTTCGAGCGTGTCGTTGTTGGCAAGATCCCGCAGCAGGGGCCCGACGCTTACGCCGCTCAGGTTCTGCCGCACCGAGAAGGTGGGCGTGGCCGGCGCTGCGTTGATCGATACCGCGCCCGACAGCGACCCCTGATACAGGCTGGCCACCAGCGGGTTCACATCCACGCGCCCGTTGTTCGCCTTGATATCGAGGCGGACGTTGGCCGCCTTGAGGTTCTGCGCCTTGAGCGAACCGATGCGCACCGTGCCGTTCGCGCGCAGGTCCCTCAATCCCGACAGGTCGAAAGGCGCCTCGGCCTTTTGCGCACCGGCTGCGCCTGCGCCGCCGCCAGCAGGCTTGGGCGGCGCGTAGCGGTCGAGGTCGAGCTGGTCGATGTCGAGGTCGAAGCCGATCGAGGGATGCGCGAGATTCGCCACGTTGAGACGGGCCTTGATGGTGCTGTCGGCGACCTTGCCCGCAAGGTTGGCCTGCGCGTTGCCCTTGCCGGCATCGATATTGGCGCTGCCCGAGAGTTCCCCGCTCAGCGCCTTGCCGGGAAGGTTCGGTCCGCTCGCAGTGATGCTCGCCCTCAACTGCGGCAGGCTCACCTGCCGCGCCTGCAGGTTGCCTGTGATCGGCGAGGCGAGTTTCGCCTTCATCGCCCGCTCGCCCTGCTTCACGTCCAGATCAAGCGTCATGCCCGGGGACTTGAATGCCGACGACGTGCCCTCGATGCTCGGCAGATTGAGGCTCGCCGCAAGCGCACTTTGCGGCCCGGTGACCTTTGCGACCACCGCGACCTTGTCGCCGCTCGCCTTGTCGGCAGTCAGATCGAGCCTGGGCGCCTCGATCTTGATGTCGAGATTGTCCTTGCCGCTCACGCCGGTCATCGAAAGAGAGAGCTTGCTGGCGGAAAACTCGCCCGCCTTCAGGCGCGCGACCACGCTGCCGCTTGCCTTTGCCACCAGATTGGCGATATCCGCCGCGTGGCCCTTGGCTTCGAGACCGAGGTCCTCCAGTGAATACACCTGCTGGTCGAGATCGAACGTGAGGCGCGTCTTGAGCGCGGCGTTGAGGTTCACCTTCGGCTGATTGGCCTGGACGGTCAGAGACAACTCGATCTTGCTCGGCACGCCCGGCGCGATGCGCCCGGTCTTGAGATTGAAGCCCGATAGTGAATATTGCGCGCCTTTCATGTCGTCGCGGAAGTTGAGCGCCGCGTTTTCGATCACGACGTGGTCGATGTCGAACTTGACCTGATCCGCTTCCGGCTCCTGCTTGCCTTTCTCCTTCTGCCCCTCCTTTCCAAGCAGGTCGTCGAAGTTCATCCGCCCGTCCTTGAACCGCACCAGGTTCGCGCGCACGCCCTTGATCGTGACTTCGTCCACCACCGCCTGCTTCGCGAGCAGCGGCATCAACTTGAGCGACACACGCGCGCTCTCGACGGCGAGGAACTCCTTCTCGCTCCTGAATTCCGAGAGCGCGAGCTTGCCGAGGTCGGCGCCGATGCCGGGCCAGAACGCGAGCTTGATATCGCCGTCAAGCTTCAGCGTGCGCTGCTTCTTCTCCTTTACGATCTGGATGATCTGCGGCTTGTAGGCGTTGGGATCGAACGTGGCGGCGACATAGGCGAACACGCCGCCGATCACGACGACGAGGCCGCCCAACGCGATCAATGCGTATTTGAGAATCTTCATGTGTCGGCCTCAGACGGTGGCATGCCCGCAGCGACAGTGCGGGCGACCAAGACCTCGGACGTGTTCACATCCGCGTCGGTTTCCGGTCATCGCTCGTTTATTCTACTCCACACCCCAGCGGGCAACAGCCTCAGCCAAGAGGTGCCGTCCATTTCGACAACGCGCAGCGGGGCGGGGTTCACCTTGACGCGCCGCTGTGAGGGTGGATATGTGACGCAGACCTTTTCCAATCCGAGTTGCGCGGACCCGATGAGTTGGAGCGGGTGATGGGAATCGAACCCACGTATTCAGCTTGGGAAGCTGATGTTCTACCATTGAACTACACCCGCGTTGGGAAGGGATTCTACGACGTTTCCTGCGTTCGTGAAGCCGCGGTGAAATTGGCAGGGCGCGGAAATCTTCCCTCACCCCTGGCCCCTCTCCCGGGGGGAGAGGGGAATTGGTGAGCGGGCTAGCACTCGAACTCGACGAGCACGGGATCGGGATCGCCGGTACTTTGGCCCAGCGCGATCTGGCCGGAGGCGCGCAGCATGAGTTCGTCGCGCCGTAGCACGACTTCCAACTCGCCGGAAATGCGCACGGACGTGCCGTTCGAGCTGTGATCGACAAGCACGAAGCGGCCGCGGCGCCGTTCGATGCGCGTATGGTGGCGCGAGGCGCGGCGATCCGCGACCACGATGTCGCAGGATCGGCGAGAGCTGACTGATGGTGTCTTCGGTGGTGATGATCCGCCCCGCCCGGGCGAGCCCGGCGACGCGGGCGGCGACGTTCACCGGCACGCCGAATAGATCGCCGGTGGTCTTGGCCACCCACTCCCCCGAACTCCTGCGCGACCCGGCTCAAGGCCACAAGGCAACTGCGCGCGTGCGCGTGCGCCTGCTCATCGCCGAGGAACTCGTAGAGCGCCGTGCTGTCGCTCACATCGATGAATATCACCGCACGGTCGCGGTTGGCGGTCGACATCGGATCGCAGCGGAGTCGTCCAGGGCCAGTATGACCGAGCGGGGGCGTGTTCCGCCCGGCCGCAGGTCATGGTTCTAGCGGCCTGCGCTGAACCTTTGCACGGCACAGCCGCCTTGCTAGACTGCGCACGCACAACAAGAATCGGAACCGCGACGGCTCCGGAGACGAGGCGGGACGTATATCGACACGCAATATCGAGAAATTTGCGGTTTGTCTTGCCCGCCTGAAATGATCCGGCGCACCATGCAGCACGCCCGCAGCATCGCCGCGGCGACGATTCTCGCGGCTGCCCATGCCGCGGCCCAACAGGCGCCGGCGACGCTCATGCCGGAAGTCACAGTGAGCGCGACGCGCGTCGAGCACGACAGTTTCGATTTGCCGGTGTCGATCGACGCCGTCGGGCGCCGCGCAATCCGGGAGGACAACCCTCAGGTCAACCTCTCCGAGGCGCTCAACCGCGTGCCGGGCGTGGTGGTGCAGAACCGTCAGAACTACGCGCAGGACCTGCAGATCTCCTCGCGCGGCTTCGGCGCCCGATCGACTTTCGGCGTGCGCGGGCTGCGCCTGATCGCCGACGGCATCCCCGCCACCATGCCCGACGGGCAGGGACAGGCGGCGTCGTTCAACCTGTCCTCGGCGCAACGCATCGAGGTGCTGCGCGGTCCCTTCTCCAGTCTCTACGGCAACGCGGCCGGCGGCGTCATCCAGATCTTCACCGCCGACGGTCCGCCCGAGCCCACACTGTCCGGCAGCGCGGTCGCTGGCGGCTACGACACCTGGAAGCTGGGCGCGCAGTTCGGCGGACAGTTCGGGAAAGTCAATGCGCTCATCGACGTCTCGCGCTTCGAGACCGGCGGCTACCGCGACCACAGCTCCGCCCGCCGCGATCATGCCAATGCGAAGTTCAAGTTCGACGCCGGGGCGCGCGGAACGGTGACGCTCGTGCTCAACGTTCTCGATCAGCCCGAAACCGAGGACCCGCTGGGTCTCACCGCGGCGCAGGTCGCGCAGAACCGGCGGCAGGCCGGCACCAACGCGCTCGCGTTCAACACGCGCAAGAGCGTGGCGCAGAGCCAGGCAGGCGCGGTGTACGACCTCGCGCTCTCGGCCGGCAGCAAGCTGCAGATGCGCGCCTACTCCGGCGACCGCCAGGTCACGCAGCACCTTGCGATCCCGGTTTTCGTGCAGAGCGCGGCGACGCACTCGGGCGGCGTGGTCGATCTCGATCGCGGCTACGGCGGGGCCGGCCTGCGGTTCACGCACGAAACCACGGCGGCCGGCGCGCCGCTCGTCGCCACCGCGGGCATCGATTACGACCGCATGAGCGAGCGGCGCAAGGGTTACATCAACAATTTCGGCGTGATGGGGAATCTCAAGCGCGACGAGGACGATACCGTCGCGAGCACGGATTTCTACGGCCAGCTCGAATGGCAATTCGCCCCGCGCTGGAATCTGCTCACCGGGCTGCGGCACAGCAGGGTTGAATTCGAGTCGCGCGACCATTTCATCGCGGCGGGCAATCCCGACGACAGCGGAGCGGTCGATTATGCGCGCACCACGCCGGCGGCGGGCATCACGTTCAAGCTCGATCCGGCGGTCAATCTCTACGCCAACGCCGGCCGTGGCTTCGAGACGCCGACGTTCGCGGAACTCGCCTACCGGCCGGGCGGCGCAACGGGTCTCAACTTCGCGTTGAAGCCCGCCAACAGCACGCACGGCGAAATCGGCGCGAAAGTTCGCCTCGGGGCGGCGAGCCGTCTCAACGTGGCGCTCTTCCGCATCGACGTGAAGGACGAGATCGTGATCAACAGCGCGAGCGGTGGGCGCACCGACTTCAAGAATGCGGCGCGCACCCGGCGCGAAGGCCTGGAGTTGCTGTGGGAGGCGCGGTTTGCGGGCGGGTTCGAGGCCGCGCTCGCCTATACGCTCCTCGATGCACGATTCAGGCAGCCGTTTGCGAGCGGCACGCCCGCAGTGACCGTGCCCGCGGGCAACCGCCTTCCAGGCGTCCCGCCTACCACCCTGTTCGGCGAACTGGTGTGGCGGCACCAGGCAAGCGGTTTCCACGCCGGCGCGGAGGTGAGGCGCAACGGGAAAGTCTACGTAAACGACGCCAACAGCGAGGCGGCCGGGGCGTACACGGTGTTGAATCTGCGCATGGGCCTCGAGCAGCGCGGCAGACGCTGGCGGCTCACCGAATTTGTGCGGGTGGACAATGCCCTGGACCGCCGCCACATCGGCTCGGTCATCGTGGGCGAGGCCAATGGCCGGTTCTACGAACCTGCGCCCGAGAGGGACTGGATGGCCGGGGTCACCGGCGAGTTCCGGTTCTAAACATTGCGCGGGGCGATTTGCCAAATATTGGCAAGGGGCTACAATGACAGTTCCGTGCCCGTATGCCCGTTTTTCCGGGCTTCCCGCTACCGTGATATCGATCAGTGTCAACGGCGAATGCCGTGAGTTCGAGGCTCCGCTCAACTGCGCGGAGCTTATCGCGCGGCTCGACCTCGGCGGCAAACGCGTCGCGATCGAGCGTAACGGCGAGATCGTGCCGCGCAGCCAATTTCCCGGCCAGGCGCTGCTCGACGGCGACCGGCTCGAGATCGTGGTGGCGGTCGGCGGCGGCTGATTGTGATAGTGCGTGACTGGTGACCCGTGACTGGTGAAGCGTGACTGATGAAGCGTGACTGGTAAGGTGGCTCACGACATTCGCTGAATACTGGGCGCACTATTCTCAGTCCTCGATCCTCAATCCTCAATCCTGAACTCCCCATGAAACCTCACGAAAATCTCGACCCGCTGACCATCGGCGGCAAGGCATACGCGTCACGCCTGCTGGTGGGCACCGGCAAGTACAAGGACTTTGCGGAAACCAAGGCGGCCATCGAGGCGAGCGGCGCCCGGATCGTCACGGTGGCGATCCGCCGCACCAACATCGGCCAGAATCCCAATGAGCCGAGCCTGCTCGATTACATTCCGCCGAACAGATTCACGCTGCTGCCCAATACGGCTGGCTGCTACAACGCGGAGGACGCGGTGCGCACGCTGCGTCTCGCGCGCGAGCTGCTCGACGGCCACGAACTGGTCAAGCTCGAAGTGCTTGGCGATCCGCGGACGCTTTTTCCCAACATGGTGGAGACCATCAGCGCCGCCACGACCCTGGTCAAGGAGGGGTTCAAGGTGATGGTCTACACCTCCGATGACCCGATCATCGCGAAGCAACTCGAGGACATCGGCTGCGTCGCCGTCATGCCGCTCGCCTCGCTCATCGGCTCCGGCATGGGGATACTCAATCCGTGGAACCTGCAGATCATCATCGAAAACGCCAAGGTGCCGGTGCTGGTCGATGCGGGTGTGGGCACGGCTTCGGACGCGGCGATCGCGATGGAACTCGGGTGCGACGGGGTGCTGATGAATACCGCCATCGCCGCAGCGAAAAACCCGGTGCTGATGGCTTCCGCCATGAGGAAAGCCGTCGAGGCCGGGCGTGAGGCGTTCCTCGCAGGCCGCATGCCGAAGAAGCTTTACTCGGCCGCGCCCAGTTCTCCGGCAACCGGCTTGATCACGCCATCCGGCGCCAAGACGGGCTGATCGTCGCTCGCGTCCGGCGCCCGCTTCACACTGCGAGGTTATCCGCCACCAGTTCCAGCAAGCTCGCCATCTTCTTGTCCCAATGAAAGTGCGCCTGGCCGTCGTCGAAGGTCTGTCGGCAGTTGGCGCAGCTGGTGGCAAGCGTTTCTGCACCCGTATCTTCGACCTGCCGCATCTTGATTTCGAAGGCCCTGTAACGCAGATCGTCGGCACGGTGTATGGTCACGACGCCGCCGCCTCCGCCGCAGCACCAGTTCAGGTCCCCTGTCGAGGGCATTTCGCGCAACTCCGCGCCAAGCGCGGCGATGATTTCGCGCGGCGCCTGCGTTGCGCCGCCGCGCCGTGAGATCTGGCACGGATCGTGGAACGTGAGTGACGTGCCCAGTTGTTTCAGCCGGATGCTGCCGTTCCTGATGTTCTCCGCCAGGAATTCCGATATATGCAGCACGCGGAACGGCAACGGCTTGCCGTACATGTTGGCGCCCTGCCAACGCAGCGCGCCGTAGGCATGGCCGCATTCCGGCAGGACGAGCGTTTTCGCGCCGCAGGCAATCGCGGCCTGGATCATCTTCATGCTCGATTCGCGCTGCCACTCGGCGTTGCCCGAAAGCATGCCGAAATTGGTGGCTTCGTAACCCTCGCTGCGCAGCGTCCACGACGCCTTCGCGTGATTGAGAACTTTCGCCATCGCGACGATCGACTGCGGATATTTCATGATCTCGATCGAGGACAGCGTCACGATGACGTCCGCGTGCGGCCGATCGAGCGGAATCTCGACGTCGTGATCGTCGGCGAGCCACTCGATGCGCTCCTTCAGCACTTTTGCCGTCGCGCCCAGGGGGCTGCCTTCGCGCTTGGCGCGCTCGGCGACCGCCCATAGCTCATGCGGCACCAGGCCCGCCTGGAACATGCCGTGCCGCGCGAGGCCTACCAGCCCGGCGATGTCGATGCCCATCGGGCAGATCATGGTGCAGCGGCCGCACATGGTGCAGGAGTCGTAGATCAGCTCCTGCCATTCCTCGAGTTCTTCGATCGTGACCTCGGGCTTGAGGTTGAGCGTCCGGAACAACCAGGCGAACGGCCCGGCCTGGCGGGAATAGGCCTGCTTGAACGGCTCGAGCTTCCAGATGGGCGTGTATTTCGGGTCGCGCGTCGTGACATAGAAATGGCACGCCTGCGCGCATTGGCCGCAGTGCACGCACGCCTCCATGTGCGCGGCGGTGGCGCGCGAGAAATCCCGCACGAAACCGCCGAGGGCGGCAGTGACGCGCGCCGCGTCATCAAGCGCGCCCTGTTTATCGACCCGCAGCTGCGGTTTCCTGACTCGGAAGCGCGGCGCGTCGAGTTCCAGAGGATGCTGCTGGTCGAGGTCGCTCATGTGCGTGCTCCCTTGCGCGCGCACTCGGCGCCGGTCATGCCGCGCGAAATGAAGACCAGAAAGGAATGCGCGAGCTTGCCGAACGGCAACCAGATCAGGAGCAGCTCGACGCTCAGCAGGTGGAGCGCGACGGGGACCGGAGCGAGCGGCGTCTGCGGCGCGGCGCCTGACGGGAATGGCGGGTTGATGGCGGCCATGCCGGTCGCCAGCGGCAGGAAGACGATGAACCAGCTGAAATAGTCGTCAAAGCTCGAAATGAGGCGCAGCACCGGGTCGGTCAGACGATACATCAGGGCGATCAGCAGCGACACGAACGTGACGGCGACCGCCATGTAAGCGACGGCGGCCGGCAGCGGCGGCCACGACAGGCCGGTGAGCCGCTCGATGAAATAGACGTGCGGCAAGTAGCCAAACACGATCACCGCGAGCCCGACGTGATAGAGGTAGGCGTTGCTGGTGGCGAGCGTCGTGCTGTTCCGGAATTCGTCCTTCGGAATCATGCCCCCAACGATCGCCCTCCAGGCGCCCGCGATCAAGCGAGTTGAACGCGGTTCCGAGAAATCCTCCTTGGCGGCAAGCCGAAAAATTCCCCACAGGCGCCAGACGGTGCCTGCCAGCAGGATCGCCAATGACGCCCACAACGCGGGCCCGCGTGCAAAGCTCAGCAAGTCCATGTTCTCTGCCCTAAGTGTGTCGTTCGTGTTGCGCCCGCGCCGCATGCGCTAACGCCGGAAGGGGCGCGAAAAACCAGGAATCAGACCCCGATTCGGCACCCCTATTTGAATCCGCGGCAGTCTATATCTTATTGATCCATGTCAATGACTTATCCCCACCCTTTGGCATGCTGACGCAGACTCGTTCGAAATGCGGAAGCGGCGAGGCGGTCATGCTTCCTAATTGACATCCAGGTTGGTTGACAAATCGGCGCGCAAAACGAAGATCAGTAATTGATAAAATTGCAATATAAGGATATCCTTATCCGATTCTTGGCCTTCCAACATCCAGGATGCCGCTTAGACGACGGCATTAACGGGGCTCCGGCCAGGTCACGAGTAAAGGAGGTTGGCGATGTCCGAGACCATCGATATCTCGCGTATCGATCAGATCATCAGTGAACGACTGGAAGCGCTGCTGCCGCAAAAGCTTGCGGAGATCGAGCAGAACAGGACGCCATCGATGACCATCATCGCCACCAAGGGCACCCTCGACTGGGCCTATCCCCCGTTCATTCTGGCTTCGACCGCTGCGGCGCTCGGCTGGAACGTGTCCGTATTCTTCACCTTCTACGGGCTGCAGTTGCTGCGCAAGGATCTCTCGCACCTCAAGGTGAGCCCGCTCGGCAATCCCGCGATGCCGATGAAAATGCCCTTTGGACCGAAATGGTTTCGCGGCATCAACTGGAACATCCCCAACGTCGTACAAGCCGCGATCCCCGGCTTCGAATCGCTCGCAACCGCACTGATGAAGCAGACGATCACGAACAGCGGAGTGGCCCAGGTGGAGGAACTGCGCTCACTGAGCCTCGAGGCCGGCGTCAACCTGATCGGCTGCCAGATGACTGTCGATCTGTTCGGTTTCACGCGCGACGATTTCATTCCAGAGGTCAAGGAATATTGCGGCGCGGCGACCTTCCTGCCGATGGCGAAGGACGCCGACGTGAGCCTTTACATTTAGCACCCGAGGTCAATTTCCGCACCATCCCAGGGAGAGGAGCACACACCATGAACTTCCGCAATCTTGTGTCGAGTCTTGTCATCGCCGGCGTTCTCGCTCCCGGCATCGCGGGGGCCACGAACGGCTATTTCACGCACGGTTACGGGCTGAAGAGCAAGGGACGAGCGGGCGTCGGCACAGCCTACGCGGAAGACACGTTCGGCGGCGCGAACAATCCGGCGACGATGGTCTTCGTGGGCAACCGCGTGGATCTCGGCCTCGATCTCTTCAGCCCGCGGCGCGAGGCG
>Ga0155935_1028_pt1 | contig 10146 bp, 11 predicted proteins | sample RifCSPlowO2_02_FD_107589 | JGI IMG/M metagenome (GOLD analysis project Ga0155935, IMG submission 107589) | Betaproteobacteria bacterium RIFCSPLOWO2_02_64_14
CACCGCTTCGCCGCGCTCGGCCGCGAGTGCTTCATAGCGGCTGCGGAATTTTTCCACCTGCACCACGTAATAGGCCAGCGATTCGGTCGCGGTGTCGATCGCGGTCAGGCCGCCGCCGATCACGACCGCCGGCAGACGGATCTGAAGATTCGCGATCGAGTCGTGCTTGGCCGCACCGGTCAACTGCAGCGCCATCAGGAAATCCGACGCCGCGCGCACGCCGGGCGCCGTGCCGTTCGGTATTTCGAGCATGGTAGGCCGGCCCGCGCCCATTGCGAGCGCGATGTGATCGAAGCCGAGCATCCACGCGTCCTCCACGGTGAGCGTGCCGCCGAAACGCACGCCGCCGAACATCGCGAACTGGCGCCGCCGCTCCAGCAGCAGCCGGATCAACTTGAGGAAGTTCTTGTTCCAGCGCACGGTGATGCCGTATTCCGCCACGCCTCCGAAGCCCGCCATCTGGCGCTCGTCGAGCGCTTCGTAGAGCGCATTCACGTCGCACACGGGCAGGAAGGGCACGCGCGCTCCCAGCGCGTTCACGCCGCTGAACTCGCCCGGCAACGGCTCGATCTTGAGCCCGTCGATGCCGACCACCGTGTGCCCGTCGTTCATGAGGTGATGCGCGAGCGTGAAGCCGGCGGGCCCCAGGCCCACCACGAGCACGCGCTTGCCGCTTGGCGCTTTCGGGTAGGGCCGGCGCAGGTTGAGCGGATTCCAGCGCGTGAGCAGGGAATAGACCTCGAAACCCCACGGCAGCTCGAGCACATCCTTGAGCGTGCGCGTCTCCGCTTCCGGGATGTTCACCGGGTCCTGCTTCTGATAGATGCAGGCCTTCATGCAATCGTTGCAGATGCGGTGCCCCGTCGCAGCCGCCATCGGATTGTCCACGCAGATCACCGCGAGCGCACCGAGCGGCTGGCCTTGGGCCTTGACTTTATGGAACTCGGATATTTTCTCGTCCAGCGGACAGCCGGCGAGGGGCACGCCGAAGACCGTCTTCTTGAAACCGGCCGCAGGCGCCTTCTCCTTCACGCCTCTGGAGCAGGAATCGCGCCCCTGCTCGTGGCACCAGATGCAATAGTTCGCGTGATCGAGCGCGCCCGCAAGGTCGGTGCCTGCATCGGTGAGCGCAAAGCCTTCACGGCGGCGCAGATGCGCTTCCGCAAGGGTGTGGCGCGGAAAGCCTGCCGACTCATCGGTATCAACCGGCACGAGGCGCATGAAATCGAGCTTGGACGGCGCCTTGAAGAGGACGCCGCCACCGTGCTTGCGGCGGCCTTCGGGACTCGTCACGGCCCACGCCGCGTAGCGCGCGGCGAGATCGAGCTTGGCTGCGTGCGCGCCCTCGTCCTTGAGCCATTCGCTGACGTGGCGCGCAAAGCCAAGCTCGGTAAAGGGCTCACCGAACCACGCGGCGAGCTCGCGCTCGCTCGCAGCACCGTCCAGCGCAGCGGCCACTTCGGGTTTCACCTTGTGCAGGGCGCGGCGCTGGACGAACAGGCGCTTGACGGAATACAGCGGCGCAAGCGCGTGGTGCTGCCCGCGGAGCGCATCCAGTTCGTCTTCGATACCGAACAGCCGCCCGAGGAAAGCATCGAGGTACGGCGCGAGCTCGATCAGGAGCTCGGACTCGGCTTTGGGCGCAAGCGCGCCCGGGTTTGCGCGCGCGCCCGCGAGACGCTCGCGCAGGACCGTATCCCACTCGGCGAGGAAATTCAGGAACGCCGCATCCAGGCGCAGCAGTCCATGGCGCTCGTGGAGATCGGCAAACGAAAGGCCCCATCCGAGCCGCAGGATCTGGGGTGCGGCGGGCGTGCGGGGAGAAGCGGACGCGTTCACGACGAACATGACGCTAGCGTTCCGCGGGGTGCGGTGCGAACTCCTCCGCGAGCTCGCGCAAGAGCTCGGACTCGGCTTTGGGCGCAAGCGCGCCCGGGTTTGCGCGCGCGCCCGCGAGACGCTCGCGCAGGACCGTATCCCACTCGGCGAGGAAATTCAGGAACGCCGCATCCAGGCGCAGCAGTCCATGGCGCTCGTGGAGATCGGCAAACGAAAGGCCCCATCCGAGCCGCAGGATCTGGGGTGCGGCGGGCGTTCGGGGAGTAGCGGACGCGTTTAAGATGAACATGACCCGTGATCTTTTGTCACGTCATTGGGCCTTGCATGATCGACTAACGTGTGAATGTCGTCCTCGCGAAGGCGGGGACCCATACGGCGCTGCCACGTGCGATGATGCACGGTATAGATTCCCGTTTCCACGGGAATGACACGGTCTTGTTACGCTGATAAGCATTTGTACAAGGCTCAATAGTTCTCCGCGGGGTGCGGTGTGAACTCCTCCGCGAGTTCGCGCAAATAGTCGAAGGGGAAAATACCGCGCGCATGACCGTCGCTGAATTGAAGCTGCACGGCGTTCGCGCCGTAGGGCACGACGCCGCTCACGGCGACCCCTTCGGCGCTCACGGTCCCTCCGCTGCGCCGCAATTGCCTGCATGCGGCGCAGCCGCAGCGGCGCCGCAGCAGCGCATGCGGCAGCTCGGCACGTACCGCATCCGCCCACGCGAGCGCGAGCGTGCCCCGCGCGAAGTTGCAGCGGATCTCGGTGAGTTGCGGGGTCATAGCGCCGTCTTCAACTGCGCGAGCTTGTCAGGCACGGTGGACCAGTGTTCTGCTTCGGGCAGCGGCTCGGTCTTGCCGGTGATGAGCGGCCACTGCCTGGCGTAGCGCACGTTGAGTTCCGCGAAGTGGCGCTGCTCATCGGTCAATTGCGATTCTTCGACGATCGCATTCACCGGGCATTCCGGCTCGCACACGCCGCAGTCGATGCAGACTTCGGGATCGATCACGAGGAAGTTCGGTCCCTCGTGGAAGCAATCGACCGGGCAGATCTCCACGCAGTCGGTGTACTTGCACTGGATGCACGACTCGGTCACGACGTAACTCATGCTGCTCCTCTTTGCCTGTCACAATAGATTCTGGATCGCGTCCACGCGGCGAGTCCGGGTCAAAGTCCGCGGTGACGTACGTCCGGAATGACGATTCTCTTATGCATGAAAACACACTGAACAACCCTCGCCTAGAAGGCGAGGGGTTCAGATCTTCGTCGGCTCGAAGCCGGCCAAAACTCCTTTCCTCCCCCTTGACGGGGGAGGATTAAGGTGGGGGTGAAACGATCGAGCGATGTGCCCATCCAACCCTTCACCCCCATCCTATCCTTCCCCCATCGAGGGGGAAGGGACACTCCTGTTCGCTGCGCCCACATTTCACCGAAACTTGCTTCGCCTGAATCCTGCCCCGAACTCCGATCCGGGGCGAGGGGTTTCAACCATCCCCCATAGGCCACTAATGCGCAGCGCTCGCCAGGTTCGTCAGCGCCAGCCGGGCGAGCTTGCGCACGTCCGGATCGCTGTCCCCGAGCGCCGCTTCCAGAGCGGGAATGGCGCGCGCGTCGCCGATCTCGCCGAGCGCGATCACCGTTTCCTTGCGCAGATTGCTCACGGCATGTCCGGTGAGCTCGATCAACGGCGGCACGGCCTCGCGGCCCTTGAGCTTGCCGAGGCTGCGCACCGCCTTCACTCGCACCTGCCAGTAATCGTCGCCGAGCGCCTTCAGGAGATCCGGAATGCCGGCTGAGAGCGCGAGCTTTCCGATCGTGCCGGCGGCTTCCTCGCGCACCTGCCAGGAGGTGTCGCCGAGCGCGCGCACCAGCGAAGGCAGCACGCTGACGTCGGTCGAATAGCCCAGGGCGCCGACGGCAATGCGCCGCACTTCGGCTTCCGGGTCGGAAGCGGCGATCGCAGCGAGGGAGGCGACCGCTTCCCTGCGCCTGAGATAACCCAGCACGCCCACGGCTTCGCGCCGCACCGCCGCCGACTCGTGCTTGAGCGAGGCGAGCGCCGGCCCGAAGGCTTCCTCGCGCCGCAACTCGCGCAACGCGCGAAACGCCGAGGCGAGCACGTGGGGATCCGTGTCTTCGAGCAAAGGCAGCAGGCGATCGCCGCTGCGCGCGTCCTTGAGCTCGGCGAGCGTGACGGCCGCAGCGGCACGCACGTCTTCGTCGGTATCGCGCAGGAGGCCCGCAAGCCCCGCGACCACTTCGTCCTCCTCGTAACCTTCCAGCACCCGCGCGGCTTCCGCACGCACGCGCGGATCGGTGTCGGCGAGCGCGTTCACCGCGAGATCGATGAAGTTGTCCTCGTCGCTGTATTGGAGATCGAGCAGCGCGATGCGGCGTACTTCGCCATCGGGATCGTTCAGGCGTTCCTGTAAGGTCGCTGTCATCATGGCGGATCAACGGAGCAGATAAGGGATGTCGACGCGGATCGCGTCGGTGGGGCAATCCTTCTCGCACGGCAGGCAATACCAGCATTCATCGAACTTCATGAACGCCTTGCCTTTGGCGAGATCGATCGCGAGCACGTCGAGCGGGCAGACATCGACGCACACGGTGCAGCCCTTGTGCGCGATGCACTTTTCCTCGTCCACCCTGACGGGCACCTGGGTGCGGGTTGCAGACATGGTCATGTGATTTCTCCTGTCTCAGGCGGCGGCCGCTTCTTTGGCGACGCGCAGCCGCTGGTAAGCGGTCTTCTCTTCCTCATCGAGCTCGATCACGTAGGGCTCGACCGGCCGGCGCAGGCACTCCATCGCGCCGCCAGCGCCCCGTTTCAACTGCGCGTGGCAGAACCAGTTCTCATCGTCCTTCTCGGGATAATCGACGCGGTAGTGGTAGAGCCCCCAGCGGCTTTCAGTGCGGTAGAGTGAGGCTCGCGCGGCCATTTCGGCGCAGTCGCGTATGGCGTGGACCTCCATCGCGCGCATGAGCTCGTGCGGATTGGCCGCGCTCATGCGGTCCAGGTCTTCGCGGATCTCATCGAAGCGCTCCAGACCGAGCTCCATCTTGCGCGTGACCTTGGGCGGCTGCAGGTAGTCGTTCACCATGCGCCGCACCTTGTACTCGACCTGCCACGGCGACAAGCCCTCGGCGCGCGCCAGCGGCGCGCTCACCCGCGCCTGTTCGCGCGCGATCTGTTCGCCGTCCACCGCCGCGACGCCCGTATCCGCGCAGTACTGCGCCGCATTTTCACCGGCGAAGCGGCCGTAGACGAACGCGCCGAGCATGTAGCTGTGGGGGATGCTGCCGCAGTCGCCGGCGGCGTAAAGGCCCGGCACGGTCGTCTCGGCGCGCTCGTTGATCCAGATACCGGAAGCGCTGTGGCCGCTGCAGAAGCCGATTTCCGAGATGTGCATCTCGATCATCTTCTCGCGGTAGTTGGTCCCGCGGCTCTCGTGGAAACGCCCGCGGCTCGGGCGCTCGTTGGTGTGCAGGATGTGCTCGATGTTCCGGATCGTCTCCTCCGCGAGATGGTCGAGCTTCAGGAACACGGGGCCCTTGCCGCTTTCGAGCTCGTTGTAGAACTCGAGCATCATCTGGCCGCTCCAGTAATCGCACTCGATGAAGCGCTCGCCGTGGGCGTTCGCGGTATAGCCTCCGAACGGCCCGGTCACGTACGCGCACGCGGGGCCGTTGTAGTCCTTGATGAGCGGATTGATCTGGAAGCAATCGAGGCCGGTCAGCTCGGCGCCGGCGTGATAAGCCATCGCGTGGCCTTCGCCGGCGTTGGTCGGATTTTCGTACGTGCCAAAGAGGTAACCCGAGCTCGGCAACCCGAGACGCCCTGCCGCGCCCGTGCACAGGATCGCCGCCTTGGCGCGGATCACCACGAAGTCGCCGCTGCGGCAGTCGAAACCCAGCGCGCCGGCGATCTTGCCTTCGGCATCGGTCAGGAGACGCGTCGCAACCACGCGGTTGGTGACGTCGACCCGGCATTTCTTGAGCTGGCGATAGAGGATCTTCTTCATGTGGTGCCCTTCGGGCATGGGCAGCACGTAGGTGCCCAGGTGATGCACCTTGCGCACCGCGTAATCGCCGGTCTCATCCTTCTCGAATTTCACGCCCCAGCGGTCGAGCTCGTTGATCATGTCGAACGAATTCTCGGCGTAGGCGAGCACCGCTTTCTGCAGCACGATGCCGTCGTTGGCGATGGTGATTTCCTTGGTGTACTGCTCGGGCGTCGCATGCCCCGGGATGACGGCGTTATTCAGTCCGTCCATGCCCATGGAAATCGCGCCCGAGCGCTTGACGTTCGCTTTCTCGAGCAGCATCACGCGAAGCTGCGGATTCCGCTGCTTCGCCTTCACGGCGGCCATCGGCCCTCCGGTGCCGCCGCCGATGACAAGCACGTCGGTTTCGAGCTGGATGGTATTCATAAGGCTCCTCTGCGTTTAGCGTTTAGCGTTTAGCGGTAGCGGTCACGGCGGCGGGCGCGCGCGCAAGGCGCAGCCGGTAGCGCATCGCGTCGCCGCGGTAATACAGATATTCGAAGTCGATGGGGCGCCCGCCGGCGGAAGTCGTCAGCCGTTCGATGCGCAAGAGCGGCGCGCCTTCGGCGATGCCCAGGTGCACGGCGATGTCGCCCCCGGCGAGCGCGGCTTCGATGCTGACTTCGGCTGCGCCGAGCGCAATGCCGATCTCGTTCTCGAGTATGGAGAAGACGTCGCGGCCGGCGAGATCGGCGCGCAGCAACTGCTCGCCGATGGACGCGGGAAAGTAGCTCACGTCGAGCGAGACCGGCACGCGGTCAAGATAGCGCAGCCGCCTGAGCTCGATCACGGCGTCGCCCGCATCGAGCGCGAGGCGCTCCGCGAGCTCGGTGTCCGCGCGCAGGAGTTCGTGGCCCAGCACCTGCGAACACGTTTCACGGCCGAGGCGGCGCATCGCTTCGCCAAATCCCTGCAATTGGGAGAGGTCCTGCAGCGCTTTCGGTTTGGACACGAACGTGCCCTTGCCGGTGACTTTGAAAATCAGGCCCTCGCGCTGAAGCTGGGCGAGCGCGTGACGAACCGTGATGCGCGAGACGCCGTAGGTTGCCACGAGCTCGCTCTCGGAAGGAAGCTGGGCGTGTTCGCGGTAGGTGCCGTCGAGGATGCTCGCGCGGAGCGCCTCCCGGATTTGCGTGTGCAAGGGCAGCGGCGACAGGGCGACGACATTGCTGAGCGCGCTGGCACGCATCACATTCTCCGCCGATTGAGCTGCACGCGGTATTGCCACGCATCCCCGCGGCAATAGAGATGCTCGTAGTCGACCGGCCGGCCGCTCGCGCTCCAGGTGAGGCGGCGCACGTGCAGCACCGGCTCTCCGGGCTGGAGGTGAAGGACCGCGGCGTTTGCGGCGTCGCACGCCACGGCTTCAATGCTCACGTCGGCGCGGCCGAGCGGCAGGCCGCAGCGGCGTTCGAGCAACGGAAAAATGTCGCCGGCAAGGTCCTCGCGCGCAAGCCTCGCGCCCACGTCGATCGGAAAATGACTCACGTCCAGCGATACCGGCTCGTCGTTCACGCAGCGCAGCCGCCGCACCTCCAGCACCGATGCTTTGCGCTTGAGCTCGAGCGCCTGCGCAACCTCGTGGCACGCGGCACGCTCCCGTACCGAGAGCACCGTCGATCCCGTTGCATAACCTCGGCCTTCCATCGTCTCGTGAAATCCGAGCAGCGCGGGGGTCCCGTGCACGACCTTGGGCATGCAGACGAAGCTGCCTTTCCCCTGAAGGCTTTGCACGACGCCGTCCTTGCGCAGCGCTTTGAGCGCCTGGCGCACCGTGACGCGGCTCACGCCGAAGCGGCGCACGAGCTCCATCTCGCTCGGCAGCCGGCCGTATGGCCGATAAGTCCCGCACCGTATGAGATCGAGGAGCTCGTCGCGGATCCGCCGATAGGCGGGAGCGTGGACGGCGCGCGGCATGGCGATCTCGCGAGTCGATGGGGCAATCACCTGTTCGCTCCTGTCATGACAGGTTGAGCCGAAAGAAAGGCAGCAAGGGCGCGTATCTCGGACTCCGCCAGGGCTTGGGCGATGCGATGCATGACGCCGTCTGCGTCGTTGCGGCGCGCGCCGCGCCTGAAATCCTGAAGCTGCTTGGCGAGATACGCACCATGCTGGCCAAGCAGTCGCGGCGCTCCTTCCAGCACCGGCGCAACCGTGCCGTGGCAGGTCGCGCACGCGGCGATGGCGCGCCGGCCATTGAAATAAAGCCGGCGGCCAGCGGCGGCATCGCCCTCGATGTCGGATGCACGCGCACGCAGCGCTTGACCCGCGTAATGGCGCACGATGCTCTCGACGTCCGCCTCGCTCAGACTTTCAGCGATGCCGCTCATCGCGCCTTCGTCATTGGTGCGCCGGCCCTGCTTGAAGTCCGCGAGCTGCTTTCGGAGATACGACGCGCTTTGTCCCGCCAGGCGCGGAAAGCGCGGCATCGCGCTGTTCCCGTCGAGACCATGACAATAGGCGCACTGCTCGTGCGGCGCCATGCCCCGGGTGTCGATCATGTCGGCGTGGGCGTAGCTGCCGGTGAACCCAAGTGTCGTCATTGCGAGGAACACCGTGACGAAGCAATCTCGTTGCGAACGCGTATTCACATCCGTGTGCCACGAGATCGCCACGTCGCCGTGCTCCTCTCGATGACATTTTTGAACGCCGTGCTGCATGTTCAGGTGTTCCGCGCTGATGCTGCCGCTCGCTTCGTGGATGCGAAATCGCGCGCGAAGCGGCCGATCTGGCCCGCGACACCCACCGGGTCGAATGGCGGCGCGATCTGCGCGTGCAACCGTCCCTCCGGATTGACGACGTAAAGCAGAACCGAATGGTCGACCATGTAGTGCGTGTGCGCCTTGCCATCCGAGTGCGTATGCGTCGTCGCCTTCGGGGCGATGCGATGCGCCCCGCCCAGATCGGCGTGCAGGCGGTCGACTTCAGCCTGCGTTCCTGTCGCACCGAGGAACGCGGCATCGAAAGATGGCGCGTATTGCGCCAGCACGTTCTGCGTGTCGCGCGCGGGATCGACTGTCACGAATACGAACAGTGGCTCGGCGCCCTGCCAGTCCGCAACGAGCGACTTACGCAGTTCGGCCAGGTTCGTGAGCATCGTGGGACACGCATCGGCGCAGCTCGTGAAGCCGAAGGTGATCAGCGTCCAGCGCCCCATCAGGCGCTCGCGGGCGAATTTGTTGCCGTGATGGTCGACGAGACTGAACGGCGCGATCTCGCGCGCGCCATCAAACGGCTTTATCTGCGGCTGCCCATCCGCGTCCACGCCCACGCCCACGCTTGCGCCGGGTGGGGGCGCAAGCGACGCCCCCGTGCCAAAGGCGGCGGCGATCACGGCGATCGCGATCAGCGCGCGTGCCTTCATGCGTGCCCGCCCTGCACCTGGTGAAAGCCGCGCATTGTTTCCTGACGGATCAGCTCGAGGCACTGTTTCTTCAAGAGCATGAAGGCGCTGCTCGTGAAGGTGTCGAGCGTGCGCGGGCGCGGCAGGTCGATCTCGATGTCGGCGATGAGGCGTCCGGGCGCCGTGCTCATGACGATCACGCGATCGGCGAGAAACACCGCTTCGTCGATATCGTGCGTGACGAACACGACCGTGCTGCGCACCTCGTTCCAGATCCCGAGCAGGTTCTCCTGCATAAGCGTGCGCGTCTGCGCGTCCAGCGCTCCGAACGGCTCGTCCATGAGCAGCACGCTGGGCGAGTTGGCGAGCGCGCGCGCGATACCTACGCGCTGCTGCATGCCGCCCGAGAGCATGCTCGGGAATTTCGCGGCGTGCGCGGTCAGACCGACCATTTCGAGCTGGCGCATGACGATCTCGTCGATCTCGGCCGCGTTTTTTTTCGCCATGCGCGGACCGAATTCGATGTTCTGGCGCACGGTCTTCCACGGGAAAAGCGAATACTGCTGAAACACCATGCCCCGGTCGGGACCCGGCCGCTCGACCCGCACGCCATCCACTATGATCCGGCCGGTCGCCGGCTCGACATAGCCCGCAATCGAGTTGAGCAATGTCGACTTGCCGCAGCCCGAGGGACCGAGCAGACAGACGAACTGACCCGCCGGGATTTCGAGCTGCGCGCGGTCGACCGCGAGATGGCTCGCCTCGCCCCTGCCGAATACGACGCTCACCGTTTCGATACTGATGCGGCCTCGCGCGGCCGGCTGTGCGGCGGCGGGCAGCGGGTCGGCTTTCTTAAGGGCCGTGACGATGGCCATTCAGGCACTCCGTTGTACAGGAAGTGGAAAAAACCGCGGCGCGGC
>Ga0155935_1294_pt1 | contig 10143 bp, 8 predicted proteins | sample RifCSPlowO2_02_FD_107589 | JGI IMG/M metagenome (GOLD analysis project Ga0155935, IMG submission 107589) | Betaproteobacteria bacterium RIFCSPLOWO2_02_64_14
GGTGTTCGAACTGACGCATGGCGTGCCCGCGCGCAGCTTTCCGGCGCTGTTGCCGGTGTTCCGGCTGGACCGCATCTACACCCGCGGATTTCGCGTGCATAACGTGCGCGTGCATCACGGCGCCGCGTGGGCGCGCATGTCCGACCACGCGGCGTTGACCGCCGATCTCGAGCGCCTATGACGCAGCTCGTCGCCGCCAACCGCTTCACGCTGTTGACCGGAGGCCGGGAATATTTTCCGGCGCTGGAGGAGGCGTTCGACGCCGCGCAATCGGAGATTCACGTCGAAACCTACATCTTCGATTCCGACGCTGCCGGCCGGCGCATCGCCCAGGCGCTCGCGCGCGCGGCGCGGCGCGGGGTGGCCACGCACCTGCTGGTGGACGGCTACGGATCGAAGAAACTCGGCTGGCGGTTCGTCGCGCGGCTGAAGAAAGCAGGGGTGCGATTCCTGGTCTATCGCCCCGACATCATTCCGTGGCCGTTCCAGCGCAGCCGCCTGCGGCGCATGCACCGCAAGCTCGTCGTGATCGATGCCCGGGTCGCCTTCGTGGGCGGCATCAACGTGATCGACGACATGCACACTCCCGGCCACACGCCGCCGCGCTTCGACTACGCGGTGCGCGTCGTAGGGCCGTTGCTGGCGGAAATCTATCCGGCGGTCAAGCGCTTATGGGCGCTGGTGGAGTTCACGCAGTTCGGGCAGGATTGGCACCGCCGCCCGGGGCTGCCGCCCGATGCGACGCCGCGCGGCGCGCAGCGCGGGGCGTTCGTCATTCGCGACAATCTGCGCCACCGGCGCGACATCGAGGACGCCTATCTTGAGGCGATTGAATCCGCCCGCTCCGAGATACTGATTGCGAACGCGTACTTCCTACCGGGGCTGGCATTTCGCCGCGCGCTCGTGGACGCGGCGGCGCGCGGGGTACGGGTGATATTACTGCTGCAGGAGCGAGTCGAGTACGTGTTGATGCATTATGCCTCGCGCGCGCTGTACGGTGCATTTCTCGACGCCGGCATCGAGATACACGAGTATCACAGGAGTTTCCTGCATGCCAAGGTTGCGGTAATCGACGGAAGCTGGGCAACGGTCGGCTCGTCCAACATCGACCCGCTGAGTTTTCTGCTCGCGCGCGAGGCCAATGTCGTGGTGCAGGACCGGAACTTCGCCGGGGATCTGCGCGGGCGCCTGCTCGAAGCCATGGCGACGGGCGCGACCCGCGTGCCACGCGAGCGCTGGCAGCGTCCGCCGCTGCCAGTGCGCGTCGCGATCTGGTTTGCCTATGGGGTTGCCCGGTTATCGACCGGCTTCTTCGCCTACGCTCGCGCGCAGGAATTCACCTAATAGCGGTAAGAATAATTGCCGCGCGCCGGGGCATTCACGGGCACCGGTGACGGCGCGGGGACATGCGCCTCGCGCACGTTGCCGCCCATCATGCCCGCGGTCCCGTCACGGCCGGTATCGATGACGCCTACGCCCACGGTCACGGTACGGCCCGGATCGTACGGCAGTGTCGTCGTGATGTCGCGCTCGTTGTAGCGATAGACCACCGTATAGCCGCGAACGATCTCGCGCGTGGTCTCGACCGTGCGGCAGCGTTGCGGCTGCGAGGCGGTCGCCGTTTGCCGGTTGTCGACGCGGTCGCCAATTACTGCGCCGGCGATTGCGCCTGCTGCGGCTGCTGCTGTCCGGCCGCTGCCGCGTCCGACCTGCGCGCCGAGCAAGCCGCCGGCTACCCCGCCGACCACGGCACCGGCCATGCTGCGCTCCTGCGGCTGGGCCGGCGCGCCTTGCGAGACGCATTCCTGGCGCGGTTCGACTACGCGCTCGACGACGGGCGTCACCGACATGACCGGCGCGGTGTCCGTATAATCCATGCCCGATGCGCTGGTGCCCGACACGGTCAGCACTGCGGCGGCGATGATACGAAGTTTCATGTTCAGTCCTCCTGCGGGTTCTGATGCCTGTATTGGATCGCAAATCCTCTACGCGTGCTGCATAATTTACACCTCGTTACAGATGTTACCGATGCGCAACCGGATGCCCATCACGCCCGCTTCCGGAAAGGCGCGGTAACGCCCGTCAACCCGCGCTTAATTTCTTGATTACCATCGATAAGAGCGGAAACGCCGGACGCGGTTCCGATCTTGCGGGCAATGTTAGGATTAGGGGGCAACAAGGAAGGAAATCGATGCGCGCACTATCGTTTCCGAGCGATGTCCCGCCCGCGCTGCGCAGCGGCGTGGATGCCGGCGCCCCGCGGTGACCGCGCATACAGACACCGCGCCGGTCGCAGCGGCGGCCCGCAGGAGCATCAGCGCGCACGGCGAATGGCGCGTGGTGCCCATGTTGCTGCCGTACCTGTGGGAGTACAAATGGCGCGTGACGCTTGCGCTCACGCTGCTGGTCGCGGCGAAGCTCGCCAATGTCGGCGTTCCCCTGGTGCTGAGGGAAGTGGTCGACTCGCTGGAACCCACGCGCGCCATGGTCGCCGTTCCGTTCGCGCTGCTCGGCGCCTACGGCCTGCTGCGCATGTCGGCGACGTTGTTCGCCGAGTTGCGAGACATGTTGTTCGTGCGCGTGGCGCAGCGCGCGATCCGCCGCATCGCGCTCAACGTGTTCCGCCACCTGCACAGCCTGAGCCTGCGCTTCCATCTTGAACGGCAGACGGGCGGCATGTCGCGCGACATCGAGCGCGGCACGAACGGCATTTCCACCCTGCTTTCGTACCTGATTTTTTCCATCCTGCCCGTCATCCTCGAGTTCGTGCTGGTGGCACTGGTATTGCTCGCCAAGTTCGATTGGCGTTTCGTGGCGGTGACCGTCGTCGCCATCACGCTCTACATACTGTTTACCGTCACCGTGACCGAGTGGCGCATGGGAATACGGCGCCGCGCCAACGAACTCGACTCGCGCGCCAACGCGCGCGCGATCGACAGCCTGCTCAATTACGAAACGGTCAAGTACTTCAACAACGAGGAATACGAGGCGCGGCGCTACAACGACAGCCTCACCGAATACGAGTCAGCGGCGGTGACGAGCGAAGCATCGCTCGGTATCCTCAATATCGGCCAGAGCGCCGTCATCGCTGCCGCCGTCACGGTGTTGATGGTGCTTGCCGCGGAAGGGGTGGTGGCGAAGACGCTTACGCTGGGAGATCTGGTGCTGATCAACGCGCTGCTGATACAGCTCTACATTCCGCTCAATCTTCTGGGCAGCGTCTACCGCAACATCAAGCAGTCGCTGATCGACATGGACCGCATGTTCATGCTGCTTGGCGAGAACCGGGAGATCCAGGATCGACCGGATGCCGTGCCGCTGCCGGAGGGTGCGGCGACGATACGATTCGAGCACGTCGATTTCAGCTACGAAGCGAAGCGCCAGATCCTGTTCGACGTGAGCCTGGAAGTTCCCGCCGGCAGCAAGGTGGCGGTGGTCGGACCGAGCGGCTCAGGCAAGTCGACGCTCGCGCGGCTGCTCTACCGCTTCTACGACGTCACCGCCGGTCGCATCGCCATCAACGGGCTGGATCTCAAGCAGGTGCAGCAGGCGAGCCTGCGCTCCGCGATCGGCATCGTGCCGCAGGATACGGTGCTGTTCAACGACACCATCCATTACAACATCCATTACGGCCGCCCGGAGGCGAGCCGCGAGGAAGTGCTCGAGGCTGCGCGTGCGGCACACATCCACAACTTCATCGCAAGCCTGCCGGAAGGTTACGAAGCGCGCGTGGGCGAACGCGGGCTCAAGCTTTCCGGCGGGGAGAAGCAGCGCGTGGCGATTGCGCGCGCGATCCTCAAGAATCCGCGCATCCTGATCTTCGACGAGGCCACGTCCGCGCTCGACTCGAAATCCGAGAAGGCGATCCAGGCCGAGCTCGACCGCATCGCGCGCGGGCACACCACGCTCGCAATCGCGCACCGGCTCTCGACTATCATGGATGCCGATCAGATCATCGTGCTCGATCGCGGCCGCATCGTCGAACGCGGCACTCACGGCGAACTGCTCGCGCGCGGCGGCGCCTACGCCCAGATGTGGGCATTGCAGCAGGAGGAGGACGCCGAGCGCGAAACCCGCGAAGACGGCGTTCCGATGGCTGCCGCCCCCACGTAACGCACGCCGCAGGCGCTGCCGTCGCGGATAGGCGACCATGGCCGGCTGCGTCAGCCGGCAGCGGGAAACCTTACCCGCACCGCCGTCCCGCGTCCGCCCGCGCCGGAGTCGAGGGACACATCCGCGCCGTGGGCCTGGGCCACTTCGCGCACGATGGCGAGGCCCAGCCCGCAGCCATCCGCATCCGTACCGAGCAGGCGGTAGAAACGCTCGAACACGCGCTCGCGCTCGTCCTGGGGTATGCCGGCACCGTTGTCCTCAACTTGGAGCATGACCTCGGTTCCCTTACGCGTCACCTGAACGGTGACCCGGCCGCCAGGAGGGCTGTAACGTATCGCGTTGTCGAGCAGATTGCCGAGCATCTCGCGCAGCAGAATCGCGTTGCCCCTGACCATGAGCGGCTCGTCCGGGCCCTCGAAACCGAGGTCGATGTTTCCTTGCAGCGCCTTGGGCACCCACTCGCTGGCCGCTTCCCGCATCTCGCGCCCGAGGTCCGTGGGCCTCATCGCATGCGCAGCCTGAGCGCCCGGTTCGGTGCGCGCGAGTGCGAGCAATTGGTGGATGAGCCGCGACAGCCGGCTAGTCGCGGTATGCAGTTGGTGCAGCACCTGCTGCTGTTGGGCTGGATCGGTGAGCCGCAGCGCGAGCTCGGTCTGGGTCTTGATTCCCGCTACCGGGGTGCGCAGCTGGTGGGCGGCGTCGGCGACGAAGCGTTGCTGGGCGGATAGCACAAGCGACAGGCGCTGCAGCAACTCATTCATCGCGTGGATCAGCGGTTGCACCTCTTCAGGCGCCTGCGCCTTGGGCAACGGGCTCAGGTCGCGGTCCGAGCGGCCTTGGATCTCGCGCCTCAGCCTGGCGAGGGGCGCGAGCCCGCGGCGCACGCCATACCATACCGCGACTGCGGAAAGGTAGATCAGTATCGCCTGCGGCCACGTCATGCGCAGCAGAACCTCGCGCGCGGAGCCGGTGCGGACCGTGACCGGTTCCGCCACCTGCACCGTGACCGCGCCCTTGCCGGACCCGGGCTGCACCGGCACGCGCACTGCGACGATACGGATCGGCTTGCCCAGATAATCCTCGTCCGCATAGCTCACACGCTCCGTGTCGGACTCCGGCAGGGGCAGGTCGGGGTCGCCGCTGACGTATTCGCCCTGGGGACTGGTGACCCGGTAGTAGATCCGGTCGTGTTCCGCGGTCTGCAGCATGTCGAGCGCCGCCCTGGGAAGATCGACATAGATGCGATCGTTGACCACCCGGATCTGGCGCCCGATGTCGAGCGCGGCATCCAGCAACGCGCGGTCGTAGGCAAGGTTGACGAAGCGCTTGGCGATGTCGTAATCGATATGGGCGCTGATCGCCCACAGCACCAGCAGTGGCGGCAGCAGCCACAGCAGCAGCTGGCGGCGCAGCGTGGCGGGCTTGGGCGATAGGTTCTCAGGGCCGTTCAAGCAGGTAGCCCAGGCCACGGATGGTGCGGATCGTGACGCCAGCCGACTCCAGTTTCCGCCGCAGCCGGTGAATGTAGACTTCGATGGCATTCGGGCCCACTTCCTCTTCCCAGCCGTAGAGTTGCCCGGCGAGCTGATCCTTGTTGACCACGCGGCCGCTGCGCATCATCAGCACCTCGAGCACGCCGAGTTCGCGCGCCGACAGGTCGAGCGGGCTCCCATTGAGCGTTGCGCGCCTGCCGCTCACGTCGAGCGCGAGGGGCCCGTGTTCCAGTATCGAGCTTCCACCCGCCTGCCCGCGGCGGATCAGAGCCCGTGCCCGCGCTTCCAGCTCCGGGAGGTCGAAAGGTTTGGTGAGATAGTCATCGGCGCCCAGGTCCAGACCTCTGACCCGGTCGTCGAGCGCGTCGCGGGCGGTGAGTACCAGCACCGGGACCTTGGCGCCGCGCCGCCGCAGGCGCTTGAGCACTTCATAACCGTCGAGCTTCGGCAGTCCGAGGTCGAGAATCACCAGATCGTAGTTCTGGCTGATCAGGATGTGATCCGCCTGGTCACCGCTGGCGACGCAGTCCACGGCATACTCCGCGCCGCGCAGGGAACGGGTGAGGCCGTCGGCCAGGACCGGATCGTCTTCCGCAATGAGAACGCGCATGCCGGGGCTACAAATCGTGCATTGCACTTGTGCGCTGCCTTGGAGCGCCTCTAGTGTACAGCACGACGTGCAGTGGTAGATCGTTTGGCTACAGACGATCGATCGGACGGCAACAGCGCGTGCAGACTCTTAGCGTTCGCTGTAAGTTTCATGTAAGCCTGGTTTGGTAAGGTGCCGTCGAACGAGTGGTCTGCTGGTTGGTTGCAATCGCAGTCTGCTTGATCCTTCCTCCTCGGAGGCCTGGTAGTCGCAGTAGTCTGTGCTGAACAGGGTATTGTGAGGCCTCTTTCGCTCCGCCGGGGACGCCCACACGGCCCCGCGCGGAGTTTTTTCGTACACCGCCAGTCGCGTTCCCCAATCACGACGAATGCCGCCCAGATGGCCGGGCCGGGGTATTTCGCACGCGGCGTAAGCGTCGCATCGCGCGACGCGCCGGCCTTGAGCAGCCCATCGTGTGGCCCAAAACTCAATAACCACTTGAAAAGTTCCCAATAACCCTGTATTTTCAAAGCGCTAAACGGAAGTGCCCGCACGCATGCCAGGGAGGTTGCGTTGAACAGACTGCTGCCCGCGTTGATTTCGCTTTGCGCGTTTGCCTTTGGAGCGCCTGGCATGGCGCTCGCGAACGAGACCGAGCCTGAGCAGGCGGCCCTATCCAGGCCGACCGGCGAGCTTCACGGTCCTGACCTCAAGTCCTCAGCGGCGCTCGTCATCGAGCAGGGCGGCGGCCCGGTGCTTTACGCGAAAAACGTCGACGCCGTGGTGCCGATCGCATCGATCACGAAGCTGATGACGGCAATGGTGGTGCTGGATGCGCAGCTGCCGCTCAACGAACGGGTCACGATCGCCGCCGCCGATCTCGATGACATCAAGGGCACGCGCTCGCGGCTCAAGGTGGGTACGGCGCTTGTGCGCGGCGAATTGCTGCGTCTTGCGCTGATGTCGTCGGAAAACCGGGCCGCGGCGGCACTAGGCCGCACCTATCCCGGCGGCACGCGCGCGTTCGTCGCGGCGATGAATCAGAAAGCCATGGAACTGGGAATGTGGCGCAGCCGCTTCGTCGACGGCACGGGACTCTCCAGTGAAAATGTCTCGACGGCGCAGGATCTCGTGAAGCTCGCGGAAGCAGCCTACCAGTATGCGGCGATCCGGCAATACACCACCGATTCGGACCACAAGATACGTCTCGCCAACGGCAAGACCGTCACCTACCGCAATTCGAACGGGCTCGTCAGGAACCCCGAATGGAGAATCGGGCTGTCGAAGACCGGTTACATCAGCGAAGCCGGGCGTTGTCTTGTGATCCAGGCGCGCATCGCGGCAAAGCCGGTCATCATCGTGCTGCTCGACTCGTGGGGCAGGCTCACGCGTATCGGCGACGCGAATCGCATCAAGCGCTGGATGGAGACTCTTAACTTCGAGCGCGCCGCGTCTCGTCCCGGCAGTTAGCCCGCTCGTGCCGCGCGCCGGGGGCATCCTGACCGGACGGATGCCGCCGGATGCATGCACGACTCCTCGCCCACCGCATTCGGAGAGATCTCCATGCAGCAGAGCCGGGCCCGCGTTTCCTTTCTGAATCTCAAGCCCGACTCCGGCAGCTTTCTGCAGGACGTCGTCGCGGGCCTGTCGCGCGCACGCAAGGAGCTGAATCCGAAATACTTCTACGACGAACGCGGCTCTGCGCTGTTCGAGGCGATTTGCGAATTGCCCGAGTATTACCCGACGCGCACGGAGATGGCCATGATGCAGGCGCACGCGGGGGAGATGGCGCGCTGCCTCGGCCCCGATTGCCTGCTCATCGAATTCGGGAGCGGCTCGGGGCGCAAGACGCGGGTGCTCATCTCGGCGCTCGAGCCGGTCGCGTACATGCCAATCGATATTGCGGGCGCGCAGCTCGAGGATTCAGCTATTGCGCTCGGGCGGGAATTCCCGGGGCTGCATGTCATCGGTGTCTGTGCCGACTATATGCGGCCGCTCGCCTTGCCTGCGGCCGGACATCGGCCTGCCCGCAGGCACGTGATTTACTTTCCCGGATCGACCATCGGCAACCTCACTGCACCGGAAGCGCTGGAGTTCTTGCGCCGCGCCCGGTCGCTCGCCGGAGCGGGGGGCGCGATGCTGGTCGGCGTGGACCTCAAGAAGGACCGCGCGCTGCTGCATGCGGCGTACAACGACGCGCAGGGAGTCACCGCGGAGTTCAATCTCAACCTGCTGGCGCGCATCAATCGCGAGCTCGGCGCCGACTTCGATCTCGCGTCATTCCGTCACGACGCTTTTTACAATGCAGCGATGGGGCGCATCGAGATGCATCTGGTGAGCCTGAAGGAGCAGGAGGTGAACGTCCGCGGGCATCGGTTCGCCTTCCGGGCCGGCGAGTCGATACATACCGAGAATTCATGCAAGTACTCGGTCGCGGAATTCCAGGCGCTTGCCCGCCGCGCCGGTTTCATGCCGGAACGGTACTGGACGGACCCGGGCCGGTTGTTCGCGATCCATTACCTCGTCGCCGGGTAGACGCGCAGGCGTCGCGGTCGCGGCGCGCGCGGACGCGTGCACCGCGGGCACAATGGCCACATCGTGGTAAGCGCGATCGCTTCTTGAGTTTTGCTCTGGGAACGACTGTCCATAAATTGGACTGTTGGGAGCGCGGCGGGCGAAAGATGGTAGAATTTGCGCCACGCTGCACACCTCGATGCGCGCCCCGCAGTCGTACCGGCGGCACGCAGACTCCTTCATGTCCCGCACGCCGATTTACCTGATTACGCTGATGTGCGCCCTGAACCATTCCGGTTTCGGGGGTAGCAGGGTTGCAATCTCGCTCTACGCGCTCGAATTGGGTGTCAACCAGTTCACGGTAGGCATCCTGATGGCGCTCTATGCGCTCTCGCCGATGCTGCTGGCGGTTGCGATCGGCCGGTTCGCGGATCGCGTCGGGCCGCGGCTGCCGATGCTGCTCGGCACCGTGGGCGTCGGCGTCGCCCTGGTGCTGCCGCCGATTTTTCCGGGGGTTGCCACGCTCTATGTCGTGGCCTTCTTGCTGGGGTCGACTTTCCCGCTGTTCTTCGTCACGGTGCACGGCATGACCGGGGACATCGGCGCTCCCGAAGACCGGGCGCGCAACTACGCGCTGGTGAGCCTCGGTTTTTCGGCCGCCGGCTTCGTCGGGCCGTTCTCGGCCGGGCTCGCGATCGACCACATCGGCCATCTGCCGGCGTTCATGGTGCTCGCGGCGTTCACCGTCGCGCCGGCGCTGCTCTTGTGGCTCAGGCCGGGATTCCTGCCGAAGCGCGCGCCGCACGTCGCGGCAAAAGGCGCGAGTGCGCTCGACCTGTGGCGCATCCCGCGGCTGCGCAACACGTTTCTTGCGAGCGGCATCCTGTCCGCCGCGTGGGACCTGTTCCAGTTCTACCTGCCGGTCTACGGCCACCAGATCGGGCTTTCGGCTTCCGCCATCGGCGCGATCCTCGCCGTGTTCGCGCTGGCGACCTTCATCATCCGCCTCGGTCTGCCGCGGTTGAGCCGCCGTTACAGGGAAGAAGGCATCATCACCGGCGCGTTCTTCGTCGCGGCGTTCGCGTTCGCGCTGTTTCCGTTTTTTCAGCACGCCGTCGCGCTCGCCGCCTGCGCGTTCGTCCTCGGGTTGGGCTTGGGGTGCGGCCAGCCGATGTCGATGTCGCTGATCTACGTGCTGTCACCACGGGGCCGCGCCGCCGAGTCGTCCGGGCTGCGAGTGATGGTGAACAACGTCATGCATCTCGTCGTGCCGGTGGCGTTCGGCAGCCTCGGCACCGCGTTCGGCTACATGCCGGTGTTTCTCTCCAACACCGCGATGCTCGTCGGCGCCGGCGAACTCATCCGCCGCGGCTTGCGGTAGGATTTTGCGGCGCGTGGGCGCCGCAAATCCTTCATGCAAAACCGCCTGAGAAT
>Ga0155935_1140_pt1 | contig 10140 bp, 9 predicted proteins | sample RifCSPlowO2_02_FD_107589 | JGI IMG/M metagenome (GOLD analysis project Ga0155935, IMG submission 107589) | Betaproteobacteria bacterium RIFCSPLOWO2_02_64_14
GACGGCGCGTTCCTGATGCACGCAAGTGTGCTGGCTACTGCTTACGAGTACCAGATACCGGTCGTCTACGTGGTCTGGAACAACTACGCATACGGCTCGATTCGCGGACTGCAGCGCGGCTATCTTGGCGGGCGCGAGCTGGCCACCGATTTCAAGCACCCCGGCACCGACAAGCCGTACAACCCGGATTTTGCCGCAATGGCGCGTGCTGCCGGCATCGCGGGGGTGAGCGTGGCGCGCGCGTCAGAACTTGCCGATGCGGTGCGTGAAGGTATCGCCAGCGGCAAGCCGTGCGTGATCGACGCCAATATCGACGGTGACCTGAATCCCGCTGGAGCGGGCATCTGGGAGTTGCCTGGCATGGGCCGCAGCAAACCGGGAATCGGCAAACAGTACGTGCCCGAGTAAGCCGGGCGCGGTTCGCCGCCCGCGCTAGAATGCCGGCACAGGAGATCAACATGGCCCACCCGAGAAAGCGCCCGGAAGAGTTGCGCAGCCACCGCTGGTTCGGCGCCAAGGACCTGCGGGCATTCGGCCATCGCTCGCGCACGCTGCAGATGGGCTATTCGCGCGAAGATTTCGCAGGCAAGCCGGTGATCGCGATCCTCAACACCTGGAGCGACATCAATCCCTGCCACGCCCATTTCCGCACGCGCGCCGAGGAAGTGAAGCGCGGCGTGTGGCAGGCGGGCGGCTTCCCGCTGGAGATGCCATCTGGGAGTTGCCTGGCATGGGCCGCAGCAAACCGGGAATCGGCAAACAGTACGTGCCCGAGTAAGCCGGGCGCGGTTCGCCGCCCGCGCTAGAATGCCGGCACAGGAGATCAACATGGCCCACCCGAGAAAGCGCCCGGAAGAGTTGCGCAGCCACCGCTGGTTCGGCGCCAAGGACCTGCGGGCATTCGGCCATCGCTCGCGCACGCTGCAGATGGGCTATTCGCGCGAAGATTTCGCAGGCAAGCCGGTGATCGCGATCCTCAACACCTGGAGCGACATCAATCCCTGCCACGCCCATTTCCGCACGCGCGCCGAGGAAGTGAAGCGCGGCGTGTGGCAGGCGGGCGGATTCCCGCTGGAGATGCCGGCGATCGCGCTGGCCGAGCCGTTCCAGAAACCTTCGACCATGCTCTATCGCAACCTGCTCGCGATGGAGACCGAGGAGTTGCTGCGCTCCTATCCGGTTGATGGCGTGGTACTGATGGGCGGGTGCGACAAGACGACGCCGGCGCTTATCATGGGAGCGACCAGCATGAACCTGCCGGCGATTTACGTTCCGGCCGGGCCGATGCTGCGCGGCAACTGGCACGGTGAGCACCTCGGTTCGGGTACCGATTCGTGGAAGTACTGGGCGGAGTTGCGCGCGGGCACGATCGACGAGCAGGCGTGGCAGGAAGTCGAGTCCGGCATCGCGCGTTCGTTCGGGCATTGCATGGTAATGGGCACGGCTTCGACCATGACGTCGGTCGCGGAAACCCTCGGCCTGACGCTTCCCGGCGCGGCCTCGATCCCCGCGGCGGACGCGAATCACCCGCGCATGGCGACCGAGAGCGGGCGGCGCGTCGTGGATATGGTATGGGAGGATCTCCGCCCCGCGGAGATCCTAACGCCTGCGGCATTTGATAACGCGATTACCGTGGTGCACGCGCTGTCCGGTTCCACCAACGCCATCATTCACCTGGTAGCCATGGCGGGTCGCGCCGGCATCGACCTCAAGCTCGAGCGCTTCGACGAACTCGCGCGCACGACGCCGGTGCTCGCCAACGTGCAGCCGGCGGGCAAGTATTTGATGGAGGATTTCTACTACGCCGGAGGTTTGCGGGCGTTGCTCGCAAACCTTAATGGGAAGCTCAATCTTGGCTGCCGGACCGTCAACGGGATGGCGCTGGGACAGAACATTGAAGGGGCACGCACTTACAATGAGGATGTCATCCGTAATCGCGGAAACCCTGTTTCCGCGATCGGGGGACTCGCGGTGCTGCGCGGCAATCTCGCGCCCGACGGCGCCGTCATCAAGCCGACCGCCGCCGAACCGCGTCTCCTGAAGCATATCGGCGCCGCCGTCGTCTTCAGGGACTACAACCACATGGCGGCGCGCATCGATGACGAGAACCTCAAGGTCGATGCAGACTCCGTGATCGTGCTGCAGAACGCCGGGCCGCTGGGCGGGCCGGGGATGCCGGAGTGGGGACAGCTCCCGATCCCGAAGAAGCTGCTGCGAGAAGGCGTGCGCGACATGGTGCGCATTTCGGACGCGCGCATGAGCGGCACGTCGTACGGCGCGTGCGTGCTCCACGTCGCGCCGGAATCGTATCTCGGCGGACCGCTTGCGCTGGTGAAAGATGGCGACCGGATCGAACTCGACGTGGAGCGGCGCCGGCTGCAGTTGCACGTGGACGACGCCGAACTCATGCGCCGCCGCCGGCTGTGGCAGCCACCCGCGCCGCACTACGCCCGCGGCTACGGCGCGCTTTACGCAAAGCACATCACCCAGGCAAACCAGGGCTGCGATTTCGACTTCATGCACGCGGGCGCGCCGACGCCGGATCCGGAAATTCACTAAGGCCGTGAGGTCGTGTGGGCGTGAGGTCGTGAGGGGGAACCAGATGTCCGCTCTCACGTTCTCCCGACCTCCCGCTCTCACGTAACGACCGAAGGGAGTGTTCAAGGGGTGAAGGAGCAAATGCCGCGCGCTGAATTTCGTGTGCGAAGCGCGCAGTGAGCGCCAAGGCCGTACTCGCCTGGATCGTGGTGGCGATCGCCGTCGCGGCCTATTTCATGGCGCCGCCAGCGGGGTTCGACGCGACGATGATGCATGCCGCGGCGCTGGTGATACTCGCGGTCGGACTGTGGGCGGTCAACGCCTTTCCCGAATACATCACCGGCCTGGTCTTTCTGGTGGTGGCGATGCTGCTGGCCGTCGCACCGGCGAACGTCGTCTTTTCCGGTTTCGCTTCGACGACACTGTGGCTTGTGTTCGGCGGCCTGTTCATGGCCGAGGCGGTGCGCGCGACAGGATTGGGCGAGCGGCTCGCGCACATGATGCTGGACCGTTTCACTGGGTCATACCCGGCGGTGATCGTCGGAGTGGTGGCGGTCTCGACTGCGCTCGCGTTCGTGATGCCGGCAACGGTGAGCCGAGTGCTGCTGCTGATTCCGATTTTCACGGCGGTCGCGGCGCGTATGGGGTTCGCGCCCGGAAGCCAGGGTTACTACGGCATTCAACTGGCGATGCTCATGACGACCTACCAGGTCGGCACCGGAATTCTGCCCGCCAACGCGCCCAACCTGGTGCTCGCCGGCGCGGCCGAGACGCTCTACCAGGTGCCGCTGATCTATGGCGAATATCTGTGGGTGCAGTTCCCGGTGCTGGGTGTGCTGAAAGCGGCCGTACTGGTCGTACTCGCGCTGCTCGTTCTCCCGGCAACGCCTCGACCCAGCGCCGCGCGCTGGGAAATGCCGCCGATGAGTGCGGCGGAACGACGCCTCGTGATCATCCTGGGGACTGCGCTCCTGTTCTGGGCAACCGATTTTCTTCACGGAATCAAACCGGGATGGGTCGCGCTCGCCGCCGGACTCGCCTGCATGATGCCCGGAATCGGCGTCATGCCGATGAGCGCGTTCAACGAACGCGTGCGCTACGGTCCGTTCTTCTATGTGGGCGCCATCCTCGGTCTGGGCGCGGTGATGAACGAGACCGGCCTGTCCAGCGCGATCGGTCTCGCGCTCGCCGGCGCGCTCGACATGAGCCGGGGCGAGGATCTGCGCAACTTCGTCCTGATGTCCGCGCTTGCGACGTTCGCGGGACTCTTCACGACCAATCCCAGCCAGCCGGCGTTGCTCGCGCCGCTCGCCGCGCACGTGGCCGAGGCGGCTGGATGGCCTATCAAGTCCGCGCTCATGACGCTCGCGATCGGATTCAGCACCATGATATTGCCGCACCAGGTGCCGCCCGTCGTCGTCGGCCTGCACGTCGCCAACATTCCGTTCGGTGTCGCCATGCGCTACACGCTGCCGATTGCGGCCGTGAGCCTGTTCATCCTGCTGCCCATCGACTATCTTTGGTGGCGGCTGATCGGCTACTTTGGATAAGACAATGGGCCACAGAGAACACAGAGAGCACAGAGAAGGCAAGAAACAGAACAAGCACTTGAACTTCGCTGACGGCTCAGCAAAGTTTCTCTCTGTGTGCTCTGTGATCTCTGTGGCAGTCCGTCTTACGGAGGAATGAATGAGCAGCAGTCTGTTTACACCGTTTTCGATCGGCGGCATGACGCTCGCCAACCGCGTGACGATCGCGCCGATGTGCCAGTACAGCGCGGTCGAGGGCACGATGACCGACTGGCACCTGATGCACCTCGGCTCGCTCGCGATTTCCGGCGCGTCCATGATGCTGATCGAGGCGACCGGCGTGACGCCGGAGGGCCGCATCACGCGCCATTGCACAGGCCTGTATTCGGAGGAGAACGAGCGCGCGATGAAGCGCACGATCGATTACTGCCGCAGCATTTCTCCGATCAGGATCGGCGTGCAGATCGGGCATGCGGGGCGCAAGGCGTCCACTCACCGCCCTTGGGAAGGGCGGGCGTATCTCAAGAATGGCGAAGGGGCGTGGCAGACTCTGGCGCCGTCCGCGATCCCTCTGGCGGCAGGCTGGCCCGCGCCGCGCGAAATGACGCGCCCGGACATGGATGCAGTCAAGCAGGCGTTCGTGGCCGCAGCGCAACGCGCGGCCCGCGCCGGGGTGGATTTCCTCGAAATTCACTCGACGCACGGCTACCTGTTGTGCGAATTCCTGTCGCCGTTATCCAACCATCGCACCGATGAGTACGGCGGCAGCCTGGAAAATCGCATGCGTTTTCCGCTCGAGGTGTTTCGCGCCGTGCGCGCGGCGTTTCCTGCGGAGAAGTGCGTCGGGGCCAAGATTTCCGGCACGGATTTCGCGGACGGCGGGTGGATGCCGGACGACGCGGTCGAATACGCGCGCGCGTTGCGGAACCTCGGCTGCGCCTACGTCACGGTGTCAGGCGGCGGCGTCGTGCTCGATGCCAAAGTTCCGGTCGGTCCGGGTTATCAGGTTCCGTACGCCGAGCGCGTCAGGAAGGAAACGGGCATCACCACCGGTGCAGTCGGACTCATCAGCGATCCTCAGCAAGCCGAAGAGATCGTTGCGAGCGGCAAGGCGGACTTCGTCTCGCTCGCCCGTGCCATGCTCTTCAATCCGCGCTGGCCGCAGCATGCCGCGATCGTGCTCGGCGCCGAGGCCCGGTATGCGCCGCAATACGAACGTGCCGCGCCCAAGTCTTGGCCACCCGCGAAGGCGCTGGGACGCATCAGCACCCAGGAGGTCTCTGCGTGACGCGCGCTTAGAGTTGGGGGGCATACCGCCTATAATGGGCGTTATGCAAACCGCCAGGGACATCTTCAGCTATCGCAAGTACTGGGCGTCGCGATTCGGCGTCGCACCGTTCCTGCCGATGTCGCGTGCGGAGATGGATGCGCTCGGCTGGGATGAATGCGACGTCATCCTCATCACTGGCGATGCGTACGTCGATCATCCGAGCTTCGGCATGGCCATCATCGGCCGGCTGCTCGAAGCGCAGGGATTCCGCGTGGGCATCATTGCCCAGCCTGACTGGAACAGCGTCGATGCATTCAGGGTGTTGGGGCGGCCCAGACTTTTGTTCGGCGTCACCGCCGGAAACATGGATTCCATGGTCAACCGCTACACCGCCGACCGGCGGTTGCGGAGCGACGATGCCTATACGCCCAACGCGGAACCCGCCAGGCGTCCCGACCGCTCGGTGATCGTTTACAGCCAGCGCGCGCGCGAGGCGTACGGCGACGCGCCCATCGTTATCGGCGGAATCGAAGCAAGCCTGCGACGCATCGCACATTTCGATTACTGGTCGGAGAAAGTCCGGCGATCGATGCTGGTTGACGCCAAAGCCGATATGCTGGTCTACGGCAATGCAGAGCGCGCCATTGTCGAGATCGCGCATCGCTTGGCGACCCGTGCAACGCTGGACAGCATCACCGATCTGCGCGGCATGGCGTTCGTGCGCCCGGCCGTTCCGGATGGCTGGATTGAAATTGATTCAACGCGCCTCGATGCTCCGGGACCGCTCGGCGCGCCGCTCGATCCCTATGCGATGGAGGAGCGGGCTCTTCCCGGGGCGCAGCGCAAGCCGCCGGCCGGCGTGCAGGTGGTGCGCTTCATTCGCGAGGTGAAGAACCAGGATCGCGCGCGGAGCGTGATCCGGATGCCCTCGTACGAAGACGTCGCCAGCGATCCCGTGCTCTACGCGCACGCATCGCGCATCCTGCACATCGAATCCAATCCCGGCAACGCACGGGCGCTCGTGCAGCGGCACGGAGGACGCGAAGTATGGATCAATCCGCCGCCGATACCGCTCAGCACGCGCGAGATGGATGCGCTCTACGAACTGCCCTACGCGCGCGTTCCACACCCAAGCTACGGCGCTGCCAGGATTCCGGCCTACGATATGATTCGCACTTCGGTGACCATCCAGCGGGGATGCTTCGGCGGCTGCACCTTTTGCTCGATCACCGAGCACGAGGGCCGGATCATCCAGAATCGTTCGGCTGATTCGGTCATACGCGAGATCGAGACCATCCGCGACACGGTGCCGGGGTTTACCGGCGTCATCTCCGATCTGGGCGGGCCGACCGCAAACATGTACCGCCTGCACTGCAAGAGCCCGGAGATCGAAGCCGCGTGCCGCCGTCCGTCCTGCGTGTACCCGGGCATTTGCGGCAACCTGAAGACCGACCACGCGCCGCTCATCGAGCTCTACCGGCGTGCGCGCGCGGTGCCGGGCGTGAAGAAGGTGCTGATTGCTTCGGGCGTGCGTTATGATCTCGCGAACGAGTCGCCGGCGTACGTCAAGGAACTCGCGCAGCATCACGTGGGCGGCTACCTCAAGATCGCGCCGGAGGCGATCGGCGAGGGGCCGCTTTCGAAGATGATGAAGCCGGGCGTCGGCGCCTACTACAAGTTCAAGGAGCTGTTCGACAAGTACTCGAAGGCGGCGGGCAAGGAGCAGTACCTGATCCCGTATTTCATTGCGGCGCATCCCGGCACCACCGACGAAGACATGCTGGAACTTGCGTTATGGCTCAAGGGTAACGGCTACCGTGCCGACCAGGTGCAGGCCTTCCTGCCCTCACCGATGGCCACCGCGACGGCGATGTATCACTCCGGCAAGAATCCCCTGCGCAAGGTGACCTACGCCAGCGACGAAGTCGTGATCCCGAAGGGGCTGCGGGTGCGCCGTCTGCACAAGGCGTTCTTGCGCTATCACGATCCCGAGAACTGGCCGGTCCTGCGCGAGGCGCTGCGGCGCATGGGGCGCGCCGATCTCATCGGCAGCGGCAGGCGGCAACTGGTACCGGCGTATCAGCCCGCCGGTACCGGCGCCCGGCCGGAAGGGGTACGGCGGCCCCGGAAATACCGGGCATTCCGCACCCAGCACACCGGCCTGCCGCCGCCAGCGGTCGATACCGATTCGAAGACCTACAGACGCGGGCCGCCGGGAAAGAAACCCCCATCAGTCCACTGAGAAATGTATGACCAGCGCGTTTCACATGCTCACTGCGCCGCCCCGCACTCCGAAACCCCGCACGAAAGCGCTGATGTTTCTCTCCGAGGTCGGCATTCCGCTGCGTGCGACCGAGGACCTGCTCGAGACCGCGCATTCCATCATCGACTGCGCGAAGATCACCGATCACCTTGGGCTCATGGAACGGCTGTCCGAGTCGTGGGTGCGCAAGAAGATTGCGCTCTACGACAGATTCGGCATTCCGGTGCTGCCGGGCGGGATTCCATTTCAGATTGCCGTGCTGCAGGGCGTCGTCGACGATTATCTCAAGCGCGTAAGGGACCTGGGCTTCGCCGGAGTGGAATTGAGCGAGGACGTGATCTCTCCGCGCGCCGCGGACGAGCGCGAGGACATGATCGTTCAAGCCCGGCGGCTCGGCCTGAAGGTCACCACCGAGGTCGGGCGCAAGAACCGCGACGTCGCCTTTGATCCCCAAACGATCAAGCGTCAGATACTGAGTGACGTCGAATTGGGGGTGTCCAATGTTTACGTCGAGAGCAGTGAGATTCAGGCGCTGTCCGAGGGTGATGCAGAGGCGCTGGACGGCCTTGCGGCGCTGGGCGGGGGCAGCGTCGTCCTGTTCGAACTGGGGCTGATAAACCCGCAGGAGAAAGCGGCGTGGCTCATCGAGCGCTACGGCCCCCTTATCAATTTCGCGAGCGTCGGTCCCCAGGACGTCATCGCGGTCGATGCAATCAGGGTGGGGATGCACCGCAAGGCCGACTACAAGTATCTGGGCAGCCTCCCGCGCCACGCCGGGAGTTGACGCCCTGGTCTGAACGGGAGGTATGAAGCCCGGGATTGGAGCCGATTGCGAAGAACCGCTTGCGGCGAAACGAGCAAACCTGGCGCCTTCAACTTGCCTGCATTGGGGCAACGTTGCCCGGGTTCGGTATTTTTTGGAGCGGCCACGCCGCCGCGCTCATTGCGTTACGCGAGGTCTCAGGCAATGTTACCAAAGCGCGTTGCTGCACTGGCAACCCGCGGCAGGACGGTTGTTTATAACGGTGCTCCTCGCGCAACTTAACCGGAGTACTCCATAGAGGAAGACGTTGCAGTAGTCACCGGAGCGAGTTCCGGTATCGGCGAGGCGATCGCAAGACACCTGCTTGCCTGCGGGCGCACCGTGATCGCGTTGCAGCGGCGGCCGCCGTAATTGCGGGGACGCATCCGGTTCGGTACCTGGTCAACAACGCGGGTGCCAATCGCCCTGGGTTGCTGGGGCAGGCGACGGTCGAGGACCTCGACTACGGTTACGCGCTCAATGTGCGCGCCGCGGTCATCCTGATCAAGGCGTTTGCCCCGGGCATGCGCGAGGCGAAGTTCGGGCGCATCGTGAATATCTCCTCGCGGGCGATCCTCGGGAAAACGCATCGTACGGTCTATTCGGCCGGCAAGGCCGCGCTGGCGGGTATCACCCGTACGCTTTGTCTCGAGCCCGGCGGCGATGCCATCACGATCAATGCGCTCGCGCCGGGACCCGTCGCAACGGAACTGTTCGACAATGACCACCCCATCGGGAGCGCAAAGCGACAATCGGTGATCGACAGCATTCCCGTCAAACGCGTCGGCACGCCCGACGATATTGCGCGGGTGGCAGCTTTCTTGTTGGAGCCCGAGAGCGGCTACATTACCGGGCAGACCATTTTTGTTTGCGGAGGCACGAGCGTCAGCGGATCAGGCGGTGCCTGATTGGATGGCATGGGCGTCCCTCCAAGGGCTGCCAGCGCCGGCCGTTTCAATGCTTTGTGCGATGCAACATCGTTAGCCGGTCGACGCTGCCATGTCTGTCGGCGAAATTGCGTGTTGGCATGCCTCCACCAGACTAGCGCACACTGCACAAAAGTCATTGAATATGCACGCATCTTGTTTGGATCTTCGGTTTCCCGCACGCCAAGTTCAGCCGCATGCAAGTGGTTTGACAGTCAACGGAAATTTGCCCATAATGCCCGGTTTCGTTCGGAGGGGTTCCCGAGCGGTCAAAGGGGGCAGACTGTAAATCTGTTGGCTCAGCCTTCGAAGGTTCGAATCCTTCCCCCTCCACCAACACTGGGGATCGCCCGAAGCGCGGCGGGCTGTGTCATGTATGCAGGCGGCGGTAGTTCAATGGTAGAACCTCAGCCTTCCAAGCTGATGACACGGGTTCGATTCCCGTTCGCCGCTCCAGACGTTCGACACTTTATTCGACAGATACGGAACGCGAAGCGCCCATGTAGCTCAGTGGCAGAGCACTCCCTTGGTAAGGGAGAGGTCGCGCGTTCAATCCGCGCCATGGGCACCAGAATTCATCTTCGACCTGCGTCTTCGATGAATTCTGTATATGTAGACCGGAATAATTTTTTTGCGGACTACCGGGTGCAGCGTCGGAATTGAGCAGGTGGTCGGGACAGTGGTAGCGCGGGAACCAGCGATAACGGAGCAAAAAAATGGCCAAGGGCAAGTTTGAGCGTAAGAAGCCGCACGTGAATGTGGGCACGATTGGGCACGTGGATCATGGGAAGACGACGCTGACGGCGGCGATG
>Ga0155935_1295_pt4 | contig 10029 bp, 8 predicted proteins | sample RifCSPlowO2_02_FD_107589 | JGI IMG/M metagenome (GOLD analysis project Ga0155935, IMG submission 107589) | Betaproteobacteria bacterium RIFCSPLOWO2_02_64_14
GGCAAAAACCGTCGCCACCTCGTCGGCACGATAGCTGCTCGCGCCCACCGCTTCCTGCGCCGCGGCCAGCGCCCAGCGCACGCTGTTCGCGGCACGCCGCCGCTCGTTGGCCGGCAGCATCCCGGCATCGGGCCGCGGGAGGTGGGCGGGCTCGTGCTCACGCTCTCCGCGCAGCACTTCGCGCGCCGTGCCCCAGTCCGGCAATCCCGGCCCGATCAAGCCCACTCCGTCGACATAGACCTCGGTCATGCCCGCATCCCGAGTACGAGGCTGCAGTTGTTGCCGCCAAAGCCGAACGAATTGGAGAGCACATGCCGCAACGGATGCTGCTCCCCGGTCAGCACGATACGGCTCCTGAGCGACGGATCGAGCGCGCGGGTGTTGAGAGTGCCCGGGACCCACGAGCGTTCCAGGCACAGTGCCGAAATGATCGCTTCGGTGACGCCGGCTGCGCCCAACGTGTGACCGGTCCACCCCTTGGTGGAACTGCATGGAATGGTATTGCCGAATACGCGATGCAGGGCCGCATCCTCGGCGCGATCGTTGGCAGGCGTCGCGGTGCCGTGCAGGTTGATGTAGTCGATCGCATCCGGCGCAAGGCCCGCGCGGAAGAGCGCCTGCATCACCGCCAGGTGCACGCCCGCTCCCTCGGGATGCGGCGCAGACATGTGATAGCCGTCGGAGCTTTCCCCATAACCGAGGAGCGCGATCTTCCCGGCACCGCTGTCCGCCCGTTCGAGCAGGACGAAACCCGCGGCCTCGCCGATCGAGATGCCGTCGCGCTCCACGTCACACGGCCGACAGGGTGCGCGCGAGAGCAGTTCGAGAGACCCGAAGCCGTAGAGCGTGGTCAGGCAGAGGCTGTCCACGCCGCCGACCACTGCGGCGTCGGCGAAACCGGCTTCAATCAGGCGATAGGCGCTGGCGAACACCTTGGCGCTGGACGAGCACGCGGTGGAGATTGTCGCAGCCGGTCCCTTCAGTTCCAGATAACGGCGGACAAAATCCGCAACCGAGAAGATATTCTGGCTGTAGCGGTATCGCAAGTCGGGCGGCAGCGCGCCGGTCGAGCGGTCGCGCCGGCGGTAGGCCAGTTCGGTTTCATGAACGCCCGACGTGCTGGTGCCGATCAATACCGCGATACGGTGCGCACCGTAACGCTCGCGTGCCTGTGCCACCGCGTCTTCGAATCCGTCCTGGCGCAGGCCGAGCCGTGCGAGACGGTTGTTGCGGCAATCGAATTCGTCCAGCCCGCCCGTCACCGGCTCGTGTTCGAGTCCGTCGACGCGGCCGATCCACGTCTCGAGCGCGGGGGTCTCGAAATCGTTGGGCCGCAATCCGGAGCGCGACTCGCGCAGGGCGGCGAACATGGCTTCACAGCCCGAACCGAGCGAACTGACGGTGGCACGAGAACTGAGGACAAGAGGGTTCAAAGGGGGGCGCGATGAAAGCGGGGCAAGTATAGACCAAATCCCGTCGCAGGCCGTGCGCGCGCCAGTGCTGTGATAGCATTTCCTCGGAGGCGATCGTGGACCACGGAAACGCCGCAACTCGTGGATGGAACCCCCCGAATCGCGCGGGCGGGACGGCGCGGCGCTGCGATGTACTTGTCATCGGGGGCGGGCCGGCCGGCTCCACGGCCGCGGCGCTCCTCGCGGACAAAGGCTGGGAAGTCGTCCTGCTCGAGAAGGACCGCCATCCCCGGTTCCATATCGGCGAGTCGCTGCTGCCAATGAATCTGCCGCTCTTCGACGCGCTCGGCGTGCGCGGCGAGATCGAAGAAATCGCCATGATGAAGTACGGCGCCGAGCTGTGCTCGCCACACCACGACTGGAAGCAGACCTATCTATTCTCCGACGCGCTCGACAAGTCGTGGCCCCACGCGTACCAGGTGCCGCGCGCCGCGTTCGATCACATCCTGCTGCGCAACTGCGCGCGCAAAGGCGTGAAAGTGATCGAGGAGTGCCGAGTCACGCGCGTTGGTTTTCCGAAGGCTGGCGGTTGCGTGGTTAGCGCCGCCGGCGCAGGGCAGGGCGAGCAGGTCTGGGAGGCGCGCTACCTGGTGGACGCCTCCGGACGCGACACGTTTCTCGCGAACAAGCTCGGCATCAAGCGCCGCAATCCGCGCCACGCGAGCGCCGCGTTGTTCGGTCACTTCACGGGCGTGGAGCGCCTGCCGGGCCGGGACGAGGGCAATATCAGCATCTTCTGGTTCGAGCACGGCTGGTTCTGGGTGATTCCGCTGCGGAACGGCATTACCAGCGTGGGCGCCGTATGCTGGCCCCGCTACCTCAAGTCGCGGGCGAGCAGCTCTGAGGCGTTTCTGTGGGAAACGATCGCATTGTCTCCCGGGCTTTCGTCACGGATGCGGAACGCCCGGTTGACCACGCCCGTCACGGCAACGGGGAATTATTCCTACATGGCTGAACGCATGGCGGGCAAAGGCTACGTCATGCTCGGCGACGCGTTCGCGTTCATCGATCCGGTGTTCTCTTCTGGGGTGTTCTTCGCCATGAACAGCGCGCTGCTGGGCGCCGAAACGGTGGACGGCGCGCTGCGCCATCCGGCACGGCGCAGGATCTATGAGGCCAGATTCGACAAGGCGGTGCGGCGCGGGTTGACCAGCTTCTCCTGGTTCATCTACCGCATGACGAGCCCGACGATACGCGACATGCTGATGTCGCCTCGCAACGTCTGCCGTATCCAGGAAGCGCTGTTGTCGCTGCTGGCGGGAGATGTTTTCCGCTCGCGCTCCGTGCACCTTCGCCTGTTGCTTTTCAAGGCGATCTACTACGTCAATGCAGCCCGTGCGGCGCGACGCAGCTTCGCCGCATGGCGCCGGCGCAAGCGGGCGCTGCGGGATGATTACCGGGAGCCGGCTGCCGGTTGAAGGGCCGGATCGCCCGCGCCCGTCCAGGTGGCCACGCCGGGGCGACTCAGGTCGCCCCGCGTCGTGTTTCCCTGGTTGAAAGAACTGCGGACATCACGAAAGACAGCACTGCGCCCAAGGCCACGGTTACGCCGATGGCGTGAAGCACGGGAGTCCGTGAGAACGCGAGGCAGCCGAACGCGGAAAGCGTGGTGGCGCCGCACACGACGAGCGACAGCAGGGTGCGTTGTTGTTCGTCCGGGTCCGCCACGGGACGGTTGAAGAACAGCGCGTAATTGAGCCCGATGCCGACGACCAGCAACAAGGCGACGAGATTGAAAAGCGAGAGCCGGTGTCCCCACGATAACAGGATCGCGACGTCGAGTATCAACGCGGCGAGGACGGGAGCGAGCACACGCGCGGCTTCGACCACACTGCGCAAGCCCCATGCGAGTAGCCCAGCCATGCAGAGCAGACCGAGCGCGATCAGCCGCAGCGATTCGTCACGGTAGCTGTTGACGAGGTTGTTGGACTCCGTCTTGAGGTCCAGCAGCTCATGCCCCGCGGTTCGGGCCGTGGCGGCGAGTTCCGCCGGACGGCTTACACCACGCAGGGGCGCGAGCGCTGCCCAGCCATCCTCGCTGGCGACGAGCAGGGTGTTGACTTTGAGTTCAAACCCCGAACCGCGCAGATCTTCAATGGTAAGCAGCGGTCCTGTGCGCGCCCGCTCGACCGCCTCCAGAAATGGCGCGAACACGCCTTCACGGAACGGCACGTCGCGCAGCGCAAGATCGAGATTCCGGGCGAGCGTCGTTGCGTCGGGGAGTGCGGCGCGGCGGCTCTGCTGCGTTTTTCTGCTGGGCAGGTAGTTCGAGGGCAGGTCATAGCCGGCAATCCAGCCGCGCCCGACCGTCTCACGCAGCCATGCACCCGCCGCCTCACTCGCTTCGAGCGCGGACTCGCGATCCCTGCCGCGGGCGATGACGAGATAGCGAAAATCCGGTGCGCCCAACTCCGCACGCAGGGTGCGGTCCAGGCTCTTTGCGGCTTCGGACAGCGGACTGAGGTTGGCGAGATCGTCGTCCCAGAGGCGGTCATGATGCCATGCGACCCCTGCCAGCCCTGCGACGATACTTGCCGCGGCGATCCAGCGACCGCGCCGTGCGATCGTCATCGCGCCTCGTGCGTCGATGGGGAATGCATAGACCTTCCGGGAAACCGCGTTCGCCGGCGTGATCGCCGGGAGCACCCAGCGCGTCACCAGTCCGGCAGCGCCGACGCCAACGATGGTCAACAGCCCGAGTTGGGCAAGCCCCTGAAAGCTCGAGAGTGCCATCGCCGAGGCGCCAAGGACAGTCGTGAGCACGGCCAGCCGCAGCGTCGGCCCGATCCGGACGACCGTGTCGGCAAGGCGCTCGCCGCGCGCGGCCTGAATGTAGGCAAAGCTTGGATAGTCCACCGCCTCGCCGATCAGCGTGGCGCCGAAGCCGAGTGTGATGCCGTGCACCGGCCCGAATACCCAGCTCACCGCCGCGATGCCGGCGAGCATGCCCGTCGCGACCGGCAGCACGCTGAACACCATGGGCCCGGGCGCGCGGTACACGGCAAACAGGATCAGCATGACCAAACCCATCGCGGCTGCCGCGAGCCACTGCGCTTCCGACTGGATGGTGGCACGCGCTTCGGACGCGAAGACGCCCGGTCCGGAGAGCAGCAGCCGTACCCTGGTTGCTCCCGTTGCTTGAAGCGCGTCGCGTATGGCCTTGATCGCCATGGCCTGGCCGTCGATGTCGAAGCCGGCGGCGCGTGTCTCTGCAATCAGCAGCGCGCGCGTCCCATCGCGGGAAAACCAGACGCCGTCCCGGATCTCGGGGCCCGTGTCGGGCACCAGAAACTCGACGATGTGGCGCGACTCCCCGGTCGGATCGGACGGCAGGATCTTCCGGATGAACGGCCCGGCCGGTGACGCGAGCAGTGCGAGACTCTCATTGAGAGCGGCGGATAGTCCCGCAACCGTAAATCGCTCGGCAGTGACCGCGGGACTCATCAGGTAGCGGTAGGCAAGCAACAATTCCCGCTCTTTGACGGCGCTTGCCAGATCGCCGTCGTTGATGAAGCCGAACTGGCCGCTTGCCCGGAGCCCCCGGGCAAGTTCACGGCTCGCCTGCACGAGCGCCGGAGGTTCTTCCCCCTCCAAAGCGATCAGGATCAACCGAGACGCTACGCCGTCGCGCAACTGGCTGACGAGCATGCGCTGCGCGGAGTTGGTCGATGGCGGCAGAAAGACGGTGAGATCGGTCCCGATCGAGAGATTGCGATAGAGCCATCCGGAGCAAAGGGCGACCAGCACCAACCATGCGGCGAGCGCCGCGCGCGGTGGCATGCTCATTTGCGCCTCATCCGTGCTGCTCGCTGATCTCCATCACCGACCGGTCGCCGCTCGCTTCCTCGATCGTGATGCGGCCGATACGTGCCCCGGCGCCGGACAGCTCCAGCGAGACCACGTAATCTGCGGTCCGGGAATCGAGCGGCTTGAGCGTAAGGGTCCATTGCCCGCGGTGGCCCTCGACCTGAAGTGCGTAGTAGCGCTGCAGGGCGGGAAGGTCGCCGGCGCGGGTCGCGCGTATGCTCTCGATCAACGCGGCGAGCCCCGGCGCGCCGGAGACGGACATGGTCTTGCGCCGGTTGTGGGTGCGATTCTCGAAGGTGAGACGGCCGCCATCCACGGCGATGCGCTCATCATAGGGCGCCAGCACGTGCTTCTCCACGCGGTCCGGGCGGCGGTAGGTCAGAGTCCCTTTCAGGACGAGCGGCGCCTTGAGGAGCGCGCTGTGCCGGGTCTCCACAAACCGAGCGTTCGCGCTTTCAACCGAGGCGAGCATCTGCATCAATTCGACAATCGATAACGGCGGCGGCGAATTCGCGGCATTGCCGGCGGTCGGCGCCGCGAGAAGCACGACGAGCAGCGCGAGTTCAGCGCAGCCCTTCATCCCAGAAATCATAGAAGTTGAACCAGTTGTAGGGCGCCGCGCGAGCATAATGCTCGAGTCGCTCGACGTACCGTTCGACCCAGCGCGCCGCAGCATCGGCGCGTTCCTCGCCTGCGGCGGTCGGACGGCCCGCGAGCTCTTCAAGACAGATCTGATAGTGATTCGCGCCTCGGTAAAGGCCGAAGAACAACACGACAGGCACTTCGAGCGCCAGCGCCAGCCGGAACGGCCCCTGGGGAAACCGTGCAGCAACGCCCAGAAACGGGCAGATCGTCGATTTCTCGCTGCCGAATGGACGGTCACCCAGGATGCCCACGATCTCTCCGCGGTCCAGGCATTCCTTGATGCGCAGCATCGTTTCCGGGCGACCCGGCGCGATCATATGCGGCCTCAATTCCGGCGCCAGGCGGTCAAGCGCCGCGTCGGTATTCTGCGTGACGCCTTCGTGCATAACGATGTTGATCGGATGATGCGTGAGTTGGCGTGCCAGCGCGTGCGAAGCTTCAAAACTGCCGAGATGAGAGCCAAGCAATATGCAACCACGTCCCCGGGCGAGGATGGCATCGACCGGCGCAGCGCCGTCAATAGCGATATCGAGGGCCTCGAAGCGCCCGCAGCGCAGGTAGATGCGATCGTGGAGGGTCGCTGCGAAAGCGTGAAAATTCCGCAGTATGTCGGGCCCGCCCGCCCTGCGTCCCAGCGCTCTGCCAAGAAAAGCACGCGAGGCACGCCGCGCCTTGGGCGCGAATGCGAAGAAATAAAACGACAGCGGAACCAGCAGCCAGCGCGTGGCGCTGCGTCCCAGCCTGAGCGCAAGCCAAGTGACGAAATGAATCGCGGCGCGGCTCCCGCGTTCGGGTTCGGTCGCCCAGATCGCGCTCATTCGACAGGCTGCCCGTGCGAATGCGCGATCAATTTGTAATTGCGCAGCCGGCAGATCATCTGCCACGGGGAGATGTGCGCGTGGTGGCGATAACGCACGCGCCGGTAGAGGTACTCCAGAATAAAGAACAGCACCACCAGCAAATAGTTCAGGATGTTGCTGAATAGCGACCACGCAGCCAGCGGCCCGGTCACCGCCAGGGTCGCTGAAATCGCCGCCATCAGCAAGAAGAATCCGGCCCAGGTTCGGGTGAGGTTACGCGTATAGCGCGCGAGATCCGGGGCGAGCTGACCGCCGCGCCCAATCCGCGCAAAGTGGCTCACCAGGGGTTCGCGTCCTCGCCGCAGCGTGCGCGCAAAGACCGTGCACAAAGCGAGATTGATTGCGACCGGCGGGACGTAAAGCAGCATCCCGGGAAAATGAGCCGCCAACCACAGCACCAAGCCGAGTGTGGACACGGCGACGAACGTCGCCACCAGCGCGCTCAGCCATCTCGTGGCGATCGCCCATGCGACCAGTGCGATGCCGAGCGCCGCCCACCGTGGTTCATTGAGTACCGCCGCGGCATGGTTGAGCGCCGGGTAGGCGCAACATACCCCTACCGCGAACGGGCGCACCCACCTGCCGTGGTGTCCTACAAGCTGCGGTGGAATCCGCCGGAAAAGCATGCTCACGGTCTTTCGCTTACGGCGAGCGTGCCGTCGGCGATGCACGCATTCGCCGTATCGACGCTGAACTTGATGCGGTCCACCGCAACGCGGTCCAGCGTGATGCAAAAGGTTTCCGCAGGGCGTAGTACCCGCCGAAAGCGCGCGTCAGGCACACCGCATACCGACAGGCACGCTCCAAACCGCTCGCGGACGGCGTTCTCGACCAGGCCGAGCAGCCATACCCCAGGCACGAGCGGGTCGCCGGGAAAGTGGAACGGCAGCGCAGGATGCGCCGCAGGGACTTCCTGCCACTGTGCTTTGCCTGCGTCCTGCAGCGGGCCGCCGTGACCGTGGGTCGCAGCCAGTCGGCGCAAGCTCTCCTGCGACAGCTTGCCCGCCCGATTGCGCGGAAGGGAATCGACCAGGATCAGCGGACGCGGCAGAAACACGGGATCCAGTCGCTGGCGCAGGTGGTCCAGGATCTCGTGAGGATTCTTGCCGGGTGCGACGGCGAATGCCACCAGACGGGCTTCGACCCGTCCATCGTCTTCGCGCAGCCAGACTGCGCTGTCCTTGACGCCGGGTACCTGCCCGAGTTCGGCATTGAGCGCGGCAAGCGAACCGCGCTTGCCGGCGATCTTGACCAGGTCTTGTGTGCGTCCGCGAAATACGAACTGCGTTTCGTTGTGCAGAGCCAGCACGTCATTGAGCGTCACCGGCTCCATGAGATGGCCACCCTGCGCCACGGTCACTCCCGAGCCATTGGACAGCGTGATCTCGCCCAGCGTTTCGAATATCGCTGTCTGCGTGGGTCGTCGCGTGGCAAGCGTCCCGGTTTCCGTGCTGCCGTAGATCTCGAACAATGGCGCACGGTAGCGCTGCTCGACCGCGAGCGCGAGTTCCGCGGGCAGCGCCGCGGTGGCCGAGAGCACCCCGGCAACCGGCGGCAGTCTCTCGCCAGCAGTGACGCAGGCGCGCAGATGCAGCGGGGTGGCAACGAGCCAGAGCGGGGAGGGCAGCGATTCCAGTGCCGCCGCGATTTCCGCAGGAAGCAGTGGACAGCCGGCCGCTACGGCACACCCGGATTGCAGCGGCAGCATCACGGTCATCTCGAAGCCCCACATGTGCTGTGCGGGAACCGCGCCGAGCAGCGTGCTGCCGGGGACGAGTGGCAGGCGCGCCTGTACCGCCGCCGCGGCGCGCACCAGGGAAAGCCAGGTCTTGACGTGCGGACGGGGCGTCCCGGTACTGCCCGACGTGAACAGCAACGCCGCTTCATGGGCAAAGGGGATTTCGGGCACGCAGGCCGTTTCGCCCCCCGCTGGCCACTCGGAGATGTCGATGCCGGTGAGAGTCGAGTCAGCCTGATCGGAGCGGTCGGTAAGGAGCACCGAACCGGGGTAGGTCCCGCCCAGCGTGCGTATGACCTCGGGGGCTCGACTCTGCGGCAACAGACTGGTCGAGCGGGCCATCAATGCCGCGGCAAAACCCAGCAGGAAATTCAGCCGATCCTCACACAGGTTGACGCAGTAGCCGTCGCTCGGGAGCCTTGCCGCAAGCGCGGACGCTGACGAAACGAGGCGCTCCCACGTAATCGTTTGACGGTCACGCTGGCCGATGGGTGCGCCGGGCGCGAATCCGCGCAGCAGCGGGGCGCCATTCATGAAGCTACTTCGTGCGGTGCTTGTCGATATGGGCTGCGAGATTGCGCAGTGATGCAAAGACCGTGCGATTGTCCGCATCGTCCGAGCGCAGGGAAAACCCATATCGCTGCGAAACAGCCAGAGCGACCTCGAGCATGTCGATGGAGTCCAGTCCGAGGCCCTGACCAAAAAGGGGCGCGGCCGGATCGATCTGCTCGGGGGCGAGGTCGAGGTTGGTCGCTGCGGCGATCAATCTCGCCAGTTCAAGTTCGAACGCAGATTGTTGCGTTCCGAGAACGGCTTCAGGCGGCAGATTTCCCACGGTAAGTTGCGCTCCGGGATACTGGGTTGGATGTCGCAGGCTAAAGGAGGCTCAACTGCGCGTCGCGGACCATTTGTGTTCTCCCCATTCAAGTCGATAACGGCCGATTCAGCAACGCATCGAACGCGAACGCTTGCCGTGCATGGCGCCCAGAATGCGCGTATGTTACCAGTGCAGAGTGTGCGTTTCCAGCATTGCCACGAGGCAAGACCGTCCGACGCCACGCTGACCGGCTGCCATCATTCTGGCCGTATCGGGCGCCCGCCGTAATCCCATGAACATGGGATTGGCCGTGATCCGCCCCGCCGCCGTACTGTTCCCTGCCTGGCCCGCCAGGCGCACTCAGTACTTTCCCTCCTTTACCCAGGTTGCCACCAGCATAGCGGTGTCGGCCGGTCCCAATCCGTGGCCAACGGCCTGGTTGTAGCAAGCCAGCGCCTGCGCAGTGACCGGCGACGCATATCCAAGCCGCTGCGCTTCCTCGACCATCGTGCGCAGGTCCTTGCGCGCAAGCTCGATGTCGAACGATACCGGTTGCGGCGCTTTGCCCTGGAGCGCTTCGGCAAGCACTCCGCCGCGCCATTTGATGACGTTGGGACCGCCCGAGGTGTCCGCGAAGATGTCCATCACCCGAGCCGGATCGAGGCCCAGTGGCTTGACGAGCGACAGCGC
>Ga0155935_1297_pt1 | contig 9979 bp, 10 predicted proteins | sample RifCSPlowO2_02_FD_107589 | JGI IMG/M metagenome (GOLD analysis project Ga0155935, IMG submission 107589) | Betaproteobacteria bacterium RIFCSPLOWO2_02_64_14
CAAAGACATCGGCTACGAGCTGCGCTGCGCCGATCCGACGCCGTCGGACATCGAATACACCCGCGACCTGGGCTACTGCGCCGCGAAATTCCTGCTCGAGGGGGGCTCGAACGCGATGATCTCGCTGCAGGGGGGGCAGTTTGTGCCGGTGCCGTTCGCGACGCTCATCGATCCGGCGACGGGGAAGACCAGGGTCCGCACCGTCGACATTCACTCGACGCGCTACGCGATCGCCCGACGCTATATGATGCGCCTGCGCCGCGACGATTTCGAGAATTCGCAAAAGCTCGCGCGACTCGCGCAGACCGCCGGTCTGTCCCCGGAGGAGTTCCGCTCGCGGTTCGAGTACGTGGTGGAACATGAACCACCGCCGCTCGTGCTGTTGCCGCGCCGTGCGCACTGATCGGGGAGCATGTCCCGTAATCGTAACGTTTATGGCTTGCTCAGATGCCGAGGTAGCTCGACTTGATGTCGGCGTTCGCCCATAGTTCCTGAGGGCGTGCCGAGTGGACGACCTGGCCCTTGCTCATGATGTGCACGTAATCGACGAGCTTGATGGCGAGCGAGGCGTTCTGTTCGACCAGCAGGATCGAGAGGCCCTCCCGCCTGAGCGTCGCGATCGCCTCCCACACCCCCTGGATGACGATGGGCGCGAGCCCCTCGGAAGGTTCGTCCATGATAAGGCAGTCGGGATGGGTCATGAGCGCCCGGCCGATCGCCAGCATCTGCTGCTCGCCTCCCGAGAGCGTTCTCGCGCGCTGGGCGCGGCGCTCCTTCAGTCTCGGGAAAAGAGCGTAGACGCGTTCGAGTTTCCAGCCGAGCCGGCCCGCGCCGCGCGCGGCTACGGTGAGGTTTTCCTCCACGTTGAGCGAGGGGAAGGTGCGCCGTCCCTGGGGCACCAGGCCCACGCCCATGCGAACCGTTTCAAACGACGAGACACTCGTGATGTCCGCACCCTTGAAGATGATTCTTCCCCGGCGCGGGCGATTGAAGCCCATCACCGAGTTGACGAGCGTGGTCTTGCCGACACCGTTCCGGCCGAGCAGCCCGAGGATTTGCCCTTCCTCGAGTTTCAGCGAAAGCCCCTGGAGTACGTAGGCGTCACCGTAATAGGTGTGGATGTCCTCGATTTCCAGGATCGCCACCGGTTACCCCGTTCCCAGATAGATTTCCTGCACCTTCGCGCTGCTGCGGATCTCGCTCGTCGCGCCGTCTTCCACCATCCTGCCGAAGTGAAGGACCGAAATGCGGTCCACCACGTCGAACACGACATCCATATCGTGCTCGATCAGAAGAATCGCGAGATCGGGATCGAGCCGCTTGAGGAATGCCGCCATCTCGCGCGACTCGCCCGATGCGAGCCCCGCGGCCGGCTCGTCAAGGAGCAGGATCTTCGGGTCGCTCGCAAGGGCGAGCACGATTTCGATCTGGCGCTGCTCGCCGTGCGAGAGCTGTCGAACCTCGACGTCCCTCCGCTCCCAGTAGCCGGCGCTTTCCAGCAGGCGCCGCGCCTTCTCGTGCGGATCGCGGTAGGAGGAGAGAAACCGCCACATCACGAACTTCGTCCTGCGCAGGCCCCCGATGGCGAGCAGCACGTTGTCAAGGACCGTCAGTTTCGGAAAGAGGCTCGTGATCTGGAAAGTGCGCGCCATTCCCAGAGCGGTCCGGCGGTGGCTTGGCCAGCGCGTCACGTCCCGGCCGAACAGCAGGACCTGTCCGGAAGTCGCGGGCAGGACGCCGCTTATGAGATTGAAGAGCGTGGTCTTGCCTGCCCCGTTCGGCCCGATGATCGCTTTCCGGTCGCCCGGGAAAATTTTCAGGTCGACGTCCCGCACGGCGTCGAGCCCGCCAAAACTCTTGGACAGACCTCTCAGTTCGAGAGCGGGGCGCCCTCCGTTCATACCATTCTCGGCAGCGATGGTCGCCGCGCCTCACTCGCGATCACACAAGGGCCGACCCTTCATTCGCAGTACTTGCATGGAGGGAATTCGCGGCTGTAAACCGGCTGCTTCAGGAATTCCGCCTTGGGATACTTCCAGAACTGGCCCACGTTCGGGTACGTCTTCACCACGGTGTTCCAGAGCTCGTCCTTGTCGTAACCGTGCTCCTTCTTCTTTCGCACCACCCGGATGTACACGTTGTGAACCGGGTTCCTCATCTCGTCGAGGCGCACCGGACCGCGCGGGGTCTCGAGCTGCACGCCGGCAAGCATCTTGACGAACTGTTCCGTGCCCGGCCACTTGCCCTTCGTCTTCTTCAACACCTCGTGGATCATCTGGGCAGTCGAGTAGTTTGACTCCGAGTAGTAGGAGGGCACCTTGCCGTACTTCTCGCGGTACTTCTTCACGAAGGCCGCGTTCTTCGGCGTGTCGAGCGCCGCGCTGTACTGCAGGGCCGATACATGACCGATGACCTCGTCGCCCATCGACGGAAGCACGAACTCGTCGTAGCTCGTCCCACCGCCCAGCACGGGCTTCTTGATGCCCGCCGCGGCCAGCTGCTTGGGAAACTGGAGCGACATCGGCCCGACCATAAGCGTGAATATCGCGTCCGCGTCTTTCTTCATGGTCGGGATGTACGGACCGAAGTCGATCGTTCCCAGCGGTGGCCAGATCTTCTGGATGATCCTGCCGCCGCAACCCTCGAAGGTCTTCTGAAACCCGCCCACGACCTCGTGGCCGAAGGCGTAATCGGCGGCGATCGTCACGATCCGCTTGTAGCCCTGCTCACACGCCCACTCCCCGAACGGGTGATTGGGCTGGGAACTGGTCCAGCCGGTGCGGACCATGTAGGGAAACTTGGCGCTGTCCCGCTGCGTCAGATCGTCCGCGGCCGGGATGGAGGCGACGTACACCGTTTTAAGCCGCGTGCTGACCGGGGCCAGCGCGTAACCCGTCGACGCGAGCAGCCCCCCGATGAACATGTGAACCTTGTCCTGCCGGATCAGCTTCTCGACCTTGCGCACCCCGACCGGCGGCTTGCCCTCTTCGTCCTCCACGATGAACTTCACCTTGGCGCCGGCGAAGTCGCCTCCGACCTCGTCCAGGTACATCTGGAAGCCGTTGGTCATGTCCTTGCCGACCTGGGCAAAGATCCCGGTCGTCGGCGCAAGGAAGCCGATGCGCAGCTCCTGCGCCGCCATGACGGGCGGCGGGCTCATGAACGTTCCGAGCCCAAGGGCTCCTGCGATCAATCCCCACGCAATGCTTCGTACGACTTGGCTCGACATGGCGTTCCCTCCTTTAATGAGACTCGGACTGCAATCGGAAAATGGGGTCAGAGTCAATTTTCCGAATAACTTTCACGAGGTGTGCCGCGGAAATTTGACTCTGACCCCATTTTCCCACCGCGCACGCCAGCCGCGGATTCTCTCCGGCACGCTCATCAGGCCCCCCGGCAGATATAGTATCGTCAGCACATAAACCCCGCCCAGCACGTACTGCCACCACGGGACGAGCGTGCTCAGGTACTCCCGCAGAAAGACCACGATCCCGGCCCCGACCGCGCCTCCCACCAGGGTCCCCGGCCCCCCCAGCACCACCATCAGCAGCGCGTCCACCGAGGTCGCGAGGACCACGTCTTCGGGACTGACCAGACCGTGGGCGTGCGCCCACAACACACCCGCGAGCCCTCCGAAACCGCCAGCGATGATGAACGCGAGGTACTTGTGCAGCCACGTGTGGTATCCCAGTATGCGCATTCTCGGCTCGTTCTCCCGAATTCCCACCAGGCTGCGGCCAAACGGCGACCGCACCAGGACGGTCAGCAAAGCCAGGGCCGCGACAAAGAAACCGAACACGACGAAGAAATACGTCACGTCGTCGGCGAGCTGGATCCCGAACTCGGGTCGCGTCGGGAGCACGATCCCGTTGTCCCCGCCGGTCAGGGAATTCCACCGGTAAGCGAGTCCCCATACGCACATTCCCAGCGCCAGGGTGATCATCAGAAAATAGACGCCGCCGGCGTGGACCGCGAACAGTCCGAACAGCGCCGCCGTCGCCGCGCCGATCAGGATACCCAACACGACCACCAATCCGAAAGTCCAGTCGAGACCGAACTGGAAGCGGGTGGCCAGAATCGCCGTCAGATAGGCGCCCATGCCCAGGTACGCCGCCTGGCCGAGTGAAGGCAATCCGGCAAAGCCCAACAGGATATCCAGGCTCATGGCGAGGATGGCGAAAATCAGCGCGTGCGTGACGAGAACGATGACGTACGAGTTGGCGAAAGGCGTCACGATCAGCACCGCCAGCAACGCCGCGATGACGATCAGCAGTTTGCGCCGGCTTTCCATCATCACTCCCGCCCGAAGAGGCCCGTCGGTTTCAACGCCAGGATTAGGACCATCGGCGCGTAGAGGGTGAAATAGGAAACCTCCGGGAACAGCGCCTTGCCGAAGTTGTCCGCAAGCCCGACGATCAGACTGCCCACGGCCGCCCCGGTCAGGCTGCCCATTCCGCCGATGATGACGACGGCAAAGGCGATCGGCAGGATCGCGAAATCCAGGCCCGGATAGACGCCGAGAAACGCGCCCCCGATCACGCCTCCCAACGCCGCCAGAAACGCGCCCAGCGCGAAGATGAACATCGAAACACGGGAGGTGTCGATACCCACGCCGCGCGCCATCTGCGCATCGTCCACCGTCGCGCGGATCATCGCCCCGATGCGCGTTTTTTCCATCGTGACCCACAGGGCAAGGCCTATCGTGCCCGCCATGCCGATCATGAAGATCCGGTACACCGGCAAGTGCAGTCCCTCGATGACGATGCTTCCCTTCAGGATGTCGGGCGGCGTGATGTCGAGGTTGTCCCCGCCCCAGATGTCGAGCGCCGCCTGCTGGAACAGGTACGCGAAGCCGACCGTCAGCAGGACCTGCCGCAACGGATCAAAACCCAGCGGTCTGAGAAAGATCCGCTCCATGAGCAGGCCCACCACGGCGACCGTCAATGCGGCCACCGGGATCGCCAGCAGCCAGGAGCCCGTCGTCCAGATCACCGTCAGCGCGACGTAGCCGCCGAGGAGAAAGAACGAGCCGTGAGCGAGATTGACGATCCGCATCACGCCGAAAATAAGCGACAGGCCGCTCGCGAGCAGGAACAGGAGGGCGCCGTAGGAAATCCCGTTGAAGGCCTGGATCAGCCAGAACTGTGCATCCACTCCTCACCTCACCTGGTTCGCCGGCCGCACGAAACGCAAAACGCGTTCTTGAAGCTTCCTGGCAACCGCCTGGGCCTGGATTGTCTCCCCGGTGTCCGCAGGGCTGGATGCCCTTTCCCCTCGGCCTGCTTGCCCGCCGAGCGCAGGATCGGCCGATAGCCGGGTCCGTGTGCTATTCCGCCTTGAGGTTCGCCCCTTTGATGAGCGGCCACCACCTTTCGATCTCGGATTTGTGAAAAGCGGCCAGTGCCTCGGGCGTCAACTGCTCGCGCGTCGGAATCTCCTGCCCGAGATCATTCAGCCGCTTGATCACGGTGGGATCGGCGAATGCCTTGACGACTGCCTCATTGAGTTTGGCGATGACAGGCTTGGGCGTCCCCTTCGGCGCCCATAAGCCCTGCCAGAATGCGATATAAGTGTCCGACGCTCCGATTTCCCCCATCGTCGGCACCTCGGGCAGGGGACGCCACCGCGTTTTCGACATGACCACCAGGGGTTTTATCCGGTTGGCCCTGAAGTGCGGCAGCATCTGCGACGCCTCGCCGCAGAACAGATCAACCTGGTTGGCCATCAGATCCGCCATCACGGGCGCGCCGCCCCGATACGGCACGTAGCGAAATTTGGTGCCGGTTTTCTGCTCGAAGTAGATGCCGCAAATGTGCGCCCCGCTTCCCGCGCCCACGGTCGCCACCGTCGCCTGGTCCGGGTTCGCCTTGAGCCAGGCGATCAGTTCCTTGCCACCGTTCACCGGCAATCCGGTACGGGCCACGATGATGAGCGTGGTGGTACTCAACATCGCGACCGGCTCCAGGTCGTTCAGGATATGCCAGGGAACCTTGTAGACCGCGCTGGCGCCGACGTGGCTCGTCCAGTTGCCAACGCTCAGGGTATATCCGTCGGGAGCGGACTGGATGGCGCGGCCGACGCCGATTGTCGAACCCGCTCCGGTGACGTTCTGAACGACCACCGTCTGACCGAGCGCCTGCCGCATGGGTTCAGAGATGATGCGCGCGATGGCGTCCGTCGACCCCCCGGCCGGGAACGGCACGATCAGGACAATCTGCCGCGCTGGATAGTCTTGTGCAGCGGTGGCGCCGGGAAACGCGAGCCCGGCGATGACGCAAAGGATTACGCGTTCAAACCAGCGCCGATACTGGCCTCGCCAGCATTGCCGTTGAGCCGCGGAAAACCGTGTCAAACCCACACTTCCGCGTCTGATGGTCGTCATTTCCCCTCCTCCACATGGTGGCTTCGAAGCACGTCAATCTTCATGTTGCGAAAGCAATATGTCGTCCATACGCTCCGGAGCTCCAGACGAAACCCCGTACCAGGCTTCCCAGTATCAGGGCGTGTCGTGCCTTCGTCAATTCCGAGGATTCTTCCGGGCGAGCGCACACGCAATCGATGCCCGCCTCACGTCCCGCCTCCCCCTCAGGCCGGATGGCGGCCCACGAAAAACGCGCTGTCGGGATCCTCGGTGGGATTGAGGCCGCAGCGCTTTGATGCCTCCCGCAACTGCCGCATGTGCACGTCGCGGATCTTCATGGTGGGTTGACGCAGCGGCCCGCCATTGAACCCCTGCAGCCACGCCTGGTATTTCCAGACCATGCGGTGAATGATGCCCGCGCCGACGCTATAGGTGGCCGTAACGGCCCGCTGCGCGGAGCGCGCCGGATGAATTCTCCAATAGTGCTCCATCATCTCTTCGAACCTGCCGTCGCGCACGAGATTGAACATGCGCGGGATGAGGTCACCATAGAACTCATAGTTGCTCGTGCCCATGAACTGCAGCGGCACGAGGCCCGCGAACGGCAGCGCATCGGCTTCGATCGGGCAGGTCACGACCACTTCGTGCGCATGATTCCTCCAGGTCTGGACGAATCCCGCCGGCGTCGGCATGCCGGACTCGGCCTTGATGCACACGATGTTGGGGATGTCCTTCACCATCTGCCGGATGAGTTCGGGGGACATGCCGGCCGGGTGCACGCGCTCGAAACCCCAATGCGGCACCGGGAAGAGGATGACGCCGAGGCGCGTCGCGTCGCAGAAGCGCTTCGTGTAGTCGAAGATCTGTTCGCTCGTGGTGGCGTAAAAGTTGCTGGGGTAGCCGAGCAACACCAGCTCGCACCCCTCCTCCTCCGCCATCCGCACCGCCTCGATGTTTTCCTCCAGCGTATTGAAGATGGCGTGATGGACCAGGGTGAGCCTGCCGCGCGCTTCATCGTGCGCCCACTGGATGAACTGCCGGTACTCCGGCAGCGTAATGGCGGTCTCGGCGACGAGCAGCGTGCCCCAGAATCCGTACTCGATCTCCTTGCGGATATCGTGGCGGATGCCCGGTTCGTTCAGCCCCTTGAGATCGAGCGTGTAGGAGGGAATGACGACGTTGCAGAGCCCGCGCATGTTCGCCCGCGCCCATGCCCGCGCTTCGCTCTTCGTGTAGCGCACCATGCGTCGTTACCGGCCAATGCGCGGCACGGTGACGCCGACCAGCGCGTCGCGCGTCAGGATCTCCGCCAGTTGCTCTTCACTCCAGCCTTCGGTGCCTTCAGGGCGCATCGGGATCACGACGTAGCGCATGTCGGCGTTGGAGTCGTGCACGCGCACCGTGACGTGGTCCGGGAGCACCGTGCCGAACTCGTGGAGCACCGTGCGCGGCTCGAAGACGACGCGCGAACGGTAATTGCGGCTCTTGTACCAAGTGGGCGGCATGCCCAGCAGCGCGCGCGGGTAGCACGAGCACAGCGTGCAGACGATAACGTTGTGCACGTCGGGCGTGTTCTCCACGGCAATCAAGCGCTCCGATTCGAGAACGATGTCCATCTCCGCGCACGCCGCCCTGCCGTCCGCGAGCAGCCGCGCCTTGAACGCGGGATCGGTCCAGGCGCGCGCGATCACGCGCGAGCCGCGGTACGGGAACTCCTCGTCGAAGAGTTCCATCCGGCGGCGCACCTGCTCGGCGGTGATCAGGCCTTTTTCCTCGAGCAGTTCCTGCATCGCCCGGCTCATGATCTCGTAGTCGGACGGCGGCCCGTTGTCGTGTTCATTGACCGGGGCATGATCGTCGTGGTCATGATTGTGGTCATGACCGTGCTCCTGCTTCGCGCGGGCGTAATAATCGAAATTCGGATTGCTCATGGCGTTTGTCCCTTCACTGGCGGAGACTCCGCGGATGCGGGTTCCAGCCAGTGCTCGAAGATTTCCATTTCGATGATGTCGTGCGCCGGGCCGGCATAGCGCGGCCACACGTCCTGCTGGGGAAAACGCACGCGATACAGCGTCTTCTCGGGTTTGCCGCTGAAGCCGTAGGCAAGTTCTTCCGGATTGGGAAACGCGCCGCAGATGCGCTCGATCACACCCTGCTTGCCGCGGATGTAATAAGGCGTGCGCCGATGCCCAGGCGGAAAGGCGCGCTTGACGACCACGCGGTCGCCCACGTCGTAGCGGTGCCCGGGCGCCGGCGTGTAGCTCGAAGTGAAAGATTGCCTTTCGGGCTTGGCGCTCGCCGCCATGATCAACGCGCCTTCGCCTTGATGGGAGATTCCATCTCGTCCGGCACGTTGAAGCGTGCCCGGATCTCCGCCATCTTGGCCTTGAGTTCTTCCTCGCTGAAGATGCTCTTCTCCAGCAGCACCGTTCGAAGCGCCCGGGTGGTGATTTCGAAATACTGGAGCCCGCGGTACTCATCGCCGAGATCCTCCGCTGCGCGGCGCAACTCGTCCACGCAGGTGATCCCGTTGGCCCCGAGGGTAGAGCGTAATGCGTTAGCCTGCCGCTCCCAGAACTTCATGCCGTGGTCGGTGGTGTCGATCGGCCCGGCCGCTTCGCCGCCGATGTCGTGGGGTCCCCTGTTCAGAGGTTTATCGCTCATCGTGTTTCCTGTCGGGGTGATGATCGCACAGGATAAGCCAATTGCCGTACGCAATTCAACGCCGCGAAGAATTGTCACGCCCGGATTTCCGCACATCGGGCAGTGGCCGCGGCCTCCCCCTTCCCGCCGGCGAACGCGGGGACGATCTCGCGGGCGAAGCGCCGCAGGCTCTCGCGCGAATCACCGCCGATATTGGCAAGGACGTAGGTCACCCCAACGGCGCGCAGGGCTTCGAACTTTTCCGCGATCTCGTCCAGCGTGCCGTAGACCGCGACCGACTCGCGGCTTGCGGCGGAGTGATCGTAGGCGAGAATGTGCGAGCCACCGGGCCGGTCTGGCGCGCGGGACACGTCGAGTATGCGTTGGCGCGCGCGCGCATTGCGTGCCAGCGCCGCCTCCCTGTCGGCCTCGTCCTTTGCAACATAGACGTCGCGGGCAACGGCGACCGTCATCGGGTCGAACACCCGCCCGCGCGCTTCCACCTCGGCGCGGAACAGTGCGATGCGCTCGCCGATCACCCGAGGCGTCGCGAACTGGTCGAGCAGCAGGTTGAAACCGCGCTCGGCAACGCGCCGGATCGAGGCCGGGCTGTTTGCCGCCATCCAGAACGGTGGATGCGGCTTCTGCGCCGGAGCCGGCTCGACGACAATTTCGTCGAACTGCCAGTATTTGCCGCGATGGGAGATGCGCCCGGTCGTGCTCCAGGCCCGGGTGATCACTTCGAGTGCCTCGTCGAAACGCGCTTCGGCTTCCTCGATCGGAATGTGGAACCCGCGGAACTCGGTATAGCGGTATCCCTTCCCGATGCCGAAATCGAGCCGCCCGCCCGAGAGCAGATCCAATGTGGCCGCCTGCTCGGCGAGGAGCACCGGATTGTGCCACGGCAGCACGATCACGGCCGTTCCGACCCGCAGCGTTCGAGTGTGCGCAGCGAGCCAGGTGAGCAGATGGAGC
>Ga0155935_1286_pt1 | contig 9703 bp, 8 predicted proteins | sample RifCSPlowO2_02_FD_107589 | JGI IMG/M metagenome (GOLD analysis project Ga0155935, IMG submission 107589) | Betaproteobacteria bacterium RIFCSPLOWO2_02_64_14
GAAAAACTATTTCGAAACTGGCAAAGCTCGGCAGAAGGGCGAGACGCGTAGCTTCGAGGAATTCCTGGCCGCGCCGGACACCGAGATCGTTCACTTCATCGGCAAGGACATCATCTACTTTCACACGCTGTTCTGGCCGGCGATGCTCCATTTCTCCGGCCACTACAAGACGCCGGACCAGATCAACGTGCACGGCTTCATCGGTGTATCTGGCGAAAAGATGTCCAAGTCGCGCGGCACTGGCATCGATCCGCTGCGCTACCTCAAGCTCGGCATGAATCCGGAGTGGCTGCGCTATTACATCGCCGCCAAACTCAACGCAAACGTCGAGGACCTGGATTTCAATCCGGACGATTTCATGGCGCGGGTCAACAGCGACCTCATCGGGAAGTACGTCAATATCGCCAGCCGGGCGGCGGGCTTCATCAGCCGGCATTTCAAGGGAGAAATCAACCAATCGCCCGAGGTCCAGCGGCTGGCGCGAGGACTCATGGAAAAGAGCAATGACGGAGATCAGATCCATCACGCCTACGAGGCGCGCGAGTTTGGCAAGGCAGTGCGCGTTGTAATGCAGGCTGCGGACCGGATCAACCAGTACTTCGACACCGTCAAGCCGTGGGAATTGGCGAAGAAAGATAGTTCGGAAAACCGCGAGGCTCTGCACCAAGCCTGCTCAGCCTGCTTGTGCGCATTCCAGTATCTGACAATGTGGCTTAAGCCAATACTTCCCGAGTTGGCTGCCAGAGCGGAAACGTTCCTGGGGTGTGGTTCACTCGCATGGCGTGATGCGTTGCCCGAGCTTCAACGCATCCAGCCCTACCGGCATTTGATGCAAAGAGTTGAAGAAAAGCAGCTCGACGCGCTGTTCGACATCGAAAAGGTGCCAACCATGCCTTCCTCATCCCCACCCCAAGGCCCCTCGCCCGCTTTGCAGACTCTCCCCTCCATCAAGGGGGAGGGGGCGGTCAGCAGTGCTGGCGCACCAACAATCGCGATTGACGACTTTTCGAAGATCGATCTGCGGGTCGCTAGGATCACCACGGCCGAGCACGTGGAAGGAGCAGACAAGCTCCTGAAGCTCACGCTCGACATCGGCGCGCTCGGCACGCGGCAGGTATTTGCCGGAATCAAGTCGGCATACGATCCCGCGGCACTCAAGGACCGCCTCACCGTCGTTGTCGCCAACCTCGCCCCGCGTAAAATGAAGTTCGGCGTCTCCGAAGGCATGGTCCTGGCAGCTTCCGGTGACGGGCCGGGCATCTTCCTGCTTTCCCCCGACTCGGGCGCCCAACCGGGCATGCGGGTCAAGTGACCCGAGAGGCGTAAGGCGAGAGGAGAGAGGCGGGAGATCATGAAAATCCACAGCGTTGAAGCGATCGCGATTGACATTCCGCTGACGCAGAATTTCGGCGGCAGCACTTATTCGGTGCTCAAACGCAGCACCGTCATCACGCGCCTGCGCACGAGGGACGGTCTCGCGAGCGAAGTCTTCAACGGCGACAACCGCGAGCACGGGCTTGAGATCGTGCGCATCATTCGGGACGAGCTGTTGCCGCTGGTGAAGGGGATGAGCATCTTCGAGCACGAGCGCATCTGGGAGAAAATGTTCGCGCTCACCATCGCCAACCGCGACCGCAAGACGCTGCTCGAAGCCATTTCCTGCATGGACTGCGCCGTGTGGGACCTGACCGGAAAGGCATTGGGGAAGAGCGTGCGCGAACTGCTTGGCGGCTATCGCGACCGCCTGCCGATCCTCTCCATCGGCGGCTATTACATGCCCGGCAAAAAACTCGCGGATTTCGGGAAAGAGGTGGAGTCGTACCGCAGGGCCGGCATGGCGGGCTGCAAGTTCAAGGTCGGCGGGCTCACGCCGGAGGAGGACGCAAAGCGCGTGGAGACCGCGCGCCGGGCAGCCGGGAACGATTTCATGCTTTGTGTCGACGCCAACCGCGGCTGGACGGCACAGGACGCGATCCGGTTCGGGCGGCTCATAGAGCACCTGAACATCGCATGGTTCGAGGAGCCGTGCCACTGGTACGACGACGTAGCCATGATGGCGCGCGTGCGCAAGGCGCTCCGCATCCCGATCAACGCCGGCCAGTGCGAGATCACGAGCCAGGGTGTGCGCCGGCTGCTCGACGCGGGAGCGGTCGATTTCGTGAACTACGATGTGTCCGAAGGCGGGGGTGTTACCGACTGGAGGCGTGCGGCTTCCATGTGCGCCGCGTCCGGCGTGCAGATGGCGCACCACGAGGAAAGCCAGATCTCGCAGCATCTGCTCGCCGGCATTCCGCACGGCACCTATGCCGAATGCTTTGCGCACCCGGAACGCGACCCGATATGGCAGACGGTGTGGGTCAACCGGCCCGAGGTCAGGGACGGAATGATCGCGGTGTCCAAACGGCCCGGCTTCGGCATCAAGCTCGACGCAAAGTTGGTGCGGAAGCACCGCGTGAACTGAGGCCGTGCCGATGCGTCGATGGCTTTTGTCTGCTCTCCTCGCCGTGCTCCTTGAACTGACGGCGCCGGCCGCGGCCAGTTACGACGTCGAATGGGTCGAATTTCCCGCGCTCAAGGAGTTCGGCGGTGAAGCGGTGCAACTGAGCGCGCTGCAGTTCCGGCCGCCGGGCAAGGGGCCGTTCCCCGCGATCGTGCTGATGCATGGCTGCAGCGGCATGTACACCCCTTCCGGTTACATCACGGCCTCGTACCGGCGCTGGGCCGAGCTGCTTGCGCTCGATGGCTACGTCGCCGTGCTGGTTGACGGCTTCAACCCGCGTGGCTACCGCACGATCTGCGAGTTGCAGAAACGGCCGATCCTGGAAAGCCGCGAACGCGTCGAGGACGCCTACGCGACGGCGCGCTGGCTCAACGACCAGCCCTACGTCGGACAGGGAAGAATCGGCCTCCTCGGCTGGTCCAATGGCGGCACCGGAACACTTTACGCCATGCGGCCGGCAAGCCGCCTCGAGCCGGCATTCCGCGCGGCAGTCGCTTTCTATCCGGGATGCAGGACGCTGTCACGCGCGAAGACGCCGTACCAGCCGTACGCGCCGCTGTTGATCCTTGCGGGAGGTGCCGACGACTGGACGCCGGCGGCGCCCTGTGCTCACCTCATCGAGATCGCGAAGGGCCAAGGTGCCCCCGCCGACATCGTGATCTACCCGGGCGCTCATCACGCCTTTGACCGCATCAACCTGCCGGTGCGCTACCGGCCGAACGTGCGCAATCTCAACAAGCCCGACCGTCTTGGCGCCACCGTCGGCGAGCATCCCCAGGCGCGCGAGGCCGCGATCCGCCGCACCCGCGAATTCTTCGCGCAGACGCTGAAGCACTGAACGGGGCCGAGCACCCCGGGGTCGAATCGGTTGCCGGTCGGTCACGCCTTGCGGCCTTCAAGGCGCGGCGGCATACTGACGGCCAAGTTCCTGCCCGGTCCGTCAAACAGCGAGGAGAGCCATGAAGAACAAGACGTTCACGCGTGCGATGCGCGCTGTATTATGCGCAGCGGCCGTTGCGGCGCTTCTGCCCGGAACTGCCGCGAGTCAATCCGTCTGGCGCCCGGACAAGCTGGTCGAGCTGATCGTTCCGACTTCGACCGGAGGCAACAACGACAGGATGGTGCGCCTCGTGCAGAAGATCCTTCAGGACCGCAAGCTCGTGACGATGCCCGTTCTCGTGCTGAACAAGGCGGGCGGCAACCAGCACCTCGCCGTGGTCTACCTCGACCAGCACGCCGCCGACCCGCACTACGTCATGATGACGAATCCCACGATTTTCACGAACGAGCTGAACGGCATCTCAAAACAATCCTACACGCATCTCACGCCGCTCGCGCTGATGATCGTGGAGAGCAACGCCTTCACGGTCGGAGCCGATTCACCGCTGAAGAACATGCGCGATGTGATGGCGCGCCTGAAGGCGGACCCGAATTCGCTGTCTTTCTGCATGCCGGCCCGCGGCGGCGTGACGCACATCGCGCTTGCCGCCGCGGTGAAGGCTGCCGGGCTTGATCCGAAAAGGCTGAAGATAGTCGTCTTCAAAACCAGCGGCGAATCGATCACGGCGATCGCCGGCGGGCACGTCGACGTCATGGTCTCATCCCTTGCCTCGGTGATGGGCGTGGCACAGTCCGGCAAGGCCCGCGTGCTGGGAATTGCCGCGAAGGAACGGCGCGGCGGCGGCGGCGCAAGCATTCCGACCTTGCGCGAGCAGGGCATCAACACCGATGCGGTCGCCTCATGGCGGGGGCTCTCGGGTGCCCCCGGCCTCACGCCGCAGCAGGTCGCATTCTGGGACGAAACCCTTGAAAGAGTCTTCGACAGCGAAGACTGGAAGGCCTATCGGGAGAAGAACAATCTTCCTCCGCAGCACCTGCGCAGCCGCGACTTCGCGCAATACCTGCAAGGCGAGTACGAGACGACCAAGGTGATGATGGCCGAAATCGGTCTCGCCAAGTAGCCTCCGGACCGGGTCGTCTGCAGCCGCGTCGCTCAGCCGCGGCGGCTTTAGGTCTTGCTCAAACTGATCGCGGTCAGAATGCCCTGCATGATGGCGACCGGCGTGGGCGGACAGCCGGGAACCGCGACATCCACCGGAATCACGTTCGACACCCGGCCGCAACTTGCGTAGCTCTCCCCGAATATCCCGCCGGTGCAGCCGCAGTCGCCGATCGCAACGACGAGTTTGGGCTCGGGTGTTGCGTCGTAGGTGCGCTTCAGCGCGACTTCCATGTGGCGCGACACGGGGCCCGTCACGAGCAGCAGGTCGGCATGCCGCGGACTCGCGACGAACTTGATGCCGAGCCCCTCCAGGTTGTAGTAAGGATTGTTGAGCGAGTTGATCTCGAGCTCGCAGCCATTGCACGAGCCGGCATCGACGTGGCGGATTGTGAGCGCCCCCGCAAAACTCTCCAGGATTTCCGCCCGCAGGCGCCCGGCAGCCACGCGCAGCGCCTCGTCGGCCTGCGGATAGGGCTCGGTCTTGATGCCCGTTACCAAGATCTGTTTCAGCAGCTGGTACATGGTGTCATAGTAAGCAGTAAGCAGTAAGCAGTAAGCGGTGAAGTCAGATTGCTCCCAGTCAGCGATAGCTCCTGCCGCTGGTTTCTCGTTCACTGCTTACTGCTCGCTGCTCACCTTCATCACAGGTCATGTCCCGAATAACTCAAGTTGAACGATTTGTTGATGAGCGGGAAATCAGGCACGATGTTCCCGAGCACGGCCCGCTCAAGGATCGGCCAGTTCTGCCACGACGGATCGTGCGGGTGGCAGCGGGCGACACGTCCATCATCGCCCGTCTCCAGCGCGACCAGCACTTCACCCCGCCAACCCTCGATCCAGCCGACGCCGAAACGCCCTGCTGGAACACCCGGAACCTTGGTGGCGCATGCACCGAGCGGCAGCCGGTCCAAGATTAATCGGCTGAGGCGAAGCGACTCGAAGACCTCTTCGAACCGTACCGCCACCCGCGCGGCCACGTCACCGTTGCGATGCGAACCCATGCGCACCTCGAGCTCGGTGTAGGGCACGCACGGATACTCGACTCGCATGTCCCACGCCTGGCCGCTCGCGCGCGCGGCCACGCCGGTCAACCCCAGCCGGTCGGCCAATTCGCGCGAAACTCGGCCACAATTGATGAAGCGATCCTGCAGGCCGGCGTGTTCGTCATAGATCGACTTGAGGAGCGAGACGGTTTGCTCCAGCGCGGCCATCTCGCGGCGCAGCCGCTCCATGCCCGCCGGCTCGAGGTCGCGCGCGATGCCGCCGGGAACGATCACATCCATCAGGTAGCGGTGGCCGAAGAGGGCCTGGTGCGTGCGCAGACAATCCTCCTTCAGCCGAAGGAACTGCGCGAGCCCGAAAGCGAGCGCCGCATCGTTGCCCAGAAACCCGAGGTCACCCAGGTGGTTGGCGATGCGCTCGCGCTCGAGCAGCAGGGCCCGCAGCCACAGCGCGCGTGGCGGCGGCGTGATTTCCGCCATCGATTCCACCGCCATCGAGTAGGCCCACGAGTACGCCACGGTGGAATCGCCGCTGACGCGCCCCGCCAGCCGAACCCCTTCCGCGAGCGTCATGCCCTCGAAGCGCTTTTCGATGCCCTTGTGCTTGTAGGCAAGCCGTTCTTCCAGCCGCAGTATGCCCTCGCCCACAATCGAGAAGCGGAAATGGCCCGGCTCGATCGTGCCCGCATGCACGGGACCGACCGGAATTTCATGCACTCCCTCGCCGCCCACGCGTACGAACGGATAGTTGTCGGCTTCGCCGTTTCCGGTGGCGCCTGGTAGGTGATGGGTGACGAAGTCCTTGCGCAGCGGGAAGACATCCGCGGGCCAGGCAGCGTGCCGCAGCCACTTGCGGCGATCGGCCGCATTCTCGGCGTTCACGCCGAACAGGTCGTAGATCGCGCGCTGCATGCGGTTTGCGGCGGGAAAAATATCGGAAATGTCGGGGAAGCTCAAGCCGTCAAGCGACATTGTGGTCACCAGCAACCCCGATTGCACCACCAGCGCTGCATGCACCGCGAATGCCTCGCCCCGATCGTGGTCGTCGGTGCCCCACAGCGCGACCAGTCGCCCGCCTTTGTCCCGCACCTGCTGGCATGCCGTGCGCCACTGCTGCGCGTCGACGCGCCCGTGCCACGCCGCTACCGCCCCCGGCAGTTGCCTCAGTTCAAACTGGAAATCTTCAAGCTTCATCTGATTCCAAGGAGTGAGGATCGAGGATTGAGAAATCAAACCCGAGGCGTACCTTGTCTTTCCCTCGATCCTCAGTCCTCATTCCGCAATCCTAGCCAATGAGCTGCGCGGCCTGACGGTACCATTCCGCCAGATAGGGGGGAATCCAGAGTCCCAGCAACAGCACGATCGCAAGATGCACGAAAACCGGGATCAACGCCGGGGGGTGCGGCAGGCGCACGGCCGTCGCATTCCCGAACACCATCGGCTGCACCTTGCCGAAGATCGCTGCGAACGCCACGCCGAGGGCTACCAGCAGGAACGGCGTTGCCCACGGCTGCTGGTGCATGGCGGCGGTCAAGAGCATGAATTCGCTCGCGAACACACCAAATGGCGGCATGCCGAGGATCGCGAGGCTTCCGATCATCAGCCCCCAGCCGATCGTCGGATTGCTGTCGATCAGCCCTCTGATATCCTCCATGATCTGCGTGCCGGACTTCTGCGCGGCGTGGCCGACGGCGAAGAAGATCGCCGACTTGGTGAGAGAGTGCACTGTCATGTGCAGGAGCCCCGCGAAAGTGGCGAGCGCCCCGCCCATGCCGAAGGCGAAGGTCATCAGTCCCATGTGCTCGACCGACGAATAGGCGAACAGGCGCTTGATGTCCTTCTGGCGCGACAGCAGGAACGCGGCAATGACCACCGACAGCAGGCCGAAGCCCATCATCAGGTTGCCGGCGAAATGCGTGCCGAGCGCCCCTTCCACCAGCACCTTGGCCCGCACCACCGCGTAGAGCGCAACATTGAGCAAAAGCCCCGACAGTACGGCTGAAATCGGCGTCGGGCCTTCGGCGTGCGCGTCGGGCAACCAGTTGTGCAGCGGCGCGAGCCCCACCTTGGTGCCGTAGCCCACCAGAAGAAACACGAACGCGAGTCCCAGCACCGTGGGCTCGAGTGCGCCCTTTACCGCGTTCAGGTGAGTCCAGAGCAGCGCCGTGCCGCCGGCGCCCAGCACCTTCTCCGCCGCGATATACAGCAGAATCGTGCCAAACAGCGCCTGCGCGATACCCACGCCGCACAGGATGAAGTACTTCCATGCCGCTTCCAGGCTCGCCGGTGTGCGGTACAGGCTCACCAGCAGCACGGTGGTCAGCGTGGCGGCCTCCATCGCCACCCACAGGATGCCGACGTTGTTGGTGAGGAGCGCCAGCAGCATGGTGAAACTGAACATCTGGTACATGCTGTGGTAGAGCCGCAGCCGGTTGGGCGACAGCCGGCCGAGGTGCGCTTCGATGCGCATGTACGGCCGGCTGAAGAGCGAGGTGGTGAAGGCGACAAACGCCGTCAGCGCCACGAGGAATACATTGAACGGATCGACGAAGAAATTTTCGTTCCACACCAGGATCGGACCGTCGGTGACGACGCGCGCGGTGAGCGCCGCCGCCGCTAGCAGGGTGAGCAGGCTCATGCCGGAGTTGAGTTCGGGCGCGAACGACCGGTGGCCCCAGACAGCAAGGACGATGCCTCCCGCAAATGGAACGCCCAATACGAGCAATAATTCCATCAACGTTCCTTGAGCTTCTCCAGATGGTGAATGTCGAGGCTTTCGAAAGTCTCGCGTATGTGGAAGAAAAATACGCCGAACACCAGCGTGCCAACCAGCACGTCGAGCGCGATTCCGAGTTCGACCACCATCGGCATCCCGTAGGTCGCCGACGTTGCCGCGAAGAACAATCCGTTCTCCATCGCCAGGAAACCGATCACCTGGGAGACCGCCTTGCGCCGCGTGATCATCATCAGAAACGCGAGCAGGATGCTGGCGGTGGCGATGCCGAGCGTACTCTTCGTGATGGTGCCGGCGATCTGAGAAATCGGGGTGGCCAGGTTGAACGCAAAGATCACCAGCACGATGCCGATCAACATCGTCGCCGGGATGTTGATGAGCGTCTCGACGTCCCAGCGCACGTTCAACGCACGAATCAGCCGGTGCAGGACCCAGGGCAGGAACAACACCTTCAGCGCCAACGTGATCAACGCGGACACATACAACTCCGTCTGGCGCGTCGAATAGGCGACCACGAGCGTGGAAAGAACCAGCACGAACCCCTGCAGCGCGAACAGGTTGATGAGCGACAGGATGCGCCGCTGCGTAAGCATGGCGAATGCGAGCAGCAACAGCAATGCCGCGCAAAGATTGATGAGCTGACTCGTGAGCGGCAGGGACGGCATCTCACGTCTCGAGCAGGAAGTGGGTCAGCATGCCAAGCGTCGCAAGCAGGAACGCGGTGCCGAGGAACTCAGGCGCGCGGAAGATGCGCATCTTGGCTGAAACCGTCTCGAGCAGCGCGAGGCCTGCTCCGGCCAATGCGAGCTTCACCACGAGAACACCCAGCGCGATCGGCAATCCGATCCAGTCGCCCGCATGCGCGATGCCCCACGGTAGGAACATCGCAATGCCGATCGTTATATAGGCGGTGAGCTTGAGGCTGGAGGCCCATTCGATCAACGCCAGGTGCCGCGCCGAGTACTCCAGAATCATTGCCTCGTGGATCATGGTGAGCTCGAGGTGCGTGGCAGGGTTGTCGATCGGAATGCGCGCGTTTTCCGCGAGCAGCACCATGAGAAACGCAATCGCTGCGAACGCCATGCTTGGATAAATCACGAACTCGCGCTGTCCCAATGTTTCCACGATCGTCGGAAGCGACGTGGAATGGCTGATGAGCGAGGCCGTGAACAGCGCCATCAGCATTGCCGGCTCAGCGAGAAAGCCGATCATCATTTCGCGGCGCGCGCCGAGCGTGCCGAACGAAGTGCCGACATCCATGCCGGCGAGCGCGATGAACACGCGCGCGAGCGCGAACAGGCCCACCAGCGCGATGACGTCGGCCGCCGGCGCGAACGGAAGATCGGTGGCCAGCACCGGAACGATGCCCACGGCAAGCCACATGCAGCCGAACAGGATGTAGGGCGTCGCGCGGAACAGCGCCGAAGCGTCGTGCGCGAGCACCGCGTCCTTGTGAAACAGCTTGT
>Ga0155935_1137_pt1 | contig 9571 bp, 11 predicted proteins | sample RifCSPlowO2_02_FD_107589 | JGI IMG/M metagenome (GOLD analysis project Ga0155935, IMG submission 107589) | Betaproteobacteria bacterium RIFCSPLOWO2_02_64_14
CTCCGCCGCCTGGTTGCGGAACGTAAGCGTCTCGCGCGAGAGGTCCTGGAAGATGTCGCTGTGGCGGTCGTACTTCAATTCGTCGTACACGTACGGCGCCGCGAAATCGTGCTGGGGATCGATCGCGCGCCCGCGTTCGAGCGCCACGACTTTGAGGCCCGCGTCGGCGAGTTCCTTGCTCAGGATGGAGCCGACGATGCCGGTGCCAACGACAACTGCATCGACGGGTTTCAACCTGGTGGCTGTCATCGTCCGTTCTCCCCTTCGGCGTTCTTGACTCTAACGTGCCTGGGCAACCCCTGGGCGTCGAGCGCGACCCGTCCCTGCTGGATGTCGAGTATGCTCACCGGCTCCACCCGGTACGGCACGTTGTGCTCGTCGATCAAGTCGTTGTAGTTGGAAGCGGGCACGCCCGGAAAACCGATCAGCTTCCAGCCCACCTTGTCCCGGTTGCCGCCGTAGATCGGGTCTCCGAAGAATCCTTCCATCGTGTTGCGCATCAGCAGCCCGAAGAAAAGTTTTGACGAGAGCGATACCAGCTCCACGATGCCGCCCTCCAGTCCCTTGAGGACTTCGTCCTGCTGCTGCGGCGCGAGAAACTCGAATGCCTTCCGGTACTGCTTCAGGCAATAGACATTGGTCTCGCGGATTCCCGCGCGATAGATTTCTCGCGGCGTGAGGCGCGACTGGAAGCCCTGCTGCGGCGTGCCCTCGGGCCATGGCCCCATGCGGTAGTTGCGGCCGTGCGAGCCCCAAACGCTGGTGAGCTGCCGGTCGATGAAACAAGTGACGCCGGCTTCCTTCGCCCCGGGTCCGAGTTCGTCCGCGGGTATCAACCGCGCCGCCACCGCGTCCAGGAAGCGGACTTCCGGCTGCGTCAGATAGCCATAGACGGTGTGGTCCGACGCTTCTTGCATTTTCATCACTCCCTATTGATTCCCTCCCCCTTGATGGGGGAGGGGTAGGGTGGGGGTGACGCATTGCACTCGGCAAACACGTCGGTATCACCCCCATCCCAACTTCCCCCATCAAGGGGGAAGGAGTCAACACTTATGCGCGCGGCGGGCAGAGAATTCCACAATGCTGACTCTGCCCTGCCGAACATCACCGGATTTTTCCGGCGAGAGTTTCTCCTGCGCCTGACACGCCGTCAAGCGCATGCCATTGGCTACGGCATCGTGTTCTCGGGCGCGCGTCGTGCAGTGAGTTGAGATTGCGCAGAGAGCCCGCCGCTACGCGTTGCAGCAATCATGCGCGCGGGAGCGAGAATCGGCCGGTGCTCAGAGCGAGACCGTGCCCTTACCCGGCCGCTTGAGAAAGCGCAGGAATGCCGCTTCGGCGGCGCGCACCCCCGTGCGCCCGCCCGGCCTCGCCGGCCCCAATGTTCCCGACCGATATGCCTCCAGCAACACTGGATGAACGTACGACTTGCGGCACACCGCGGGCGTGTTTCCCAACCGCGCGGCGACAGCCTTGATGGTCGCGATGATGTTCTTCTTCGCCTCGTTTTCCGACGCGAAAGCGAGCTTTCTCAGTTCCGACATGACGAAGACGCTTCCGGCCCAGGTGCGGTAGTCCTTCGCGGTGAAGTCCGCGCCCGAAATCTCCTGCAGGAAGCCGTTCACGTCAGCCGCGCTTATCGCGCGGCAGTTGCCACTGTCGTCAAGGTATTGAAACAGGTCCTGCCCGGGGAGCGCCTTGCAATGCCTGACGATTTGCGCGAGCCGTCGATGTTCAACGGTGACCGCATGCGCCACCCCGCCCTTGCCGCGAAAACTGAACCGGATGCGCCGGCCCGAAATCTCGACATGCCGGGTTTGCAGCGTCGTGAGACCGTAGGACTTGTTGGCGCGCGCATACTCGTCGTTGCCGACGCGGATGAGCGTGATTTCCAGGAGCTTTACCACCGCGGCGAGCACCTTTTCCCGCGTCATGCCATCCTGCTTGAGACAGGCCGCGACCCGCCTGCGGATATCCGGCAACGCCTTCCCGAAGGCGAGCATGCGTTCGTACTTCGTGGTATGTCGAATGGTGTCCCATTCCGGGTGGTAGCGGTACTGTTTGCGGCCCTTGGCATCGCGCCCGGTGGCCTGGATGTGGCCGTTGGGCTTATGGCAGATCCACACCTCGGTGTATGCGGGCGGGATCGCCAGCGAGTTGATGCGCTTGATCACTCGCGGGCTGCGCACGGGGCTGCCGTCCGGATAGAAATAGGCAAAGCCGCCATCGCCGGGACTGCGCGCCAGGCCGGGTTCGTCGTCGAATACGTAATTCAACGTGATTGCCATGGCAGTTGTGTCTTGCCAACTCCCGGCTTTTGATTCCGCGCTATTCGCGCGGCATGACGTCGAGCCGGACCGCGATGCCTTCGAGCGCCTTCGTCACCGCCGGGTAGCGCGCCATCACCAGCGGGTCGTGGCCGGGGACGATGTGCTGCGGTGAATCCGCCAGCCGGCGCAGCGTGTCGTAGCCTTCGAGCACGCCGCCAAGATCGAATATGGACGGGAAGCAGCGCCCCGTTTCCATATGCTCGTAATAATGGGTCGCGTCGGATGCGAGCACCACCCAGCCGCGCTGCGTGTGTACCCGCACCGATTGCAGCCCGGGCGTGTGGCCGCCGATGTGATGCAGGCTGATACCCGGGGCGAACTCGTCCGCGCCCTTGTGGAACGCGACGCGGCCCTTGAACAGCATCCGCACCATCCCGACCACGTCTTCCGGCTCGAACGAGTGGGCGAGGCGCGCATGGCGCATGTAGCGACCGGTGACGTAGTTCATCTCGTCATCCTGTATATGGAACACCGCGTTGGGGAAGTCGAAGAAGGTGCCAACGTGGTCGTAGTGCATGTGCGTGACGATGATCTCGCGCACCGCATCGGCCTCGACGCCCAGAAGCGCCAGCCCGTCCTTCGGGGTGCGCAGGAACTCGCGCTTGCGCCGGGCGGCCGTCTCGGCGGTGAAGCCGGTATCCACCACGACCACTCGCTCCTCGTTGCGGATCAGCCACACGAAATAATCCATCGGCATCGGCGCGTCGTGAGGATCGCCGCCGACGAAATGCTCGTGACGCCGCGCATCGCGCCGCGCGTAGCGGATCGCGAAAACCTCGTAGTTTGGAAGCTGCATGCTCGACCTCGTGGAATGAGTGGAAATTATCCGGAGATCCTCCCTCACCCTCGGTCCCTCTCCCGAAAGGAGAGGGAAGCTCGTGTCCAAGCTCACCGAGTACCTGGGGCGGCAGGTGACGACTGACGCAGGTCAATCACGTTGGCAAACTGGTTCGAACTCTGCGGAAATCCCTCAAGAACCGGGTGGCGAGTCAACCGTGACAAGCACCGTCATCCGTCACTCGCCACTCGCCCCTCGTCACCCCCCAGAATCAGCTTGCTCCCATGAAATCGCGCTTGCCGAGCTCCACGCCGTTGTGGCGCATGATGTCGTAGGCGGTGGTGGCGTGGAAGTAGAAGTTGGGGAGCGAGCGGTTCAGCAGCAGCTCCTGTCCCTTGAGATTGAGTTCCCGGTCGCGCATTTTCACGGTCACGGCTTTTTCCTCGGTGCCGTCGATCTGCGCGGGCTTGACCGTGTTGAGAAAGGCGACTGTCTTCTCCACGCGCGCGGTGAGTTCGGCGAGGCTCTTCTCGTTGTCCTCGAACTTCGGCGCCTCCACTCCCGCCAGCAGCGCAGTGCAGTTCCTGGCGTGGTCGGTCATGGCCTGGATCTGCCGGGTGAAGCTGAACATGTCGGGATAGAAGCGGTAGCTCAACAGGGTCGCCTCGTCGTACTTCTTCTCGGCGTAGAGCGCCTGCGCCTTTTTCATGCAGCCCGCAAGGCCGTTCAGGTGCTTGATAAAGACGGGCAATGAAACCTGGTACATCGAAGTAGCCATTGTTGTATCTCCTTGGGTGAATCCGGGTGGATGGGGGGCCTATTTTAGTATCTATTGCGTTGCCCGCAACGGGATTACTTCACTCACCGCCACGCTTCGCCCGCGGCGGCCGCGGCCTTCGGTGTCGTCGCGAGGAAGCAGCGCTGACGCGGCGATCTCGCGGCGGGCGCGGTCTGACTGTCTGAACTGTCCGGAATCCACTATTGCTGCACCCGTATGCTGGCGTCCCGGATGACGCACACCCATTTCTACGATTCCGCCCTGTCATGGAGCCGGTTTCGGGCGATTAACCTGGAGCGCCCGCTGATAGGCCTCTCGCGCCGTGGTGCGCTTCAGGTACTCGTGCAGCAGGTCGGGAAGTTCGATTTTGCGGCCGATTGCACTGACGAGGCAAGTCGTGAGCAGGATATCCGGCCCGCTGAAGCGCTCGCCGAGAACGAACGGACCTGCCGGGGCGAGGCGCGTGGCGGCGGCGTTGACCTGTCGCGCAAAACAGTCGCGCGCGGTCTTGAGCGCATTGGGCGCTTCACCGTAAACGTCCTTGAGATCCTCGTGCCGGCGCAGGATGTAGAGCGCATTGGCGTCGAGCTCCATCATGACGAAGAAGCACCATTGGTCATAGCGGGCGCGCTCGCGCGGAGCCGTCGGCGGACGGAGGTTCTTCGCTGCGCCGTACATGGCTCCCAGGTAAGTGACGATGGCGGCGCTCTCGGTCAGGACGAAATCGCCATCCTGCAACGTGGGAATTTTCTGGCTCGGGTTGAGGCGGGTGTACTCGGGCGTCAGCGTCTCGCCGGTGCGCGAGCGGATGGGACGATGCTCGTAGGGAAGCTCGAGTTCCTGCAGCATCCAGTTGGCGCGCATGGTGCGCGACGATCCCGCGCCCCACAGTATTCGGGTTCCGTTCGTCGTTTCAGCCATGATCTCTCAACAAATTGAATGTGGCGCCGGCAGAAGCTTCCACCTCGCCCGCGCCGCCGTCAAGCGGATCAAACCGATTTCGACGGCTTGAGACCCATACCGCGCCTCCACCAGTCACGGGCGTGGGTTGGCGAATCTAGCCAAGTCCCCGCGAATCGACTTTGCTAGAATGGCCTCCCGCACCAATTCCTCGGGGAGGGTGGGTTGGACGCCGCTTCCACGCGCTCCGGTAGCGATTTCTTCATAGTCGATAACAGCGACTCTGAGTGGAAGGTCAGGGACTACCTGCGCGAGTGGGCACAAATCTCCGATCGGTTCGACATCGCGACGGGCTATTTTGAAGTCGGCGCGCTCCTCGCGCTCGACGGTCAGTGGCAAAAGCTCGACAAGCTGCGCGTTCTCATGGGGGATGAAGTCACCAAGAGAACGAAAAAGGCGCTGCTGGCCGGAATCAACGCCGTCGAGAGCGCACTCGACGCGAGCCTCGAAAAAGAAAAAGAGCAGAACGATTTCCTCGCCGGCGTGCCAGGCATCGTCGAGGCGATACGCATGCGGCAGATCGAGTGCCGCGTGTACGCCAATCTGTTCAGAAGCCGCTGGCGGGAGCTGGTCACGGCTTTCCTGAAGCTCGGCGCGATGAGCTACGGCGGCCCGGCGATCATGGGGATCATCCAGACGGAACTGCAGGAAAAGCGCGGCTGGTTATCGAGGGAGCGCTTTCTCGAAGGGCTTGCCCTGGTGAACATGCTCCCCGGCGGGGTCGTCACGCAACTCTGCATTTTCATCGGCTACGACCGCGCCGGCTGGCGCGGCGGAGTGCTCGCCGGATTCTGCTTCATCCTGCCATCGGCGTCATGGCGGTATCGCTGTTGCACATGGCGCCGCATGCGGCGCCCGATGCGTTCACCATTTTCCTGCTGGTGCTGACTGTCGTGGCCATGCTGATCTACAGCCTGCGGCCCCTGCCGCTGATGCTCGTGGGTGCGTTGGCCGGCATCGGCAGCCGTGCGCGTCCGCTGCAACGGCTCCGGGAGTTGGTCTGACCGCTGGGTGACGACAGACAAGTGACGGAGCCATCGGCAGATGCCATCAACCTACGCCCCTTTTGCATAGGCCTTTGTTTTCGGCACCGGCATCGCGGCTTTAAATGCCGCGCGAACTGATCCTGGGACAGGCCGAGTTCCTTGCGGATCGCCGATAACAGAGAAGCGACGCGGGGCTACGGTCATGACCCCGGCGTCTTATTCGCTTAAGATTAGCGCGCTGAGTCTAGTTGTTATACACTAGCATCAGTCAACTGACTCTAGTGTAATGAAGTGATTCAAGTCACTGATCGGGAAATAGAATCCCGCCTCCGGCTAGACAATCCGTGGTGGCAGGCTGGGGCCGGCGTGGACGCCGAGTTCCGCGATTTGCCTCGTCGCGCCTATCTGGCGGCGTTCGACCGGCTGGTGCGCGATGCTGAGGTCCGGCGCTCGGTGGTACTGCTCGGGCCGCGGCGCGTCGGCAAGACGATACTCGTCTATCACACCATTCAGTCGTTGCTGGATGACGCCCGCGTCATCGGGCGCGACATCCTTTACGTGTCGCTGGAGACGCCGATCTACACCGGGCTTTCCCTGGAGAGCCTGGTGCAGCGATTTCAGAAGCTGTTTGACCGGCCGGCCGGAACGACGCTCTACGTTTTCTTCGACGAAATCCAGTATCTGCGCGAGTGGGAAGCGCACCTCAAGTCGCTGGTGGATACCTACCGTCATATCCGATTTATTGCGACGGGGTCGGCGGCCGCGGCGCTGCGCGCGAAAAGCGTGGAATCAGGCGCGGGGCGCTTCACTGAGTTTCGACTGCCGCCGCTGACCTTTGCCGAGTACCTGCGCTTCATCAGCCGCGAAGACGAACTCATCCGGGAGATCGACGATCCGGCGGGCGTTGCTTTCGCGGCCCGCGACGTGCACGCGCTCAACGCCGAGTTCGTCAACTACCTCAACTTCGGCGGCTTCCCCGAGGCGGTGTTTTCGGAGCGCGTCCAGGCGAACCCGCGCCGCTACATCAAGAGCGACATCATCGACAAGGTGCTGCTGCGAGATCTGCCGAGCCTCTACGGCATTTCCGACATCCAGGAACTCAACAGCCTCTTCAACACACTTGCCTACAACACCGGCCGGGAACTCGGTCTGGAAGATTTGTCGCGGACCTCGCACGTTGCGAAGAACACGCTCATCCGTTACCTGGAATATCTGGAGGCGGCATTTCTCATCCGCCGCGTGCGCCGGGTGGATGCGGACGCAAAACGCTTCCAGCGCATGACGACATTCAAGGTGTACCTGACGAATCCCGCCATGCGTGCCGCATTGTTTGGCCCGGTGGATGAATCACACGAAGCGACGGGCCAACTCGCCGAGACCGCGGTATTCAGCCAGTGGATGCACAATACGTCGTATCTCGACTCGCTTCACTATGCGCGCTGGAAGAAAGGCGAAGTCGATCTCGTAAGTCTCGATCCTGCGCGACAGAAGCCGCGCTTTGCCGTCGAGGTCAAGTGGTCCGATCGTGCCGCAGACGACCCGCGCGAGGTAAAAGGGCTCGTCGAGTTTGCCAAAGCACATAAGCTCGCGCGCCGGCCGCTGGTGACAACGCTTACCCGCAGCGAAACGAAGACGGTGGACGGCGTGGAGATCGACTTCACACCCTGCAGTCTTCACTGCTATACCGTGGGCAAGAACACGCTCGAACGCAGAAGATGACTTACGGCATGCCGATGTTGCGCGTGGCCATTTGCCGATTCCTCCAACAGACAACAGTCAGGCCACGGCGGGTCGAACGCCCGTCAGGTAATCGTAGAGGTTGGCCACGTTGCGCTTCATGACGCTCGGCGCCATGCCGTCCTGCCCTACGTCCATGGGATAGCGGTCGGTCAGAGCGGTGAGCCGGGCAATGGCTTCGTCCTTGGTCATGCCCCGGTCGATCGCATCCTTGACGTAGGCCTTCCATTCCTGGATGAACGCGGCCTGCTCGGGCAGGTAGTCCTTGCCGCACACGGCCCCGTGGCCCGGCACGAAGATCTCCTCGTCGAGCTTGCGCAGCGATTCGAGCGCCACCAGCCACAAGTCGGGATTTGCCTCCTGGAGCCAGGTGTGCACCTTGTGGAAGATGTTGTCGCTGGTGAACACCACACCTTCCTCCTTGATGCAGATCGCCGCCTGGTACGCGGTGTGGCCCGGCATGTGGATCATCTCGAAGGTGTGGTTGCCCACGCTTCACTCCTCCCGGGAATACGCCACCGCCCCCGATTGCAGTAGAGTAGTCAAGCGGGAGGGTATTATCAAGGTAGAGCCGCGCAGGTATGCCGCAAGGAACGTTTCATCGAACAGGGAGCAAAACATCATGGCAACAGGAATGACGCCGATCCGGCGCGTCGTGACCGGCAACGACGAGCGCGGCCGATCGAAAGTGGTCTGGGACGGTCCGTCCCCGCAGGTTCACGAGACCAAGATGAGCGGGCGGGGACACACCGATTTCTGGGTCTGGGAGAAGACGCCCGCGCCGCTTTCGGGGGATCGGGACGACGGCCTGTTGCCCGACGACTTCCCGGGCCCGCGCGGCGGCGGGCACCTGCGCGTCGTGCACTGGCTCGGACAGAACGACCCTGGGTCGAAGGGTGTGCAGGAAGTGCCGTTCCACGAACCGAAGGAGCGCGCGCGCGGAAGGACGTGGGATCGCGGCGGCGGCAACGAAGCCTACAGTTCCGCGATGCACAAGACCGAGTCGGTCGATTACGGCATCATGCTTTCCGGCGAGCGCAAGATCATCCTGGACAACGCCGAGCTCACGATGCAGCCCGGCGACATCGTGATCCAGGTCGGCGCGTGGCACCAGTGGAACAGCGCCCGGCTGGGTTGCCTCATGGCCTTCGACATGATATCGGCGCAATTTGTCGATGGGCCTGCTGGCACAGCGCAGGGCAAAGACGTGCCGATGCGCGCCGATCCGAACCGCAAGCTGCCGGCCGGCGTGAAGCCTGCGCGGCGGATCGTCACCATAGACCGGGAAGCAGGCAAGTCATCGTTGGTGGGCGATGGCCCGTCGCCCGACGTGCGCACCGATCCCGCACGCCCGGGCTTCGCCTGGCAGCGCATGTGGGTGACCGACAGCGCGCCCGCAAAGATCGTCTACGAGACGCTCCACCTACCTCATGTGCTCGAGCCGCCAGCCAACGGGTCAGTGCTGAGCGTCGCCACGTTTCCGCCGGACAAGACGTGGAAGGGCAAAGTGAGCGAAGCCGAAGTGAAAGCGTTCTTCCGCGACATGGGCGCGCCGGGCGCTTCGACCTACGCGCCGCGGGCGCCGCACCCCTACATGCAGAAAACGCGCACGCTCGATTTCTGCTGCATCCTCGAAGGCGAAATCACGCTGGTGCTGGATACGCAGGAGGTGCAACTGAAGGCAGGGGAAATCGTGGTACAGCGGGGCACCAACCACGCCTGGAGCAACCGATCGGACAAGCCCGCCATCATCGCCATTGCCTCGCACGACGGGAAATACTAAACGTGCTGGCGCAGGTTTCGCCGTCCGCTCTATTTTTTCTTTGCCGGACCGCCTTTCGACTCCAGGTATGTTATCCCCCAAGGCCCATTCCCGTGAAGTTGCGCAACCACCTCGCTGTCCTTCGAGAAGGCGAACATCGGCTTACCCTGCCCGATCGAAAAATAGCTGCCGGGGCCAAATGCCTTGGCCAGTTTGGGATCGAACTTATCGCTTGCGGCA
>Ga0155935_1148_pt2 | contig 9571 bp, 12 predicted proteins | sample RifCSPlowO2_02_FD_107589 | JGI IMG/M metagenome (GOLD analysis project Ga0155935, IMG submission 107589) | Betaproteobacteria bacterium RIFCSPLOWO2_02_64_14
GGACGATGCCGGCAACCTGGCCTGGAAGCTGGCCGCCGTGATCGAGGGCAGGGCGGCCGACAGCCTGCTCGACTCCTATTCCACCGAACGTGTCCACGCTGCGCGCGAGAACATCGCCTATGGCGCCAAAAGCACCGAGTTCATGGCGCCGCCCAACTTTGCCTTCAAGCTGATGCGTGAGGCCACCTTGCGGCTGGCACTCAGCGATGACAAGGTGCGGCCGCTGATCAACCCGCGCCAGTCCTCGCCCATCACCTATGTCGACTCACCGCTCAACCTGCCGCAAGCCGGTGCGTGGGCCAGCGATCTGGCCGCGCCAGGTGCGCCCGCGCCCGAGGCCCTGCTGGCCGGACCGCACGGCCCGCTGCACCTCACGCAATGTTTTGGCCGCGACATGGTGTGCCTGGTGTTTGCCGGCGGCGCCTTGCCCGAGGCGCGGCGCGCGACTCTGTCCCGGATCGTGACCGGCGCAGTTAACGTGCCCCGCGAGGGCCGGATCGTTTTCAAATCGGTAGGCTCGGCGCTGCAGGACCTGGCGTTGGCCGCCCGCTACTATGAACTGCTCCGTGCATGCGAAGGACTGCCCTCCGCGCCCGACGTGGGAAGTCTCAAGCGGCCGGTGAGCGCAGGCGGTATGTGACGGTCATGGAGGTATGTCGAAAGCGGCACCACACAGGACGAGAAGCTCCTGCCCGTTCCCACCGTCGTCATGAACAAGGCCGGCGGCAACCAGTCGCTTGCCCTCGTCTATGTCACCCAGAAGGCCCCCGACCCGCACTACCTGATGTTTGCGACGGCGACGGTCTTCACCAACCAGCTCGCGGGCCTCACGACGCTGGGCTACACCGATCTCACCCCGATCGCGGTGCTGGTCGTCGATCACAGCGTCATTACGGTGAGCGCCGATTCCCCCATCAAGTCGATGCGCGACATGGTCGAGCGCCTCAAGACGGATCCGGAGGCGCTCGCGTTCGGCATGGTCGCGCGCGGCGGGCCCAACCATCTGGCGCTCTCGCAGGCGATGCGTTCTGCGGGCGTGGATCCGAAAAAGCTCAAGACCGTGGTGTTCAAGACCAACGGCGAGTCGATGACGGCGGTGATGGGCGGGCATATTCATGCCGTCGTGTCCTCGGTCAGCGCTGCGCTGCCCCAGGCGCAGGCCGGCAACACGCGGATGCTCGCGGTGGCCGCGGCGAAGCGGATGAGCGGCGCGCAATCCAATATTCCGACCATGCGCGAGCAGGGCATCGACGCGACCGGGATATCGAACTGGCGCGCGATTCTTGCCACCAAGGGCGTCTCGCCCGCACAGGCCGCGTTCTGGGAAGAAGCGATGGCGCGCATGGCCGCCTCGGAAGAGTGGGCCCGGGCGATCGCCGCCACGACCTTCACCCGCAATTTCCTGCGCGGCCGGGACTTCGCGAAATACCTGGACGAGGAGTTCGCCGCCGCCCGGGCCGTCATGGCCGATCTGGGACTCGTGAAGTAACCACACCCGTGGCTGGGCCTGTCATTGCGAGCGCAGAGAAGCAATCCCGTGGCAAGCCACGACACGCGCCCGCCGCGAGATCGCGTCGTTGCCATCCGGCGCCTCGCGAAGACAATAAGAACCGTCGCCGTTTGACCGCGGCCCGCGATCCGGTTTAGTGTTGCGCTCGGGACGCTAACCAAGAGCCCGTAACATAATGAAGCACGTGCTGCGCTTCATTACGTTACGGGGTCTAACTTCACTCGATTGCAAGGGATACAGCACATGTCCATCACACTCAAAGGCGTCATGCAGGCCCCCGTCACGCCGCTGAAGGAAGACGGCAGCTTCGATCCGGAAGGTTTTGCCAAGATGGTGGATTTTCACGTGCGCCACGGGGCGCCCGCGATCGCCTGGCCGCATCACAAGGCGGAGTCCCTCAATCTGACGATTGCCGAACGCAAGCTCGGTGCGGAGGTCGCGGTAAAAACAGTCGCGAAGCGCGTGCCGGTTTCGATTTTCACCGGCACCCTTTCCGAGGAAGACTCCCTCGACATCGCGCGCCACGCACAGAAGATCGGAGCCGATGCCGTGCTCGTGATCTCACCCTATTGCCGGCGCCCCGCGCAGGAAGAGATATACGACTCGGTGGTGAGGATTGGTACCGCCACCGATCTGCCGGTGCTTACCTACAACTCGCCGTGGCGTAACGGCGAGGGCGTGGAGTTCACGGGTGAACTCACGCAGCGCCTGATCGACCGGCTGCCCAACTACATCGGCATGAAGGACGCGAGTTTCCAGAGCCAGAAGTTCCTCGAGATCGCGCGCGTGGCGCTCAAGATGCGCCCCGGATTCGCGATCATCATGGGCGTCGAGCATCTGCTGCCCTCTTTCGCGCTCGGCGCCTGCGGCTCGTTTTCCTCCTCCGGTGCCATCGCACCAAACCTCTGCAACAAGTTCTTCGCGTCGCTGGAGGCGCATGACTGGGCAACGGCGCGCGAATGCCAGTACAAGATTTCGCGCTTGTGGAGCCTGTTCAAGGAACAGTACCCCTCGTCGCTCAAGGGCGCGATGATCATGATGGGTCGCCCGGTCGGTCCCACGCGCTCGCCGCTGCCCACGGCCACCAAGGAGCGCATCGAGTTCCTGCGCAAGCAGCTCGAGGAGATGGGCATCCTGCAGTCGGAGCCCCAAGGCTGGTAAGGAAACTGGAATGATGAATGATGAATGATGAATGATGAAGAGCAACGAGCGAGGAAATTCCTCGTTGACGGGTCACGATTCGCGAATCATGCGCTAAAGGATTTCAACGAACATGCCGACATTTAGGCCAGGACTGGTCCACACTCCAGTCACGCCGTTCAAGCGCGACCAGAGCATCGATTTCGACACCTATGCGAAGATCCTCGAGTTTCACCTAAGCAACGGCGCGGATGCGCTCGCCCTGCCCATGCCTGAAGGCGAAGACATGAGCCTGAAGGACGGGGAACTCAAGGCACTCGTCGAATTTGCGATCAAGCAGGTCAATGGCCGCGTCCCGGTGATCGCGCACGTGAGCGACGCGGGCACGACAATCGCCGTGGAGCGCGCGCGCCATGCCGAAAAAGCGGGCGCCGCCGCCATCGTCTCGCACCCGCCGTATTTCTGGCATCCCAGGCCCGCGATGGTGATCGAGCACATTGTGAGCATCGGCTCGGCGGTGCAGCTCCCCTTCTTCGTCTGCAACCCGCCGATCGAGTCGGTCGGGGCTGCGCTCACTTCCGACATGACATTGCAACTGCTCGACCGTCTGCCGAATCTCGCCGGCGTGGTCGATTGCAGCCTCGAATGGGTCTACCAGGTCGAGGTTGTTTCCAACGGCCGCAAGAAGCGTCCGGATCTGCAGATGATCCCCGGCGCCGAGTTCATGGTGTCCACCGGGCTGGTGGGCGGGTCGGGCGCATTTTCGGCCTTGTCCGCGGTGGCGCCGAAGCTGGTGCGGGAACTGCACGATCTGTGCAGCAAGGAAAAGTATGTCGAAGCCCGCGCGGCGCAGGAAAATATCGGCGCGCTGCACCATGCGATCAAGATCGCCGGGGAATCGGGACTGAGGGACGGGCTCGCCGGCCTCAAGGCGGCGATGCGCATGATGGGGCGCGAATGCGGGCAACCGCGCCCGCCAGTACGCAATCTCGGTGAAATCGAGTACGGAAAGCTCGAAGAAGCGATCAGCGGAATGGCATTCCTGCGCGCCGAGCCCCGCGGCTGGTAGCATGCGGGCTGAAGCCCGCATAGGAATGTGCTGGTCGCTGCCCCACCACATTCCTTACCGGAGTTCTCCCGCGGAATTGGTAGAAATCTTCAGTATCCACCGCGCACGGGGGAGAATTACGGCATTCGGACCGATTCGAGGCGCGATTTTCACCACATGTTTCCCTGTTACTGAACCACCGATTTTCATGAGGATTTTGTCGGGCGCCTACCCGATAAAATCCTCAGAGGTATTTCAGGGCGCAGCGATGGATCTCCATGTTCGTGGGGTACCTGAGGCATTCCCTCGCGTCCATGTGCCGCCGCGAGCGCTTGCGCGTTGCAGTGGGCGGCGTGCTCGATTCCGGTTTCTCCGGTGTAGCCGCCGCAGGGCGCGGCTTGGTGCCCTGTGTCTGGCTCAGCACCGGCGTAACGAACAACAGTGCGGCGGCGACTGCAACTGCAAGAGATGCTGACAATGCCATGTTCTTCTTCATGAGTCTGCTCCTTTCAAGGTAATGACTACGCTGCGTCCGCCATCTGCATCGCACGCAAGCCAAGCTGCCCCGTCACGATTCCGGTCATCGGCAGCACGCAGCAGATCGCATCGAGTACGTGGCGCCGCGTCATGCCGTAGTCGTAAGCGCGGCGCATGTGCCGGGCGGCGAGGTCCACCTCGCCTCTCGTACAGAGTGCCGCAATCGCAATCAGTTCCCGCGGGCCCGGCCCCAGAATGACGTCCTGCGCTCCGTCCGCCACCAGGCAATGATCGATAAAGGCCGCCGCGCGACGCACGAGTTCCGGATCGATCCCGGCAGCATAACGCCATTCCGGCGTATCGGCGAGGGTCTCGGGCGCCGCGCCGCCGCGCGTGCGGCCCAGCGCCATCTCCGGAAACGGGGTCAATTCCTTCGGCTCGCCGCCCGCCGGAAGCTGGCCGTACGGATAGAGGGGGTTGTTCGCCTCCATGATGGCGAGCGACATGAACGTCATGCTCGCCCAGCCGACGACGGCCGCGAACGCGGCGGCACCTTCAAACAGCACCTTGTTGGTGAGCCCCATCCGGTAGGCGCGACGGACGTGATTCGGCGCGTGCCTCAGGTCGCCCTTTGCGCCGAGCGCCGGAATCGCGATGAGTTCGCGCATCGGTCCGGAAAGCTGCTCCGACATAGCCTCCTGCCCATGATAGCTGTGGAGATAGCTGACCGTCTGGTTGATCAGGTGGTACGTCTTCGGTGACGCGTACGCAAGCGGCTTCCACTCGGGAAAGATGTCGCCCCGGGCAGCGGTGGCGCGCGCCAGCACCGCTTCGGGGCTCAGATCCTCGGCGTTCTTCACCTCAGTTGTCGACATGGCGTATCCTTCCAACGGCATTCAATAGCGGCGCGCATAAGCGGCGTGAGAAGCGATTATGTCAGATCGCCCGCCTGCACAACGTCCGACATCAGACCTGCGGCCGCCGACGGCCCATTGACTGGGGTTCGCGATGAATCAGATCCATGCATCAGCCGGACAGCGGGTGGCAGTGATCCGTCGTGCGTTCAGCAGCGTACCCATGGATTATCGCTTCAGCGCCCGAGCCGCGATACCCGGCGAGACGCTGGGCGGCACGGTCGAAATCCGAAAATCACGCTGGATCCTGCCGGGATCACCGGCGAACCTTCCGCTTCAGCCGAGCAATATCGTCTCGGCGGGATTCTGGAATACATTCGTGTCGATCGACGTCATTCCGGAGGTGGACGCGATCGTCATCGTCGAAGACCGCAGGATCCGCCATCTCAATTGGCTAATGCTGATCGGTCTCCTCATTGTGCTCGCCGCCGCGGTGGTGATTGTTTCGGGACGATGACGGCTCCTGGCATGCGGCTGGCTAATTCGGTGAGGTAAACCCCCGGCTCTGCCGGGGGACTCCGCAAGGTTTGACCTATACGGCGGTGGAGTCATGCCGGTGGATATAACCGTTATTCCCTCCCCCTTGATGGGGGAGGGCGAGGGTGGGGGTGAGATGACGAAGTCATGCATCGAGTTGCGTATCACCCCCATCCCAAAGCCCCTCGCGTGCTTCGCAGGCTCTCCCCTCCCTCAAGGGGGAAGGAGCCGATTATTACGCCGCCTTCAGGCGGCTCACGGGGTGCGAGCGCCTTTGAGGCGCTCACCCAATAAGCCCCCGGCTTTGCCGGGGGTCATTTAACTGAGACGCACGATGGAGCGCCTCAAGTTGGAGCGCGCCGCGTCTTCGTAGCGTCGAAAGAACAGCACCGTGCTGAAAATGCGCGGCCGGGCCAGCATGTTCCCGAGGATCGCCCTGCGCTTGCGCCGGAACACGAACTCGGGTACCCATCCGTATTCCTGCCGCACCTGACGCTCGTACTCATCGAAACGCGCGGGCGCGGCGCGAGGAGTGCGGCGACCACTACGTCGTGTCCTTCGACACCGAGCAGGTGAGCACGCTCAATGGTTCCGTGCCGGCGCGCGTGACACTCAATCGGTTCGCGGGACAGGGGGCGGAGGTCGTTACCTACTACTGACCGCGAGGCCGCGATTACAGGCCTCCGTCATCACCCGCTTCCCGGAGGCACGATCCAATAGCTGTCGCGCAGTGCCTCATCCTGGGTCATCTGGACTGCGGCCTCGCGCTCCTGCAGGCATTCGCGCGCCTCTTCCTCGGTCGCGAATGTGCCAACGAAATAATCCTCCCGCGCGAACGTATCGCGGCCCATCACCTTCCACTTGCCGCGTTTTCGCTCGCTGCCGGATTTCGACTGGCCAATCTCCTTCAGCATGACCTCGAGGCGGATCATCGTGTCGTACGCCTCGAGCGATTCCTGCATCCGTCCGGCACATAGGAAGGCGTGCCCTGCACTTCGTCGCAGGCTGTGAGGGCCTCCTCGTGCCGTCCGAGGCCCGCCAGGGACTTCGAATGCTGCAGCCAGAGCTCCGGATCGTCGGATTTCAGTTGAATCGCCTGCCTGAGCGCGTTCTCGGCCTCGTCGTGTCGCCCAAGGCGCGCGAGCGCAAGCCCCTTCTGAATCAAGGCTTCAACGTGGTCGCTCTGGAGAGCGAGTGCCTGGTCGAAGTCGGGGATGGCACTTTCGAGATCCTCGACCAGTTCCGATTGGTAGTCTGCGTGCCAGGAGAGCTTGATGTCCTCCATGCCGTCGTTGAAGCAATCGTCGGCGCTTTTCATGGATCAGCCCCATCGCTTGCATGCGGGATCAGCCTTGCCGAAAAGGTGAAGCTGACGGGCAAATTGAACGTGACGCCGGATCTCAGCGTCTGCTTATCAGCACCATGAAAACGCAAGCACGCTTCAGCAACAGAAAATGATTGACGTTGCAGCTGTCCACCCACGCAATCGCCCGCGGCGTGCCCTTGCTTATCATCATCATCCACCGAATCGCGCGCGCAGCTCGGGGGGTGCACTTGCGCCCATACTCCTATGTCACCGGTTTCGTATCGACAGTCTCTCTCTACCCAGTCCAGTTGACAACTATTGAAGCCGATGCGAGCATACATTCGCGTACTGGAGCATGCGTAACCGGCGCGTTGCATGCCGTTTGCCATGCAGAAACGAAGCGCCTGCCGCCACACGACGGGGAAAGACGTGAACATGGCACCGGCTGGGGATGGCCGCGGATTTACGCTGATCGAGCTGATGCTCGTGGTGGCGATCATCGGCATTCTGGCTGCGGTCGCGCTTCCCGCTTATCAGGACTACACCATACGTGCGAAGAATGCCGAGGCGCTGGAGCTTGCGGGTCCGGCGCAGCGCGCGATCAACGAATACTACTCGCGTTGGGGCCGCTTCCCCCACGACAATGCGGCAGCGGGCCTGGCAGCGCCTGATCTCCATCAGGGACGGGTCGTAAAAAGCATAAGCGTAAGCGATGGTCTGATCGAAGTGCGGCTTCGGGACGGCGAGGGCGGCGCCAAGGGCAACGATTGGCGCAGTCTTTATCTGAGACCGGCGGTCAATCGCGCGTACCCAACCGGCGCGCTGGTGTGGGTCTGCCCCGGCCACAAAGCACCGGATGGTTTTGACGCAGTCGGCAAGACGGGCGACAAGGCGATCCTGCCAAGGTATATGCCGGGATCGTGCCGATAATGAAACCGGCCCAGCTCACTGGGGATACGCCCCATGTTCCGCCGCCCACCGTGCAGTGGGCCTGGGGGCTTGATGTGCTGATGGCGATCGCGATTCTATTGGTGCTCATCCCGCTTGCCATGAAGGCGGCAGGCACGGCTTCTTTCAAGGCCCGGGCGACCGAACAACTGTTGGCAAGCACTACATGGCGCGCAGACGTGATCGAACATTTCGCACTCACCGGCGATTGGAAGTTTTCCGGAGGCGATGTGCCTCGCGATTTTGCCAAAGCTCCGAATGCAATTAAGTTGACGAGCCGGTATGCGGCTGTAGGAGTTGTCGATGGCGTCGTCGTTACGCTGGGCAAGTATCCCGGGCACCTGGACGGCACGGCGATCTTTACAGTCAGACCGGCGGTGGCAAGAGGCCAGGAGCAGCCGACCGTGCGATGGTTTTGCGGTCATGCGCCCACGCCTACGGGCTGGGAGGGGCCACAGGTGTCTCCCGCGGCGAACCTGCCGGACGACTATCTTTATTCTCTATGCCGCAACCGGAAGACCGGATGAGCGCGCACCACTCTTCTCCGGCCAAGTCGATTCCGCTCGCGCTCGCCGGGGACCTCTTTCGCCAGCTCTCCGACCTGACGGAAGGCGGTTTTGCGCCGGCCGAAGCGGTTGCGGTGCTCAAGGAGGACGCAGAATCGCCGATGATGGCCACTATGCTCGACGCGATCGGCCAGGACCTCGAGCACGAGCCGTCGTTGGCACGGGCGCTCGGGCGGCATGCATCCGCACTCGGCCCGGAAACTGTGGCGCTCGTGGGTGCAGCCGAAGGACAAAACACACTGGCGGGCGGGCTCGCGATGCTTGCCGACGACTATGACCGCCGCCAGCAGTTGCGTGTGCGGCTGCCCGTTTCCCTGTCCTGGCCGTTGTTCCTGCTGGGCTTCCTGGCCCTCATTACATTGTTGCTGATGATTTTTGTGATACCCGCGTACAAGGATGTATTTGCGGGCTTTGGCGCCGATCTTCCGGCTCCCACGCTGGCGGTCATGGCGCTCTCCGATCTGGTGGTGGCGTACTGGTGGATCCTGCTTGCGCTTGTCGTCGCATTGCCTTTCAGCGTCGCTTTTTTGCGCCGTCGGTCCGGCTTGGGGATGGCGCTTGACAAGGTATTTCTGAACACCCCCGGCGTCAGGCGTTTTCTAGTCAGACTGCTGGTGGGGCGCATGACAGCGTTGCTTGCGGGCGCTGCCGCCAACCGGATCCCGTTCGCAACCACCATCGCCTATCTGGAGTCGTCGCTCGGCAACCGGTCCTTGAAAGCCGTAGTCGCGGCACTGGGGCGTGATCTCGAACAGGGCGCGCCACTTTCCGCGGCATGGCGCAAGCAACCACTGTTGCCGCGCAGGATCGCGCGGATGGTGGACATCGGCGAGCGCTCCGACAAGCTGGCGGTGGTTCTTGCGCGAGCTGCACGCGTCCACGGGGCCGATGCCGCCAACGCGGTTGTCGTTTTCCGGCAGGTGCTGTTCGTGACGACCTACGTCCTCACGGGCATCATCGTAGGATTCGTGGTGATCGCAATGTACTTGCCGATCTTCAAATTGGGCTCGGCGATCTAGAACCTATCTCAACTTGCGTTCTGGCCACAACGCATCACGCGTCCATTATTGCGATAGGTTCTGACCAGAGGTGCGACATGCGCGGCAATCAGTCAGGATTCACACTCATCGAACTCATGATCGTGATCGCGATCATCGGCATCCTGTCCACGCTCGCCCTGCCCTC
>Ga0155935_1276_pt2 | contig 9558 bp, 10 predicted proteins | sample RifCSPlowO2_02_FD_107589 | JGI IMG/M metagenome (GOLD analysis project Ga0155935, IMG submission 107589) | Betaproteobacteria bacterium RIFCSPLOWO2_02_64_14
GAGCCAGCAGCCGTTCATAGCGGTGGTGCATCCGTCGCTGCCCGTGAAGTCGGTGAAGGATCTGATCGCGCTCGCGAAAGCGAAACCCGGCGAGTTGAGCTTTGCTTCCTCGGGCGCCGGCGGCATCCAGCATCTTGCGCTGGAGTTCTTCAAGAGCGCGGCCGGCGTCAACATCCTGCACGTGCCATACAAGGGTGGCGCCTCCGCGCACACCGACCTCATCGCGGGCTACGTTCACATGACCTTCGGCACCATACTCTCCACCCTGAAGATGGTGAAGTCTCGGCAGTTGCGCGCGCTGGCGGTGACGACCACGAAACGCACTTCCGCTCTCCCCGACACACCGACCATGATCGAAGCGGGCGTGCCGGGTTACGTCGTGAGCGGCTGGTACGCGGTACTCGCGCCGCGCGCGACGCCGAAGCCGGTAACGACCCTGCTCAATCGCGAGATCGTGGCGCTGCTGCAGGCGGCGGAGGTGAAGGAACGCCTCGCAAAAGAGGGCAGCACCGTGGTCGCCGGCACGCCGGAGCAGCTCGTCGAGCATCTGCGTGCCGAGATTGCGAAGTGGCAGAAAGTGACGCGGGCGGCGGGCATCCGGCTCGAAGCGACGCGCTGAACGGCACTGAATGCATGATTGCAATGAACGGCTGCAGCATAACGTAACGGGAGGTGAGGCATGAGCACGGCAAAGGGCGTGCGCGAAGTCGCGTACGTGGACATCCAGCAGGCGCACCCCGCGTGGCACAAGCACGCCGGCAAGCGCGGCTTCGAAAAACTCGGCTGGCACGACTGCGCGGGCGGCGGCCAGATCGTGGTGCAGAACGGCATCGCTTACGTGGGCAACATGCGTAATCCCTACGGCACCATGGTCATCGACGTGAAGGACCCTAAACACCCCAAGCACCTCGCCGAAATTGCGATGCCTGTGGGCACGCATTCGCACAAGGTGCGGGTCGCGAACGGCATCATGCTGACCAACCGCGAGGTGCTCAACCAGCGCGCGGCGCGAGGCGAAATCGCGCCCGGGGATTTCCAGGGCGGCCTCGGCATCTTCGACGTTTCGAATCCGGCCAAGCCGCGGCACATCACCAACTGGCAAACGACCGATAAGCCCGGGCCCAACTACGCGCGCGGCGTGCACCGCTTCGATTTCGACGGGCGCTACGCCTACATCTCCCCGACGTGGGACGGCTACCTCGGCAACATTGTGATGATCCTCGACTTGAAGGATCCGGCGCGACCCGAAGAAGTGGGGCGCTGGTGGATGCCGGGGCAGTGGACCGCGGGCGGCGAAAAGCCGACTTGGTCGGGCGCGGCGCACAAGTGCCACCATCCACTGCGCTACGGCAACCGACTTCACACCAGCTACTGGTATGGCGGCTTCGTGATCCTCGACATCGAGGACATGGCGAAGCCGAAGATGCTCTCGCACGTGGACTGGAGCCCGCCGTTTCCGTGGCCGACGCACACCTGCCTGCGGATTCCCTTCAAGATCGACAACCGCGATTTCATGGTAGTGACCGACGAGGACGTGACGCGGCTCGAGGGCTGCCCGCCGTATCCGTCATCGTTCATGTGGGTGGTCGACATCACTGACGAGACGCACCCGTTTCCTGTTTCGACTTACCAGATAGAAGGCATCGGGCCGGGGCAGCAGCCGGGGATGACCGGCTGCCACCAGCCGTGCGAAATCGTGATGGGCACGGAGATTCCGGTGGCGTGGTTCGCGCACGGGCTGCGCATCGTCGATATCGCGCGCCCGCACGCGCCGAAGGAAGTCGCGTTCTACATGCCCGACGTGCCGCAGGGCTCGGATCGCGTCCAGAGCAACGATGTTACGGTCGACGACCGGGGACTCATTTATCTGCTGGACCGCGTGCGCGGCCTGCACATCCTCGAGCGAATCGGCTGATTGATTTTTCGTTGAGCGTTGAGCGATAAGCGTTTAGAGTTCGAGGAGCCGCGGCGAGTCAGCGGGGTTCTCGATGCCGACGGCCGAGTCAACGGCGGGCGCTGAACACTGATCTCCCAACTCTCAACGCTCAACTCTCAACATGAACATCACCATCCTCGACGACTACCAGAACGTGGTGCGCACTCTCGATTGTTTCTCGAAGGTCGCCGGGCACAACGTGACGGTGTGGAACGATCACACCAAGGACGTGGACACGCTCGCGGAGCGGTTGAGGGACACCGAGGCGCTGGCGCTGATCCGGGAGCGCACGCCGGTCCGTGCGCCGCTGATCGAGCGCCTCCCGAAACTGAAGCTCATCAGCCAGCGCAGCGTCTATCCGCACATCGATGTCGACGCCTGCACGCGCCGCAGGGTGCTGCTCTGTTCCGACATGCACCCGGGCCGGCCCTCGTACGCGACGGCCGAGCTCACGTGGGGGCTCATCATCGCGGCAATGCGCTGTATTCCTCAGGAAGTCGCGGCGCTCAAGGCCGGCCGCTGGCAATCGACGGTTGGCACGGGGCTCCGCGGCAAGACGCTCGGTATCTTCGGCTACGGGCGCATCGGCGGGGTAGTGGCGGGCTACGGCAAGGCCTTCGGCATGAAGGTCGTGGCGTGGGGGCGCGAAGGCACGCTGGCGCGGGCGCGCGCCGACGGCCATGAGGCAGCGGCGAGCAAGGAGGCGTTCTTCGAGCAGTGCGACGTGATTTCACTTCACCTGCGGCTGATTTCCGAGACGCGCGGTATGGTCACCGCCGCCGATCTCGCGCGGATGAAGCCGACCGCGCTCATCGTCAATACCAGCCGCGCCGGGCTGATCGAGCCCGGCGCGCTGGCCGAGGCCCTGAAGCGCGGGCGTCCCGGCAGGGCGGCGGTGGACGTTTACGAGGATGAACCGGTGGTAAACGCCGCTCATCCGCTGCTCGCGCTCGAGAACGCGGTGTGCACGCCGCACCTCGGCTACGTCGAGCGCAACGGTTTCGAGGGCATGTTCACCAGTATTTTCGACCAGATTCTGGCTTTCGCCGCCGGCAAGCCGATCAACGCCGTCAATCCCGATGCGCTGAGGAAGAACTGAGAGAGGAAACCCGGCAATGCCGATCGTACGGAATGTGTTGGCCGTGTTTGCCGGGTTGCTGCTCGCCGGCGCCGGTCCCGTCTGGCCGCAGGGCGCGAAACCCGGGGCGAGCGATTACCCCAACAAGCCCCTGCGCATGGTCGTGCCGTTCGCGCCAGGGGGGCCGAACGACATTCTCGGCCGCATGGTCGGCCAGAAGCTCCACGAACTCTGGGGTCAGCCCGTGGTGGTTGAGAACCGCGGCGGCCTCGGAGGAACGATCGGCATGGCGGTCGCGGCAAAGTCGCCTGCGGACGGCTACCACATCGCCATGGGCGGTTCGAGCAATCTGGCGGTCGCGCCCAGCCTCTACAAGAGGCTCGCCTACGATTCGGCGCGGGATCTCACGATGGTGGCGAACGTCGCTCACGTGCCCTATGCGTTGGGCGTGAACCCGGTCGTGCCCGCCAGGAATGTCAGGGAGTTGATCGCAGTCGCGAAGAGAAAGCCGGGCCTGCTGAACTACGCGTCCTCGGGCGTGGGGAGCATGTCGGCGCTGGCGGCGGAACTGTTGAAGTCGCTCTCGGGTGCGGAAATCGTGCATGTTCCGTATAAAGGCACCGCTCCGGCATTGACCGACGTCGTGAGCGGACAGGTGGACATGATGCTCGCCGACCTCTCGCTCGTTCAGCGCTACGCGGAAATCGGCAAGCTGCGCATGATCGCGGTCACCGGCTCTCGGCGTTCGGGCGCGGCGCCGGGCGTGCCCACGATGACCGAATCGGGTTTGAAGGGCTACGTCATCGAGCCGTGGTTCGGGGTCGTCGGTCCCGCCGGCATTCCCCGGGACATCGTCGAAAAGCTCAACGCCGCAATCGTCGGCGCGCTCAAGGCCGCGGACGTCGTGCAGCGCCTCAAGGCGCTCGGCTACGAGCCGCGTCCGGGGACGCCTGAGCAGTTTGCCGCAACCCTCAAGCGCGACATCCGGCTTTACGCCGACATCGTGAAGCGCGCCGGCATCAGCGGCACGTTGTAGGTCATTCGACTCCCTCCCTTGCGCACAGCTGCGTACATCCTGCGTTAGCCGGCTGGCTTCTCATAAGTAAAGAGCCAGTAGTACTGCAGCGCAGTGAACCGCGGGTTCTGGCCCAGGCCCTCTATATCGGCGTCGAGCTCGGCCCCGGTTGGAAAGTTCTTCAGCACCTCATGCTGCGACCCATCTTCGAGGCGGCGCGCCTGAAAGGAATTCCCCTCGGCGTCACGGCGCGAGATCGGCGTGCTGCTGCCTTCCACGTACAGATTGTCAAGCAGCGCGACCCTGGCGCCCGGTGCGAGCCTCCGGTCCAAACCCTGGAAGAATCGCCGCCGTTCGCGTATCGGCACGTGCGACCACCAGAAGCCGGCAAAGGCCCCGCCGAACTCGCCCAGGTCCTCTGGCGGCGCATAGGCATCGGCGATCCTGAATGCGACCCGCTCTGCCGGCAGGCCTTTGCCGCGGGCGATCTCGAGCGTCTCGTCGTTAACGTCGATGCCGACGATCCCGTTTGCCTCGCGAACGATGAATTGTGTCCAGTACCCGGTGCCGCAGGCGATCTCCAGCACGCGGCGGCCGGCGAACATCGGAGGCAGCGCCTGCTTCAGCCATTCGAGATCGGGCTGGCGCTCGGGCTTGTCGTAGATGCGCTCGTATTCCCGCGCCCGCTGTGCGTAGTAGCGTTTCAGGTCAGTCATGCTTCACGAGATGGGCAGTACGCGCAGTCGTGTTCTCGCGGCGCATGCAGCGCGGCGAGGAACAGGGCGCGGCAGATCGTGGAGCCCGGATTGCATGGCACGCGGCCCGGTCATTGAAACGACGGATTCCAACGGTACGGGTAGTCCATCTGCGTTGCCATGCGCGCGCGCGCCTCCGTGCCGGCCAGTCTTTCCACGACGTGCAGGCCAGCATCGATCGAGGATGAGACGCCGCGCGCGGTGATGATGTCCCCTTCATCGACCACGCGTTCCCTGATCACGGTCGCACAGTAAGGTTCCAGCTCCTGGTACGCGCTGGGATGCGTGGTCGCGCGGCGGCCCTTGAGAAATCCCGCGGCGCCGAGGAGGAGGGCGCCGGTGCATACCGAGACCTTCAGTTTGACGGGCGCGGCGGTCTTGATCCAGTCGACGAAGCTCTGGTCATGCTGGAGCGGCCGCGTGCCCATTCCGCCGGGCAGGAACACCATGTCGTAGGAACCGAGCGCCTCCATGAGCCCATCCGGCTCCATTCTCAATCCGCGATCGTCGACAACGCGCGGCGTGGGCGAAAGGATGCGCCACTCGAAGTCCTCCATGATTTTCATCGACTTGAGACGCGTCACCGGGTCGTAGAACCCGATGAAGTCAAGGTAGGTCATGCGGTCGAACACGATGAATGCGGCTTTCATGGCGCAAGCCTCACAAAATGTTGAAAACTTGACTCAGCTCGACTGCACTCGGGAGCGGGTGGCGCGGGAAACATCAGCCTCCCAGCTTGATATTGGCGGCCTTGACCACTTTTTGCCACTTTGCGATGTCTTGCGTGAGCACTTCGCGGAGTAGCGCTGGCGTGCCGCCGACAATCTCCAGGCCACTCGCCTCCATGCGCGCCTTCACCTCGGGTAACTGCAGGATCCGGTTGATCTCTGCGTTCCAGCGCGTGGCGATGTCCCTGGGCAGCCCCTTCTGGCTCAGGATGGCCGCCCAGCTGACAGATTCATAACCGGGGACGGTTTCGCCCACGGTCGGGAGATCCGGCACGGCGTTGGAGCGCTTGGCGCTGGTCACCGCAATGCCGCGCACGCGGTTCGCCTTATGGTGTGGAATCATCCCTGTCAGACCACTGAAGATGAGCTGGATCTGACCGCTGATCAAGTCCCCCACACCGGCAGTGGAGCCCTTGTACGGCACGTGCGTCATCCTGATGCCGGCCATCTGGCTGAAGTGTTCGGTTGCAAGGTGGTTGCCGCTGCCGGTGCCGCCGGAGGCAAAGTTGATCTTGCCGGGATTCGCCCTGGCGTACGCAATCAGTTCCTTGACGCTCTTGAAGGGACCCGACGGATTGACCGTCACCATGTTGGCGATCTCGCCGACCATCACGATTGGCACGACAGCGTTCAGGGGGTCGTACGGCAGCTTGTAGAGCGCCGCGTTGGCGGCGTAGCTGGTCGACACCATGATCACGGTATAGCCGTCGGAGGGCGCCCTCACTGCGAGTTCGGCGCCGATGCTGCCGGCGGCTCCAGGACGGTTGTCCACCACCACCGGTTGCCCGAAGGCGTCGGCGAGTTTCAGCGACAGCGTGCGCGCCACGACGTCGGTCTGGCCGCCGGGCGGAAACGGCACGATCAGCCGGATTGGCTTGGTCGGGTAGCTCTGCTGGGCATGCACGCCGCCTACGACAAGCAGCGATCCAAGTGCAGCAGCCCCTAACCAGTGAAGTACTTGCATGTCCTCCTCCCTTAAACGTGGTGAAACCTGCCAATGTCCCCGCCTGCGGGCGCCATGGTAATACGGAACCCGCTACTTTGCGCCTGCCTTGACGACGCGCATCGTTGCGGGATGCCAGACATACTGCTGCTTTTTTGGAACCGCCGCTTTCGCATTGCAGCGCAGGCAAAAGATCATGTCGCCGCGCGGCTGCAACCAGCAATAGGCTCAGTTGAACCATCGGCTTTCCCTGAACTGCTCTCAAAAGCGCGCAAAGAACCATCCATACAACACGTCGCCACTGGCGGGCCACATGCTGAACGCCATGAAGCTCGCCAAGGCGAGGGGCAAACTGATCATCTTATAGATGTGCCCCTGGTAGCACGAGGATACCGCATAGAACGCGATAAGGCACGAAAGGGCCCCGACGAGGTACAGGGACGCCGCCATCCATACGGGCGCGCCGACAACGAAATCCTGAATCGCAAGCGCGGCAAAAGCCGACCAGCCGGCTTGGAGCATGCAACTGACGGCAAGGTTCGAGAGCACAAAAGCGTCGGCGTGCGTGTACAGGTCAACCCGGAAGAGCCGATGAATGCGTTGGACCAGCACGATGCTGACAAGAGTGACGAGCCACAGGATTCCAAAGCCCTTCGCCAGACGAAGCGTCAACATCGACCTCCCCAGGAACCAGAGCAGCACGGCGATCAGCGCGAGGAACACGACGTTCAGTGCGCCCGCGACCAGGATCTCGAACAGATCCTTCTGGTCGTCATGCATCAGCCACTTGCTGATCTCTCCCCTGTAACCCATGTTCCACAACGTCCTAACCCTCCCGCATCAAGGGGGAGGGGACATGACTTCTCGCGAGGGGGGAATTCATTCGTTGGGGCGGTCGATGGTCAGGCGTCCCAGGGAGACAAACCGGCGGCGTGGCGGCCGGCGATGCGGCCGGTGACGAAGCACTCGGCGATGTTGCCGCCGGAGAGATAGAGGTGCCCGAAGGAACTCCCGAGTTCGCCCGCCGCGTAGAGGCGCGGAATCGGGTTGCCATAAACGTCGATGATTCGGCTCTGCGCATCATGCACCGGGCCGCCCTGGGTGTTGGAGAGCGTCGCCCACACCGGCGCGCCGTAGAAGGGCGGCGTCGCGATGCGCGCCATGCTGCCCGCGGGTCGTCCGAAATCGTCGTCGGCGCCGCGCGCGCACATCTCGTTCCAGTGCCCGGCATTTTCGACCACGGAGCCCGGATCGAGGCCCAACGCAATGGCGAGTCCTTCCAGCGTGTCGGCGCGCTTGAGGATGCCAAGTTCGACCTCCTTCAGGTTGTCGTCGCTCCAGTGGTAGCCAATGCCTTTGTCGTTCGACGTGGCTTTGCCGAGCGGATACATTCTGCGGCCTTCCTCGTCGCAGATCAGGAACGCCGGATTGCGTGGAAAGCGTTGCGTCACCGGATCGTAGTGCTGCATGGGTCGCACCGCGGTGTCCTGGGTGTACGGGTGATACTCCGACATGAAGCGCCTGCCCCCGGCATCGAGCAGGATCCAGGCCATTTTGATCCGCGCCTGGTGCGGTTCGCCGGGAAACCAGTCGGGGAAGCGCTTCACGCGTATCGCGTACGGATAGTCCGGGTCGGTGTGGCGGAAGCCGTATGCGCCGTGGACATGCCACATGTGCCATAACGCCGCGCCGAGATCCTGCGCCATGCGGATGCCGTCACCCGTATTGCTGCCCGCGGCGGCGTTGAAGATCGGATGGCCCTCGAAGAACTGCGCTTTCATTTCGGCGTTGCCCTCGAACCCGCCGCAGGCGAGAATTACGCCGCGGCGTGCCTGGATCGTCCGTTCCGCTCCATTCGACTGCACGCGTACGCCGCACACTTCGCGAGTGCCAGGATCGCTGATCAGGCGCAGCGCCGGTGTCGCGAGCCGCACTTCGATGCCGCGCTTCACCACGTTGTCGTGCACGACCTTGAAGAGCTTCGGGCCGTTGGGCGCGCCGTTCGCCCACGGGTAGTGTGCGCGTGCGTCGAAGCCCGGGAGGTCGTAAACCGACGTGTGATAGAACGTCTCGGTGCCGGGAAGAGGGTAGTTGCCGCGGATCTGGCGGCGAAACGGATCGCCGGCCTTCTCGCGCTGGGCGTTCTCCTCCTCGGAGGTGTTGACCCGGGCGCCATTGATGTGAGCGAGTTCGCGCACGTAGCTTTCCAGCCCGCACATGCCTTCGGCCAGCGCCCGCAGCACGTCGCCGGGTGTGCGACCGCCGTTGGTCGCCTCGAGATACTGGAACGCCCGCTCGGGATCGCGCGCGCAGCGCACCGCGCCGTAGGAGCAGATCGAGAGGCCACCCGGTACTGCCGATTTCTCCACGATCAATGTACTGGCGCCGGTATCGGCAGCGTTGATCGCTGAGATTGCGCCGGCGTGGCCGAAGCCAACCACGACCACGTCGACTTGCTCGTCGAATTTTTCTGCCGGTTTCATATCATCTCGTCATGGTACGGATTGCGTCGATGAGCCGATTCACTGTTGGGCATCACTGCGTTCAGCCCAACCTACTTCATCTGCCGGGTTCATGTCATTTCATCATATTGAAGATGCGTAGGTTGGGCTGAGTGATGCGAAGCCCAACGATGAGCCGATTCACTGTTGGGCATCACTGCGTTCAGCCCAACCTACGGGTTCCGCGCCGCAGCCCGCTCCACTCGGCATACGCCAACCACGCTACCGCTGCGACCTGCATGAGCCAGCACAGCGCGAATGCCGTGCGGTAGCCGTCCAGTGCGTAATGGCCGTCCACTACCGGCCACAGGTCGATGATCGCGCCCACGCCGAACTGGACGGCGAAAGCGAGCAGGAAGGTCACCGTGTTGAGCGCGGTCACGACGCGCCCCGCCATCTCCTTGGGAAAGCGCCCGGCGAGCAACGCGTACGACAGCGCGCCGAACGACGCCAGTCCCATGTACAGGATCCAGAGCAGCAGGCTCGCCGACCCAAAACCGAGCACGATCGGGATCATGGCCACGGTGCAAGCTGCACAACCGGCAAGGTAGGTCACGAGCGGCGGCACGCCGTGCTGTGCCAGCCGGTCCGACACTGACCCG
>Ga0155935_1215_pt1 | contig 9484 bp, 7 predicted proteins | sample RifCSPlowO2_02_FD_107589 | JGI IMG/M metagenome (GOLD analysis project Ga0155935, IMG submission 107589) | Betaproteobacteria bacterium RIFCSPLOWO2_02_64_14
CACGTCGAGGACAGGAATATGCGCCTTCCAAAGCTAAGCTACGAAAAACTCACGCCGAGACAGAAAGAGGTCTACGACAAACACGTCGCGAGGCGCGATCGCGTCTCGGGACCGTATAACGTTTGGCTCCACAGCCCGGAACTCTTCGAAAAAGTATCCGCCATCAGCAATTACATGCGCTTCGACTGCGCGCTGCCGGTGAAGCTCCGCGAGTTCGGCATCCTGGTCACGGCCCGCTACTGGGATGCGCAATACTCGTGGAACGCCCATGTCGACAAGGCTCTCGCCGCCGGCATTCCCGCGGACGTAATTCGTGATCTCGCCGCCGGCAAGAAGCCGGACTTCAAAGCCGACGACGAGCGCGTCTACTACAACTTCGCGATGGAAGCGCTCGAAAATCATTTCGTGAGCGAGAGCACGTTCAACGAGGCGCGGGCAATTTTTGGCGACAGCGCCCTCGTGGACCTGATTGGCTCGGTTGGCTATTTTTCCATGCTGCAGATTTGTCTCAACAGCGCCGAGGTCGACTTGCAGGCCGACCGCAAACCGCCTTTTGCGAACGTGAGCGGCTACAGGAAGACGGCCTGAATCCGCGGCGCAATTTCGATTATTCAGTTCTTCCAATACCTCGGAGGTTACGCAATGGACTTGGGGCTTAAAGGCAAACACGCGATCGTCACCGGCGGCAGCCAGGGTATCGGCAAAGCCATTGCGCGGGAACTCGCGCGCGAAGGAGTGGACGTGGCGATCGTCGCGCGAAAGAAAGAGCAGCTCGAAGCGACGGCGAAGGAGCTGAGCGCCGAAACGAAAGGCCGCGTCATCGCGCTGACGGCGGATGTCACCAGCAGGGAACAGGTCGAGGCGATGGTCGCTCAGGCCGCCAAGCAACTGGGCGGGCTGCATATCCTGGTCAACAGCGGCTCCTCTCCGGGCGGCTCCACCACCGCCATCGGCCCCATCGAAACGATCGTGGACGAGGATCTCCTGCGCGACTTCAACACCAAGTACATGGGGGCGTTACGCTGTGCCCGCGCCGTCATCCCCTTACTTAAGGAACAGAAGTGGGGCCGCATCATCAACATCAGCGGCACCAACGCGCGCAATGCCGGCAACCTGAGCGGCGGGGCCCGCAACACCTCTCTCGTGCACTTCACCAAGACGCTCGCCGTCCAGTTGGGCCGCTTCGGGATCACGGTGAACTGCATCCACCCCGGCACGACGCGCACGGAGCGCACCCCGCGCCTGCTCGCCGCGCGCGCCGCCGAGTTGGGCGTCACCCCCGAGGAAGCCGAAAAACGCAACTATGCCCCCGATTCACCGCGCGGCAACGCCATCTGCCGCATGGTCGACGCGAAGGAGGTTGCCTACGTCGCGGCGTTCCTCGCTTCGGAAAGGGCCTGGGCGATCTGCGGCGAGCTGGTCGTGGCGACGGGCGGCGCCGGACGGTCGGTGTATTACTAGCTCGTTTATTCCGCCGTTTTTCCGACCGGCAGCACGCCGAGATGGATCAGAAGCGCGATGACGATCGCGGTCATCGCAACGCCGCAGACGGCGAGCCAGCCAAAATGCGCGAGCGTCCAGCTCGTCAGAAACGCGCCCACGGCGTTTCCGCTCCACACGTGCACTCCGAATAGCGTGTTGGCGCGCGCCCGCGAATCCGGAACCGCCGAATTGACCAGCGTCTGGTTGGCGACCATCGCCGTTCGCAGGCCGCAGTCGAGCAGGATCGCGCCGATGACCACCGCGGCGACGGACCACACGCCGAAACCCATGGCTATCCAGGCGGCCAGCATTGCGCATATGCCCGTCAGCACCACCGGCATGATTCCCGCACGGTCCATCCAGCGCCCCGCCGGACGGGCCACGAATATGCCTGCCGCACCGGGGATGCCGAGCAAGCCCGCGCCGGTCGGCCCCACGCGATGGAGCGTCGCGAGCATGGGTGCGGCCACCGCCCAGAATCCGCCGTAGCAGATGCCGAACATGAACTGTATCGCTGCTGCGCGCCGTATGCCGCCATGCGCGCGCAAAAGCCGGTAGATCGACCATAAGAGATCGCGATACGACGCCTGCGTGGTGGGCCGTGAGCTGGGCAGCCGCGCCCACAGCACGGGGATGATCATCAGCAGCATGCCTCCATAGAGCATGTAGCTGTAGCGCCAGCCGATGTGCGTGGCGATCAGCCCGCCGACGATGCGCGCGAACAGAATGCCGCTGAACATCGCCGCCAGCTGCGTGCCCAGCGCGCGCCCGCGATGTTCCGGGTGCGCGGTCTCAGCGGTAATCGCGATGAAGCTCTGCAGGAGCGATGAGCAGATACCCGTCACCAGGCTGCCTGCCGCCAGCACCGCGATCGAAGGCGCCGCCGCCATCAGCGCCTGCGCCAGCGCCAGCACGACGATCTTGGCGAGCACCAGTGCGCGCTTGTCGATGCGATCCCCGAGCGGCACGAAAAACAGGATGCCCAGCAGCATGCCGCCGAAAGAGCACGTCGGTATCCAGCCCGTTGTCGCCGCATCCGCCTGAAACTCCGCGGCGATCGCCGCCAGCATCGGGGTCTGATAGTGAATGCCGCCCGCCACAATGAAAGCGGACACAGCCAACAGAAATACGGGGTCAGGTCTTTGATTAACGGTCTGGAGCATTCACCAGCCCACTTACCGTCGAATAATGCAGTCCGAGGTGGCGCCCGATCTCCACCAACGTGTAGCCCCACTTACGGTGTGCTTCCCTGATCGCGTCATCGCGGCGGCCCTTGTCCATCACGCGGTTCGGAAGAAGCGTTGCCAATGTCGGTCGGTGGGCAAGCCGCTGGCGACGGGGCACTTCGCTGATCTCGGACTTTTCAGTCAATGCGGATCGAAGGCTCTCCACGAACGCGTCGGCGCCAAGCAACACCTGCCCGCGAAGCTGTGCCCACGGGGAACCCGAACCACGACCTTGCGCTACAAACTCTCGGTAGCGACCCTGCGCCGCCTTGCGCCCTCGTCCGAACTGGCTCAGGACCCAGTCAACCGTCAGAAAGGCCGGGCATTTCGATAGCCCCGCGCTCGCCCGGTAACTGCTCCAACGATACTCCCCCGCGTGTTTCGACATGCCTGCTCGCACCGGATTGAGCACCACGTATCGGCACAATTCAAGCAGATAGCTGTCACGATCGACCAGAATCGACTTGAAGCGCCCTTGAAGCACATGGCCAACGCGTCCGTGCCGCCGATTAAAGCGCTGGGTGTAGACACCATTCAATTGCCGCGCGCCGCGGGAGAGGTTGCCCTCGATAGTCTCGACTAGCAGATGATAATGGTTATCCATCAGGCAGTAGCTGTGACAGACCCAATTGAAACGCTCGACCACGTCCCCAAGTAGATCGAGAAACGCCTCGCGGTCCTGGTCGTCCTCAAATATCGGCAAACGGGCATTGCCACGAGCCGTCAGGTGATAAATTGCGCCGGCGAATTCCAATCGAAGAGGGCGAGACATGTATGCAGTCTAGCGCGTATCATACCGATGATCAAAGACCTGACCCCACATCCCTGACCCCACACCCCCATCAAACCGCGACGCGCTCGCGCACGCTCGTCATCTGGCGCTCGATCAGATGCGCATAGAAACCGCGCCGCGCCAGGAGCTGCGCGTGGGTGCCGGATTCGGTCACGCTGCCGTGGTCAAGCACGAGGATGCGGTCGGCGGCGCGTATCGTCGAGAGCCGATGGGCGATCAGGATGGTCGTGCGATGGGCCATGAGCGATTCCAGTGCGCTGTGGACTTGCTCCTCGCTGATTGCATCCAGATGCGACGTCGCTTCATCGAGCACCAGGATCGGCGCATCCTTGAGGAACGCGCGCGCGATCGCGATGCGCTGGCGCTGCCCGCCTGAGAGCTGCACGCCGCGCTCGCCGACACGCGTTTGCAGACCATCGGGAAGGGTCGCAACGAATTCGGACAACGCGGCCTGCTCGATGGCGAGCGTCAGCACTTCACGCGACGCCTCGGGACGAGCCATGCGGATATTGGCTTCCAGCGTATCATTGAAGAGATAGGTATCCTGCGCCACCAATGCAATACGGCTGCGCAATCCGTCCAGGGTGAGCTCTCTGAGATCGATGCCGCCGAGCCGCACGACCCCTTTATCCGGATCCCAGAATCTCAGGAGCAGATTCGCAATGGAGGTCTTGCCCGCACCGGACGATCCGACCAGGGCGACGGTCGATCCCATCGCCACCTCGAAACTCACATCCGAAAGCGCGGCATGCTCGCGTCCCGGGTAGGTGAAACCGACGCGCTCGAATGCCACGGCGATCCCCTGGTCCAATGCAGGCCCCTCGTTCGTTCCATCGACTATGGCGACGCGCTGCGCTTCAACAACGTGCAAACGCCGCGTCGACGCGATCGTATCGGCGAGCTGGCGGCTCACTTGCGCGATCTCCGACACGGGCACGAATGCCGCCACGGCGATGAGGATCAGCAACGGCAGCGTGGTCGGCGCCAACGCTCCGGACGCAACCAGGTTTGCGCCAATGACGGCGATCGCCAATCCACCGAGACCCGCAGCAAGCTCCAGGCGCTCGGATTGACGTGTCAGGTCGCGGAGCAAGATCAGCCGCAGCGCCTGGTATTGACGTGTGAGCCGCATGAACTCTTCGCGGCGTCGCTCGGCCGCCCGAAAAGCCATCAACTCCGGGAGCCCCTGGATCGTTTCGGTGACGTGCGCCGCGAGCTGGCCGAGTGCGGCACGCGCCTGCGACGCCATCGCGTCGACCGAGCCGCGCTTGAGCACCGGCGCGAGACCGGCATATGCCAGGAACGGCAATAACACAGCCGCGAGCGGCCATGCCGACACACCGAGCCAGGCCAGCACGACAACCGGCACCAGCACGGCGACAAATGCCGGCGCGACCGTGTGCGCGAAGAAATACTCGACCGTCTCGATGTCCTGGGTTGCCAGCGCCACCAGATCGCCGGAACGGCGTTCGAGCAGGTACGCCGGCGCAAGCGCCTCCAGCTTGGCGAATAGATTGATGCGCATCTCGGCGAGCAGCCGGTAGGCCATATCGTGCGCGAGCCACGACTCAGTCAGGTGCAGCAAGCCAACGAGTGGCGCGACGATGAGCAGGACGATGACCGTCGTGCCGGCAGACGCGCCGGTCTTGATCGCGGCGATGGCCAGCGCGCCCAGCACGCCGACGGCGATAAACGCGGCCACACGGCCGACCCCGCATGCCGTGGTGACTGCAAGCTGCCGCCGCCATGGCCGAATGAAGCGCAGCAGCGATCCGATGGTCTGCCGCCAACCTACGCTCGCCGCATCGACATCGATATCGCGAATTTTGACGGGCGATTCATCGGAGCGCACGACTGCCGTTTCGCCCCCGGACACGGCGCCGCCACGTTCGTCACGCGCGTCAAGCGCATCCATGACGGCGGTGTCGTCGTCCGCCCCGCTCGCCTGCGCACCCATCAAGCGGCGGTAGGGACCGTCGCGAGCGATGAGCGCTTCATGGCGGCCGCTCTCCACGACCCGCCCATGATCGAGCACGAGTATCCGGTCCGCCGCGATCACGCTGGACAATCGATGCGCCAGAATCAGCGTGGTGCGGCCCTGCATCAGCCGCTCCAATGCCTCCTGGATCACCGCCTCGTTCTCCGCATCGACGGAAGAGAGCGCCTCGTCCAGAATGAGGATCGGCGCATCGAGCAGTAACGCGCGCGCGATCGCCAGGCGCTGGCGCTGACCGCCCGATAGCCGGGTGCCGCGCTCGCCGATCAACGTCCGGTAGCCATCGGGCAGCGCCAGGATGAAATCGTGTGCGTTCGCCGCCCTTGCCGCCGCTTCGATCTCGCGTTCGCTCGCCTGCGGTCGGCCCAGCCGCAGGTTGTACTCGACCGTGCCGTGGAAGAGATAGGTGTCCTGCGCGACCACTGCGATCTGGCGCCGCACGTAGTCAGGATCGAGCGCGCGCAGATCCCGCTCGCCCATGCGCACCGTGCCTTTCTGCGGGTCGTAGAGACGCAGCAACAGGCGCACGATGGACGACTTGCCCGCCCCGCTTGGACCCACCACACCCACGCGCTCACCCGGCGCCAGTGAAAAACTCAATCCCTCGAGGGCCGCGTTACGCACACCGGGATAGGCGAAGTGCACGCCCTCGAACGCGATGCCCGGCTGCCCTTTGTCAGCGGCGATCGTCCCTGAACCACCCGCGGGCGCAGTCTCCTCGGCGTTCAACAGCTTGAGCATCCCGCCGGCGGCAGACTGCCCGACCATGCCCTGATGGAGCACGGTACGAAGATCCCGCAGCGGACGAAAAATCTCGGTGCCCGCCATCAGCACGATCAACAACGCCTCCAGACTCATCGCCCCGCCGGTCACCCGGTAGACGCCGAGCGCCAGGGCGGCGGCCGCACCCACTGCAATCCCCACATCCGTGATGCCGCGGGCCATCACGCTCGCCACCAGCACCCACATCGTGTCGGCTGAAAGTGTTCGCGCTTTCCCTGCCAGCATGCGAGCGTAGGCCTGGCCCTGCCCGAAGGCCTTCAGCGTCGCGAGCCCCTGCATCGCATCGAGGAACTCCTCGCCGAATGCCTTGAATGATGCCTGCCGCGCAACGGCGGACTCCCGGTTCTGGCGATGGACGAGCGCCGGGAGCGTCAGTCCGAACAGCGCGGCAGCGAGCATGACGCCGGCGACAGGAAGATCCCACCATGCCATGAACGCGAATATCGCGAAGGGCGCGCACGCGGAAACGAACAGTTGCGGCAGGTATTGACCAAAGAAACTCTGCAACTGCTCGACGCCATCGACCATGGTCAGCATCACGCCGCCGGTGCGGCTGCCCGAAAACCAGCCCGGTCCAAGCGCGACGATCTTGTCGTAGAGACGCGCGCGCAAGTCCTCCTGAACCCGCGCCGCCGTGCGATGCGCCAGCATGATGCGCGTTTGTTCGAGCGCCGCGCGCAGCACGATTGCAAGCGCCGTACCGATCGCCGGCGCCAGCAACTCCTCCATCGCCGCACCTTCGAATACGCGGGCGAGCAGGCTGCCCAGAAAAACGAAGCGCGCGATGCCGGCAACGAGCGCTGCCAGGCCGAGTACTACGCCGAGCGCGATGCGCCAGCGTAACCCTGCAGTCATGCGCCAAAGCTGCCAGTCGAAGTACATGAACAGTAACCCGCGCCGGTAACGCGGGTGTTACCGCGGCACCCAGAGGATCGAGGACACCTCGCCAAACTCCCGCCACAGCTTCCGCCAGGAGTCACCGCCGTCGTCGCTCCGATAGAGGTAGCCGTAACGGCTCGCGGCGAACACCGTGTCAGGCGCAGAAGCGGGGATGCTTACGGTCCACACGGCCGAGTTGGGTTGCACGGGAAGCCCGAGACTCTGCCACGTAGCGCCTGCGTCCCGGGAGCGCATGACGGTCCCGATGCGACCGGGCGTCGAGTCGCCCAGAGTCACGAACACCGTCTTCGAATCGTTCGGCTTGACCGCAATGCCGCGCGGGTAGTGCCACGGAAAGACTTCGCGGGCGCGGGCCGCGTGCCACGTCTTGCCCTCGTCCATGCTGCGCCAGACGTCGTCGTTGACGACCGTGAACACGGTCTTGGGCGGACCGGCAATGACCAGCACGCTGTGCACATCCGGGTTCGGGATCTGGCCGTTCACCTTGGTCCACGTGTCACCGCCGTCGGTGCTGTGCCGGACGCCGTCGACCTCGAGACCGACCCACACGCTGCGTGGATTGGTCGGATCGATGGCGATCCCCGTGGGCCGGGGGATGCCGACGTTCGGGCAGTCTTCGGCGATCTCCACGGAGAGCCGCTCCCAGCTCTTGCCGGTGTCGGGGGAACGAAAGATTCCCGGCTTGCTGGGCGTGCCCGTACCGGCGAACATCACGTTTGGATCGACTGGGTCAATGGCTGCGCTCCAGACCATCGACCCGCTCATCGGGGTGTCCAGCAGACGCCAGCCGGCGCCGCCGTCGTCGCTGCGATAGAGCCCCATGTTGGTCCCGGCGTAGACGACCTCGGGACGCCGGGCGTCGGACGCGAGCGCCTTGACGATGCAGTCGGAATGCATCCCCTGGCGCACGCTGGCCCGCGTCCAGCTCTCGCCGTCGTCGGGGCTCATCATGACGCCCTGGCCGATGGTTCCCACCAGAATGGTTCCCTTCTTCGCCATGGTCCACCTCCATCAGTCCGCGCGCATTCCTCTTTCCTTGACGACCTTGCCCCACTTCGCCACTTCGTTCTTCAGGTAGGCCACGCACTCCTCCGGGGAACTGGCGACCACATCCAGTCCGCGATCGGCGAACCGTTTCGGCTGGCCCGGGGCAAACAGAATCCGCTTCACGTTCTCGCTCAGCAGGGCTACGACCGTCACCGGCGTGCCCTTCGGCGCAAGCAGCACGTGCCATGCGTCGAACTCGTAGCCGGGCAAGGCCGCCTCCGCTATTGTCGGGACGTCCGGCAGCCTGGGAGAGCGCTTGGTGCCGGTGACCCCGAGCGGGCGCAGCCTCCCGGTGGTGAAGTGACCGGAGGTTTCCAGAACGCTCGAGAATGCGATCCCGACCTCGCCGGCGATCGCGGCAACAACCGCGGGGGCGCCGCCCTTGAAATGCACCGCCATCAGATTGACCTTGCCCAGATGGTTGAACAGTTCCCCGGCGACATGCGGATTCGAACCGACACCGGCCGTGCCGTAGTTGAGCGTGCCCGGCCGCGATTTTGCGAGTTGCAGCAATTCACGCACCGAGCGCGCGGGCACGGATGGATGCACGGCGAGGACGTTGGCCGTCGTTGCCATCAAGGACACGGGCACGAAATCGACCAGCACGTCGTAGGGTACCCGTTTGTAGAGGAAAGTATTGGCCACGAAAGGGACGGTGTTGCTGCCGAGCGTGTAGCCGTCGGGCGCGGCGCGCACGACGACCTCCATTCCGATATTGCCGGATGCCCCGCTGCGATTGTCGATCACCACCTGCTGCCCGAGGCTTTTCGCAAGCCCGGCGCCGACCGTGCGCGCGAGCGTATCGACGCTCCCGCCCGGCGGAAACGGCACGATCCAGCGGATCGGCTTGGCGGGATAACTGCCCGATTGAGCTGCGGCAAAACCCGCGCTCGACAGCGCGACCGCAACTGAAACGGTGGATAGCAGGACAGTCTTCATGTGATGGTCAACCTTGCGACGAGAGCATCGGGCGACAAGGATATTACCTCGCTGGCAACGCGCGTGCCATCTGCGGGTGGATGTCGTCGCGAGGAGGCGGCGCTGACGAGGCGACCTCGCGGCGGGCCGCGCTCTTCAGCAGACGCGACGTGGCTTGCCACGAGATTGCTTCGTGCCTCGCAATGACAGGACTGAAGGGCTGCTAGAATGCGTCCGCATTGCGGCGATATTGCGCCGGGAGAGGCTAGATGAAATTCGGACTGTTCGGCGGTGCGCGGCTCGGGCCCGCGAACCCCCTGGGCGACAGCTACAACTACA
>Ga0155935_1193_pt1 | contig 9361 bp, 6 predicted proteins | sample RifCSPlowO2_02_FD_107589 | JGI IMG/M metagenome (GOLD analysis project Ga0155935, IMG submission 107589) | Betaproteobacteria bacterium RIFCSPLOWO2_02_64_14
ACCTTTTCAGCCGCATGCGCAGCGAGAATCTCGCCCGCTGGCCGACCGGCGCCGCAGTCGACATCGATGAAGCCGTCGAGTTGCACTGGCGGCTGCCGCGGCACAAGCAGCTCGCGCAGGTCATGCGTCAGGCCGTCGCGGAACGCCGCTGCCTGACCCAACCGCGCGGCGGTTTCGGCACCTTCGACATGCATCGCGAGCTGATGGTCGCGCTCGACCGGGAGGGCCACGCCGACATCATTCCCACCACCACCGACAGCTACACGCGCAACGAACAATGGCATCTCGCGCAGCAGGGCATCGAAGAGTCCGAGCGCCTGGGCCGCTCGATGCTGAATGGCTACCCGATGGTCAACTACGGCGTCGCCAGGGCGAGGGAGTTGATCGATGCCGTGGACAAGCCAGCGATCATGCTGACCGGCACCTCCATGCCGAAGCTCACGGGAGAGATCGCGTTTGCGGGCGGCTATTCCGGCTACCTCGGATCGGGCATCGCCTACACGACCTCCTACACCAAGGAGCTGTCGATCGAGGACGGAATCCGCAACTATCAGTACCTCGATCGCCTCACGGCGCTCTACCAGGAGCGCGGCGTCGAACTGCACCGCCGCCAGCCTGGTTTCCTGACCGGCACCAACATTCCGCCGTCGATCGCGATCATCACTTGCGTCCTCGACTGCCTGCTCGCCGCCGCCCAGGGCGTCAGAAACTACGGCCTCGAGATGGGCGAGACGTTGCACCTGGTGCAGGACGCCGCCGCGGTCGCGGCGTGCCGGGAACTGTGCCAGGACTACCTCGCTCGCAAAGGGTACGGGAACGTGTTCACCCCGGTCACGCTGTTGCACTGGATGGGCGCCTGGCCGCAGGACGACGCACAGGCGGCGGCCATCATCAGCTACGGGGGCACCCTCGCGGCCATTTCCGGCGCCGCGTCGGTCACGACCAAGAGCACGCACGAGGCTTTCGGCATTCCGACGCCGCAGATCAACGCCGAAGGGCTGCGGATGACGCGCATGGCGATCTATCTTGCGCGCAAGATCCGGCTGGACGGCATGCGCGAGTTCGAGGACGAGAAAGAACTCATCAAGCGCGAAGTCCGTCCCGTCGTCGACAAGACGCTCGAGATGGGCGACGGCGACGTGGCGCTCGGCGCCGTGCGGGCGTTCGAGGCCGGCGTGCTCGACGTGCCCTGGTCACCGAACCGCGGGTGCAAGAGCAGGATCATGCCCGCGCGTGACGCCGACGGTTACCTCCGGATACTCGATCCCGGGCTGATGCCGTTTCCAAAGGACGTCATGGAGATCCACGAGGAGAGACTGAGACGGCGCGCGGCGCAGGAAGGTGTAGCATTCGGGCACGAGTTGGCCGTATCCAGCGTCTACGAGATCGCGGAGCCGGTGGTGAAGCTCTTGAGCGATCGGTGGATGCGCTAGTATCGCGACACCTTAATTTTGCAACATCTCTGTAGATGCGAACGACGTTTCGAAATTAATGATTCGTTGTACTAGGGGCTTGTCGGGGCTAAAATGCGACAAGCTCCTTAGCCAGGCGCGCCCGGCGCACGGGTGCGGTACCGAAGGACACCATCGCGCGGCTGCACGGCGAGACCGTCAAGGTGCTGCGGCAGCCGGACGTGGAGGAGAAAATCTCCTTTGTGGGGACTGAAACCGTCGGCAATTCACCCGAGGAATTCACCGCGTTCATCCGCTCCGAGCGCGTCAAGTGCGCGCGGATCGTGAAAGTGGCGAGGATCAGGATCGAATAGCGGAAAAACCGCAGTCGGCCAAGGAAGCACACGGAAAGGCACGGAAAGATCAGACAAGAGAGCTGAACAAGTACCTTGTTGTTCGTCCGTGTGTTTCCGTGGCTGAATCGCCGTTTCGGAAGATCCCTCACGAGCCCATCTTCAGTTCCGCTGGTGAAATGAGCACGCCGAAGTGCTCGCACCAGATCACCACGCTGCCGTAGCGCGCGGCGTTCACGCCGGGGGGAAGGAGATAGTTCTGGCTCCCCTTGAACGCCTTGAGCCGCCCGAGATCGACGTACATCGTCTGCGCCACTTTGGTCGAAGGCGTCACGCTGCGTTCCGGCACGAGGTAGACGTGAAATTTCGGACCGGGCCCGACTTCGAAATCGCTCTCAAGATGAAGCAAGCCCTCGTACACGGTGACCCTTCCCTTCCCGTAATGGATGGGATCGGACGGGTTGGCGTGGATGAACGTCCCGCGCGCCAGCACTTCGCGCGAGGCCGGGTTCTCCACCCGCTCCGCGCCGACGATGTCCGACAGGAAAATGAACGGATAGACGAAAATGCCGAGCGCGAACCCGCCGGCGCCGCCCAGCAGGCCGCCGAGCACGAAGATCAGGATGTTCTTTGCCATCGCCCCCTCCCAAATTTTCGAGTCACACGACGCGAAAATTTTTGAACTGCCACGGATCGGAGGCATCGACATCCTCCGGGAACGGGTGGCCACGGCCCTTGAGCGGCGTCCAGTCCGAATAGACGCCGACCTGCTTGCCGAGGTACGGGCCGGCGAGCTCGAGCACGCGCTCAAAATCGATGTCGTCGGGATCGAGGATGCCGGCCATTGGATTTTCCATCGCCCACACCACCGCACCCATCACGCCGGCGGCGACCTGGATGCTGGTCGCATTGTTGAATGGCGCGAGCTTGCGCGCCTCGTGCACCGAGATTACGGAGCCGTACCAGTAAGCGCCCTTCTCATGCCCCATGAGGAGCGCACCCAGTTCGTCGATGCCGTCGTAGATGTCATCCATCAAAATGCGCCTGTTCTGCTGTCCTATCCAGTTTTTCCCGGCGAGCTCATGTACCGACAGCACCGTGCCGTCGCTGGGGTGGTAGGCATAATGGCAGGTCGGCCGGTAGACCACGTTGCCGTTCTCCCGCACCGTGAAGTAGTCGGAGATCGAAATCGCCTCGCCGTGGGTGATGAGAAAGCCGTGATAAGGGCCCTCCATCGGCGTCCACGAGCACACGCGCACCGAAGCCCCGGGTCGCGTCAGATAGATCGCGGCGTCGCAGCCGAATCCGTGGCGCTTGCCGTCGTGCGGAAAATGCTTCTCATGTGAGCCCCAGCCGAGCTCGCACGGCTGCGAGCCCTCGCCTATGAAGCCGTCCACCGACCAGGTATTGACGAATTCGAAGCGCCGCTTGCCGGGATTGGCGACCTGGGTATCGCGCTCGGCGCAGTGAATCGTCTTCACCCCCAGTTTCATTGCCAACTGCGCCCACGCCGCTTTGCTCTTGGGAACGTCGGCTTTCCCGTGAAGATCGCGCGCGAGATTGACGAGCGCCTGCTTCACCCAGTGGGAAATCAGCCCGGGATTGGCGCCGTGCGTCAGGATCACGGTTGGACTGCTGTCGGGGTATTTTTCGCGCAGCGCGAGCGCCGCCTCGCGCAGCCCGTAATTGGAGCGGTGCGACGCCGAAACGCTTTGATCGGTGTAGCCGCCGAGCCACGGCTCGATGCAGGTGTCGAGATACATCGCGCCCTTCTCGTAGCAGTACTCGATCAGCGTAACGCTCGATACATCGACGGAGAGATTGAGGAGGAAATCGCCTCTGGCGACTAGCGGATCGAGCAGCGCGCGATAATTTTCGCGCGTGAGCGGCTTGATGATGAACTTTATGCCGTACTGCTCGGCTTCCTGCCTGCCGCGTTCGTCGCCGGTGAGGATGACGATGCGGTCCTTGGGCATGTCGATATGGCGCAGCAAAAGCGGGAGCGTACCCTGCCCGACAGAGCCGCATCCAACAAAGACCAGCCTCCCCTCGAATTTAACGTGCTTTTTCTGGTCCATTTCATAAAACTGGTCGTATTGTTCTACGGGAGCGGGAAGTTTAGCATTTCCCGCTGCGAGCGTCGTCCCTCGGAAAATGCCTGCGCGCCGCGCGCAACCGTGCACGGCAAAGCCGTCGTTGCAGGAAGAGGTATCATTGCAATCCTGCCGGGAATCCGGCGCCGACGACGTCGGCAGCCGCCGGTATACAACCAGGCACTCTTAGCACAGCCATAAGGAGGATGACCATGAAGAAAGACATGCTCAGCAACGGATTCCATGGTATTTGCAGCGTCGCGCTCGTGGCGCTCGCCGGCACGATCGTCCCCGCGAGCGCGCAGGACAAGTATCCCTCGCGCCCGATCGAATTGGTGGTGCCGTGGGGTCCCGGCGGCGGCGCCGACCAGTTGGCGCGCAAAATCGCCCCAGCTCTGGAGAAGGAGCTCAAGGTTTCACTGCCCGTCATCAACGTTGCGGGCGCAACCGGGCAGACCGGACTCAACAAGATGCTCACCTCGCCTGCCGACGGTTACTCCATCTCCATATTCATCGCGGACACGCTGGCCTTGCAGATGGATCCGGCAACCAAGTGGAAGATCGAGGACATCGTTCCGGCGGCGGTCATGATCCGCCAGCCGTCCGCCTTCTTCGTCGCTGAAAACAGCCCGCTCAAGACGTGGAAGGACATCGAGGCCGAAGCGAAGAAGCGGCCCCTCAAGGTGGCGATCACCGGCTTTGGCAGCGCCGACGACCTGCACGTGATCTACTTCACCCAGAAGGGTCTGAAGCTCACGTCCGTGCCCTTTGCCAAACCCGCCGAACGTTACACCGCGATCCTCGGCGGGCACGCCGACATCCTGTACGAGCAGTTGGGCGACGTGAAAAGCTTCCTTGACGGCAAGCAGATGCGCCCGGTCCTGATATTCTCGGAGGCGCGCTTCCCGGCGTTCGGCAACGTCCCGGCGAGCTTCGAGCTTGGCCACCGGATCGCGATCAGTCAGTTCCGTTCAATCGCGATGAAGGCCGGCACCGACCAGGGCCGTGTGAAAGGGGTCTCCGACGCGCTCGCCAAGGTGGCGGCTACGGATGATTACAAGGCCTGGCTCAAGGATCAGTACGCGGACGAGAAGAGTTTCATTCCCGCGGCGGGCGCGGTCGCCTTCATGAAGCAGGAACTCGAAACGATGCGCAAGTACGCTCCAAAGAAATAATCCGCGCGGAAACGCCGGCAAGGCGGCGCGGGCGGGAATACGGCGCGCCGCCTTTGCACTCATACAGGTTCACCTGAATAGCTTCGCATGTCCCGCGACGCCCGTTTCACCAGAGCGCTTCCTTACGCGATCGTCGGCGCGGCGGCGGGCTATCTCTATTTCGTGGCCTCCAACTTCCAGTTTCATGCGCGGGCTGGCACGCTCGGTCCCGATTTCTGGCCCGAGGCGATCCTGACGTTGACGATCGCGGCGTGCGGCTACGAGGTCGTCAAGATCGCCGCATTCGGCGCGCGGGCGGGCGAGGTCGGCGGCGTGCTGGAGGAAATCGTCGAGGAATCCGCCGGGAAACACGCTGATACGCGGCCGATCAGCGCGCCCGTCGAAAGCCACCCGTGGCTGCTGCTGGTCGGCATGGGAGCGACCATTCTCTATGTGCTGGCCGTGCCGCGGCTAGGATTCTTCCTCGCCACCACCACCTATCTCGCCGCGTTTATGGTCATCGGCGGCTATCGCCGCTGGGGCGTCATCGCAGCGGTGAGCCTAATCGGCACATTGCTGCTGTTGTTCATTTTCATGAAGCTCGTCTACGTATCGCTGCCGATCGGCCAGGAACCATTCTTGCAAGTCACGCTGTTCTTGATGCAGGTCATGGGAATCCGCTGAAAAGCGACCGCGATGGAAGGAATTCTCAGCAATCTCGCCGTCGGCTTCGTGCACGTTTTTCAGCCGGTCAATTTCCTGGTCCTGGCGATCGGCATTATCCTCGGCCTGCTGGTCGCAGTGCTGCCGGGACTCACGTTGGTAATGGGCGTGGTGCTGGCGCTGCCTTTCACCTACAGCATGGAGGTCATCCCGGCGATTATCCTGCTTACCGCGATGTACATTTCCGGCACCTACGCCGGGGCCTGGACCTCGATCCTGTTCCACGTGCCCGGCGAGCCGATCGACGTGCCTCTGCTGTGGGATGGCTACCAGATGGCGCGCAAAGGTCGGGCGGCGCAGGCCCTCGGCTGGACGCTGCTGTCGGCATTCGCCGGCGGCATGGTTGCCGCCGTCGTGATGGTGCTGCTCGCCCAGCCTGTCGCCAGGATCGCGCTGACTTTTTCCACGCCCGAGTATTTCGCGATCCTGTTCTTCGGCCTGTCGAGCGTCGTATCGCTCGGCGGCAGCTCTCTTACCAATGCGCTGATCAGCCTGTTCGCGGGGCTGTTGATCGCCACCGTCGGCGTCGACGATACCTATGGCACGCACCGCTTCACCTTCAACGTGCCGATTCTGTCCGACGGCATCGATTACCTGGTCGTGATGGTTGGCGCCTACGGCTTGGGCGAGGTGTTCCTGCGCCTGGAACAGGGCTTCAAATCGGTACCGCTGGACGCGGTGGGCAAGATCAGGACGCGCCTGCCCCGGCTGCGCGAAGTGCTGGCCACCAAGATGACCTTCCTGCGCGGCAGCGCGACCGGCATCATCGTGGGGCTCGTGCCGGGCGCGGGGGCGACCGTTTCCTCGTTCCTGTCGTACGGCATCGAAGGCCAGTACGGCAGGCGCAGGCAGAAACTGGGCACTGGCATACCCGAAGGCATCATCGCGCCGCAGACTGCGGCCACCGCCTCGGTCGGAGGCGCCATCATTCCGCTCGTGACGATGGGCATTCCCGGCAGCGGCGCCACCGCCATCATCCTCGGCGCCTTCCTGCTGCACGGCCTGCAGCCCGGACCGCAGGTATTCCAGACTTCCAGCCACATCATCTACGCGATGTTCGCTTCGGTATTCGTCGGCATCGTCGTGATGTGCGCGATCGGCTATTTCGCCACCAAGTACATGGTCAAGGTGCTCGCGTTTCCCGAAGTAATCGTCTCGGCCTACGTCGTGATGATGTGCATCCTCGGCGCATTTGCCGCGCGCAACAACATCACCGACGTGTGGCTGGTGGCGATCTTCGGCGTGCTCGGCTACCTGTTCGAGCGTTTCAAGTTCCCGATCACGCCGCTCGTGCTCGGCGTGATCCTCGGCCCGCTCGCCGAATCCTCGTTCATGACCAGCATGATCAGCTACAGCAACGACTGGACCGTGTTCTTTACCCGGCCGATCAGCGGGCCGATAATGTTAATCGCGATCCTGACACTCCTTTATCCCGTCTTCCGGCGCATGCGCCAGAGGATGAAACAGCGCATCGCCAGCCAGTGACAACGGAAATCGATCCATCATCGGGACAAGCCATGACCACTCATAGCGAAACCGTCACCATCGGCACTGCCGCGAAGCAGACCGTGGCGGAGTTGATCCGCCGCGCGCGCGCCGCCCAGCGCCATTACGAACGCTACGGCCAGGAACAACTCGACGAAGCCGTCACCGCCGTGGGCTGGGCGATCATGAGGCCGGATCGCAATCGCACGCTCGCGGAAATCGCGGTGCGCGACACGGGTCTCGGCAACGTCGAAGACAAGATCGTCAAGAACCACCGCAAGACGCTCGGGCTGCTGCGCGATCTCAAGGGCGCCATTTCAACCGGCGTTCTCGCCGAGTACCCGGACCGGGGCATCACCGAGTTCGCGCGTCCCGTGGGTGTGGTCGCCGCGCTCGTGCCTTCAACCAACCCCGGCGCGACGCCCGCCAACAACATTATCAATGCGCTGAAGTGCGGCAACGCCATCATCCTCTCGCCCTCGCCCAAGGGTTACTCGACGGCGGCAAAGCTGCTCGAATTCATTCACGAGGAATTCGCGCGCATTGGCGCCCCGCGCGATCTGGTGCAGACGCTGCCCAGTCCGGTGACGCGCGAGCTCTCGGCCGAACTCATGAAGCAGGCCGATCTGGTGGTGGTCACTGGATCGCAGAACAATGTGCGCGGCGGCTACTCGAGCGGCACCCCTGCTCTCGGCGTGGGCACCGGGAACGTCGTGGTGATCGTGGACGAGAGCGCGGACTGCGCGGACGCGGCGCCCAAGATCATGCGCTCGAAGATTTTCGACAACGCCACGAGCTGCTCCTCGGAAAACAGCGTCATCATCCACGCCAAGGTCTATGCGGAGATGATGGCGTGCCTTGCGAAAGAACGGGGCGCACTTCTCACGGCCGCTGAAAAGGAAACATTGCAGAAGGCAATGTTTCCCGGCGGCAAGCTCTCGCCCGCCATCACCGCGCAATCGGTTTCCAGGATTTGCGCGATAGCGGGATTGACGCGGCCGGAACTCATCAAAGCCAAATGCCTGATGGTCGAGGAAACCGGCACCGGCCGGGACGCCCCGTTCTCGGGCGAGAAACTGTCGCCGGTGCTGACGGTCTACCGCGCGCGCGACTTCGACCATGCGTTCGGCATCATGCGCGGCATCTACGACTACATGGGCGACGGCCACTCGTGCGGCATCTACAGCGAAGACGAGGCGCATATCCGGCGGCTCGCGCGCGAAATGACGGTGTGCCGCGTGATCGTCAAGCAGTCGCACACCTTCGCCACCGGCGGCAGCTTCGACAACGGGCTGCCGTTCTCGCTGTCGATGGGCTGCGGCACCTGGGGCGGGAACTCGATCAGCGAGAACTTGAACTACCGCCACTTCATCAACGTCACCCGCCTCGTCACCACGATCCCCGAGGACCAGCCTTCCGAAGAGGACCTGTTCGGTCCGTTCTGGAAAAAGTACGTAAAATGAACTTCGAGGAACACGCGGCCAAGCCGCTCCTGGCCGGGCTGGGCATCGCCGTTCCCAAAAGCGGGCTGGCGAAAACACCCGACGAAGCCGCCCAAGTCGCGGCCCGCATCGGCGCCGTCGTCGTCAAGGCCCAGGTCCCGACTGGAAAGCGCGGCAAGGCGGGCGGCATCAAGCTCGCCGCGACGCCCGACGAAGCCAGGGCCCATGCCAGGGCCATCATCGGCATGGAGATCGCCGGCCACCAGGTCGAGAAGGTGCTGGTCGAGGAGCAGATGCCGATCGAACGCGAGCTTTATGCCGCAGTGCTCAACGATCCCTCGAGCAAGGGCCCGCTCGTCATGTTTTCGACCGAGGGCGGCATGGATATCGAGGAGGTGGCGGCGACGGCGCCCGGCAAGCTCCGCCTCCAGCCCGTCGATATCCGCCGCGGCTTCTCCCATGCGGATGCCGAGACGCTGGTCCAGGGCCTGGGGCTCGGCGCGGCCGAAGGCCAGGTCGCCGATGCGCTCGTCAAGCTCTACGCGGCCTATGCCGCCTTCGACGCCGAGCTTTTGGAGATCAATCCACTGATCGTCACCAGGGACGGCCGCGTCGTCGCGCTCGATTGCAAGTTCGTGATGGATGATTGCGCCATCGTTCGCCAACCCGGCGTCGCGCACTCGGGCACACCCGAGAAGCTGACCAGCCTCGAGGCCAGGG